>Ga0187816_10000582_pt1 | contig 11091 bp, 8 predicted proteins | sample NC_wetland_sal_i_16_FD_132960 | JGI IMG/M metagenome (GOLD analysis project Ga0187816, IMG submission 132960) | Wetland sediment microbial communities from Neuse River Estuary, North Carolina, USA - SO4_1 | ecosystem: Environmental > Aquatic > Freshwater > Wetlands > Sediment | place: USA: North... | reverse complement strand
ATGAGCAGCGCAACGGCTTCGTGGACGATGGCCAAGGCGAGGAAAAAGAGTGTGAGCGGCCAGCGATCGTTGGGCCAGAGCAGCGTGTAAAGGATCGCTATGTAGGCGAGGGGATTGGCAAGGACGAGGAGGATATCGATGGCACGAAGGGGCCGGCGGAGCAGGGCACCCGCAGAGGGAATAACGGCGTAAAGAAGGAAGAAAAGCGCGGCGAAGAACAGGGTGCTGCCGATGAATCGAAAAGCAACGTAGAACTGGTCGTACCACTGCCAGAAATAGAGGTGGGTGCCGACGAAGGCCAGGGGAAGAAGGGACCGCCAGTCTTTGTGCCAACTGACGAAGAGGGCGGCGGCCCCGAGCAGCAAGAGATAGCTGAAGAGGACGACCTGCTCGTTCTTGCCGCTGCTCATTAGTGCGGGAGTAAGAAGCCCGCCGAGAAGAGAGAGGAAGGCGATGCGTTCGGAGTTTCGACGCAGGGCGAGCAAAGCCATGATGGCGGTGACGAGGACGAGGGCGACGAACCCGATTTGGCGCGTGAAAAGCGTGTAGTATTGGCAGCCCGCCCAGACGGAGACGAAAAGCGTAGCCTCGCCAAGACCGGCAATTCCATCGGAAAAGTAGGTGTAGTCACGGGTGCGGAGCCATTCGCTCCAGGGCAGCATGAGCAGTCCGAGAAAAATGCCGATGGCGACGCGTCCGGCGGGGCCAATCCAATTATTGTCGAAGGCGAGTTTGAGGAAATAAGAGACGGCGAAAAGAAGGGCGATGATGCCGATGCGGTTAAACCAGCGACCGCCGATCAGGGCTTCGAGATCGGAGGAGGAAGGCTCTCTGGAAGTTATGGACGGAGTGCGCATGGGTACGGGATGGGGTTGCGGCGTGAAGACGGCGCCCGGTTTTGGGGGCGGAACGGATTGTAATGGTGGCGTAAGGGGAGCTTGGGTAGCTTCAGCGGGATGCGGCTCTGAGACTGCGTGAACGGCGGGTGGTGGCGCCGGCGCGGCGGGAGTTGTGGACGAGATCCTTTTCTGAAGCTCGGCGAGTTTTTGCTCGAGTTGGTAAACGCGAAAAGTGAGTTCGTTGAGTGGAAATGCTTTGAGCGTGGACTCAATACGCCGCGCGGCGGAGAGGGCGACGAAAGCGAGAACAGTTCCAGCGAAAAATAGTGGAACGAGAATGAAGAAGAACGGTTCCATGGCCGTGGCGGCTCAGGCGGATTAGAGCATAGTCTGGGGTAGGGGACAATGGAACGGCATCGACGAGTGACAGAGTTATACTCAACGGGAAAGCGAAAGAGCAAAACTGGAGGCGAAACGTGGCGGACTACTATTTGTTGAAGACAGAACCTTCGGAATATTCGTTTGCGGATTTGGCGAAAGATGGCGCCACGGAATGGGATGGCGTAAGCAATCCGACAGCAGTGAAAAACCTGCGCGAAATGAAGCCTGGGGTGCGGCTGATTATTTATGAGACGGGAGATACGAGGAGCGCGGTGGGGACGGCGACGGTTGTCTCGGTGGACGCAAAGGATTCGAAGAAGCCAGTGGTGAAAATAAGAGTGGGGAAGGCGCTGGGGAAACCGGTTTCGCTGGATGAGATCAAGAAGAACAAACTATTTGCGGATTCGCCGCTGGTGAAGATTGGGAGATTGTCTGTAGTGCCGCTGACTGCAGCGCAATACAAGGCGCTGGCGGAAGCATAACTGACAGGGTCAGTAGAGACCGGGGATCAGGCGCTCAAATTGAGCCACTGTTGGATTTGGGGCCTGCTTGTGGGGGTTGGAGCACCCGCCCTATAATTGAGTGCTACTAAGATGTTGTTGGAGAGCACTGAAAAGGCTTTCTTCACGGGCTAAAGCCCGTTCTTTCCAAGGGCTTTACGCCGGGGCTGAAGCCCCGGCCTCCTAAAGAGAAAGGCCTTATCAGAAGAATGCAGTGCAGGAGGGAAACATCATGGCGACAGCAAAGGCGAAATTGCATGCGCATGTAGCGGAATTCACGAATGAGCCATTTATTGATTTTTCGAAGGCAGAGAACCGCAAGAAGATGGAAGCGGCACTGGCGAAAGTGAAATCGGAGTTTGGGCACGAATACCCGATGTGGATCGGCGGGAAGAAGGTGGTGACGGCGGGGAAGAGGAAGTCGACCAACCCGTCGCGGCCATCGGAAGTGATTGGCGTGTTCCAGGATGCGTCAAAGGAACAGGCGATCGAAGCGATTGAAGCGGCGAACAAGTACTTTGATACGTGGAAGAAAGTGCCTGCGCAGGAGCGCGTGAAGTGTTTGTTCAAGGCCGCGTCCATCGTGCGGGAGCGCAAGTACGAATTGAACGCGCTGGTGTGCTACGAAGTGGGGAAAACGTGGATTGAAGCGGATGCAGACATCGCGGAGACCATCGATTTTTGCGAGTTTTACGGGCGCGAGATGCTGCGGCTGGCGGAGCCGCAGAAGTTGGTACCGATGCGGGGAGAGCGGAATTACCTGGTGTACATCCCGCTGGGTGTAGGCGCGGTCATTCCGCCGTGGAATTTTCCATGCGCGATCATGGCGGGGCTGGTGGTGGCGTCGCTCGTAACCGGGAATACCGTCGTGTTGAAGCCGGCTTCGGATTCGCCGGCGATTGCCGCCAAATTCGTGGACATTTTGTTTGAGGCAGGAGTTCCGAAGGAAGCGCTGCAGTTCGTGACCGGATCGGGCGGGGCGGTCGGCGACACCATCGTGCAGCATCCGAAGACGCGCTATATCGGGTTCACGGGGTCGAAGGAAGTCGGCTTGCGGATTGCGGAACTCGCAGCGAAGCCTTCGCCAGGGCAGATCTGGATTAAGCGGACCGTGCTGGAAATGGGCGGCAAGGACGGGATCGTGGTGGACGAAGAGGCCGATATCGATGCCGCGGTGGAAGGCACAGCACAGGCAGCGTTCGGGTATCAGGGTCAGAAATGTTCGGCTTGCTCGCGCGTGATCGTAAGCGCGAAGGTGTATGACACGTTCCTGAATAAACTGGTGGAGCGGACGAAGAAGATCAAGGTTGGGCCAAGCGACGATCCGAACAACTATATGGGGCCAGTGATCAATGAAACGGCGATGAAGGGAATTCTGGACTACATCGAGGTCGGGAAGAAGGAAGGGCGACTGGTGGCCGGCGGCGGACGCGCAGCAGGTGACGGATATTTTGTGGAGCCGACGATCATCGCGGATTTGGATCCGAAGGCACGCCTGGCGCAGGAAGAGGTGTTTGGTCCGGTGCTGGCGGTGATCAAGGCGAAGAATTTCGATAACGCGATGGAGATCGCGAATAACACCGAGTTTGGATTGACGGGCTCGGTCTACACGAAAAATCCGGCGAAAATTCGGCGGGCAGAGGAAGAGTTCCACGTGGGGAATCTGTACTTGAACCGGAAGTGCACAGGAGCGATGGTGGGGGCGCATCCGTTCGGGGGATTCAACATGAGCGGGACGGATTCGAAGACCGGAGGGAAGGATTATTTGCTGCTGTTCCTGCAGGCGAAGGCCGTGGCGGAAAAGGTGAGTTAAAAAGAGAAGAAGCAACGAAGCAAGGAAGTAAGGAAGCAGGGAAGCAAGGAAGAGTTTGCACAGAGTTTGCGGAGAAAGCGAGAGGGGCGGAGGAAACTCTGCCCCTTTTTTATTCTGTGGAGGCCGGAGCTTCTCTGCTGGAGACCATTTTCAGGACGCGGTAGACGGGATAGCTGCAGGCTAGGGCGACGAGGGTGAGGAGGCTGTTGGTGCGGTCCTCACGGACGGCTTCGACGAGGAAGCCGATGGAGCCGAGGAGGGCGAGGGCGGTGGTCCAGGGATAGCCCCAGGCGCGATAGGGGCGGGAAAGAGTGGGCTCGCTTCGGCGAAGGAGGAACATGGAGACGAAGGAGAGGAGGTAGTTGGTGACGAAGAAAAAGGCGAGCATGGCAATGACGCGCTCGAAACTAAAAACGGCGAAGGCTACGCCAACGATGGCGCTGAGGAGCAGGCCGACGGTGGGAGTGCCGCCTTTGTTAATGCGGGAGACGGCGCGGAAGAAGAGGCCGTCGCGGCTCATGGCGTAGATTACGCGCGCGGCCATCAGGTGCAGGGCATTCAGGGAACTGAACAGAGCGAGGACCATGATAGAGCGGAAGATGAAGTCGCCATGCGAGCCGAAGACGTGTTGCGCGGCCAGGCCGAGTGAGAAATTGTTGCCGGCGATGTCGCTCATGGGGAGGACATAGAGGACGGCGGCGTTGATCAGGAGATAGATGCAGAAAACGGAAAAGAGGCTGGCGAAGATCGCGCGGGGGACAAGAAAACCGGGATTCTTAATTTCGTCACCGAAGTAGATGACGCCGTCCCAGCCGTCATAGGTGAAGATGGTGGCCTGGATGCCGAAGAGGAGCGCCGTGAAGAGAGCGGCGCCGACCGGGATGACGATGGGTGCGGCGACTTGGGCGAGCGGGGCTGCTTCTGCGGCATGGTGAAGATGGCCACCCAGGGTGAAGCAAGCGAAAACAAAAGCGAAGAAGGCCAGCCCCTTGAGAAGGGTGGTGATGTTTTGGACTTTGCTTCCCATGCTGATGCTCTTCCATTGCAACAAGGCGAAGAGAATGATGACGGAGACGGCGGTGAATTTGATTTTCAAGACACCGTCAAGGAAGGGGAAAAGATGCGCCGTGTACTCGCCGATGACGATGCCGACCGCGCCGGTGCTGCCACAGGTGGAGAGCCAGTCGCTCCAGCCAACAATGAAGCCTGCGAAATCGCCGATGGCGCGGCGAGAGAAATTGTACTGGCCGCCGCTCTTGGCAATGGCGGAGCCAAGTTCGGCAAGTTGGAAGGCGCTGACCAGGGCGTAGAGGGCACCGCCAAACCAGACGCTCAAGAAGAGCCAGTGGTTGGGGAGGCGCGCGGCGATGTCGCCTGGAGTGCGGACGATCCCAGCGGAAATGGTGTTGCCGACGGCGACGGCGATGCCGAAACCGACGCCGAGAACCTGGAGGAGTTTCCCCTTTTCCCTGCGGGGATGGGTGGAGCGAATAGGCTGATCAGCGGCGAGCGAGTCAGTAGGTGTAGACAATATGGGATCTCAAGACCGTGATCGGGGTAGCGCCATCATACGTTTGTGCCGGGGAAAAGCAAGTTGGAATGTTCTGGCAACGGCCGGGCTGCGGAAGGTCAGCGGATGATTTCGATTTCGGTGTCGTCGGTTTGTGGCGATTGGGCCTTTGTCCTCGGCCGATTCTCGATGAAATCCGCCAATTCCAGGCGTAAATTGCCGGCATTGGTGGCATAGGTCAAACCCGTGTCGAGATCGACTACGCCGTCGCGAATCAGCTTTTCGATTTCATTGTCGAAGTGCTGCATGCCGTCGTTGGAGCCGTCACGCATAGCGTCCAGAAGCGATTTTCCTTCCGATTCGCCTTTTTCGACGTACTCCCGCGTGCGCATCGAGGACTTCAGGATTTCGATGACCGCGACGCGGCCGTTGCCGTCCAGACGCGGAAGAAGGCGCTGCGAAAGGATGAAGCGAAAAGCCCTGGAAAGGCGGCTGCGAATGCCTTGCTGATCCTCCATGGGGAAGGCGCCGACGATGCGCTCGACGGTTTTCGCGGCGTCGATCGTATGCAGGGTGGAGAGTACAAGGTGGCCGGTTTCGGAAGCTTCGAGGGCGATTTCGATGGTTTCGCGATCGCGCATTTCCCCGACGAGGATAACTTTGGGGGCTTGACGCAGGGCGGCGCGCAAGGCGGCAGAAAAAGTGGGCGTGTCACTGTGCAACTCACGCTGGTGAATGGTGGCCTTTTTGTGGCGGTGCAGGAATTCGATGGGGTCCTCGATGGTGAGGATGTGGATGGCCTTCTCTTCGTTCATTTTGTCGATGACCGCAGCCAGGGTGGAGGATTTTCCAGAACCCGTTGGGCCAGTGACCAGGACGACGCCGTTGCGCAGGTTACAGATTTCCGCGAGCTGCGGGGGCAGATGCAAATCCTCGAAGCTGGGGATGCGGTTGGCAATGACACGCATGACGATCGCGCAACTGCCGCGCTGGCGAAAAATGTTCACGCGGAATCGCGAAGCACCTTCGAGGCCGTAAGAAAGATCGGCGGAGCCTTCAGCTTCCAGCTTGAGGGCGGCATGATCATTGTTGGCAATAATGGCGCGCGCGATGTAGTCAGTGTCCGCGGGGGCCAAGCGCTCCAGGCCTTTGAACTTCAGTTCAACGAGCTGGCCGCTGACCTCGACCTGCGGAGCGCGCCCGGGGGAGAAAATCAGGTCGCTGACGTGGGTCTGTGATTTCAGCATGGCGAGGATCAGTTGTGGCACAGGAAAATTTCTAGGTGCGGGTGGCTGCATAGGTGTTGAACTCATAGTTCCCCTAAAGGGCCCGTTTGCGGGCAGAAAATTGGAGCGACGAGCCTGGCAGTCACTCTTTAACCACGTTCATTCCAGCTTACGGTACTGACAGGAAATCAAGGGGAAGTCGAAGTACAGGTTTCCTTGGCTGGTTACTGACCGATTGTGTACAGGGCGTGGCATTCGCCTATATCAAATGCGCCGGCCGAAACTCAAGAAATAGCGACCGACTCGGCGATCCCGGTGAATTCTAGCGGATTTTGGGCAGGCGTGGCGGTTCGTCGCCCGAGAACTCGAGGGTGAGTTGGCTTGGTTTGGAAGCAGCGGCGATGCGCAGGGAGGAACAGTCGTTGACGATCCAGTCCGCGCCGGCCGCGAGGAGCGGTTCATCGGTGGTTGTGGTGCGAACGGCGAGGACGCGGGCGCCGGCGGCTTTGGCGGAACGTACGCCGGAAGGAGCGTCTTCAATGACCACGCAATCTTGCGGGGCAAAATGGATCGCTGCCGCGCCTTTCAGATAAGGCTCCGGATCGGGCTTGCCGTGGAGGATGTCACTGGCGGTCACGAGGTGGGCGACGTGCTGCCACAGAGTGGCAGCGCGCAGGCGGACTTCGGCGAGGGGGCGCGTAGCGGACGTAACCACGGCGACTTGCGTTGGAGGAACGGCAGCGAGGAGTTCTTTGGCACCGGGGAGGGCGGTGACGTCGGCGATGTCTTCGATTTCGGCTAGCTCCATCCAGCGGTTTTCGGCGAGATGGACGGCCGGATCGGCGTGGGGGAGAAGCTCTTGGATGGAGGCGAGGCTGGTGCGGCCGTGGGCGGATTGAACGACATGGTCGGGGTCCATGTTGTGTTTGAGGGCCCAGCGGGTCCAGACACGAGCAACGGCGGGAGTGGAATCGACGAGGACGCCATCCATGTCGACGAGGAGGGCCTTGCAGGAAATTTGGGTCACAGAACTCCTATGGTTCGACGGAATCCTATCTACAGCTAAATTACATTAGAATGGGGACATGAAAAAGCAGCCGAAGAAACACAAGAAAAAGATCTCGCCTCCGTCGCAGGAACCGAGGAGGAAACTCGGCGTGTACGGAAACAAGGTCAAAATCGCGGATGACTTTGATGCGCCGCTTCCCGATGAGATCCTTAGTGCATTCGAGGGCTGGTCTGATGAGGAGGATAAGCATTAGCGGGAGAAGTGGGCCTCGTTGCGATTCGACATTCTCTAGCCATACTGACTCGACACCAAGCTACATGTTTGAAATGGCGAACCAGAAAAGCATTCCGATGCCACCTACAAACGCCAACTGCGCAATTCTCCCAGCCCAAACCCACAGATAGAAGTAACGCTTTTCTTTTCTTGCGTGCCGCTCTGCCCTTTCAGCACATATCCGGGCCGCCTCCCTCCGTGGGTTCTGATACGCGGCCACTTCTTGTGGCGTCTGAACGTTCGACACACCCATATTCGGAACCTCGTCTGCTTGTGTCTCGAACTTCTCTTTCTCTGCTTCCGCCAGCTCGTGTTCGCGGAAGTGATGCGAGTAATACAAATTAACAAGCACGTAGATCAGGGAGAACAGCAAACAGACGAACAGCGAAAACCAACTTGCCGTGAGAAGTCCTTGGTGGCGCACCGCTTTGCCAAGCGTTTTTAGGTATCCCAAATAGGTGATGCTGAGAGCTATGGTGCCGCCCGAAAACAGCGCAAGGTTGTTGTAGAACTTTTCAAATGCGCGCCTGTCTTCCTGCCCTGCCCTAAAAAGATGTTCTTGTACGAAAGAGAGGTGTTTTTCTGCTGCCTCAACGTGCTTTCGAGCGAAGTGTTGTCTGGCGTTCGGTGACAATTCCATTAGTTCTTCTGCTTCTGTTGTTGTTCTACTTTCTTCCCAGCAGTGTCCCAACGTCTGTCAATCTCTGCCTTGTACTCATCGTTCATGAACTGCGCTTTGCAGACATGCCCCTTCTGAGGCATCCACACAGAACCGTCTTTGAACATGACCCGCGTCACGCGAACTTCTATGCCCTCAATGATCTCCCACGTTTGGCCGAAGTGCTCTTTCTCCGTATCTGTTGAATACGCGACCGCATCCCCATCTTGAGGCTTAACTGTGCCGGTTGCGATATATCTCTGAGAAGCTGGGTAGCGGTTACCCACGCCATCTAGCATAAAAAGCTCGAACTGGACGCCACGGGTGGTTTTTCGACCTTGATTAAAAAACCAGATGACAAGGTTTTCTTTGTCTTGGTTGCCTATTAGTTTGGAGGTAGCTAGGGTAGGTAAAACAGGGCAACTGCCGGGACCCTGACACCGGGCGGCACCAGCCGTGAACAAGCCGAGGAAAGCAATGGTACTCAGTAGCCTGAAAAGTTGAGTCATTTGCTTTCATGATAGCTCACTGTTCAGGTTACAGCGCAAACCTGTGTCGCAATAAGTAAGAGATGAACCTTGGATCGCTCATCACCAAAACCACAAGAAAAGATTGGCGGAATTGGGGTGGGAGATGGGATTTGAACCCACGACATTCGGTGCCACAGACCGACGCTCTACCAGCTGAGCTACTCCCACCGCTGGGGATTAGTTTAGCATGACCCCTGAGGGCTGGAAAACGTGGTGCGACGAGGTCTACTGACAGAGATGCGGGATATCAGATATCGGTAATCAGATATCAGGAACCGGAAGAAAGCGACCAGTGAGTCCGGAGAAGCGACCAGTGACCAGCGACCGGCGACCAGGAAACAAGAGGGCGCAATCCGCGTGCGGTGCATGCACATGTTTGCGGAGCAAGACGCAGCGGTTGAGGTCCTTCGCTTCGCTCAGGATGACGGGGCGGAGAAATACTGTGGCTGCATGAGGGTGAGCAAGGTGTGGGACCCCCCACGAGATGCTCGATTAGGTGATAGCAAGGTGGAAACGCTGGACTTAGGGAAGGGCGGGGTGGTGGCGAGGAGTTGTTAGACTAGGACTAAGGAAAGCACCCTTGGTGTGGCGGAGGTCCGCCAAGGGGGGAAAGGCGCCGACCTAGAGGTTGGCCACTACAGGTGGGATGTGTGTCCCCGCACATGAACCCGCAAGCGTCGGATCGACTCCATTTCGAAATGCAGATCGCGTATGCGCGGCCAGCGGTTGCGCTACTGGCGATTACGTGCCTGCTGGAGCTGCGCTCGGCGAGAGAAGCGGAGCGGGCGCTGGCGCTGGCGCTGCTGACGGCGTACCTGGTGGTGGCAACGCTAACCCTGGTGCTGGAGCGGGCGCTGCGGGCGTATAAGTGGCACCTGCCGGTGGCGTGCGACGTTCTGGTGATTGGGCTGTATCTGTATTTCTCGCCGGAAATGCTGCCCGCATGGTTCCTGGTCTTTTTTGTGGCGTTTGCAGCCGGATACCGGTGGAACCTGAAGCTGGCGATGTCTCTCTCGTTTGGGCTGCTGCTTCTGGCAGTGGCTCTCCGACTGAACCGGTTTACGCCCTCGGGCCCTGGGCCAGTGGCGTTTTATAGCCTGCCAATTTTCGCCGCGAGTCTGCTGGGTGCGGGCGGAATGGCCTTCCTCGGGGACCGCAACCGGCGGTATACGGAACAACAGGAATTCCTGAACCGCGTGTCTGGGGCGATGCATGTGGAATTGGGGCTGGCGGAGTCCTTGCGCTTGCTGCTGGAGGATTTGTGCGCCGAGTTCAAGGCTGAAGGAGCGTTGCTGGCCTACCGGGATGCAGACCTGGAGCGGATTTTCCTGTGGCAATTGAAATCCGGCGAGAGCGAGCGAATGACGCCAGAGAACCTGCCGCTGACGCGCGCGGATGGATTCCTGCTGGATGATATGGAAGCATCGCTCTGTTGGAATTCGCTGGAGGGGCGAGGGTCAGGATTTGGGTGGGACCGCCGGAATGCGCAAGGGCTGAAAATCCTGCCACGCATTCCCGGGCCGACGCAGCAAGAGTTCCAGATGCGGAATTTTTTGTCGGTTGCGTTCGATCAGGACAATCAGCCCGCGGGGCGGCTGTTCCTGATAAACCGGCGGGGCGCGCGGGGACCGTTCACCAAGGATGACCTGGCCTGGTTTGAGAAGATCGCACGGCATGTGAGCGGGGCGCTGGAGAATGTATTCCTGCTGCGGCATTTGCGTGTGCGGGCAATCGAGGCAGAGCGTTCGCGAATCTCGCGCGACCTGCATGACGGGATTCTGCAGACCCTTTTGAGCATTGAAATCCAACTGGATGTGCTGCGGCGTAAGGTGGCCACACAGCCGGACCATCTGGAAGCCGGACTGGCGTCGCTGCAGCAGACGGTGAAAAACGAAGGCGGGGAGCTGCGGCACCTGGTCACGGACCTGCGGCCGCTGCGGGTGCAGTCGGCGGACCTGGTGGACCTGATGCGCGGTTTTGCGGAGCGTTTCCGGAACGAATCGGGGCTGGCGCTGGATTTACTGGTTGATTCCGTGGACCTGCACGCGCCGGATCGGGTTTGCCGGGAGATTTTCCAGATTTACCGAGAAGCACTCAACAACATAAAAAAGCATGCCAAGGCTTCCCATGTCGTGGTAAAACTGACGCAGGATGACAGCCGTTTGTCTCTCGTGGTAGACGATAACGGCGAAGGCTTTAGCTTTGCCGGGCGCTTCACTGGGGATGAGCTGGACCGCCTACGGCTGGGTCCGATTTCCATCAAGGAACGCACGCGCACGGTCGGGGGAGTTTTGACCGTAGAGTCAAATCCGGGGCATGGTGCACGTCTAATGATTGAGGTTCCGCTCGGCT
>Ga0187816_10000581_pt1 | contig 11093 bp, 7 predicted proteins | sample NC_wetland_sal_i_16_FD_132960 | JGI IMG/M metagenome (GOLD analysis project Ga0187816, IMG submission 132960) | Wetland sediment microbial communities from Neuse River Estuary, North Carolina, USA - SO4_1 | ecosystem: Environmental > Aquatic > Freshwater > Wetlands > Sediment | place: USA: North... | reverse complement strand
GAGCCGGCCGGCCCGATGGGAGTCACCGGGCCGGCGCGGGGCTTTGAATTTTCTCCGCTCAACGCCCGGCGCTGGCGCAATTTCAAGGCTAATCGGCGCGGTTATGTGTCGCTTTGGCTATTCCTCGTGCTGTTCATCATCTCGCTGTTCGCCGAGTTCATCGCCAACGACCGGCCGCTGTTCATTCACTTCGACGGCAAGAACTACTTTCCGGTTTTCGTGACCTATCCGGATACCGAATTTGGCGACACGCTCGGCACCGCCGCGGACTATCGCGATCCGTACTTGCAACGGTTTCTCGAGCAGCATAACGCCACCGTCATCTGGGCGCCGATCCGGTTCTCCTATCGCACCATCAACGATCGGCCGCCCTCGGCATTTCCGTCAAAGCCGACGTGGCTTCTCAATCAGCGCGATTGCGACTTCGCGGATAAAAACGGCTACACCCCCTGCGGCTCGCTGGAAATGAACTGGGTCGGCACCGACGATCAGGGCCGCGACGTGCTGGCGCGGCTGATCTACGGTTTCCGCATCTCGGTGCTGTTTGGCCTGACCCTGACCATCGTCTCCTCGATCATCGGCGTCGCCGCCGGCGCGGTGCAGGGCTATTTCGGCGGCTGGACCGATCTGTTGTTCCAGCGCTTCATCGAAATCTGGACGTCGGTCCCGGAACTTTATCTGCTCCTTATTATTTCTTCGGTGCTGGTGCCCGGCTTCTTCGTTCTGCTCGGCATCCTTTTGCTATTCTCATGGGTGCGGCTCGTTGGACTGGTGCGCGCGGAATTCCTGCGCGGCCGCAATTTCGAATATATCCAAGCGGCGCGCGCGCTCGGCGTCTCCAACCGGACCATCATGTTCCGCCATCTGTTGCCGAACGCCATGGTGGCGACGATGACGTTTCTGCCGTTCATCATGTCGTCGTCGGTCATGACGCTCACCGCGCTCGATTTTCTCGGCTTCGGCCTGCCGCCGGGCTCGCCTTCGTTGGGCGAACTGCTGTCCCAAGGCAAGGCCAATGTGCACGCGCCCTGGCTCGGGCTGACCGGCTTCTTCACCGTCGCGCTGATGCTGTCGCTGTTGATCTTCGTCGGCGAAGCGGTGCGTGACGCATTCGATCCGCGCAAGACCTTCGCATGACAGACCATCTTCTTTCAGTCCGCGATCTTTCCGTCGCCTTCCGCTCCGGCGGCCGCGAGACGCTGGCGGTGGACCGGATCTCGTTCGATATCGCCAAGGGCGAGACGCTGGCGCTGGTCGGTGAATCCGGATCGGGCAAATCGGTCACCGCGCTGTCGATCCTGCGGCTGTTGCCCTATCCGGCGGCGCGGCATCCGTCCGGCGCCATCAATTTCAAAGGCACCGATCTCCTCCAGCTCAACGAACGCCAGATGCGCCGCGTGCGCGGCGACGATATCAGCATCGTGTTCCAGGAGCCGATGACCTCGCTCAATCCGCTGCACACGATCGAAAAGCAGATCGGCGAGATCTTGCTGTTGCACCGCGGACTGACCGGCGCCGCGGCGCACGAGCGGACCATCGAGGTGCTCACCCAGGTTGGCATTCCCGACCCGCAGACGCGGCTCAAAAGCTACCCGCATCAATTGTCCGGCGGCCAGCGGCAGCGGGTGATGATCGCGATGGCGCTCGCTAACGAGCCCGATCTGTTTATCGCCGACGAACCGACCACGGCACTCGATGTCACGGTCCAGGCGCAGATCATCGCGCTGTTGAAGGATCTTCAGGCCCGGCTGCACATGTCATTGTTGTTCATCACCCACGATCTCGGCATCGTGCGCAAGATCGCGCAACGGGTTTGCGTGATGAAGGACGGCAATATCGTCGAGCACGGCACCGTTGCGAAGGTTTTCGCCGCGCCGGAACATCCCTATACCCGCGCTCTCCTCGCCGCCGAACCTAAGCCCGATCCGGCGCCGCCGCAGCCCGATGCCCCGATCGTCATCGAGACCAAGGACTTGAAGGTCTGGTTTCCGATCACGAGCGGGCTATTGCGCAAGGTGGTCGGCCACGTCAAAGCCTGCGACGGTTTGAACATCGAGCTGCGCAGGGGCGAAACCCTCGGCGTCGTCGGCGAATCGGGCTCGGGCAAGTCGACGCTCGGCCGCGCGATCTTGCGGCTGATCTCGTCCGAGGGATTGATCGCATTCATGGGTCACGATCTGCAGGGGCGCAATTTCAAGGAAATGCGTCCGTTCCGCCGCAACATGCAGATCGTTTTTCAGGATCCTTACGGCTCGCTCTCGCCGCGCATGTCGGTTGCCGAGATCATCAAGGAAGGCCTGAAGGTCCATCATCCGCGCATGTCCGAAGACGAGCGCGACCGCCGCGTCATTCAGGCGCTCAACGATGTCGGTCTCGATCCCGATACGCGGGTTCGCTTTCCGCACGAATTCTCCGGCGGGCAGCGGCAGCGGATCGCGGTGGCGCGGGCGATCGTGCTCGAGCCGAGCTTCATCGTGCTCGATGAACCGACCAGCGCGCTCGACATGCTGATTCAAGCGCAGATGGTCGATCTATTGCGCGACCTGCAGAAGCGGCACGACCTGACCTATCTGTTCATTTCCCACGATCTGCGGGTGGTCGCGGCGTTGGCGAGCCGGCTCTTGGTCATGCGGCATGGCGTGATTGTCGAGGCTGGCGCCGCCGCCGACCTGTTCCGCAATCCGCAGACCGACTATACGCGCGCGCTGTTAGCCGCCGCCTTCAATCTCGAAACCGCGCCCGAGGGCGTGGTCGCGCAGTAATTTCAGAATCCGAACAGCTTGGTCGGATTGTCGACCAGCATGAGCTGACGCGTTTTCGCGTCGGGTGCGATCTCGGCGATCAGATCAACGAGCTCGCCGTCGTTCGGCACCGCACTGTGGTTGGGATGCGGCCAATCGGTGCCCCAGACGACGCGCTCGGGCGCATGCGCGGCGAGCGCGCGCGCGAACGGCACCGCGTCGGCATAAGGATAGTTTTGCTTGGTGATGCGATCGGTGCCGGAGAGCTTGACCCATACATTGCCGCGGTCGAGGAGCCGGCGCAGCACCGAAAATGCCCCGCCGTTGAGCCCCTCGGCAACGTCGATGCGGCCGATATGGTCGATGACCACGGCTGCATCGATCGAAGTGATGAAGTCGTAGTGCTCGCGCACCCCCTGACCGCCGAGATGCATGGCGATGTGCCAGCCATACGGCGAGACCGCCTCAATAACCTTACGCATGTCCTCGTACGGCATCGGCGCGCCCAGATGCGCGAAATGAAAATGCAGGCGGATACCGCGGACACCCGCGTCGTCGAGCCGCTCGACCTCCGCCGCCGGCGTGTCGGGCTTGAGCAAGGCAACGCCGCGATAGCGGCCGCCGCCGGCGGCGAGGAGGTCGAGCAGCACGGCATGATCGCTGCCGTGGCAGGTGGAGTGCACGAACACGCCGCGCTCAAAGCCGAGAAAATCATGGAGCCGGAACAGATCCTCCTTGGGCGCATCGGCCGGCGTGAACGGCCGGTCCGGCGCGTAGGGAAACTTGCGGTGCGGGCCGAACACATGAAAATGCGAATCGCAAGCGAGCGGCGGCAATTTCAATGTCGGCTTTTTCGGGTTCGGATCCGGCGGCGCAATCGTGGGCGTGAGATCGTCGGGACGAATGGTCATCGGATATTCCTGTCAATGTAGCCCGGATATCGTAACGCGATATCCGGAAGAGATATCGGGCTATGGGCTCAATCGCAACGCGCGGTCATGCCGCCGTCGACGACAATCTCGGTCCCGGTAATAAAGCGCGCTTCGTCGGAAGCCAGAAACAGCACCGCATGTGCGGTGTCGCGGCCGTCCCCCATGAAGCCGAGCGGAATGCGCGCCACGCGGGATTTGAGCAGCGCTTCGACGTCGCCGCCGGTGCGCTGCTTGGCGAGCCGCGCTTCGACCATCGGCGTGTGCATCTGGCCCGGCACCACAGTGTTCACCCGGATGCCGTTTTTGGCATATTGCACGGCGGTGACGCGCGAGAATTGAATCACGGCGGCCTTGGACGAGGCGTAGCCGATCTGCGGCGAGCCGGTATAGCGGGTGCCCGAAGTAGACGCGGTATTGACGATGGCGCCGCCGCCCTGCCCGACCATCACCGGGACGACGTGGCGGCAAGTGAGAAACACGCTTTTAAGATTGTAGTCGATCTGCCGGTCGAAGTTTTCTTCCGACATTTCGGCGACACCGCCGGCCGCCGAGCCGCCGACATTGTTGACCAGAACATCGATACGGCCGAATCTTTTGCGGCACGCCTCGGTCATGGCGGCGACCTGCCCGTCGTCGAGCACGTCGCAGACATGGGTGGCGATCTCGCCGTCATTGCCGACACGCGCCACCGTCTCGGTCATCGATTCCGCGTTCTTGTCGACGGCGAAGACTTTGGCGCCCTCGCGCGCGAACAAAACCGCGGCGGCACGGCCATTGCCCCAGCCCGGTCCGACGCACCCTGCCCCGACAATTAGCGCAACCTTGCCCTCGACCCGTCCCGCCACGTGCACGTCCCTCTTTGCGACCGCGCGGATGGTAGAGCATGATGTGCAAAAGTGGAACGGTTCGCCAAAGATTTGTGGCAACATATCTTGGAGAAGCCGATGCGGCGCTTGTTCGCGATTGTGATCGTTCTCGCGGCAATAGTGGGCGGACTCCGCATCGCGCAGGCGCAGCAGACTTATCCGACCCATACGGTTCGGCTCATTCTGCCGTTTGGCGCTGCCAGCGCCACCGACATAACGGCGCGGCTGCTCGCTGATCGATTGAGCACGCGCTGGGGCAAGCCGGTCGTGGTCGAGAATCGCCCGGGCGGCGATGGTCTGGTGGCGCTCAACGCTTTTCTCGGCGCGCACGATGATCACACGCTGTTCTTCGGCCCCGCGTCCACATTCCTCGTCCATCTCTACGACGAGGAGAAGCCGCCCTATGACCCGCGCGATGTCATGCCGATCGCCCAAATCTATGTCACCGTGCTGGCGATTTCGGTTCCAATGTCGCTCAATGTCGGCACGATGGACCAGCTGATCGCGCTGGCGCGCGCGCAACCGGGCAAACTCAACGCCGCCGCCGCCACCGGCAATTCCGATTTTCTGATTTTCGGCTTCATCAAATCGATGGGCTTGCAGATCGCGAAAGTGCCGTATCGCGACATCATGCAGGCGCCGAACGATCTCGCCGAGGACCGCATCCAGATCCTTTCGAGCTCGCTCGCGGTCGCCCAGCCGATGATGCGTGCCGGGCGTATCAAGGTTCTTTTGGTGACGAGCAAGCAGCGCGCCCTCGGCGCCCCGGAGCTGCCGACCGCCACCGAGGCCGGATACCCGGCGCTGACCATGGAGACCGCGGGCGGATTGTTCGGGCCGCCGCAAATGCCGCCGGAATTGCGCGAGAGCATTGCCGGCGAATTGCGCAAAATTGCCGAGGACGATCCGATCATCGGCCAGCGGCTTGCCGATACCGGGCAGATCTTGACGCTGCGCGGACCTGCGGACTTCGCCCGCAGCGTCGCGGAGCAAAACGATCAGCTCGGTGCGCTTGCGAAGATCATTGGGCTTAAAGAGGCGCAGTGAGCCGCCGCACGCTTGTGATCTCGCTTCCCATGCCGCGGATACGCGTAATCGCTTCGCCAACCGGCTCGACAACGACAGACATGTGAAAAGCATTGGCGTGTACGAGGCTGTCGCGGTCGCGTGCGATCGCCACGTGTCCGGCCCAGAAAAGCAGATCGCCGCGCTGCAGCTTGAACGATGACGCCTGGTGATCGAGCGGCGCGCCGAGCGCGCGTTCCTGCATGTCGCTGTCGCGCGGGCATGGCAGACCGCAGGCGGACAGCGCGATCTGAAGGAGGCCGGAGCAATCGAGGCCGAGCGCGGTCTTGCCGCCCCACAGATAGGGCGTGCCGACAAATCGCTCCGCCACCGCGACGAAATCCCGCTCGTTATCGCCGATTAGCGCAAGATGCGCCGCCGGCACGTAACCGCCCGACGGCGTGATCGCCAGGCGATCTTCTATCCGGGCAATATTGAGCGCCGCGCCGAACGGCAGCGCTTCGACGGGCGGCAATTTGATCGAGGGCCCGGGAAAAACCAAAGTGCGCAACGCCGCGACTCTATGGGTCGGCGCCGGACCCGGCGGCGCCAGCGCCGCGCTTGGCAGCCAGCCGACATGATTGTCGCTCGCAAGTTGACCCCAGGCCCAGCCTTCGGCATTGGCGTCGTAGACCGTGACGCGCTCGCCCTTGAGCGCCTCAGTGTCGAGCGGCGCGTCGGGCCGCGGCTCGCGGCGAAGCGGCGCCTGCGGCGCAATCACCTCCATCGCCCGTCCTTCGACAAAGCGCGCCGCTTTCACCTTGCCTTCGAGATGTTTTGCCGCGACCTCGGCGCGCCATGGCGTCAGGCGCCGATCAAGGGCCGGCATCGGCTCAGCCATAGCGCGCGGCCAATAAGGCATAGAGCGAGCGCGCCACCTGACATTCGCCGCCTTCCGGGCGGCCCGATCTGGCGACGGCCGTCCAAGCAAACAGATCGAAATGCACCCACGAGTCCGCACTGACGAAACGGCGCATGAACAGCGCCGCAGTAATGGCGCCGCCCTGGCTGCCGCCGACATTGTTGATGTCGGCGACCTTGGATTCGAGCATTGATTCATAGGGCCGCCACAATGGCAGCCGCCACAGCGGATCGTTTTCGGCTTTGGCCGCGCGCATCAATTCATCGGCAAGGCGATCGTCGTCGGTGAAGAAGGCCGGCACGTCCGGTCCGAGCGCGACGCGCGCCGCGCCGGTGAGCGTTGCGAAATCGGCGATCAGCGCCGGCTTGTCCTCGTCGGCGAGCGCCAGCGCATCGGCGAGGATCAGCCGGCCTTCGGCGTCGGTATTGCCGATCTCGACCGTGATCCCTTTGCGCGAGGTGTAGATATCGCGCGGGCGGAAACTCGATCCGGCGATGGCGTTCTCGACCGCCGGGATCAGCACCCGCAGGCGTACTTTCAGGCCGCCGGCCATGATCATGTGCGCCAGCGCCAGTGCAGTCGCCGCGCCCCCCATGTCCTTCTTCATGTTGAGCATCGTGGTCTCCGGCTTGATGTCGAGACCGCCGGTGTCGAAGCAGACGCCCTTGCCGACAAGCGTTACGCGCGGGTGATTGGCCTCGCCCCAGGCCATGTCGATCAGCCGCGGCGCGGCGGCGGCGGCGCGGCCGACGGCATGGATCAGCGGAAAATTTTGTTCCAGCAATTCGTCGCCGACCACGGCGGTGATCGTCGCGGCGTGGCGCGCGGCGAGCTTGCGCGCCGCCTGTTCGAGCTGCGCCGGCCCCATGTCATTGGCCGGCGTGTTGATGAGATCGCGCGCCAGTGTCACGCCTTCGACGATATGCTCAAGCTCCTCGCGGGCGATGCTTTGCGGCAGATCGAGCTTGATCGATCGCGGCTCGGCCTTGCGATAGCGCGTGAAACGATAGGCGCCGAACGCGAAGGCGAGCGCGGCGAGCCGCGCGTCGGGCGGCTCGTTGGCGAAACGGTAGGTGCCGTCCGGCAAATGCTGTGGCAGCCGGCCGGCCAGAAACGGATCCCTGACGCTGTCGTTGGCACTGTCCGTGGCATTGTCCGCGTCCTCGACGCCGAACAGAACGCCGCCGAGCGCACGGCCAGCGCGGCCTTTACCCGGCAGCAAAAGATAGCGCCCCGCTTTGGGTTCAAAGCCGGCGGCTTCCGCGAACGCGCTTGCCTCGGCGCCGATCGAGCGCTGCACGTCGGGGTAGTTCGCGCCGGTGACGAACCAGATCGGAACGGCCTCGGCCGCCCCGCGTGCAATGAAGATGGAGTCCATCGATCATCCTTGCGCGAAAGTCACGCTCTGCTACCACGCCGGCGGAAGGGCGTGAAGCAACAGCCGGAATTCACGGCAGAGCGAACAATATGTCGCTCGTGCCGCGCGTCGAGGATCGCTGAGTGCGCCAGCCTCAATGCGCCAGCGGGTCGGGACGGACCTGGATGTGCACGGCGAGCGGGGGCATGCCTTTGCCGCCCTCCTTGAGCCACGGCGTCCGATCGCCTTCCGACGACCACAGGCCCCTGCCCTTCCAACCGGCTTGCGGATCGTCGATCCGGGCGTCGAGACCCTTGGCATAGAAGCCCAGCGGATAGGGCACGCGCAGCGTCACCATCTTGCCGTCGACGAGTGCCGCGAAGCCGTCGTTTTCATTGGCGGTCGAGATCGGCGCGTCATTGCCGAGACCAACTGCGTTGTGCTGATCGACCCAGGTGTAGTAGCTCGCCTCGGCGCTGTTGTCGCCGATGCCGGCAAAACCTGGCCCCGGATATTTATGGAAGGTCCAGCCCTCCGGGCAATGATCGCCGGTTGCGGTCGGGCCGTTGAGCGGCCCTTTGCATTTCGAGCGATCGAAGCTGCCGAGATGGCCGCTGGCGAGCGAGACCCAGACCACGCCCTTGGAATCGATGTCGCCGCCGCGCGGACCAAAGCCCGGCATCGGAACGTGATAGATCTCCGACAGCTTGGTCTTTGGATCGAACCGCAGCACGCCGGCCCGACCGGCGAAGACATCGAAGGTGTACCAGATAGAGCCGTCCACCGGATTCGGCATCACTGCGTAAGTACCCGATCCGGCCAGCCGCAGATCTTTGTTCGGATCCAGGGGCGCTTGGCCCTGTTCAGTGTAGTCATCGAGTTTGCCGTTGCCGTTGGTATCGAGCACGAACGGCGCCCAGCCTTGCGCCTTCTCGGCGTCACCGGTCTCGTCGAAGACCTTAGTGTCGAGCCAGCCTGCGACTGGGCCGCCGCCGCTCGCCCACAATGTGTTGTGGTCGTCGAAACCGAATTGCAAATGATGGGTGTTGAAACAGGTGTCGATGAACGTGAACTTTCCCGTTTTTGGATCGAGCATCGCCAACTGCCGCTCATTGGTGTCGAGCGGGAATGCCTTCGCATAAGGATCGCTGGAGCCTTTGCGGCAGAACGCCGGCGTCCCGGGCGCGTGATTGGTGCCGGTCATCCAGAGCCTGCCTTTGGCGTCGAACATGTCGTTGTGGTTGTCGAACTTGGTGTCCCAGATTTGTTCCATGCCCCAATACGCCGACGCCGCGAGCGGCTTCTCGATCGCCGCATGTCCCGGGCCAAGGGCTTCGGGCACGTCGGCGCCCACCGGCGGCGTGATGTAGCTCGCCTGCGCCGTTTTGGGATCGAGCACCGGCAGATGGTCGCTCGCATATTCCGGCGAGCCGTACAGCGGCCCGTATCCATTGACAGTGGGATTGCGCTTGTCTGACGAAATCAGGTCGTGGAGATATTGTTTCTCGTTGCCCCAATCCCACGTGGTCACGACGATGTTGCGCTCGATGCCCTGCGGCCGCGGTGGCTTGGCAGATGGCAATTCGCCCTGGGCGATGCGATTGGTCCAGTCGCCGAAATATTTGAACGGAACGCCGCCGAGCTTGCCGGCCAAGGGATTGACCATCGAAGGCGACGCCTGACCGGCCTGGATGCGCCGAATCCATGCGTCTTCGCCGCTTTTGAACTCGCCCAGTGCCGCAGGGATGGTCCGAGTCGCCAACTGCCCGAGCTGATGACATCCGACGCAGGCCTGATTCTTCATCGTTGTGAGCCAATCGGTCTGCGTGATACTTGCCGGAATGTCGCTCTTGCCGCCGAACTGACCCTTATCCGGGATCTTCAACATCGCGTACCAATAGATCGCTGGATAATATTGCGCGGCGGCGGCATCATTCGGCGCCGGGACGGCGGTCAGATTAAGCTGTTGCCCCGGGACGGCGTCGGTTTTCGGCGAATCGATCAATCCATAGCCGCGGACCCAGACCTGATATTTCGCCTTTGGCAGATCGGGAACGACATAGCGGCCCTGGTCGTCGGTCACGACCATTTTGGCGTAGCGTGTCGGCAAGTCGCGGGTTTCCGCGATCACCCAAACGCCGGCTTCCGGACCATGCGGACCGGTGACCACACCGCCGATGTCGTCGCCATCGATCGCAACGCGAGTCTGCGCCTCGAGCCGCGCCGGGTTTGCAAGCAAAAATCCGGCAACGGCAAATACTGCCGCAAAACACGCCCGCCGCATCTGAAATCCTCCCTTACATGAACTGATCTTCTTCGGATCAGCGCTTATGGAGTCCGTTTGCCTGCGTGCCACTCACACGCCATCTAATGTCGCCTTCACGCGTTCCGGCGTGAATGGGACAGTGCGCAGCCGCGCTCCGCTCGCGTCGAATACGGCATTGGCCAGCGCCGCACCGACTGGCGCACAGGCAGCCTCGCCCGCGCCGAGCGGAGGTTCGGTTGGCCGGTCAATAAGGACGATGTCGAGCTTGGGAACGTCGGGAAAGCGCAGGATGGGGTAACTGCTCCAATCGACGCTCGTCACGTGCGAGCGATCGAACTGCACCTCCTCCATCAGCGCACGGCTGAGCGTTTGCAGAATGCTGCCTTCGACCTGCGCGCGCACCCCATCGGGGTTGATGATCTGCCCGCAATCAAACGCGCAAGCCACGCGTTCGACCCTGATCCGGCCGCTGGAGCGCTCGACCGCAACCTCCATACCCATCGCCACATAGCTCTCGCTGTGTTTGTAATGGACATAGGCAAATCCGCGACCGCGCATAATCGCGGCATTCCTGTCCGGCCCCGGCGACGGCCGCGATTGCCAATTCATCAGTGCGGCGGCACGCTTGATCACCTCGGTGCCGCGGGGATCGCTTAAGGCGCGCAACCGAAATTCGACTGAATCGAGCCCGGCCGCGGCCGCAAGCTCATCGGTGAAACTCTCCACCGCGAAGCAATTGGCCGGCTTGCCCGGTGAGCGGATCGGCGCCGGACGCAGCGGCGCATCTTTGAGCCAATGCACCAAAACCTGGACGTGATCCGCACGATACGGCGGATCAGCGTTCTGCGAGATCATTCCGGGCTGCAGGCCGCGCACGTCATCAAGCCCGGCCGCGGCGGGCGCCAGCAACGGAATATCCGGCAGCCCGCGCGTCGTTTGCGGCAACCACATCGTGGTGCGCCATTCGATAATGAGTTCGGTCGGATCGACCACGCCGGAAATGT
>Ga0187816_10000580_pt1 | contig 11094 bp, 9 predicted proteins | sample NC_wetland_sal_i_16_FD_132960 | JGI IMG/M metagenome (GOLD analysis project Ga0187816, IMG submission 132960) | Wetland sediment microbial communities from Neuse River Estuary, North Carolina, USA - SO4_1 | ecosystem: Environmental > Aquatic > Freshwater > Wetlands > Sediment | place: USA: North... | reverse complement strand
CCGGGCGTGGCCCAGGAGACGACGACGGACCGGGCTGGGTCGTCCCCCCAGGTCAGGTGGATCTGCTCGGGCGTGCCATCAGCGGACGCATCCGCGCTGGTGGTGGTGGCGCTGGCCGGGAGGGCGGTCGCAGCCGTGGCGGCGGTCGCGAGGATGCTCGCACCGCCCGCGGTTAGCATCTGCCGCCGGGACAGGCCCGTGCGGGTCTTCTCGTCATTCTCAGGCATGAGCCTGACTCTCGCGCCCGGCGGTTAACGCGGGACGACGCCCCGGCAGGGCCTAGCGCGAAAGCGGATGAATTGCTTGTTACGGCCGGGCCGCGCCTAGCGCACCCCGTCTAGCGGTGCCTCCGGGCCAGCAGCACCCCGGGCTAGCGGACGTCGAGCCCGGTGACGGCGCGGCCGATGATCATGCGCTGGATCTCCGAGGTGCCCTCGAAGATGGTGAAGATCTTCGCGTCCCTGTGCCACCGCTCGACGGGGTAGTCCCTGGTGTACCCGTTGCCGCCCAGGACCTGGATGGCCTGCTCGGTGACCCGGACCGCGGTCTCCCCCGCGACCAGCTTGGACATCGACCCCTCGGCCCGCGTGAACGGCTTGCCCTGCCGCGCCATCCAGGCCGCCCGCCAGACCAGCAGGCGCGCCGCGTCCACCGAGGCCGCCATGTCCGCGAGCTGGAACGCCACGCCCTGGTTCTGCCCGATCGGCCGACCGAACTGGACCCTGGTCCGCGAGTACTCGGTGGCGTACTCCGCCGCCGCCCGCGCGATCCCCACGGCCATCGCCGCCACCCCGGGACGGGACGCCTCGAACGTCTTCATGGCGGCCTGCTCGCCCGCGCTCCCGCCCTCCCGGACCCGGGCCAGCCGCTCCTCGAGCCGCGCCCGGCCGCCGAGCACGAGGGACCCGGGCACCCGGACGTCGGACAGCACGACCTCGGCCGTATGCGAGGCCCTGATCCCGTGCTTGCGGAACTTCTGCCCCATGGACAGCCCGGGCGTGCCCGGCGGCACGATGAAACTGGCCTGCCCCCGCGACCCGAACGCCGGCTCCACCGACGCCACGACCACGTGCACGTTCGCGATGCCGCCGTTGGTCGCCCAGGTCTTCACCCCGTTCAGCACCCACTCATCGCGCGCGGCGTCGTAGACGGCCCGGGTCCTGATCGCGGACACGTCACTGCCCGCGTCCGGCTCCGAGGAGCAGAACGCGCCCAGCTTCACGTCCCCCGGCCCGCCGAACATCTGCGGGCACCACTCCCCCGCCTGCTCCGGCGTTCCGTTCGCCACGACGGCCAGGGCGGCCAGCGTGCTGCCCACCAGCGACATCCCGATCCCCGCGTCGCCCCAGAACAGCTCCTCGAACGTGACGGGGATGCCCAGCCCGGACGGATCGAGGTACTGCTGCCCGTAAAAGTCGAGGGAGTACAGCCCGATCTTGGCCGCCTCCTCGAGCACCGGCCACGGGGTCTCCTCGCGCTCGTCCCACTCCGCGGCGGCCGGCCGGATCACCGAGACGGCGAACTCGTGCAGCCAATCGCGCGTCTGCACCAGGTCTTCCCCGAGCTCGAGGGAGAATCCGCCGCTCCCCGGGCCCGCCTCCGGCGCATCGCTCACGCTGCCTCCTGCCACGAAGTTACTCGAAGGTAACATCGTCGCCCTGACCGCAGGAAGGCGACCCGGGCGTAAATTCGGCAAATTTATCCCGAACGACGGTGGTACCACCCCCGGGCTCGCCATCGCGTCGCCGATGGCGTGAGCACCACGGGCCGACGAGCTACCCGCCAGAGTTGCCTGAGCACGCGGTCCGTTTTGTATAAATAAACGGCGGGTAAATGAGCTGCGTGCCTGCCCGCGCGCTCTTTCATACCGCGCCGCGCTGTGTGGAGATCAGGGAACTTCCTGTACCGCGGCCAGCGGCCGGTGAGGTCCTGGTCCGCACCGTGTGCTCTGGCATCAGCGGTGGCACCGAACGGCTGGTGTACCGCGGCGAGGTCCCGGCCGACTTGGCGCTGGACGACACGATCGACGCGCTTGGCGGTACCTTCTCCTATCCCTTCGCTTATGGGTATGCGTGTGTCGGCGAAGTGGCGGAGTCCGGCCAGGCGGTTTTCGCGTTCCATCCGCACCAGGACGTATTTGCGGCGCGGGCTGGTGAACTGATTCCGCTGCCTCCTGTCGATCCCGCCTCAGCAACCTTGTTGCCGCTGGTCGAGACGGCGCTGCAGGTGACGCTCGATGCGGGGACCGGATATCGCGACCGGGTCATCGTGCTCGGGGCCGGCGTGCTCGGGCTGCTGACCGGCCTGCTGTTGCAGAGCGCCGGGTGGCGGCCGCTGATTGCCGAGCCGCAGGCGTGGCGGCGCGCCGTGGCCGGCAGCCTCGGCGTCACCACCGCAGCGCCGGAGGAACTGGTGAAAGAGCAGGTTCCGCTGGTCATTGACGCCAGCGGTAACCCGGATGCGCCAGCGATGGCGCTGAACTTGCTGGCCCACGAGGGAACCCTGTTGATCGCGTCGTGGTTCGGCACCAAGCCAGTGGTACTGCCGCTCGGCGGCGCCTTTCACCGGCGGCGTCTGGTCATCCGCAGCACTCAGGTTTCCACGGTGCCGGCCCGGCTGTCTGGGACCTGGAGCCGGTCTCGGCGCCGCCGGGAGACCGTTGAGTTGCTGTCCGAACTACCGTTGCCACAGCTGTGCACTCACGTCTTCGCCTTCGGCCAGGCAGCCGAGGCGTTCCGAGCCGTGGACGAGGGGATACCCGGGTTGATGCATGCCGTTCTTGACTATGACAGGAGTGCTGCCGGTGACCTGTGAGGTCGGGTTGAGCCGAAGCGTCCGCGCTTTCCACATCATGCCGGGACTGCCCGGGCCAGAGGGGCAACTGCATGATCATGACTACCGGATTGAGATCGTGGTGGATCGCGAGCAGCTCGACGACCGGGGCATGGTCTGTGATCTGGATGTACTGGAAGCGGCGCTGACCGAGCTGACCAACCGTGTCGAGGGCCGCAACCTGGAGGAGATACGGCCAGCCGGGGCCGAGGCCGTCACCGTCGAGGTGTTCGCCCGCTGGGTACACGACAGCCTCTCACCTGCCGTCGCTGCCGCGGGCGGCGAGGCACTGGCCGTACGGGTGTGGGAGACTCCCGTCGCGTTCGGCGGATACCGCGCACGATGCTGACGCTCTGCCAGGCTGAACCGTCCTGCTGATATGTTCGTTCTGGCTGTCATGGGAACGGTCGACCCAACAGTTTTGTCGTCCTCGCGGGACAGGTATATGACACTGGGCTGGGATAACCCCACGGCAGATCCCACCACCACCATCTTGCTGAGGCACGGCGATACCCGGCTATCACCCGAACACCGCTTTAGCGGACTGCGCGACCTCCCGCTGAGCGCCAGCGGAACCCGGCAGGCCCAGGCCGCCGCCTGCCGCCTAGCCGCCGGTGCGCCGATCGACGCCGTGGTCAGCTCGCCATTGCAGCGCGCCGTCGACACCGCCGCCATTGTCGCCGCCGAACTAGGCCTGACCGCAGTCATCGATGATGATCTGCGTGAAACCGACTTCGGTGATTGGGATGGCTTCACCCTGGCCGAAATCCAGCAGCGATGGCCCGTAGCCGCGGCAGCCTGGCGGCGTGACCCCGAACAGGCACCGCCGGGCGGGGAGAGCTTCGCCGACACCGCGCACCGGGTAGACCGGGCCTGTGACCGGCTGCTGCGGGACCACGGCGGCCAGACCGTCCTGGTGGTAAGTCACGTTACTCCGATAAAGATCCTGCTGTGCCGGGCTCTCGGCGTCCCGCTTGGCACCCTGTACCGGCTGTATCTCGGCTCCGCCTGCATTAACGAGATCCAGTGGCATGGCGGCGGATTTGCCGCCGTCCATTGCGTCAACGACACCAGCCACCTTCCCTGAGGCGCGTGTACGAGTCGGCCGTCATTCGGCATCTCGTAGTTCTTCGATGGCCAGCCGCAGCGCACGCAGTGCATAGTAGGTGCGGGATTTCACCGCGCCGGGTGCGATCCCCAGGGCGTGCGCGGCCTGCGCCACCGAGCCGCCGCGAAAGTAGCACTCCCGCAGCACGTCCCGATGCTCCTGCGTCAGCCGGCCTAGCGCGGCGGACACCAGATGGCCGTCCACGACCTGCTCGCTGGCGTCACCGTTTGGCTGTCGGCTCACCGCGGCTCTTAGGGTGCGGATCCCTGGGCCGACGCCGCTTGGGACGGGACCGTGCTGAAGGCGTCGAGGAACTGGTTGCGGAAGGCGGAACTTGGCTCGAGCGGAGCGGAGGGGCTGGGCAGCAGCCCGTCCTGCCAGTGCCAGGAAGCAATCTGCCTGAACACGGAGGGGCCGCGGGCGACGATCGAGATCGGCACCTCATGGCTGGCCGCGTTGCCGCTGACAGAGGTGCCGGGCTGCTCGTCGCCGAGCATGATGAGCACGAGGTTTGGGTCGTTGAGCTCGGTGACCCATGAGGTGAGGGCCTGCAGCGTGTACTGCATCGACTGGCCAAAGGCCTGGCGCTGCTTGCTGGCGTCGCCCAAGACGGAGAGCGGGTTCTCGCCGCGCGCGGGCATCGGGTCGAATATCGAGCCGTTGCCGACCTGGTTCCAGGGCACCATGACCGGCAACGGGGCCCAGGGCGTGTGTGAGGAAACCGTGTTGATCTGGGCCATCACGGGCTTGTGGCCTGGGGCGAGTTCGAGCCGCTGGAACTCGGCCAGGGTGTACTGGTCGGGCATCGAAGCGTAGCTGAAGGTCGGGCCGCGGTAGCCGACGTCGTACCGGTCGTATTGCTGGTCGAAGTGATAGAAGTGTTTGCCGGTCGGCCAGTAGCGATTGTCAGCGGGGGCGTCGTAGACGGTGCGCCAGCCAGCCTTGTCGAAGGCGTCGCTGAGGGTGAACCGCTGGCTGGCAGTGACCTCGTCGTACCGCTGTATGGTGTCGACCCACAGCCCCGACTGAAAGGTGGACTGGCCGAGCCAGCTGATCCCGCCGAAGCCCGGGGCGTTGATCCAGGCACTCTGCGTGGACCAGCCGGCGCGGGCCAGCGAGGCGGTGCTCCGGCGCAGGACGGCATCGACGCCGGCGGAGAAGTCCGTGCCCTGGACGGCGACCTGCCCGTAGCTTTCGATGAAGACGACGATGACATCCTTGCCGCGCAATCCGGTGAGCAGGTCCGAAGCGGGGATGCTGGCTTCAGGGTCGGAGTCGTTTAGGGCCCGCTCGAACTGGCGCTGGTCGACGAGGGCTGAGTGGATGCCGCGCACCTGCCCGACGACCAGCCCGGTGGCGCTGGTCGAGGCGACCGGGGATCCCGGAACGAGTTGCAGTGACAGGCCCGCGCAGAGCGCCCAGACCGCTGTGAGGCCGGCGAGTGGGCGAGCCGCGGCACGGCGATGCCGGGCGGCCACGGTGGTGACGTGAATCGCTGAAGCGGTGATCGCGCCGATGACCAGGATGAGACCGAGCCAGACCACGACGATGGCAATGTCCGTCTTCGTGGCGCCGATGGTGGCGCGTACGACGCTGATGGCCGGGGAGATGTCGCCCCAGTCGAGTACCGGGTTGAACGCCCGATCGATCTCTGCGTAGAACGCCATGTTGAGGATCTTCAGGAAAAAGAGCAGGCCGAACAGGAGGCCAGCGACCGCGGCCACGATCCGACGCGGCCAGGCCGGCAGCACCAGCGCGACAGCCACCAGGGCCAGCCCTTCCACGGGGATGCGGACCAAGGCGGCCGGGGTGAACTGGTAGACACGGTCGGGCGCGACGAGAACAGCCCACACGATCACGACCGAAACCACCATGATGGCCAGCCGCAGTGCCCGGCGGAGGCGCGGGCCGGCGCCCGTCCGGTACAGCCAGATCACGTCGCGGCCGAACGACTCGGCCAGGAGCAGCAGTGCGGCGGCGACCGCGATCATTCCGGTGCGGCGGCCGACCACTCCGGATGCGGCGACGGTCAGGACGATGCCCTGGACCGCGGCCACGACCTTGCGCCAGTACCGGGGCGGCAACGGCGCGGCCAGCCACGGGATCAGCCAGCCCGCTAGCAGCAGCGCGTAGCGGGCGGCGCCGATGACCAGCACCCAGCCGCCGTAGTCCCGGGACACGGCGATGCTGAGCAGCAGGATGAGGAAGGCGTCGACCTCGCCGTCGATGCGGGCGCCGAGCGGCGTGGCGGTGCCGGTCCGGCGCGCCACCTGCCCGTCCACCGCGTCGAGGGCCAGCGCGACGGAGGACAGGGTGACCAGCGCCGTGATCGACACCGGCCGGCCGAACGAGTCGGCCACTAGGCCCGCGACCCCGGCGATCACCAGCGTCCGGGTCAGGGTGACCCAGTCCGCCGGGAGTATCGCCGGCTGGTCGCTGCGCATGCGGGCGGTGGCCAGCAGCGCGGTCGCCGCCGAACCGGTGGCCAGCCCGGCGATCCAGCCGGCGACGGCGAGACCGGCCGTGACGGCGACCACGCCGAGCAGGGCGGCTGTGGCGAGCAGCCCCAGGATGCTCGCGAGCCGGATCGTCGGCAGCGCGACTTCGCCCGCGAGCCGGATCGTAGGCGGCGCGCTTTCGTCCGCAGGCTGAATAGTGCGCACCGCGCCTCCGTCTCCGTGGCCACCTGCCGTCATCCCTCACAGGGACTACGGGTCCGTGGTAATGCTGGTTCACCCCGGCCGGTCGCGGGCCTGGTATGCCGCCGCAGCCGGGCGGTGAACTATTTGTACAGCCAGCGCGTGTAACCGGTGTGGCGTTCCTGCACTCGGCTCGGGCCGGGATCGGTCGGTACGTCCGACGCTTCGGCCCGCCGTTGCTGCGCCTGGCCGCCGGCGTCACCGTGCTGTGGTTTCTCGTGCGGCAGGTGGGCGCGGCACCGTTCGGGGACGGGCTGCGCGCGGTCACCTGGCAGGCGGTCGTGGCCGCCGTCACGCTCACTGTCTTGACCACGGTGTGTTCGGCCTGGCGGTGGCGGGTCGTCGCCCGGGCCCTCGGCGTCGACATCGGCCTGCCCGCCGCGGTCGGTGCCTACTACCGTTCCCTGTTCCTCAACTCCGTGCTCCCCGGCGGGGTTCTCGGCGACGTGCACCGGGCGGTCACGCACGGCCGGCGCGCTGGAGACGTCGCGCGGGGGGTGCGCGCGGTGGCGTGGGAACGGCTGTGGGGTCAGGTCATCCAGGGCGCGGTGACCGCCGTCGTGCTGCTGACGCTGCCCTCGCCCGTCCGGCCCGCGCTGCCGTACGTTCTGGCGGGTATCGCGGGCGCAGCCGGGTGTGCTGCGCTGGTCGTGCGGGGCGCCGCTCGCCGCGGCGGGTCGCGGCTGGCCCGCGCCGCCCGGGCCGTTTCCGCTGACCTGCGTCACGGCCTGCTGGCCCCAGGCGTGTGGCCGCGGCTCACGGTGGCCTCGGTGCTGGTTGTCGCCGGGCACACGGCCACGTTCGTCATCGCGGCCCGGGTCGCCGGCTGCACCGCACCCCTGGGCGAACTTGTCGCGCTGCTGATGGTGGTCCAGACTGCAGTGGTGATCCCCTTGAGTATCGGCGGGTGGGGGCTACGGGAGGGTGCTGCCGCCTGGGCCTTCGCCGCAGCCGGGCTCGGCGCGGCCAACGGGGTCACGGTCGCCACCCTCTATGCGGTGCTCATGCTGATTGCGGTCGCCCCGGGCGCGGGCCTGCTGCTGGGGGACGCCATTCGCCGCCGGCGTCGCGGCCCGGGACACTCGGGCGACTCGAGCGGACCCTATCCGGCGCCGCGAACGATGGAGGCCCTTCGTGGCTTACCGGCCGTACCCGGTGACCGGCCTCGGCACGCCGCCAGAGCGGTGACTCGGTTCCGGCCAGCCGTCTGGCTCATGGCTGCGGTCGCACTGTTCCTGCTGGCCGTGGCCGGTTATGCCCTGCTCGTCCACGCGTCTCCGCAGCACTACTGGACGCAGATCGACACGGGCGTCTACCGAGATGGCGGCATCGCTGTGCGGAACCAGCCGACGATGCTCTACGCGCTGGAGCTCGGGACGGCGAGGCTGCCGTTCACCTATACGCCGTTCGCCGCGCTCCTGTTCGCTGCGGGAAGCGGTGCGTCGTTCGCGACCTGGCAGGTCGGGCTGGCGGTGCTCACGATCGGGCTGCTGCCGGTGGTGGCGTACCTTTCCCTGGGACTCGCCGGGCGACCCGCCGGCCTGGCCCGGGCGGCGGCGGCGTTTGCGATCGCCGCGGTGGGCCTCTGGCTCGAACCGGTGGCGATGACACTGTTCTTCGGACAGATCAACCTCGTGCTGCTGGCCCTGGTGGTGGGCGATCTCGCGCTGCCGGACCGCATCAAGGGCAAGGGCATCGGAATCGGGCTGGCGGCGGGGATCAAGCTCACGCCGTTGATCTTCATTCCGTACCTGCTGTTCACGCGGCGAGTAAAGGCCGCGGCGGTCAGCGCGCTGACCTTCGCGGTCACGGTAGGACTTGGGTTCGCACTGCTGCCGCACGCCTCCGCGGTCTTCTGGGGCGGGAAGATCACCCGACCGGGCAGCAAGGCCTTCCACCTGGACAACCAGTCACTCAACGGCGTCATACTGCGCCTTACCCACGCCGGGCCCGACGCGCACGTGTACTGGCTGGTCGCGGCGATCGTCGTCGGCATCGCCGGGCTCGCCACCTCGATACTCGCGAGCCGGCGTGGCCACGAGCTACTCGGCCTGGTTGCGTGCGCGGCGACCGGCCTGCTGGTGTCCCCGGTCACCTGGTCGCACCATTACGTTTACGTGGTACCGGCACTTGTCCTCGCCGCGTACGGGCCACGGCGCCTCGGCTACCGGATCCTCGGCGCCGCGCTGGTGGTGGGCTTGTTTGGCTGGTGGCCCCTGCCTATTGGCAACCAGGGCGGCTACGACCCTAAGGCCCACCTGCTGCCGCGCGGGTTGCTGCTTCTCGCGCCGAACCGGGGCAACCACGGGGCAGTCGAGTTCACCTGGCGCGGGCTGGAATTGATCGTCGGCAACTACTACGTGCTCACCCTGCTCATGTTTATCGCGGCCACCGCATGCGCCCTGGTGCTTACCGGTCGCCTCAGGCCTGAGCGTGCGCAGCCGGCCCCCGAGCCCGATGCACTGGTGGGGCGCTAGCCGGGCGAGCGTCCCACAAAGTCAAGCTGGTGGGCGATGTAGACCAGCTCGCCCGCGTCCAGTCGTCGGCCGAGCGCGGCCAGCCAGTCGGCCAGGTCCGCCGGATCCACCCCGTGCTGGCGATTCCGCAACGCGTTCTGGATCGTGTCAAGGATGCTGCGCAAGAAGTAAGCCTCGTCAGCCGGGTAGTTCCCGTCCGGGCCGGCGTTGACGACCCAGTCCGACGACCCGGCCGCTAGCGCGGGCGCCCCCGCGTCCCGCAGGTGGTGAAACAAGCGGCGGCCCGTTCGGCTATCTCCGGCCGGCCGGCCGTAGCGGATGCGCTCGTCCATGTCGCAGTGGTACGCCAGCATGACCTGGTCGTCGAGCGGATGGGGCGGCTCGAAGATGGTCTCGCCGTCGTAGTTGATCGTGAACCAGTAGACGCCACCGGGGACCAGCAACCGCAGCAATCCGGGCAGGATGGCCGGCACGTCTACCAGGTCCAGGACGGCGCTGGCGATCAGCACATCCGCCAGCGCCCCGTGAGCGGCCTCCAGGTACCTGATGAGCTCGGCGTGCACCAGGCGCACCCGCAGATCACCCACCTGCAGCCCATCCGGCAGCAGGTCGCTACGCAGGCCCCGCGCGGCTGCCCAATCGCGCAGCCAGAGGCGAGAACAATCCAGCAGCTGCCGATCCGCATCCAGCAGGATGTACTCGCCGGCGCCGACCACGCCCCAGTCGATCAGACGGGCGACCATCGTCCCCAGGCCGGCGCCGACCTCCAGCACCCGCGGCGCACCCGCGGGCATGAGGCGGCGCAACTCGGCCAGCACATGCCGGTTAAGCGCCCGGTCATCCACGGTCGTCTTCGCGGCCAGGTAGCGGGCATAGTCGGAAGTCATCGAAGCTCCATCGAAGTAAGTCACAGCTTCTCGGCTACCATCGCGAACTTGCGCACCCGCCCGCTGCCGAGCCAGTCACTCCACAGCTGATGGGCCGTGATCAGGTCGGTTGTCGCCTGCGTCCCGATCTGGCCGGCGATCTGAAGTGAGTCAGCCCGGTAACGGCCGAGCAGCGCCGTCGCTATCGCGTGATGGGAGGAGCTGTGCTCCTGCCGCCAGGTCACGGCCAACCCCGCGTCGCGCAGCACACCCGCCAATTCCGCCAGCTCGATGGGCCAGACCGTATCGGCACCGGGCATCCGCGCCCGCTCTTGCTCGTTGAGCGGCCGGCCTGCCTCGACCGTGAAGGCGAAACGCCCGCCCGGCTCCAGCACGCGCGCCACCTCACCCATCAGGGCATCCTTGTCGGGAAAGGCCAGCATCGTCTCCAGCAGGAATACCACCTCGAAGCGGCCCTCGGGCAGAGGCGGGAGGTGAGCCTGCTCGAAGCGGCAGGGAAGATTCCCGGCCAGCTGCCGGGCAGTGGCCAGTGCGCTGGCGGAGTGATCGACACCCAGGTAGTGGCATCCCGACTCCGCCGTGATCATCCGGCCGGGGCCGGCCACCCCGCAGCACAGGTCGAGCACCGAGACGCCGGGGCCGACCCGGGCCTGGCGAGCCACCCTCCGGACCTCGGCCGCCCGCATGAAGCTCTCCTGGCCGACATACTCGCCCGCGGGGTAGGCGGTCGCCTGGGCCCGCTCTAGCGCCGTCAAGAATGGTGCTCGTTGATCCTGGCTCATGTAATATCCCGCGGGTGTCCGGAACGGCGGGTGCCACCCGGCCCGGCCGAGCTATCTGCCGTGCGGCGCCCATGTCGAGTGGGCGCCGGTCGTCTCGGGTCGAACCGCGTCCACCGCTTCCACGTACTACCGTGTGTCATGTTTGACGGATCGTCGGCGGGTGCAGTTCAGCTCGGCCGCAGGGGGAGGCTGGCTCGGTGCGACAGGCGCTCTGGAGGGCCGGGACATCGTGCGGGTCCACCTAGTAGTCCCCGAGGGGTTCGACGATCCCGGCCAGCCTACCGGCGGCAACATCTATGATCAGCGGGT
>Ga0187816_10000578_pt1 | contig 11134 bp, 7 predicted proteins | sample NC_wetland_sal_i_16_FD_132960 | JGI IMG/M metagenome (GOLD analysis project Ga0187816, IMG submission 132960) | Wetland sediment microbial communities from Neuse River Estuary, North Carolina, USA - SO4_1 | ecosystem: Environmental > Aquatic > Freshwater > Wetlands > Sediment | place: USA: North... | reverse complement strand
GGCTGCGTGTTTGGGCGGGGTAGCCACCATTTTTGCGACTTCCCGGCATCAGCACTTGCTCGTCTGGCTACTGGTGGCCTACATCGCATTCTTCGCGCTCTCGCAAGGCGCCGTCATCTGGGTTTATCTCAGCGAAGTGTTCCCCACACGAGTCCGCGCCAAAGGCCAGAGCCTTGGTGCGTTCACGCACTGGTTCATGAATGCACTGATCGCTTGGACATTCCCTTCGATCGCCGGAGTCTCCGGCGCATTACCGTTTGTGTTTTTTGCCGTGATGATGGTGGTGCAATTCGTGGTGGTATTACTGACGTACCCGGAAACCAAGGGCGTCTCGCTGGAAGAAATGCAGCGGCGCCTGGAGAATGTGGCGGGTTAGGGCGCGCAAGGCTCAGAGAGCCTACTTCTTGTGCTGTACTTCGACTGCCACCTTTTCTTGGTCGTCCGCCGAAATTTGCAGAGACTGTGCTTTTTCCAGGTACGGTTTCAGGTCGCTTCCGTTGGACCAGTCGAGGTCCCATCCGTCTGCGATCGCCACAAGCAAATATTTCCCCGGGAAGATTCTGGCCAACGCGAATGTTCCATCGCTATCGCTCTGATCCATCCGCGAATCCTCCTCCAGGTTCTGTCCTGAGGCAGGCACGAGCAGAACCATCATACCGGCGGCCGGTTTGCCATCGAGTTTCGCAACTCCTGTTACTCCACCCATGCCTCGCCCCATGGTGATGCCCAATTGCACATCGCCCGCGGTGGAGATGGTAATTTCCCGGCCAGACGTTTTTGTTTTTGCCCCTGTTGCGGAAAGGTTCTCCACATATTCGTTGTTCCCTTGAGCATCGACGCTTACTTTGTAGGTGCCTGCTTGCAGAGGCGCGAAAGAAAATGTGCCGTCCTTCTGCAGCGTGGCGGAAGCGCTTTGATTACCCTCATCTAAAAGTGTCACTCTTGCTTGCGCCGAGATCACCTCGCCCGTGGGGAAGATCACGCGCCCGGATACGTTCGCTATTGGTGTTGTTCCGGCGCCGTCCAGCGTTTCGTTTCCGCTCACATTTGCCTTTATGGTTTGAGAACGCCACTCCTGGTTGCCGCCTCCGCTGACGTTCAAAGTGACCTCTCCAGGCGGCAAACCTGCCACCTCGTATTCGCCGGGCGATATTTGTCCGGATACAGCAGTGAGCGGAACGACGATGGATCCAAAGAACCTCTGATTCGCCTGAATGTTGATTCCGTTCTCCGCATTGCCGGGCAAATTCGTCAGCCGCACGTGGACAGACGGAACGGCCTGCAGTTGGATGTTTGCTTCTTGCTTATCGCTTGCGGTCAGATTCAATTCCGTCGCGGCATGCTCCTGCGTCACGCCAGGGTAAAAGGTGATCGGATACACGACGTCCAATGCGGTGTCCGGCTTCCACGCTGTGCTTCTGGAAGGGGGCACCGGCTGCCCTTGCTCCTGCGAGTAGCTGAGTCCCACCTGCGCATACCAAGGCTGTGTCTGAACTGCCACGTAGTACTTTCCTGCCTGCAGATGAGCAAAGCGATATTCGCCCAAGTCGTTGGTCTGCACCTGCGCCCGCATAAATGTGGCGTGACTTCTGCTTGCCCTGTCGTAGCCGAAGAGCATCACTTGCGCGCGGCGCACGGCTTCTCCATGTTCGTCGGTTACCCTCCCGGTGATCACGGCTTCCCGATGCAGACGCAAGATCACGTGCTCGGAATCCAGACCGCTCCCGACGGCGATGCCTGTAAAGAATGCGCCGTGTTGGTTGTACCCTTCCCGGATGTAACCTTGCGCTCCCGCGGAGATGGGATACTTCCCGGCATCGAGTCCTTGAAAGAGAAACCGCCCGTCGTCTCCCGAGGTGGTCTTGGTCTCCCCCGTGCCTGCAGAAAGAGATACTTCAGCGCGGGGCACCGGCGCACTGGTTACCGCATCGATCACCATGCCGCTGATGCGATAGCCGGGCTCTGCTTGCTGTGCCGCGCGAGCCGGGGCGGTGGCGAGCATAAACGCAAGACACAGAAACAGCGCTCTCATTGGTGCTCCTCCTGTACCTCAACGCGGACGTTTGCTTGATCGCCCGGCTGGAGAGTCACTTCACTCGCGTGGTTCAGGTACTTTTCCATCGAGATGGGATTCTGGAAGTCCAGATCCTGTACATCATTCACCGCGGCCAATTGGTATTTTCCCGGCGGAAGATTGCCTTGCGTGAGTGTCCCTGTTTCGTTCGTTTGCAAGAGGAGGGATCGCCTGGGATATTCCTCCGAGTAAAGCACCACGGCCGCAGCCGCAGGTTGGCCGTTTTGCACGACCGCGACGCGCAATTGCGCGCCATCATTTCGCAGCGTTACTTCGATGGGCGGAAGCGCTGCTCCCTGCACAACGGTCAACTCATCGCGGAGTAGATCCAAGCTCCCGCACTGGATAGCGGCGATATAACCGGGTTGATGCGGATAGACCTCGACCGTGTACGTTCCCGGAGAGATGTCATCGATCGTCGCCACCGCCTTGCCCTCCTCTTTCCGAGGGGGCGCCAAGGCTCCAGGTGAATATTGCGGAAATTCCTTGGAGATCAACCGCACCATCACCTGGGGCACATTACCTGTCCCATCAGGCGCCGCACCACCACCATAGACCCGAACCACGGCGGATAATCCGCGCCCGAGCGTAAGAACCACACCGGTCAAGTCGGAGTTCAGGTGAATCAGTTGCGTTGCGGTCAGCGGCGGCCTGAATTCCTTCGTCGCTTCATCGTTCGTCGCCGGTGCCATAGCCGAAAGCCGATACGTTCCCGCCGGGATTCCTGGAATTTGAAATTCTCCGGTTTTTGGGTTGATGCGCACGGCCTTCTGCACCATGTCTCCGGAGGCACTGACCAGCATGAGATTGAGCCCGCTCTCCACATTCGCCCCACGCACCACTCCCGCAACTTCGAACAGCCGCTGCCGGCTTAGAGCTTGAGTGATATGAATTTTCGCGCCAGCGTGGAGTTCGATCGGAGCTGCCAATTCCGCGTCCGCGACTCCGGGATAAAATTGCGGGCTGTAGCCCTGATCCGCCTCTTTTCTGTGACTCAGTTTGTCGAAGGTGACCCAGCTTCCACGATTTGTCGGCACAAATGACACACGGTAGCTTCCCGGCTTCAACTCCGCGATCCGAAAATTTCCTTCGTCATCCGTCACGGCGTGGCCATCATTATGGAGCTGTCTCCGGCCGTTCTCCATCTGCCAACTTTGCACTCGCGCGGTGACTCCCTCGATGGGCTCGCCATTCTCGTTCTTCACTTCGCCATAGATGATTGCTTCCGGCGTCAACTTCAGGACCAGCTCCCCATTGAATGGCACGTCCTGCGAGGACTTCATCCATGCATTCCAGCGCCCCAATTCTTGTTCGCTAAAGAATCCCGGTTTCCTCACCGTCACGGAGTATCGACCACGCGGCAGATTCGTGAACGCAAAGGTCCCATCCGTGCTGGAAAATTGCACCTTCCCCGCGGGGGCTTGCAGCTGCACGAGCGCGCCGCTGACGGATTCCCCGGTGGCGGCGTTGATTACCTTCCCGCTCAGTTCGAAACCATCTGCTTCGAGCTGCCGCCCCGTGGCCGGTGAGACACACGGCAGCCATGCCACGAAGGTGAATGCGATTGCGAAGGTGCGAACGCTGGGCTGCATTGCTTATCTCGAAGGCTGAATTTCGGCGCTACCCTACCACGCGATAGCCACTTGCTCAAGACTGCTTCTCGTTGCGTTTCCCTGGATGCTCCGGGCGCAGCGCGAAGTTGTATCCGCGGCAAGGGCAAATTCCGGGAGGAGTCAAAGGTGCGGATGTGGCGTCAGAGCGGGCGGGCAGGGCAAGTGGATTTGCGGACGATAAGTTCCGGGGCGAGCGCGATTTCCGGGATAAAGGGAGCGCGATCCTCGATGCGGTCGAGGAGAGTTTTGGCGGCGACGGTGCCCATTTCGAAAAGGGGCTGACGGACGGTCGTAAGAGAAGGAGTGGAAAAAGAGGCGATGGCGATATCGTCGAAGCCCACGACGGAAATGTCGTAGGGGACGCTGAGGCCGGCATCGTGGAGGACCGCCATTGCGCCCACGGCGGAAGTATCGTTATAGGCGAAGAGAGCGGTGAAGGGGCGCTTTGAGGCCAGCAGGGTTTTCGCGGGGAGGCAGCCGGACTCGGAGCTGTTCGGGGGATCCTCGAGCTGGAAGACGAGTTCAGGGTAGATGGGGAGATTTAGTTCGGCGGCGACTTCCTGGATAGCACTCCAGCGGGGAACGGAGTCTGAGCTGAAGGAAGGCCCGCGGAAAAAGGCGATTTGTCTGTGGCCAAGGTCGTACAGATGCTGGAGGACGACGCGTGCGGCGCGACGGTGATCGAGGATGATGTTGGTGACGTTGGGGACGCGCTGATGGCCGGCGATGGCAACGATCGGAAGAGTGGGCTCGTGGTCAATCGAGGTGTCAATGGTAATGATGCCTTCGACGCCGCGGGTGAGAAGCAACTGGGAATAGGAGCGCAAGAGGTGCTCGTCGTGGCGGTGGACGACGGTGAGGAAAAGGTAATTGTTCTTGCGAAGGGTGGCTTCGATACCGCTGATGACCGTTGCACCGTAGGGGTCGCCGATTTCCTCGGCGATGACGCCGACGGTGAAGCTGCGCTGGACGCGAAGAGAGCGCGCGAGGAAATTAGGGCGATAGTTAAACTGGCTAGCGGCCTTGAAGATGCGGTCGCGGGTCTGTTCAGGGATAGAGCGGGAGGCAGGCGAATTGTTGAGCACACTGGAAACCGTGCCGGCCGTAAGGCCAAGGTACGAGGCGAGCGACTTGAGAGTAACGGCAGGCGCCTTCCTGGCGTGGGGTGTCTTGGCAAGCTTTGTCATTGGGTCAAGACCTCACTCAAGACCCAGGGGAGCGAGCAACACCGGGTAAAGGGGATATACGACCCCGTCGTAAGAAGCACCACCAAGTGGCACTACTATAGCGCAATGCGGGGAAGGAAGAAAGAGTACTGATAGCAATTTCCCTTTACAGTAACGTTTATCTAACCTTGACATGGCGGGTCGTATCTTCCAGACTCAGCGCAACGAACCGGTGCACTCCCACCGAGAAGATGAATGAGGCGGCCGGGCCAACGAGGCCGGACGGGCCGCCCTGAGCCAGGGGCCGTGCGCTAAGCAAGCCAGGAAGCGTGCAGAAGGAAAACAAGCACGAACAACCGCGTGGGGAGTTGCAGGGAGAAAGAGTGAGGAGTCATGGACGCGTTGCGAGTACGGGTTGAGCGGGAATTGCGCGGTGACATACTGCCGTTTTGGCTGAAGTACGCGGTGGACAACGAGTATGGCGGGTTTCGCGGACAAATTGCGAATGACCTGACGATTGACCCTCTGGCGCACAAAGGGCTAATCCTGAACGCGCGGATTCTGTGGACATTTGCAAAGGCGTACAAGGTTTACAGAGATGACGTGTACCTGCGGACCGCGCGGCGGGCGCACGAATATCTGCGGCAGTATTTCTGGGACGCGGAATTCGGGGGCGTGTACTGGATGGTGGACCACCTGGGGAACCCGGTGGACGCGAAGAAACGAATTTACGGACAAGCATTCACACTGTACGCGTTGGCGGAACACGCGGCCGCGAGCGCGGAAAAGAAACCGTTGGAAATGGCCATTGCGTTGTACCGGATGATTGAAGACGCAAGCTACGACGGAAAAAACGGCGGGTACTTCGAAACGTACGAGCGGGACTGGAAACTGGCGGGGGAACAGCGTCTGAGCGAAGTGGACATGGATGAAAAAAAATCCATGAACACACACCTGCACGTGCTGGAAGCGTACGCAAATCTCCTGAGGATATGGAACGACGACGGACTGCGGAAGCGCTTGCGGGAACTGGCTCATATTTTTCTGGACCACATCATTGATCCGGGAACGTACCACTTCCGAATGTTTTTCGACGAAGCGTGGCACGACCACTCGGACCGCTTTTCCTTTGGGCATGATATTGAGGGAAGCTGGCTGATCTGCGAAGCAGCGGAAGTATTGGGCGACAAGGCGATACTGGGGGAAGTGAGAAAAACAGCGGTGAAGATGGCGCAGGCGGTGTACGAGCAGGCGTTGGACAAGGATGGCGGCTTGCTCTACGAGGGCCGAGGGAAGGAAATCATCGACACGGACAAGCATTGGTGGCCGCAGGCAGAAGCGGTGGTGGGATTTCTGAATGCGTACGAACTTTCGGGGAAGGAATATTTCCTGAAGGCGTCGGAGAAGAGCTGGGAGTTCATCGAGAAATACATCGTGGATCACCAGCACGGCGAATGGTATTGGAAAGTGTCGCGCGACGGAACGCCGAGCAACGACAAGTATAAAGTGGACCCCTGGAAGTGTCCGTACCACAACAGCCGAACTTGTTTTGAAGTGATGGAACGGCTGGACGAGGCGGCGGTTAAACACAGCGATTGAGAAATACAGGTGCGGGCCGAAACCGTAGGACCGGAGAAGACGAATGAGCGAAGGCGAATATCGGAAGAAAATGCAAGAGCTGTTCCGGCAACACGAGAAGCTAATCTCGCGGAAGAACGTGAAAGCCGACACCGGGAACGGGGTGTACGAGCGGTACGTGAATCCCGTGCTGACGGCGGAGCACACTCCGCTGTTCTGGCGTTATGACTTCGACGCCAAGAGCAACCCGCACCTGATGGAGCGCATGGGCGTGAACGCGACGTTCAATGCGGGCGCAATGGAATATGACGGGAAGTTTCTGGTGTTTGCGCGCGTGGAGGGTACGGACCGGAAATCATTCCTTGCGGTGGCGGAAAGCCCGAACGGGGTGGACAACTTCCAGTTCTGGGATTACCCGATCCTGATGCCGGAGACGGGCGACCCGGACACGAACGTGTACGACATTCGCGTGGTGCGGCACGAGGATGGGTGGATCTACGGGCTGTTCTGCACGGAGCGGAAAGATCCGAAGGTGCCACAGTGGGATACGTCGTCTGCGGTGGCGCAATGCGGAATTGCGCGGACAAAGGACCTGAAGAAATGGGAGCGGCTGCCGGATTTGCGGACGAAGTCGCCGCAGCAGAGGAACGTGGTGCTGCACCCGGAGTTTGTGGATGGGAAATACGCGCTGTACACGCGTCCGCAGGATGAATTCATTCAAGCAGGAAAAGGCGGAGGAATTGGCTGGGGACTTTGCACGACGATGGACGGCGCGATCATCGAGAATGAAATCATCATTGATAATCGCGAGTACCACACCATCAAGGAAGTGAAAAACGGACTGGGCCCGGGACCGATCAAGACCGCCAAGGGTTGGCTGCACCTGGCGCACGGGGTGCGGAACACGGCGGCGGGGCTGCGATACGTGTTGTACACATTCTTGAGCGAACTGGAGAGGCCGTACGTGATCACGCACCGGCCGGGGGGATATTTCCTGGCGCCGCAGGGCGACGAGCGGGTGGGCGACGTCTCCAACGTGGCGTTCAGCAACGGCTGGATCGCGACGAAGAAGGGGGATGTGTACATCTACTACGGCGCATCGGACACGCGGTTAAACGTGGCAACCAGCACGGTGGAGAAGTTGCTGGATTATACGATGAACACGCCGGCAGACCCGCTGCGCAGTTACGCCTGCGTCGAGCAGCGCTACGCGTTGATTAAGAAGAATCTCGAGATATTGAGAGCGTCGCGGCCTGGAGCGGCGAAGCGCGGAAAAGCGCATAGGTAAGAACACGACAATAAATTCCGCGCAACTGAGGGACGATCGCGGACCATGCTTGACTCCGCAGGACTACGTTCATTTTTATGTGGGAGGCCAGAGATGAGGATGCTGCTAAGTGCCGTCGGCGTGGGTCTAGCGCTGATATGCGGCGCCTGCCCGGCGGTAGCACAAAACGCGGGAGCGACAAAAGAGACGAAGATCCATGACTGGTGGAATGATCGCTATCCTGGTGAGCCGCTGAAGAGTCCGAATGGCACAAAACTGCCGTTGATCTCAGTGCGGGGCAACAAGTTTGTCGACCCACAAGGGAACGTTGTACTGTTCCGTGGACTGTCCATCTCTGATCCCGACAAGATAACGAACCAGGGGCATTGGAACAAAGGGCATTTCATAAAAGTCCAGCAGACCGGCGCGCGGCTGGTTCGCATTCCCGTGCATCCCATTGCGTGGCGGGAAAGAACGCCGCAGAAATACCTGGCCTTACTGGATCAGGCGGTGGAATGGTGCACGGAGTTGGGCATGTATGTAGACATCGACTGGCACTCGATTGGCAACCTGAACAGCGAGTTGTTTCAAGATCCGATGTACCAGACGTCGCCCGGCGAAACGTTCAACTTCTGGCGCATCATCGCCAGGCACTATGCCGGAAACCATACGGTGGCGTTCTATGAGCTCTACAACGAGCCATCGTCTTCTTCCGATAAATTCGGCGGAGTTTCCTGGGCCGAATGGAAACGGACAAACGAGGACCTGATCGCACTGATCCGGGCTTACGATCCTGAGAAAATCCCGTTGGTGGCAGGATTCGATTGGGCATACGACTTGACGCCGTTGCATGAGAGTCCCATCGCAGCCGAGGGGATTGGCTACGTCACGCATCCGTACCCGCACAAGAGATCGAAACCTTGGGAGACGAAATGGGACGAGGATTTCGGCTTTGCTGCCGCCAAATACCCCCTGATCGCGACGGAAATTGGATTCTGGGCAGGACCCACCGCGAATCCGGAGTCCGCGGACTACGGCCCGGCGATCGTCAAGTATCTTGAGAGCAAGGGAATCAGCTGGCTGGCTTGGGTATACGACCCGGAGTGGGAGCCTTCGATGATCTCTTCCTGGGACACTTACGCCCCCACCGAATGCGGAAAGTTTTTCATCGGGGCCATGCAGGCGAAAGCCCCGTAGCAGAGACCTCGAGCGTGTTCGGCTTACTGCGTGAGGATCTGCTCGATGCGGTGAAGTTCTCCGGAAGAAAACTTCAGGTTGGCTAGAGCCGCTACGTTCTGTTCGATCTGCTCGACGCGGCTGGCGCCGATCAGTGCGCTGGTCATGCGCGAATCCCGCAAAACCCAGGCGAGGGCCAGTTGCGCGACGGACTGGCCACGCGATTGGGCCAGTTCGTCGAGAGCACGTACCTGCGTCATACGCTGCTCGCTGACATCGTTTTTCTTCAGGAAGCCGTGAGGTTTGTTGGCACGGGAATCGCTAGGAATGCCGTTGAGATAGCGGTTCGTGAGTAAGCCCTGCGCGAGCGGACAGAAGGCGATGCAGCCGATGCCTTCTTTTTCCAATATATCGAGCACACCGGCCTCAATGTTTCTGTCGAACATGGAATATTTGGGTTGATGGATGAGGCAGGGTGTGCCAAGCCGGCGGAGCGTGTTGGCGGCAGCCCCGGTTTGCACCGCGTCGTAGCTGGAAATGCCCGCATAGAGTGCCTTGCCGGAGCGCACAGCGTGATCGAGCGCGGACATGGTCTCTTCAATGGGCGTTTGCGGGTCCGGGCGATGGGAGTAGAAGATGTCCACGTAATCGAGCTTCATGCGCTTAAGGCTTTGGTCCAAGCTGGCAAGTAGATATTTGCGTGAGCCCCAATTGCCATACGGCCCGGGCCACATATCCCAGCCGGCCTTGGTGCTGATGATAAGTTCGTCGCGATGCGCCGCGAACTCGCTATGAAGGATGCGGCCGAAATTCTCCTCGGCAGAGCCGGGAGGCGGGCCGTAATTGTTCGCGAGGTCGAAGTGGGTGATGCCGAGGTCAAAGGCGTGCCGGAGCATGGCCTGGCAATTTTCGAAGGAGTCCACACCGCCGAAATTGTGCCAAAGGCCGAGAGAGATGGCGGGGAGAAGCAGTCCACTGCGGCCGCAGCGGCGGTATTGCATATTGTCGTAACGTGAGTTAGCAGGCGTGTAGGTCATGTTCTTTTTAGGCCAGGTTCTGAAGAAGCCAAGTGGCGCGAAGTCTTGCAGCACACACCACTCGGCAGAGCTTAACGCAACGTGGCTTTGACGGCCACGCTCTTAGTGCCGGGCGCGGGCAGCGGCACGAGGTTGCCCTGGATGCACGCGCCATTCACTTCGAGACAAACCTGATTGCCGTCCCCGGCGCGCTGAACTTCAATGTTGTAGGTGACGCCGCGGAATTTGCGGGAGACCTTGAAGCCACGCCAGCCTTTGGGGATGACCGGGGCGATCAACAGGCCGTCATAGGACGTGCGAATGCCAAGAATCCATTGCGTGATGGCGTAGTAGTTCCAAGCGGCGGTGCCAGTGAGCCATGAGTTCTTGGCTTCCCCATGCGTGGGAGCGTCGCGGCCGGCGATCATCTGAGCGTAAACGTAGGGCTCACAACGGTGGACCTCGCTGATTTCCTCGCGTGCAGAAGGATTGATCCGGGTGTAATAGTCGTGGGCGCCATCTCCGTTGCCGAGGCGCGTCTCGCCGATGATGACCCAAGGATTGTTGTGGCAGAAGATGCCTGCATTTTCCTTGTAGCCCGGCGGGTAAGAGGAGATCTCGCCGAGTTCGATGTAGTACTTCGAGTAGGCAGGCTGCTGCAGGACGATGCCGTGCTTGGTGGCGAGCAGCTTGCGCGTGGACTCGAGGGCTCGGGCGGCGAGGCCGTCCTCGAGTCCGACACCGGCGAGCGTGCAGAACCCTTGCGTTTCGATGAAGATTTTGCCCTCGGCATTTTCCTTGGAGCCGACCTTGCGGCTGAAATCATCATAGGCGCGGAGGAACCACTCGCCATCCCACCCATGGTTGCGGATCGTGACTTCCATCTTGGCAACCTCGGCCAAATATGAGGAAGCCTCCGCGGCGAGGCCGCGATGCCTGGCAATATCGGCGAACTCGCGGCCGGAGAGCACAAACAGGCCGGCGATGAAGACGGATTCGGCAACCTTGCCGTCCTTATTGGTAGTGGTCTGAAAGGATTGCCCCGGCGAATCGGAGAAGCAGTTCAAGTTGAGGCAGTCGTTCCAATCGGCACGGCCGATGAGCGGCAGGCCATGGGGACCGAGGCGGTCAAGCGTGAAGCGGAAGCTGCGCTGGAGATGCTCATAGAGCGGCGTTTCGGAGCCGGGCGCATTGTCATAGGGCACAGGCTCATCGAGAATGCTCCAATCGCCGGTTTCCTTGAT
>Ga0187816_10000577_pt1 | contig 11135 bp, 8 predicted proteins | sample NC_wetland_sal_i_16_FD_132960 | JGI IMG/M metagenome (GOLD analysis project Ga0187816, IMG submission 132960) | Wetland sediment microbial communities from Neuse River Estuary, North Carolina, USA - SO4_1 | ecosystem: Environmental > Aquatic > Freshwater > Wetlands > Sediment | place: USA: North... | reverse complement strand
TATGACCGATACAGGTAGCCTGCGTTGACTTCGAATTTTGGCGTCGGCACGGGCGGCTTCTTCTTTTTCCCCGACGGTTTCGTCGCCTCCGGCTTGGGTGCTTCCTGCACCGGTATCTCCTGCCCCTTCGTGGGCAGCCCCCAGAATAGGAATAGCGCAAAAAGTGCGAGCAACTTTTGCATCCGCCGCTTCCTCCTCTATTGGTTCGGGCCCCTGCGCGCCCCACGCACCCCGTCGCCGCTCACCAAGCCCACAAGAGAGTCTCCTGTCCCGCGCGAGCGTGCAAGAGTAAATCGAAATGAGTTGGGATGAAAGCATTGACCCCAGGGATGTACCGCTCCCGTAACCGTGAGGGCACTCAGCACACGAAGGGTAATCGCCCCGGTGCGAATCTAATGCAAGACTGTTAACAGAATTTGGGGAAGCTTCGGGCCTGCCGGGTGTGGCACCCACAATGAGAGCGCCAATAACTACCGGTGCGAAAGCGTCAAGGCGAACGGAAGACAATTGGCGCCAGGTCGAGCGGCGCCAGTGGTGGCTCTCCTTCTCTAGTATTGTCCTCTCGCTAATTTTGACGCTGGGAATCCTTTTGCTTGCGCTCCCGTTATTCGTTCTCGAAATCAAAGCGTATGACGCGCTCGATAAAGGTGTTCTGGTCGATGCCCTGGTGGGCCTCGTATTGCTATTTGATATCTACGTTGTGTTTCAGCATATGCAGATTTATCGCATTCGAAAGCAAACCGCAGAACGTGAGGAACTTTTTAAGCTGATCAGCGAGAACGCGGCGGACATGATTGCGGTTGTGAACGTGAACGGCACTCGGGCGTATAACAGCCCTTCTTATCAAAAGGTCTTGGGCTACACGCTGGAGGAACTACAAAAAACCTCGGCTTTCGAGCAGATTCATCCCGATGACAGGTCAAAAGTAGTGGAGGCTGCTGAGGAAGCCAAGCGGTCGGGGCGCGGGCGGCGGATGGAGTATCGAATCCGTCATAAGAGCGGGAATTGGATAACGCTTGAATCCACCGCCAGCGTCGTCCGAGACAGGAGCGGGCAGATCGAGAAACTGGTTATCGTGAATCGAGACATCACCGAACGCAGGCAGTTGGAGGACCAGCTTCGGCTCTCCCAAAAAATTGAGGCCATCGGGAGGCTGTCGGGCGGCATCGCACACGACTTTAACAATCTTTTGGGCGTGATCATTGGCTACACCGAGGCCCTACAAAAGCGAATGAAGCCGGAAGACCCCTCTCGCGAGGCAATTGACGAGATTCAGCGTGCCGGCAAACGAGCTGCCTCGTTGACGCAACAGCTTCTGGCCTTCAGCCGCAAGCAAGTGCTCGAGCCAAGGATACTGGACCTGAACGCGATTGTACGCGACGTCGAAAAGATGCTTGCAAGGTTGATTGGCGAGGACATTGGTTTGGCGCTTGTCCTTTCCGAATTCATCGGGATGGTGAAAGCTGACCGGACACAAATCGAACAAGTAATATTGAATCTGGCGGTGAATGCACGGGACGCGATGCCCCAGGGTGGGAAGCTCACCATCGAGACGGCGAATGTGGAATTGGACGAGGCGAGCGCGACGAAACGCCGGTTCCTCCTGCCGGGCAGTTACGTCCTCTTGAAAGTCTCCGACAGCGGCTGTGGGATGACCCCCGACGTTCAAGCGCATATATTTGAGCCCTTTTTCACCACCAAGGAAAAAGGGAAAGGCACCGGGCTAGGCTTGGCCACGGTCTACGGCGTAATCAAACAAAGTGGCGGCTATGTCCTGGTCGAAAGCGAGCTCGGAAGAGGGACTACCTTCGAGATTTTCCTCCCCCGAGTCGCGGCAGCGATAGAAAACACCAAAGAACCGCTGCCTTCCACAAAGCCCGTGCAAAGGTTTCAGGCTGTTATCTTGTTGGTGGAAGACGAACCGTCTCTTCGCGGCTTAACTCGCAATGTGTTGCAGGCGGCGGGCTACACAGTTTTCGAGGCCGCTGACGCCTTTCAAGCGCTCGACATCGCAAAACAAACAAAAATTGGAATCGACCTCCTTTTGACTGATGTCATTATGCCGGGGATGAGCGGGCGCGCTTTGGCGGACGCTCTTTCTGGCTCGCGGCCGGAGACAAGGGTGCTCTATATGTCTGGCTATACGGACGGAGAGATTGCCACGCAGGGAGTCCATGACGCCCGGGCATCGATTCTCCACAAGCCCTTTACGCAAGATGAACTCATCCGGCGAGTGGAAGAAGCCCTGATGGGCTCTGTACATCAGCACGAGCATCCAGTGAGCGCGAACCGGCCATGAAACTTGTAGTCATCGACGACGATCCTCAGAATCTCAAACTCGTACAATTCGTTTTGGCGGACGAGAAGCTTGAAATCCATACCGCATCCGATCCGCAGAGCGGCCTCGATCTGATCCGTCGATTGCATCCGCAGGTTGTGCTGCTCGACCTGGTCATGCCCGGCGTCAAAGGCATGGAATTGCTCCAGAAAATCCTGGAATTTGATCCGGGCATCGATGTCATCCTAATGACCGGCTATTACTCGACGGAGTCCGCTATCGAGGCGATTCAAAAGGGCGCTTCCGACTATTTGCCCAAGCCGCTCCCTACCGAAAAGCTTCAGCAGAGAATTAGCCAGATCGCCGAAGAAGCTCGGCGAAGGCAGCGGAGCTTCAAGCTCGACAACGATCTTCTTGAAAACTTCGAATTCCAAGGAATGATCGGGCGCAGCCCTCTGATGCTCGACCTGTTCTCCAAGATCCGCCGCATCGCTCCCCATTTCCGAACGGTCCTTGTCACGGGCGCGACGGGTGTCGGAAAAGAGCTGGCGGCCAAGGCCCTTCATAATTTGTCTGTGGCCAGCGAAGGCCCCTTTGTCGCCTTGAACTGTTCGTCGATCTCGGAGACGTTGGCCGAGAGCGAATTATTCGGCCACGTGAAAGGCGCCTTTACAGGAGCGGATCAAAATAAAATCGGGCTCTTCGAATATGCCGACGGTGGAACGGCGGTGCTGGACGAAATCGGCGATATGCCCTTGCCGATGCAAGCGAAGTTGCTTCGTGTGCTCCAAAACCAGGAGTTTCAGCGAGTGGGGTCGCCCGCCCCTCGAAAAGTGAACATTCGCGTGGTAGCCGCCACAAACCGCGACCTTCACGCAATGGTTAGCAGCGGCAAGTTTCGTGAAGATCTTTATTTCCGTCTCTGTATGGTCGAATTGCGAATTCCGTCGCTGATGGAACGTTTGGTGGACCTGCCGCTTCTGGAGCGCCATTTCTTGCGCCATTTCTCCGCCGAGTATAAAAAGCCATTCTCTGGACTGACGCGTCGTGCTCAGGCGGCCCTCTCTCGCTATTCCTGGCCAGGCAATATTCGCGAACTCCAAAATGTCATCGGCCACGCATGTATGATGAGCGAATCGGAATTCATCGATATTCGCGACCTGCCCGATAACTTTCACACTCAGAAGCCGGCCTCCAACCTGGACACTGATTCGCTCTTGTCCATCCGCCAGCTCGAGCGCGTGCACGCCCAGCGTGTTTTGGACCGGGTGGGCGGGAATAAGGTGAAGGCAGCAGAAATTTTGGGCATCAGCCGCACCCACCTCTATCAGCTTCTCAAGAAAACAACGGAAGATGAGCGGCAACGCGATTCCGAGGTCGCGGACGATCCGATTTAGGCCGATCCGTCATAGCCGCCGATTGCTTTTTACCGCTGTTCGGCCCGCACAGTTAGAGTCCTCACCCTGCCAACCGCTACTGTAGTCTCGGTGCACAGTCTGCAAACGTAGTGAACACGGCCTCGGTCCAACAGTTTGTAACTGATTGATTTTATGAGTTTTAGATGACCCGGGGAAGGGCCACCGGCTTGCCTTTAGGTCGATTGAGATTGGACAGGAGCTAACACATGATCAACATAGTCGAAAGCACAATCGCTAACTCGACCGAAGCGAGGCCTCTTGAGCGCCGCCGCAACCCACGATACCCATTCATCGCGGACGTACAAGTTCTCGTGCCGAATTCGGGAATCACGGTCCCGGGACGCACGGCAGATTTGAGCTCCGGCGGTTGCTACGTGGACACCATCAATCCGCTCCCGCCGGACACGTTGGTAAAGGTCCGGGTCTCAAAATGGGATCGATCGTTCGAAGCTCAGGCCAAGGTCGTCTACTCCGCAGTTGGCATGGGCATGGGGTTGATGTTTGTTGCCGTTGATCGAGAGCAACGACAGACCATGGAAAGCTGGATGGGCGAGCTGGGGCGCCAGTAGCTCTGTCGACAAAGGGGCAAAGCAGCACACGGAATCCTAACAGGAACAAGAGCACTAGCAGAAAAGTCATATGAAACTTATTAGAGGAATCTATTTTCCGAAATCGCTTATCCCGCGCAGTGGAACAATCTGGACGCCACGAGCATAATCTTCTAGGACTAGTACCTTGCATCGCCCCCCAAACTCCGGCAACATCCGAGCCATAAACCCCGTCCTGCGAATGTCTTCCGCAATTTGATTCCTCCCTGGAACCTTCCTTGCATTCTCTCCCCCGGGAAGCGTGAAATCAGTCACGCCCCGCGCGTAGTGCGGGCACTCGGATTCCGCGTCTCAAGCACGCCGGCTCCAAGGAGGCCGCCCATGATTTTTCTTTCATTGCTCAACACCTTGGCTCAGTCCATAGCCGCACTATTGATTTTTGTCCTAGGATACGTCGTGCTTCTTCTTTCGGTGATCGCGGGCCTCGTCATCGCGGATCTAATTTACAAAGGAGCCCGTCTCATTTGGTTTCACGCGAAAGCACGCTCCGCATGAACCGATGCTTTCTCGGCCCAAGTCGCAGGCGCCGCACACATGGTTCTCTGCCAGGCCGAAATCGTAAGAAACCATGTCGTGCCCGCCCGCAGGACCGGCGCGTGAGGCTTCCGTTGGAACTATGATTTTCGTAAGGGCAGGACTTCAGTCATGCCCCAGCCTGAGGTTGAATTAGGCGAGTTCTCACACAGTCTTTTTAATCCCAAGGAGGAAAACGAAATGAAAATCATCAGCGCCTTATTGATGGCCATGTTCTTGATTGTTTCCACGGCATCGGCCCAGACAAAAGACACCCGCAAAGCCGAAGACCGCTTGAAAGACGCCGGAGTGGTGATGAGCGAAGTCCTCAACATGCCCGACACCATCCCGCACTACGTCCTCGACCGGACCAAGTGCGTCGTCGTCGTCCCCTCGGTCCGCAAAGCAGCCTTCGTCGTCGGCGCCAGCTACGGCCGCGGCGCCATGGTCTGCCGCACCGGCGAAGATTTCACCGGACCTTGGGGCGCTCCCTCCATGATGGCCGTCGAAGGCGCAAGTTTCGGCTTTCAAATCGGCGCCGAAGCCACCGACTTCGTCTTCCTGATCATGAATGAACGAGGCGCATCCAGCCTGCTCCGCAGCAAGGTAAAACTCGGCGGTGATGTCGCCGCGGTTGCCGGCCCCGTCGGCCGCGATGCTCAAGCCGACACCGACGCCTACATGCGCGCCGAAATTCTCACCTATTCCCGCGCTCGCGGCGTTTTCGCCGGCGTCTCGCTCGAAGGCTCCACGCTACGCCCCGATAATGACGCCAACGAGGCCCTCTACAACAGGAGAATCAGCGCTCGCCAGATCGTCCTCCACCACGCCGCGCCAACGCCTCCAGCCGCGGAGCGACTCGTCGCGCTGCTCGACAAAGCCACCCCCCACCCCGCAAACGGCTAATCCGACTGGAAACCAACAACCGTCTCCGGCGGGAGGCAACCCCTCCCGCCGAGCGGCCTATTCATCGCAACTCGCAAGAGCCAGTTTCCGCCCAGGGCTGAATGTGGAGTGCGGCGGCTTGCCGCCGCTTTGTTACGCCCCGGCTCGCCGGGGTGGGGTCTGTTCGAGCAAGGGTTGCGTCCGCCGGTAGGCTCCGCTGTCCGCTTAGCCGCCTTCTCGCAAATCAATTTAAGGCCGGTACCGGCGCAGCAGCTCCTGATACCGCGGATCGGACCGCAGGTTGGCAAAATAGGGGCTGGCATCGAGCGCGGAAAAATCGCGGAAGCCCAGATTGAAAGCTTCCTGCATGGCCGCGAAAGCCTTGTCCTTATCACCTTTCGCGGAATAGATCGCGCTGTACCAATAGTCGTTGATCGCCACCTTTTTCGCATCGCTGGGCCTCTTCTGCATGTAAGCAATCGCCTGATCGTAGTTGCCCTGTGCCAGCGAAAGCTGAGCCATGCCCAGGTTGGCGTAGTCCTTGCTCCCCACCTCTTCGGAGCGCTGAAAGGCGAGTACGGCTTCGCTGTAGCGTCCCTGAAAAAGAAGCGCGCGGCCGAGGTGGTACTGGGCGGCCGAGGAAGAAGGCTGGAGCCGAATCGCCTCACGCGCCGCTTTCTCTGCCTCGATCGCGTCGGGAGGCTGCTCGTACCCGAGGGCCCACGACAATAGGTCCCAAGCCAGCGGATTGTCCGGTTCCAAACGCGTGGCTTCACGGAATTCGCCCACGGCGCGGGCGTAGTCAAAGCGCAGCGCGTGTGATTGAGCGAGCGCGATATGAGCTTCGGCGAGATCGGGATCGGCGGCAATCGCCCGCTGCGCGTATTCCGTCGCGCGTGCCAGGCGAGCCGGATCGGAATCGAGATCGCGATAGTAAAGCCCTTCGACGTGAGAAAGGCCGGCCAGTGCGGGAGCGTAGTGGGGGTCGAATTTCAGAGCTTGTTCGAAACTTTTTCTCGCGGATTCGAGTTTTTCGGGCGTTTCCGTCAGCAGTAGGCCTCGGCCCACCAGAAACGCTTCGTAGGCTTGCGGATTTTGCGTGTACCGTTGCGCAATCGCTGTCTGCTCTTGCGGGCTCAGGTGCAAATTGAGCGCCTGCGCAATCTTCAGTGCGGTTTGCTCCTGAAGCGAAAAAACATCCTTCATCTCCCCGGTGAAATCATCGGCCCACACCTGGAACCCGGTCGTCGAGTCGATCAAATGCACGTTGACGCGCACTTGATTGCCCGATTTGCGCACTGTGCCCTCGAGCAAATAGCGCACGCCCAATTGGCGGCCCAGGTCCGCAGCGTTCGCGTCCGCCACTTTCACTCCCGCCGTCGTGGAATGCGACGCCACGTCGATCCCCTGAATCTTCGAAAGCTTGGTCGTGATTTCGTCCGTCATCCCGTCGCTGAAATACGAACTGTCCGCATCGGTGCTCAGATTTTGCAGCGGCAGCACGGCCACGGATGGCTTCCCCGCCACCGCGGCGACGCTCGGCGCGGAATGTTTCTGGTACCAAATTGCTCCGCCGATTCCGAGCAGCAGCAGAAGAACTGCCCCGCCCGCGTATATCGGCAAGCGCTTCGCGTGCGCGGCGCGCGCCGCGCTTGCGCCCTTTCTGTGCTCCTGCGGGATCGCCGTCCTCGTCGACTCCGTCTCCCGCTTCACGCGCCGCAGGTCCGCCCGCAAATCCCCCGCCGACTGGTAGCGCATCCCGCGGTCTTTTTCTAGCGACTTATCAATCACGCGCTCGAGCTCCGCGGGCACCGCGGGATTCAATCGCACTGGCGGAACCGGCGCGCGGTTCAAAATCGCTTCGAAAATCACTCCGGAAGTCGCGCCGGAAAACGCCAGCGCGCCCGTGGCCATTTCGTAGAGCACCACGCCAAGTGAAAAAAGATCGGTGCGCCGGTCAAGCTCGCCGCCTCGCACCTGCTCCGGCGACATATATGTCACCGTGCCGATCGCCGTCCCTGGACTCGTCAGCAAATCCGCCCCTGCCGTCAGGCCGGCGGAGACCGTCGCGCCCTCGGCCACTTGTTGGCGCATCGGTGCCAGCTTCGCCAGCCCAAAATCCATGATTTTTGCGTGCCCGCGAGTGGTTACAAATAAATTGGCGGGTTTGATGTCGCGATGAATGATCCCGGCCGCGTGCGCCGCATCGAGCCCGTCCGCAATCTGCATGCTCCAATCGAGCAGCGTTTCGATATCCAGCGGACGCCCGGCGATATGGTGCTTCAACGTCTGGCCGTCCAAAAACTCCATGGCGATGAAGTGCCGGCCCTCGTATTCGTCAATTTCGTAAATCGTGCAGATGTTGGGATGGTTCAGCGCCGAGGCCGCCTGCGCCTCGCGCTGGAATCGTTCGAGCGCCTGCGCGTCGCGCGCGAGCTCTTCCGGCAGGAACTTCAACGCCACAAATCGCCGCAGCTTGATGTCTTCGGCCTTGTACACCACCCCCATCCCGCCCCCGCCCAGCTTTTCAATGACGCGATAGTGCGAGATGGTTTGGCCGATCATGTCTCAGAGGAAGTATTTAGCGACGCATCTTAGGCCCCGTCGCAAAGCAAGTCAACGTTGGAAGGGTGAATCAGCGCAAATCCTCCTGGAGACATGCCGAGCTTAGGCGAAGCGTCTTACAGCGCTGCGCACGATAGCACCGCCGTTTTGCAACGCAGAACCTCTAGCGCGAGGCGTTCGCCCGTTCGTTTTGAAACACCCCAATTGGATGCTTGCGCAGCCCGATTGCCTGGTCCGCCCCTTTAGCTGGTCTGGCCTCCTGCGGCCAGCGTCTGTGCGGTACGCTTCTCGATCGGCACGTAGTTCCGTTCCGCATATCCGGTGTAGATTTGACGCGGCCGCGCGATCTTTTGTTCCGGATCCTGCAGCATCTCTTGCCACTGGGCCAGCCAGCCCACCGTTCTCGGAATCGCAAATAGAACCGTGAAGATATCCGGCTTGAATCCCATCGCTTGGTAGATGATCCCGGAGTAGAAATCGACGTTGGGATACAGTTTGCGCGTTACGAAGTACTCGTCCTCGAGCGCGATGCGCTCCAGCTCCAGAGCGATGTCCAATTTCGGATTCCTGCCCGTCGCCAAAAACACCTGCTCGGCCGCCCACTTGATGATGCGCGCGCGCGGATCGTAATTCTTATAGATCCTGTGCCCGAATCCCATCAGCTTGCCGTGGCCCGCCTTGATTTGTTGGATGTACGCCGGGACGCGTTCCTTCGTCCCAATTTCATCCAGCATCTTCAAGACTTCTTCATTCGCGCCGCCATGCAGCGGGCCGGAAAGTGCCGCCGCTGCCGCCGCAGTGCAAACGTACGGATCGGCCTGCGAACTCCCCACCGCCCTCATTACGTTAGCGCTGCAATTCTGCTCATGGTCGGCATGCAGGATGAACAGGATGTCCAGTGCGCGGGAAAGCGCCGGATTCGCGCGATACTTCGGCTCCACCATTCGCCAAAGCATGTTCATGAAGTTTTCCGTGTAGTTCAGTTCGTTATCCGGGTAGATGTATGGATAGCCCAGGCCGTGCCGGTAAGTGTACGCCGCGATCGTGGGAACCTTGCCGATCAACCGGCGAATCTGCAGCTTGCGCACTTCTGGATCGTGCACGTTCCGCGATTCGGGATACACGGTCGAAAGCGCCGCCACCGTGCTGATGAACATTCCCATGGGATGCGCGTCATGATTGAACCCTTCCAAAAATTCCTTCGTCTTTTCGTGCAACATGGTGTGATGCGTGATCTCGTCAACCCATGTCTTCAATTGCGGCTCCGTCGGAAGCTCCCCATGAATGATCAAGTAAGCGACTTCCAGAAACGTGCACTTCTCCGCCAGCTGTTCGATGGGATACCCGCGATACCGCAGAATCCCCTTGTCTCCATCAATAAAAGTGATTGCGCTTTGGCAGGATGCCGTGTTCAGGAATGCAGGGTCATAGCTCATGACCCCAAAATCGTCAGGTCCGGCCTTGATTTTCCGCAAATCCGTCGCCCGGATCGTGCCTTTATTCAGTGGCAGGTCGTAAGCCACGTTAGTTCGCTGGTCGACAATATTCAACTCTTCTTTCGGCATAAGCTATTCTCCCTTCGAATCTTGTGCGCCCAGGACTCTTTGGGCTGTGCTTCGGTCAATAATTCCCGCTCGTTCAGTGAGAGCCTCGTGCGTCCCCCTCGTCGGCAGCCTAAGAAAGTGCTTCAGGAGGGAACTGCCAACATAGCTTGGCTAGCACCCAAGCCATGTTTTTGGCAGTGACTTGCGACACTCTCCTTTGTGACCGTTGCCACAAAGCATCACAGGGACGATCGCGAGTCGTACACTGGCCGGACGCGTCCGGAAAACGCGCGCACAATCCACGGGCAGAACCGTTCGAGCGCCACGAGCAGCTTGCCGTGGCCAGTGATAATCCGTTCCCGCTGGCCGCGCGCCACCGCTCCGAGCATCTGCCGCGCACACCGCTCGGTGCTCATCTGAATCCAGGCGGGCACCGGATCGGCGGCGCCCGCATGAAGCTTGCCCCGATTGTCGGTGCGGCGAATGTTGCTCACGACGAACCCAGGGCTCAGGAGCGTCAGTTTCACCCCGGCGGCGCGCAATTCGGGCGTGATCGAGTTGGCAAGCGCCCGAACCGCAAATTTGCTCATCGCGTAGGGCGATGCGCCGGGACTCCCGACCCAGCCGGAAACGCTGCCGACGATGGCGAAGTTGCCTCGGGTCTTTTCGAGTTCCGGAAGCGCGGCGTAGAGCGTGCGGAGGACGCCGAAGACGTTGGTCTCGAATTGCCGTCGGTAGTCGTCAAGCGAAAGCTTCTGGAAAGGACCGACCACCCCGAAACCAGCGTTGGCAAATACGACGTCGAGCTGCCCATGCTGTCGCACAGCTTCGGCTACGGCGCGATCGATATCGCCATCCCGCGCGACGTCACATATCACAGTGAGCGGCGCAGGGCTGCCGCCCGCGGCGATTGTCTGCGCCACGCGCGCAAGCTCCTCCTGCCGCCTCGCCGCCAGCGTAAGCTTGGCCCCGGAACGGGCCAGTTGATAGGCAAGCTCCTCACCAATACCAGAGGAAGCCCCGGTAATCAGTACGGACTTGTAACGATAAAAGTCGATGGGCCGGCCAGCTTCCTTGGGCACGAGCGATAAGGTAGCACACCTCGGAAATTTGGTCCCGCGATGAAGCGTGCAGTCAAACGCAGAATCGCCACGCCCAAAAACTGGCGTGTTGGAATTCTCGTCCACAGGAACTCGGCACGGCCAAATATAGAGTGCGGGAGATCGCTCCCGCTTTGTTAAGCCTCGGCTGGCCGGGGCGCTTTCGATTCGGCGGAAGCGTTCGTCGTAGAGATGCAGCAGGCCGGAAGCAGCTTTTAAGATTT
>Ga0187816_10000576_pt1 | contig 11162 bp, 10 predicted proteins | sample NC_wetland_sal_i_16_FD_132960 | JGI IMG/M metagenome (GOLD analysis project Ga0187816, IMG submission 132960) | Wetland sediment microbial communities from Neuse River Estuary, North Carolina, USA - SO4_1 | ecosystem: Environmental > Aquatic > Freshwater > Wetlands > Sediment | place: USA... | reverse complement strand
GATCCGCCCGACCTGATCACGATAAGGCGTGAGTCCATGGCCCCGTCCGTGACCGGGCCCGCGGTGAACACGGTCTCACCGTCGGCCAGCGCGCTGGCCGTGGTCTTGGCGCCGTCCTGCCTGACCACGGTGTTGCTGACGATCTGCCAGGTCCAGACCGTGCCGTCCGGGGCGCGGACCACCAGGTCGCTCCCGCTGACCGAGGTGATCGTGCCGCGCTCGAACGCCAGGGTGTGGAAGCCGCTCTTGTTGTGGTAGGTGACTTCGCCGTGGACGCCCCCGAGGGCCCGCAGCCGGGCGATCGCCCAGCGGATGCGGCGCAGCGGCACGTTGGCCGCGGTGCTGCCGGCGGTGCTGAACGCCGAGTTCAGGACGGCCGCCTGGGCCGACTGGGCGGTGCTGGTGGTACCGGTGGCGCTGGCGGCCGGGGTGCCCGACCCGGACAGCGCGAAGGCGATCCCGCCGCCCGCGAGGAAGCCGGCCAGGGTGATGCCGGCGCCCCAGCGCAGGATCCGCTTCGTGCGGGAGCGATCCGAAGGTTCGGGTGTACCGGCCGGATAGGGCCCGCCCGCGGGCCCGGCCCCGACCGGGCTGTCGTACAAGTTGTTCATGCCATGCAGGATGGGTCGCGGGTCTTGGACCTCGCCCGGTCCCGCCTGTACGCAGCCTGAGAGTGACACACGAGTTTGCTGTCGGCCAGCAGGGCGTCCGTGGGGAGCGCTCATGATCCTCCCGGATTCGGCCCGCCGACGCCGCGGCCCTCACCGCCGCGATGACGGCCAAGTGGGAAGTTGCTGTTCGTGATTCGCACGCACCGTGCCAGAATGTGAGCTAACGGTTCTGGTGGAGGGGCGGCCGATGAAGCACGACATACCTGCCGGCGTGGACACGGGCCGGCCGTCGCCTGCACGGATCTACGACTACATGCTCCAGGGCAACAACTACTTCCAGGTCGACCGCTTCGCCGCCGAGCGCATCCTGGCCGTCGAGCCCGAGATCAGGGACTGCGCATGGTCCAACCGCGGTTTCCACCAGCGCGCCGCCAAGTGGATCTGCCAGCAAGGCGTGCGCCAGTTCATCGACATCGGCTCCGGGCTGCCGACGATCGGGAACACGCATGACGTGGTGCGGAAGGTCGACCCGGCGGCCCGGGTGGTGTACATCGACAACGATCCGATGGTGCAGTTGCACAGCCAGGCGCTCTTGGATAGCGGCGCGACGACCGGTGTGATCTGCGCCGACCTGCGCGAGCCTGACTCCATCCTGGACCATCCCGAGCTCCGCAGGCTCATCGACTTCGGCGAGCCGGTCGGCCTGCTGATGACCGCGGTCCTGATGTTCACCTCCGATGCATCCGACCCGTGGGCCCTGGTGTCGCGATACGTCGGCACGCTCGCGTCCGGCAGCTACCTGTCGCTGTCGCACCTGACCGACGATTACAAGCCGCCGATTGCGTGCGAGGGCTTCCGTTCCGTCTTCGACAACGCCACCGAGCACCTGTACTTCCGCTCCAGGGCCAAGGTCGAGCGCTTCTTCGACGGGCTGGAACTGGTCCCGCCGTACGAGGGCGCCGAGCCCGGTGTCACGTTCACCGGCCTGTGGGGGGCCGAGGACGTCGAGCTCGCCGACAGCGACGGCTCGCGCTGGCTCTACTGCGGGGTGGCCAGGAAGCCGTGACCGGCAGCAAACCCACGGTCTTCGAGCTCGGCATCGACCCGGCGGCCCAGGCCTGGCAGCGCTCCGGCCAGGGCGACGGCGCGATCGAGGTCGCGTTCGCCCGGGGGTCCGCCTCGGCGGCCGGGCCCCCCGGGCCGACCTCGGCTGCCGCGCCCCCCGGGCCGGCCCGGGCCGAGTGGGTCCTGCTGCGGGTCGCGGGCGACCCGGACCAGCGGGTCCTCGTCTTCGACCGCCACGAGTGGGAGTGCTTCCTCGACGGCGCCCGTAACGGGGAGTTCGACGACGCGGCCGCGCCCGGCCCGCCGCCCGTTGATCATTATTAACCCTGCGGCACTGGTTTGCGATTCGCAATTTGGGTACCGTGTAAGGCACGACAGGGTTCCTGTCAAGAAGGAGATCCCTCATGAGCGATGACGCCTACGGTGCCACCATCGCCAAACGCCGGCTGGCCAGGGAGCTGACCACGGCGCGGATCAGGTCGGGCTACACCGCCAACCACGCCTGCGACATCCTGAACTGGGGCCGCGGCAAGGTGGGCCGCTTCGAGGCGAACCAGTGGAAACGCCCCGAGATGAGCGACATCAGGGACCTGATCCGGATCTACGGCATCGAAGGCGATAAGCGGGACGAGATCGAGGACCTGGCCATCCGGGCCCGGGCCCGGCCCTGGTGGCGGGAGTACCCCGAGATCTTCGACGGCGAGTTCCCCGGCTACGAGAACGACGCCACCACCATCCGCGTCTTCATGCCGCTGGTGCTGCCCGGGCTGCTGCAGACTCCTGCCTACACCGAGGCGCTGATGAGGTCCGGGCCGCGGCCTCCGGCCTACCGCCGCAAGGCGGTCGATTCCCGGCTGCGCAGGCAGGAGATCCTCGACCGCAAGGACGGCACCGCGCCCATGGTCAGCGCCGTCATCACCGAGGCGTCCCTGCTGTACCGGTGGGGGATCCGCGAGGACCGCAGGGAGCAGGTCGAGCACCTGGTCGCGCTCGGCTCCCACCGCAACGTGCAGCTGCGCATCCAGCGGTTCGAGGACGGGCCGCCGACCGGGATCGTGTCGATGGTCAACATCTTCGGCTTCCGTGATGACGAGCCAAGCCTCGTCTTCGTGGAAACCGACTACTCGATCGAGGAGGTGAGCAAGCCCGAGTCGGTGCAGCAATACATCGAATCGTTCGAGCGTGCCACCGATGCCGCGCTTGAGCCTGCGGATACCACGGGCTATCTCGAACATCTGGCTAAACGAATGGAGTTAAGTGATGACCGACCTGTCTCAGGCAATCTGGCGGAAGGCCCGCCGCAGTGCGCACAACGGAGGCTGCGTGGAAATCGCGGCCAACTTGCCCGGCGTGACCGCCGTCCGGGACAGCAAGCGACCCGAGGGGGGCGCTCACGTGGTCGGGCGGGACTCATTCGCTGAGTTCCTGGCCGACGTGAAGGCGGGACGTTACGACCTGAAGTAGCGGTCGTGGCGGCGACGGAAAGCCGGCAACGGAAAGCCCCAATGGAAAGCCCCCGGGTGGATGCAGCCACCGGGGGCTTTCTGTAGCACCGGCCTGTCTCGTGGCCCGGGTGGGTGGGTAACCGGCAGGTTCCCAACCGTGACTGTACATGCAGGTTCAACTGATTGCCAGATACGAAACACGTATAACCCGCCAATCGTCGCAATACGGCCACTAAGGACGCACGAGCCTCGCGAGCACCATGGATAACGGATACACCCCGTACCAATCGGGGAGAAACGACGGCATAGACGGCTTATGCCCGAAATATTCGATATATCCAGTATGGTACGCCTGTAACAAATTGAGGAAAAAAGAATAATGCCATTGATATTGCGAAGTGGGTCCGCCGAGTCATAACCTGTGTTTCACAGATTAAGAGTCGAAAACCAGGTATCGTGTTCGCAGGAAAACTGCCGACGGCATCCCCCCTCCAGCCGGCGGGTCTATCAAATTTGATGGCCGGAGGCGTCAGGTATGAAGCAGGGCATGAGCAGTTGGCGGGGCGTTCACGCGGGTAACTGCCAGGCGTGGCCGCTTCCGGCCGACGCGACGTGTGCGTCAGTCGCGCGGCAGGTGTTCCGGGACGCGGTCTCGGAGGTCGGGCTCGAGCCGGACCTCCTCGATGACTGCATCCTGATGGCCAGCGAACTCGCGGCCAACACGCTGCACGCGCACGCGGTGGCCGGAGTCGGCGGAGGGGGCAATCGGCTCGCGTCCGTGGCAGCGGACGTGGAGGGCGAGCAAGAGATTTCCGCCGACCCGGCCCCACAAGATCCACAAGGTCCACAGGATCCACAGGACCCGCAGACCCTACAGGACCGACCGAGCGCACCGGCTCCACCGGCGCCGCGGGAACCGCAGGACGACGAGCCCGCCCAGGACCATTGCGGTCCCGAGCTCTGGCTGTACCTGCGCGGCCTCGGCGTCCGCCGGGAGCTGGTCTGCAAGGTCTTCGACTGCGTCCGCGGCTGGCGGCACGGCTCCCCGCCGTCCCCGTCCAGCGCGTCCATCCAGGCCGTGACCGGGCGCGGGCTGCAGATCGTCCACGAGCTGTCGGGTGGCCGGTGGGGGCACCATCCCACCCGGGCCCGGCTGGGCGGCTGGGGGAGGCGCGGCAAGGCCGTGTGGTTCGCGGTGCCCGCCCCGCTCGCGCACGCCCGCCTGGCCGACGCGACCGGCCTGCACGCGTACACCCTGTCCGCCGATGTCTCGGCCGCCCGGGCGAGCGAGCGGCTCAGCGCGCGCCAGGCCGCGCGGGAACTCGAGGCGATGCTGAGCGAGCGCGGGTTCGGCCGGGTGCTGCGCGCCGACCAGCCGACCTCCGACCTCTCGGTCCTGTCCGTCGGCCGCGGCCTGACCATCTGGTGCCGGTCCGGGGTGGTGTCGCTGAGCACCCCCGGCGGGGCCAGCCTGCGGTGGAACTACGCCGACCTGGTCGAGGCGGCCGAGCACACGGTGTGGCGCAGCGAAGAGCTGGAGTTCGGCGGGGAGGTTGAGCTCGGCGAGGACGAAAACCTGCTCGCCCGGGCCCAGTAACCGCTCAGGCAGGCATGGCCCCGGCCACCCGGCCGAACGCCCCGAGCGTGAGCTCCCAGAACCCGGCGACGTCGATCTCCATCGCCACGCGGGCGTTGCCGTCGCCGTCGGCACCGAACTCGGTCACCGTCATCCCCGAGGTCAGCCGCCCCGTGGTCTCCACCTGCACCCGGGCGGGGACCAGCCCGAACACCTCAGGCTGCGCCACCCAGGCCACGGCGCACACGTCGTGCACCGGCGGCCCGCCGGAATCGCCCACCGACAGGTACTGCTCCAGGGCCGGGAGCACGAGAACGGTGCCGAGCGGTCCCAGCTCGCGCATCCGCTGCAGCACCGCCGCGGAGGCTCCGGTCCGCTGGGTCACGTCCAGCCCCAGCATGATCACCGGCCAGCCCGCCCCGAACACCATCGCCGCGGCCTCCGGGTCGGCCCACATGTTGTACTCGGCGGCCGGCGTCGTGTTGCCGCGCCCCGACGACCCGCCCATGATCACGAAATCCCGCACCCAGCCGGGCAGCCGCGGCTCCCGCCGCACCGCCAGCGCGATGTTGGTCAGCGGCCCGGTGGCCACCAGGGTGACCTCGCCCGGATCGGCGCGGACGGTATCGATGATGAAGTCGATGGCGTGCCCGGCCGCCGGGCCGGCCGCGGGCGCCGGCAGCACGGCCCCGCCCAGGCCGGACTCGCCGTGCACCTCCCGCGCGTCCAGGGCGGGGCGCAGGAAGGGCCCGGCGCACCCCGCGGTCACCGGCGTCCCCGCCGCGCCGATGAACTCGCACACCGCGAGCGCGTTCGCCGTGGTCTGGGCCAGCCCCACGTTGCCGGCCACCGTCGTGATCCCGAGGAGCTCCAGGTCCGGATGCCCGTGCGCGAAGGCGATCGCCAGGGCGTCGTCGATCCCCGGATCGCAGTCCAGGATGATCTTGGTGGCCATGGCACGCTCCTGCCTCGCGTCGGTACCCGGAATGACGGTACCGAACGAACGTTGGTCCCCGCCCCGCTGCCGCAGGCGACCCGGTTGTGTAGCCTCATCACCGAGGAGGTCCGTGATGCATAACCCGCCCATCCCGAACGTCGAACGCACTGACCCGCAGATTGCAGGTCTCATCAACGACGAGGCCCGCCGGCAGTACGAGAAGGCCAGGCTCATCCCGTCGGAGAACTACGTCTCGCTGGCGGTGCTCGAGGCCTCGGGCAGCGTGCTGACCAACAAGTACTCCGAGGGCTACCCGGGCCGGCGGTACTACGAGGGCCAGCAGCTCATCGACCCGATCGAGACGATCGCGAGGGACCGGGCCAAGGCGCTGTTCGGCGTCGACCACGCCAACGTGCAGCCGTACTCCGGCTCGCCCGCGAACCTCGCCGTCTACCTGGCGTTCGTGCAGCCGGGGGACACCATCATGGGCATGGCGCTGCCGATGGGCGGCCACCTCACGCACGGCTGGTCCGTCTCGGCGACCGGGAAGTGGTTCCGTTCGGTCCAGTACGGGGTCCGCCCCGACACCGGCCGGGTCGACCTGGACGAGGCCCGGGACCTGGCGCTCAAGGAGCACCCCAAGATCATCTTCTGCGGCGGGACGGCCATCCCGCGGACGATCGACTTCCCGGCCTTCGCCGCGATCGCCGCCGAGGCCGGGGCGATCCTGGTCGCCGACATCGCGCACATCGCCGGGCTGGTCGCCGGAGGCGCGCACCCCTCGCCCGTCGGGTACGCCCCCGTCATCACGACGACCACGCACAAGACGCTGCGGGGCCCGCGCGGCGCCATGATCATGTCCGACGCCGAGCACGCGTCCGCCGTGGACCGCGCCGTGTTCCCCGGCCTGCAGGGCGGCCCGCACAACCACACCACCGCCGCGATCGCGATCGCGCTGCACGAAGCAGCAGAGCCCGACTTCCGCGACTACGCCCACCAGGTGGTGGCCAACGCCGCCGCGCTGGCCGACGCGCTGCTGGCCCGCGGCTACGACCTGGTCTCCGGTGGCACGGACAACCACCTGATCCTGATCGACCTCACCTCCAAGGGCATCGCGGGCAAGCCGGCCGCCAAGGCGCTGGACCGCGCGGGCATCGAGACGAACTACAACACGGTGCCGTTCGACCAGCGCAAGCCGTTCGACCCCTCGGGCCTGCGGATCGGCACGCCGGCGGTCACCACCCGCGGCCTGCGCGAGGAACACATGGAGCCGCTCGCCGCCTGGATGGACGAGGCGATCACCGCCGCCACCAAGGAGGACGAGACGGTCTACGACCGCATCGCCCTCGAGGTCCGCGACCTGCTGTCCGCCTTCCCCGCTCCCGGCTGGACCCCCTGAGACCGCCCCCCGAGCCGCCTTCCCCGCTCCCGGCTGGGACCCCCTGAGACCGCCCCCGGCCGGCTAGTCAATTATCTTGACTAGCAAGACCCTTGTCGATACCGTGACGGAATGGCCGACGCCGACCGGGGCGACTACACCACGCCCACGCTCATGGTGTCCGCCCGGGGTACCTACGCCCAGTCCATCAGGGCGCAGCTGCACCGCATCGGGGCCACTGACCTCCCGGCCAACGGGGTCTTCATCCTGGCCGGGATCGATGTCGCGGGCGGGCCGAGGCAGGACTTCCCCGCCGAGCTGGGCATCACCAAGCAGGCCGTCAGCCAGGCGATCGACGTACTGGTCAACCGGGGCTACCTCACCAGGCGCACCGACCCCGGCGACCGCCGCCGGGTCGTCCTCGAGCTGACCGGCCGGGGCGAGGAAGTCGTGGACGCCGCGCTGGGCGGGATCGAGGCGGTCGATCGCCAGCTTGAGGAGCGCGTATCGCCCGGGCAGATCGCCGCGATGCGCGCGGCGCTCATCGCCCTGGCCGAGATCAAGGGGGAAGCCGTCGCCACCGGGGCGGGCAGGCGCCGGCCGGAGCGCGAGCTCCGCCGGTTCAGCCCCATCTTCCCGGTCCGCGACCTGGCCGCGGCGCTGGCCCACTACGCGGCGCTCGGCTTCCGCACCGTCGCCGACGAGGGCGGCGCCGGGTACGGGTTCGCCACCCGGGACGGGGTCGACCTGCACCTGGCCCTGCATTCCGGGCCCGACCTGCACCCCGGCGCCGCCTACCTGTACGTGCGCGACGCCGACGCGCTATATCAGGAATGGACCAGGCCCGGCGTGGCGGGCCACACCCACCCGGTCGGGCCGACGCCCTACAAGCTGCGCGAGGGCTCACACACCGATCCGGACGGCAACCTCATCCGCTTCGGCTCACCCATGCCGGAGTGATGAGGTGACCCGGTGACTGAACCACGCAGCCAGGTCAGGACCAGGCCAGGTTCCTCCCCGCCGTGGCCGGCTTCCCGGGCTGAAGCAGGCCCTCACGGGCGATCGAGGTCGACCCGATCCTGGCGCGGCGGGGCGGAGGAGATCACCAGGAGCTCCAGCGCTCCCGGGGAGTCGTTGCGTACCTGGTGGGGCGTCGCCGCCGGGACGTGCATGGCGTCACCCGGCCTGAGGATCTCCTCACGATCGTCGAGCCGGACCGTGGCGGTACCCTCCAGGATGAAGTAGAGCTGCTCGACCGCGGCGTGCAGGTGCCGGCGTTCGGCCCAACCCGACGCAATGCGTTCCTGCATCACGTGAATACGCGGCTGGTCGGCCAGGGTCCAGCTGTCGCCCGCTTCCCAGGCGATGCGCGGCACGCTGGCCTTGTTGATCAGGTTCAGTCCCGCTGGCCTGGCCGCCTCGGACGGGGGCGCTGGCGTCGCGCTCACGTGGTCCTGCTCGGCGGTGAGGGTGCGGCGGAGCCGCGCGCCGATCGCGACCGTACCGAGACAACCGAGGCACAGCAGGCCGATCCACACGCCGGCCGCGTGCACGGCAATCAGGCCGGTCGCGACGGCGGGCGACACGATGAGCGCGAGCGACGTGGACAAGGCGGCCAGCGCGTTGGCCCGCCCGCGAACCCGGTCGTCGGTCAGGCTGTTGACCAAGGGCCCCATGGTGGGCGACATGACCGTCTCGCCGAGCCCGAACAGCGCGGTGAAGCCGACCACGCTGGCGATCCGGCCAGCCGAGGTGAGGGGCAGCCCGGCCAGTCCGAATACCGCCCAGGAAACGGCGAAGATCAGTCCGGTCGCGACCAGGGCGTAGCTGCGCCGCACCCGGCGGATGACCTTCAGCACGGTCAGCTGCGCGGCGACGATGACGGCCGTGTTGGCGGTCATGGACAGCGCGACGACCCGAGCCGATACGTGTCCCTCGACCGTCGCGAAGGCCGGCAGGCCGGAGTCGAAGGCCGGGAAGCTGGTAAAGGCGAGAAGGAGCGAGGCCACCAGCACCAGCCGCAGCCCGCGGTGAGTGAGCAGATCGCGATAGGCGGCTCTCGGTTCGCCGCCGGCCCGGGACCGGCGCAGCGTGGGCAGAAACTGGAGGACGGCGGCGAACACGACGCAGGACGCGGCGTCGGCGAGGAAAAGCACCTGGAACGACCCGGCCCGGTGCACGTTGGCGAGCGTGGCCCCGATCGCCAGGCCGACGCCGATCGCGGCGTTCTGCAAAGTGAAGTTGATCGCGAACGCGCGTTGCTGGGCGGCCGGGTCCGGGGTGAGCCCGGCGATCATCGTCTGCAGCGCGGGGAACATCGGGGCCCACGTGGCTCCGTACAGCAGCATGACCGGCAGTGCGGTCGCCGCGGTGTGGGCCCAGGCGAGCAGCGCCAGTGCGGTGGCCTGGCCGAGCTGGATGCCGGTCAGCACCTGGCGAGCGCCCAGCCGGTCGAGCAGGATGCCCAAGACCGGCACCACGAGCAGGCCTGCGGCGGCCGAGGCGGCGAACAGGCCGCCGACGACCGGGAGGGCCAGGCCCCGCACCTGGTGCAGGTAGATCAGTATGAACCCGATGACCAGGCCTATTCCGGCCATGGACACCGTATTGCCGGCCAGGAACAGCCGGGTCGGCCGGGACATTCGCGCAGTGGGCATGGCTTTCCTCGAAAGGACTCGGGTCGGGCTGCGGATGGTGCAGGGGCCGGCTCGTCGGCCGGCGGAGTTTCTCAGGCAGGCTGAGTCTCGCTCCCGGACCCGGGCCTGACCGCGATGACCGTGACCTCGATGAGCATGCCGGCCGCCAGGTCGGCGCGGACCGTGGTGCGGACCGGCGGATTCGGTCCGGGGAACTCCCGCCCCCAGGCGGCGTTGAACTCGGGGAACAGAGCCAGGTCACTGAGGTGAACCAGGCAGGACACCACGTCACCCAGGGTCGCGCCCGCCGCCTCCAGCAGGACCGAGACGTTGCCAAGCGCCTGAGCGGTCTGGCCGGCGATGCCGCCGCTGACCAGCTGGCCGGTCCCGGGATCGAAGCCGCCCTGGCCCGCCAGGAAGATCAGGTCACCGACGGCCAGCCCGGGGGAGTACGGCCCGGCGGGCGCCGGAGCCCGGGCAGAGGTAATGAGTTGCTTCATCGCAGCGTGTTCCCTCGCTCCCGCATAGCTCAGCCAGGGAAGCGCTTCCCGGCTTGCCCATGACGACCGGCAAAGCGCTTCCCGGCTTCCTCATGACCCAACTAGCTAAAGGTATAGCTAAATTGCTATATTCACAAGTGGCGATTCGGTGCCGTGAATCTCCCTCCGGAGTCAGCGGCGGCGTTCGCGGGCAGCCGGGAAACATCTCGCCCGAATACGCTCGCGAGCGGCCAGGGGGCGAACCTCGCGCCGGGCCGCGCTCGCGACGGGTTATAGCTGGTCGCGTAGCTGATGCGTGAAGGCATCGATGGCCGCCTCGTCGCGCTTGTAGAAGGTCCACTGCCCGATGCGCTTGGAGGTGACCAGCCCGGCCCGGGCGAGCGCCTGCAGGTGGGCGGTGGCGGTTGGCTGCGCGACCCCGAGCTTGTTGGCGATGAACACCACGCAGACCCCGTCGTCGACGAGGTCTCCGTCGCGCTGGGGCGGGAAATGCGAGACGGGGTCGCGGAGCCACTCGAGAACCTGCAGCCGCTTGGGGCTGGCCAGGGCGCGGAATACCTCGGCGGAATTGAAGGCCCGCGCGGGGGTTGTCATCGCTTCGTCCCGTCGGCTAGCATATAGTTAGTTTCCTATATTCCTTGGTTACTTGGAGTATACACGACGATGGCGCAGGCAGCGGTTATCCCCGGTGTGGCGGGCTGGCATGGGTCGGCCGAATTGCACCCGTACTACGTGTGCGATGTCTTCACCGCCGAGCCCCTTGAGGGCAACCAGCTCGGCGTGTTCACCGACGGGCGGCCGTTCGATACCGGGCAGATGCAGCGCCTGGCCAGGGAGATGAACTTCGCCGAGACCGTCTTCCTGCTCCCTGCGCAGGACGGGGGCGACGTCAGGCTGCGGATCTTCACCCCCGGTGCCGAGCTGCCCTTCGCCGGTCACCCCGTCCTGGGCACGGCGTTCGTGGTCGGAACGGCGCTCGGCGCCGACGCCGTGCGGCTGGAGACGGGTGCGGGT
>Ga0187816_10000575_pt1 | contig 11165 bp, 11 predicted proteins | sample NC_wetland_sal_i_16_FD_132960 | JGI IMG/M metagenome (GOLD analysis project Ga0187816, IMG submission 132960) | Wetland sediment microbial communities from Neuse River Estuary, North Carolina, USA - SO4_1 | ecosystem: Environmental > Aquatic > Freshwater > Wetlands > Sediment | place: USA... | reverse complement strand
TCCTTTCGCCGGACGCGGCCCAGCCTCAGTTCGCTAACCTCTCTCTGCACGGGAGCGTCAGCGAGTTCACTCTGAGCCGGATCGAGCACTATACCGTGGTGACTCTCTCGGCCAGGCCGAAGCCGTAGTTTGGAAGTGGTATTTTCACGAAGCCCTTCACAATGGCGGGTATAGATTCCCCCCCGGCAACATCCGATATGGCCGCTACATCAGGCCGTAGCACAAGTTTTGGGCGCAACGAAGGGACGAACAAACGGCGCAAGCTTGCGCCGGCGATCGAGCCGGAGAACGATCCCGCCGATGCTTTGCCTGAGACCGAAGACATCCGGATCAGCCAGGCCGGTGATCTGTGACTGCTTGGGCGCCACCGAGTCCACTGCGGAAACTCCCTGAACGGCAGCAGCTACTCGACGCTGATGGATGGTCATCGTGCCGACATGGTGTTCACCGATCCACCCTACAACGTGAAGATTGCCGGACATGCTACTGGCCTCGGAACAATCCAACACAAGAATTTCAAAATGGCATCCGGCGAGATGACCGAGTTCGAGTTCACGGACTTTCTGGCGCAGACCTTTACCTTGCTTGCCTCCCACAGCCTCGACGGTTCCCTGCACTACATCTTCATGGACTGGCGGCACATGCGAGAGATCCTGGCTGCCGGGAAACAGGTCTATACAGAGCTCAAGAATCTTTGTATTTGGTCAAAGGGGTGCGGCGGGATGGGAAGCTTTTACCGCAGCGCGCATGAGCTGGTCTTTTTGTTCAAGAACGGCAGAGACGGTCACCGCAACAATGTCCAGTTGGGCCAATTTGGCCGGTATCGGACTAATGTGTGGAGCTATCCCGGCGCGAATTCCTTCTCGCGGACAACGGAAGAAGGCAATCTGCTGGAATTGCACCCCACAGTCAAGCCCGTCGCGCTGGTCGCAGACGCCATTATGTTGCCTCCGCCCGCATGTGCAGGTTGTGTTCAGCGACGCCTCTCGGCACCACCCTAAACGACTTTATTCCTTGGTCGCCGACAATTCCCGGATGCCCACATTTGGGCACAGTGTCACGAAGACCGTGTCATAGTGGGCAGACTCCCAGCCAGGAACCCAGTCAGCTTACCTGTAAATAAGTCGGTAACACGCCGACGGCCAGAGTGTCGTTTGCCGGAAAACTCGAATCGCGCACCGGCCAGCTCGACAAGTGGAACATAGTTCCCTGACAAACGTGGGATGAGCAATTGGCGCACACCCTTGTGGTACTCGATTTGCAAGGCCTAGCTCCATACACATGTTCATGGATCGGAGGGACTGGAAGTAGCCGGCAAGCGTTGTGACTGGGAAGTAGACAGAAGTCTGGAGCGTTGATTCGAAAGGGAGGCGCGCGTGCAAATGAAGACAATAAGACTGCTGATTTTGATTTTCTCGATTGCACTAACCCTTTACGCCGTTATCCCGGGGCTAGCCTGGCGGGGGGCTGCTGCGCCAACTCGTGCCCAGCAAACAAGCTTTCCAAATCAAACGAAATCGGCTCTGTCGCGTGTGATGAGCCCAGCTACACCAGAGTGAAATACCGTCTGTCGTCGATGAGGGAGCACAATGACAAAACGTCTTGCTGCAGCTTCGGGCCTGGAAACGATAGATGAAAGGCTGACGCGTTCTGGAGTGAGTCGTCGCGCTTTCATCAAGTTCTGCTCGTCGCTCATGATTGCTGCGCCGTTCGGGCTCGCCCTCACCGACAAGCTGACGCCGGAAGCGGTTGCCGCAGACCTCGGCAAGGTGATCCGCCCTCCTGTCATTTGGCTTCATTTCCAGGACTGCACGGGATGCACCGAGACACTACTTCGGCCTTCGCACCCGGATCTTGGTGATCTGATCCTCAACGTGATTTCCCTCGAATATCACGAGACCTTGATGGCCGGGTCCGGCAAGCAAGCTGAAGCTGCGCTTACGGAAGCTGTCCGGCGCTACTCGAACAAATACGTCTGCGTCGTTGAAGGCTCCATTCCAACTCGCGACAAAGGCGTTTACATGAAGCTGGCCGGACGCCCGGCTATGGAAGTGCTGGCCGATGTGGGTGGAAAGGCTGCAGCAATTATCGCAATCGGTTCTTGCGCGTCTTGGGGAGGAATTCCATCGGCCGATCCGGCGCCGACCGGGGCAGTTGGAGTTGCTGACCTCATGCCGAACAAGGCGATCGTCAATCTTCCGGGTTGTCCCCCAAATCCTTACACCCTCCTCGGTGTCGTACTGCAGTTTGCCGAATCCGGAACTTTGCCCGAGCTGGATGATGAGAGGCGGCCCAAGTTTGCTTACGACCGCGACATTCATGAGCATTGTCCACGGCGAGCGCACTTCGACGCGGGCCGTTTCGTCAAGCAGTTCGGTGATGAAGGGCACCGCGAAGGCTGGTGTTTGTACGAGATGGGATGTAAAGGGCCCGACACCCATGCGGGATGCTCAACACGCCATTTCAATGAAATCCCCGACGTGTGGCCGATCGGCATTGGCGCACCGTGCATCGGCTGCACAGAAAAAAGCATTGCCTTCCGCATGCCTATGTTCCAGGTAGTACAGATTCATACCAGAGCAACGCCCCCGGCGACCTACGCTCCAATCGTCGCTCCTCAAGGCAACGCCAGCCTTGTGGCCGCCGGCTTGGCCGGAGTCGGAGCTGGAGCGCTCATTGGCGCGGGCTGGGTTGCCTCCCGCAAGTTCTCGGACAAGCCCGAGGATGACAGCGTGCCCGGAGGCACTCCCAAGGGAGCGCAAAGCTCCGAGCAAGCCGTGGACTCAGGGAAGCAGTCGTAAGAAGCGCACTCATTCAGGAGGATGGATTGTGAATCGTTCATCAAACGGGGCGGGAATCTTCGGGATGCGACCAGGCCTCAGTTTTCTGTTTGCACTTTCGTTGTTCATTGCGACTTCGCCAGAATTCTTATCGGCCATGCAAAGTGAACCGGCCCCGCCCGCCAGTTCTCGTGAACCTGAGCATGCCACCAAAACTCCGGAACAATTACAGCAGTTGGTGGCGCCTATCGCTCTCTATCCGGATTCGCTCGTAGCTCAGATCCTGACCGCTTCGACATTTCCCGAACAGGTAGTGGAAGCCGATCGCTGGATTCAAGCACATTCGGATCTCAAAGGTGATGCGCTCGCGAAGGCGGTAGACGATCAGCCTTGGGATCCCAGCGTCAAAGCGCTCACGGGCTTTCCTTCCGTCCTGGGCAACATGGACAAGAACTTGTCCTGGACGTCCAGTCTGGGGGACGCCTACTACAACCAGCAAGAAGATGTGATGGCCGCTGTGCAGGTCATGCGGAATAAGGCCAAGCAGGCGGGGAATCTCAATAGCACAGAGCACCAGGTCGTGAAGACCGAGGGCGAAACCATCATTGTTGAACCTGCACAGCCAGAAGTGGTGTATGTCCCTGCCTACGATCCATGGGTTGTATATGGGTATCCGGTGATCGTGGCGTGGCCAGGATGGTATGCCTATCCCGGGATCTGGTATTCGGGCACCGACGTTTACTACGGAGTTGGTTTTGAAGTCGGTTTCTTCTGGGGTTATGGATGGGGCTGGCACCATTGGGGATGTGATTGGCACCGTCATTGGGTAGAGCACGACCACTACCGCTACTACTCTCGCAGCAGGACCTTTTACAACCGGGATCGTTACTACCATGGCAGCCGTGACTATCACAGCAGCCGTGATGGTGACGGGCACTCATCTAGCCGGGAAGAAGACCGGCGCGGGACTCGAAATAACGAGGAACACGGAAATGCGTACAACCGCTCTGGGACATCTGCGAACCGGTCTGGAGGAGACACGCGAGCGGATCGAGGTTACGGCTTTGAAAGAGGAGAAAGCAATACTCACACGGGGGCTTTCAGTCATTACGACCATGGCGGACAGGAGCGAAGTTATTCGGCAAGAGGAATGTCCAGCGTCGGTGGTGGAGGCTTTCACGGTGGCGGAGGTGGTTCCCACGGTGGCGGTCCACATCGTTGAGTGACTGACCAACATTGACGGCACTCTGCCGGGAAGATCGGAAAGGAGCAGGGAGAATGGGGCGGGGAGAATTGAATTTCCAGAAGTGTGTTGTCCAATTTCGAATGTTAATGACGGTTGAGCTTCTTCTCGCGACAGCGATTTTCGCAAATACGGGAGTGGCGCAAGAACGAAAAGGCGAGAAGACTTTCGCCACGCCAGACGAAGCAAGCGAGGCGCTCTACGCGGCGGCGAAGAGCCATGATGAAAGAATGCTTCTCGAAATTTTCGGGACTGGCGGAAAGCAGATCCTCCACTCCGGGGACGATGCCGAAGATACGGACAGTCGCGCCACATTCCTCAAAGAATATGAAGAGATGCATCGTCTGGTTCAAGAGCCAGACGGTTCCGTAGTCCTTTATATAGGAGCCAAGAATTGGCCCGTTCCCATACCACTCGTCAACAACGGCAATCTATGGCATTTCGATACTGAAGCGGGATTGCAGGAAATCCTGTTCCGTCGGATTGGCCGGAATGAAATGTCGGCGATTCAGGTTTGCCGGGCGTTGGCAGCGGCAGAAAAGGAATTCGCGCAAGAACGTCACGAATACGCTCAAAAGATTTTCAGCGATGAAGGGCGGAAAAACGGCCTTTACTGGGAAGTAGCCGACGGCCAGCCGGAAAGTCCGATCGGACCTCTCGTGGCCCAGGCAGTCACGGAGGGGTATGTCAGAAACCCGCGAGGCAAGCCGACCCCATATCGCGGTTACTTCTTCCACATTCTTAAAGCTCAGGGGAAGAATGCCCCGGGAGGTGCGAAGAGCTACTTGGCCGGCGACAAGATGAATGGCGGTTTCGCTTTCGTTGCTTATCCCGCTGAATACCGCTCATCTGGCGTCAAGACTTTTTTGGTAAGCGCCGACGGAGTTGTGTTCGAAAAAGACCTGGGCGCAAACACCGAAACCATCGCCAGTTCCATGACAAGGTTCAATCCCGATTCCACCTGGCATCGAACCGATGATGATCAAAATTGAGCATGAGACTCCATATCAATCGCCGGCAGCTCTTCAAGGGGATCATAGGTGCCGGAGGAGCCCTCGCCAGCGGGCTCGCATCCTCGGCTGCTGCCGAGGAGCATCCTGCGCACCCAGTGGCTCCGCCCGATGCCGTCGGGATGCTCTATGACAATACCAAGTGCACCGGCTGCCGGGCTTGCATGACGGCTTGCAGCGAGACCAACGGTCTGCCCGCCGAAACCCTCTGTCCTATCGATCCGGCAATCTCGACCGGCTTGTGGGATGTTCCAGCTGATCTTGACTCCAAGACGAAGAACATCATCAAGCTGTATCGCGAAAAGGATGGAGACAATTTCGCGTTCGTCAAGCGTCAGTGTATGCACTGCCTCGATCCGGCCTGCGTTACCGGTTGTCCCTTCGGTGCTTTGAAGAAGAACACTTGGGGCGCGGTCACCTGGAACTACTCGCTCTGCATCGGCTGCCGCTATTGTGAGGTCGGGTGCCCCTTCGACGTGCCGAAGTTCCAGTGGGATAAGTGGAACCCGAAGATCGTCAAGTGCGAACTCTGCTTCGACCAGCGGCTCAAGAAGAATCAGGAGCCCGCCTGTACGGCAGTGTGTCCCACACACGCAGTCATCTTCGGAAAGCGCAGCGATCTTCTCGCCGAAGCCAAGCAGCGCATCGCGGACGTGCCCGGAAAGTACTTCGAGAACCGTGTTTATGGCGAACATGAGGCCGGTGGGACCCAGGTTCTTTATCTCTCGGCGGTTGCCTTCGACAAAATCGGGCTGCCCAAGCTGGGCAATACTTCGTTGGGGCACTACGCCACGAAAGTGAGCTCGGTGGTTTACAAATGGCTCTCCGGACCACTCCTCCTTGCAGGGATTTTGGGCTCAGTGGTCAAGCGAAACTGGAATCGGCACGAGGCAGAAGCAGTTGAAGCGGAAAAAGAAACCGGACTACCGGAGCAACTATGAACGCGAATGACACCGCTGGCTCTAGGCTGGTTAACCACTGGCAGCGTGGTGTGCCGGTGTATCGCGAGCCCGTGATCGAGACGCCACTCCTGTTTTTTGCTGCCTGGGCGGTTCTAGGTTTAATGCTGGCGTTCGCTCGAGTCTTTTCGCCGCTGGGCCCGTTTTCGGGTATGAACGACGCGTACGCCTGGGGCATCTGGAAGACGTTCAACGTGATGACGCTCACCGCTTTGGGCTCCGGTCCGCTCGCTATCGGCATGGCTGCGTGGGTGTTCAATCAGACCAAGCTCCACGTCGTCATGCGAACTGCATTGGTCTCGGGATTCCTGTTTTACGCAGCGGGCCTGTTCGCGCTTGGTGGCGACGTCGGAAGGCCCTGGAACTTCTGGCATGTCCTCCTCCCCTGGACCTGGAATGCGCACTCGGCGATGCTTGAAGTGGCGGTCTGCATGCCGCTGTATTGCGTGATCTTTCTTGGTTTCGAGAATCTGCCGATGCTGTTGGAGAGGCTTTACTACACAGGCAACGGCCGGGTAAAGGCGACTCTGCTGCGCTGGGGGCCTCGTTTACGTCGCGTCTATCCTTACATGATTGTTGGGGCTTACCTGCTGCCCCTCATGCATCAGTCCTCACTTGGCGCACTCCTGCTGCTGGCAGGTAACAAGATTAATCCTTTGTGGCAGAGCCCAGCGCTTCCTCTGCTCTATGTGCTGGCAGCGTTTGTGTGTGGGAGCGGCTTTGTGACATTCGTATTGCTCATAGCCTGCTTGCGCTACTCGCGGCCCCTGGATATTGGCGTGCTAAGTGAGCTCGGGAATGTGATCTCTGTAAGCTGCTTTGTGTTCCTGAGCGTGCGCTTTGCGGACCTGATCGTGCGACGGCAACTCGGGCGAGCATTCGCATTCAACAACATGAGCCTGTTGTTCTTGCTGGAGGCCGCTCTAATTCTTGCTCCAGCAATCGTACTTCTTAGTCGGAAAAGGCGTGAGACACCGCGTCATTTGCTGTTGCTGGCAATCAGCGCATGCCTGGGCGGCATGACGTTTCGCTACATCCCCACTACGGTAGCTTTTTCTCCCGCCAATCGGGCGATGTACTTTCCCAGCACGCCGGAGTTGTTGATAAGCATTGGGTATATCTCGCTGGTGCTTGTGGTTTTTGGGGTCTTTGTGAAGTACTTCGCAGTATTACCCGGAGAACTCAGCGATTGGAACCAGATGTCCAAACTCTTCTCTGAACAGTATCGGAAGCTCAGAACAAACAAGGATACGACATGGCTCGCATCTCTATTGACCCGATAACTCGCATCGAAGGCCACCTGCGCATCGATGTTGAAGTGGATAGCGGCAACGTACAAAGAGCATGGGCAAGCTGCACCATGTGGCGCGGCATTGAAACCATCTTGAAGGGGCGCGATCCCCGCGAAGGATGGTTGTTCGCGCAGCGCTTCTGCGGAGTGTGCACGACCGTGCATGCTATGGCCTCCGTCCGGGCCGTGGAAGATGCGCTTCAACTGGAGATTCCTCCGAATGCCCAGTACATCCGAAACCTGATTCTTATTGCGCACGGTCTGCACGATCACATTGTCCACTTCTACCATCTTTCCGCGCTCGATTGGGTGGACATCACGACCATTCCAAAGGCGAACCCGGCACGCGCGGCCGCGATCGCTGATGGCGTCAGCTCCTGGACTGGAAACTCACATCAGGAATTAGAAGCGGTTCAGAACAAAGTCAAAGGGCTCTTGGCTAGCGGGCAATTAGGAATCTTTGCTCACGGATACTGGGGACATCCTGCGATGCATCTCAGCCCAGAGTTGAATCTGATTCTGTTCGCGCATTACCTGCAGGCGCTGGAGTTCCAGCGCAAAGCGTGTCAGGTCGTCGGTATTCTTGGCGGGAAGACGCCGCACATTCAGAATCTCGCTGTGGGCGGGGTGATGAATGCAATAAATCTGAATAGCCTGGCAACCATGAACATGGACCGCCTCGGCATGTTGCAGTCTTTGCTTCAAGACTTGATCCCATTTGTAAAAGAGGCGTATTTCGTCGATGCGTGTCTGCTTGCCGGATCCTATCCAGAGTGGTTTCGCTACGGACGCGGCGTCGATAACTATCTAGCTGTGCCTGATCTTCCTGTGGACGGAAAGGCAACCCAATTCGACCTGCCGGGAGGCGTAATTACCAAGGGTGACCTCACGTCGCTGCGGCCCATCAACGATTGGCACGATCAGGCAATTCGCGGCTCTGTAGCGGAAGATGTTACTCATGCGTGGTACGAAGGCACCGGCCTGCAACCCCCGTGGCGGGGCAAGACCGATCCCGACTACACCGACTTTCGCGAGAACGGGAAATACAGCTGGGTGAAGGCGCCGCGCTATGATGGCGTACCCATGCAAGTTGGACCGCTTTCAAATGTTCTAGTCGGATATGCCTCGGGTCACGCGCTTACTCGCAAATGGACGGATCAGGCTCTGAGGAACATCTCGGGGCATGGAGTCGAGATCAACATCAAAGATCTGCAATCAACTATGGGCCGGTATCTGGCCCGGGCGATCCGTTCCGCCATGTTATCTGATCTTGCACTCCAGCACTGGGAACTGCTTAGCAACAACATCTTGAAGGGCGATGACACTACCTACAATCCCCCCCACTTTCCGCAGCAAGAGGTCGCCGGTCTGGGCCTGCATGAAGCCCCGCGCGGAACGCTCTCACATTGGGTAGTCATCGACAAAGGAACATTCTCCAATTATCAGGCTGTGGTGCCAACGACGTGGAATGCAAGTCCTCGCGATGAAAAAGGTGTGCCCGGTCCGTACGAAAGCTCGCTTCTCGGGAACCCGGTAGTAGACGGAGAGAAACCTCTGGAAGTGCTGCGCACAGTGCACTCTTTCGATCCATGCATGGCCTGCGCGTGTCACATGCTGGACGTGAATGGACGCAATATCGCGAAGGTCAAAGTGCTATGAACGAGAGTGACGTTAAAAGAGTGTCGATCATCGGCATGGGCAACGTCCTTCTCGGGGACGACTGTTTTGGCCCGTTCACTATTGAGATCTTTGGCAGTCTGTACGAATGCGGGCGAGGAATCGAGATCGTTGACGTGGGGACACCAGGTTCAGATCTCGCTCCTTATCTATATGGCAGAGATCTCGTCATCTTGGTCGATGCCGTCCGCGACGATGGCCATCCGGGAACACTGCGCATATACGGTGAGCGTGATTTCCTGCACTATTCTGCACAAGTTCGTGTAACGAACCACGACCCTGGGCTGCAGGAATCACTGGCGCAACTACGCTTGGCGAACCGAGGTCCAATGGAACTTGTCGTGATGGGGGTCATTCCAGAGCGTTGTGAGTTCGGTGAAGACATCAGCTCGACCGTTCTCGAAGCAAGTTTCGCCGCAGTCGAACGCATCCGTCTGTTATTGGTTGAACGCGGCTTCGATTGCGTAAGACGAGCTAGCCCGTTACAACCAACATTCTGGTGGACATCGGAATCAGCAAAATGCGATCGGGTCAGAAAACATTCCCCTTCCATTCCATTGAATGATAACTAGAATCATTTCGAACGACTTGGCCGCTGACTCTTGGAGGCGGGTGGAGGACGAAATGAAGTTCCTGGTGCTTTGGCGTTTTGAGCTGAACCGGCTCGGCTCAGACGTGGTGGGGGCAATTACGCGTATGCCTGAGTATGCAAAGAAACTCGGAAATAAACTGGAATGTCGTTATCACGTGATTGGCAGCCACGGCGGCGCGTGGATATACGATGTCAGCTCCAACGAAGAACTGGACCGGCTGCTGGCAATGTCTCCAGTCTACAACTATGCAACATATCAAGTCCTGGCGCTTGCGGAAATGGAAGATCCGAAAAGGATAATAGGAACGAACGATTAGCTCCCTTTACGGTCGTCGAATTCAATCGGAGCATGTCATGCCGGTGGCCCGACTTAATGCAAGGGCCAAAAGCAAGATCGGTGTTCACCGGCGGTAAACGAGCGATGTTCGCATTGGAGAGTCCTAGAATGGAACACACTGACGAACGCGCATCTACCAGCGAGTATTGAATTGCGCCGTGGGGGGCGATGCAATGCCCTATGATCGAAAGGATTGCGTATCTCCGTTCTTTCGGGTTGCCGCGGGGTGACGCCCAATGCCCAGGCCGATTTTGTCGTAGCCTCATCACCCTTTCTCGCGTTCAATCATTGACATCGGCCTGCCAGTGGATCATAGGCGTCGCTTTCGTTGGCGCCCAAGTAATTGAGGGCTTTCCCTCCAGGTATTGCTCGAATTGAGGGAAATCGCTGGCCCGGACCGTACATGATCTCTGTTACGGACAGGCGTCAACAAGCCCGGTAGCCCCATAGTTTCGAAGGGTCGGAACTGATCTGCGATCAGTGGTTCAGTGAGAACCCAGAATTCGCTTCAGGACGATCTAATCGGAATCGAGGAAACCAAACACTCGGGTGATGGGCAGGTGCGCTTTGTGAACTGCGAAGGACGCAGACAAGACATTAGCTCCCCGAATGCCGTCGGCATCGGCAGTTCTGTGAGCCTTTTCATCCGATGAATAATCAATCGTTCAGACCTTAAGTGACGATACTAAAAGGCACTCTCTTTTGTGTGTATCGTTCTCCCCTATGATTTTCGGTGCGTCGAGTTCTTAGGGCTCACCCCCTGATACGAGATCAGTGATCGAAGAACTCAAAAGCGCTGTCTGAGAAATTGCCTTGCAACGGCGGTGGCTTTCAGAAAGTCTTGGGAATCTACGGTGCGGTAAGCAACTCCTGTCAAAAGGCAAATCGGTCTTGGAACGCCAATTTCGGGAACCTTATTTTAGAAGGATGGCGGAAAAGCTGAACTCTCGTTAAATGGCGGACGCCAAGCCCTTCTGGTCTGCGCTCTACCAATCGCTAACATTAGTAGATACAGAGAATTACGAATATCGAAGATCATCGATTTACAAGAATGCCACCGAGATGTATCGGATTAATAATGCTTGGTAAGCTATTGAAGATAATACGTTTTGGTGGCCAGGGAGGGAGTTGAACCCCCGACGCCAGCCTTTTCAGGGCTGTATTCTTTGAGCCTAAACCCTTTTTCATTCAACAACTTAATCCGTCAAGATGGGCGATTTATTGTGACCATTCTGTGACCAGCGCCGATGTTCGCCTAAGCGTCGGCCGAAGACAT
>Ga0187816_10000572_pt1 | contig 11188 bp, 10 predicted proteins | sample NC_wetland_sal_i_16_FD_132960 | JGI IMG/M metagenome (GOLD analysis project Ga0187816, IMG submission 132960) | Wetland sediment microbial communities from Neuse River Estuary, North Carolina, USA - SO4_1 | ecosystem: Environmental > Aquatic > Freshwater > Wetlands > Sediment | place: USA... | reverse complement strand
CTCACGGTTGTTGCATAGCCAACCAGAGTTCCCCATTAAAAAAATTCCATCACTGCGGTCAGGGAGCACAAGGACGACCGTCACAGTGTTGAGTGACGGTCGCCTAACTCCCCATAAGTCGGACCATGTGGAATTCACCCGTCCCGAAAGGCGTTTGCTACGCGCTTTGGCCACTAGGGTAGTGAACAAGCACACGTCTCCCCCGCTGACGTTCGAGGTCTATGAGCCCATTTAGATTCCATAGTTCGGATAGAAGTGACATCGCTCACTCTCCCGTCCCCTCATCGGTTTGCGATGTCGGGGCGGCAGGTTTGTATTCTGCCGCCGGTCTTGCTGGCCTGCTCAACGTCTTTATTTGCTTTTTCTTTGGCTTTTTCTTCTCTCGACCTCGCTTGTCTCGGTTGCCCATGACTTGCTCCTCCCGGAATTCCGATTTGGACTGTCGGATTCGCGCATCGTACGCTTCACCTGCCCTGGACGCAACGAATTCGCCACCGAGCAGGCCCCGGCAAGGTCGCGGCAGGGTTGGCTCACAGGGCAGTCGGACCTAGAGCAACTGGCTAACTCCTGATAAGCATTGACTGCGTCGAGCCATTTGCCTCGTGCCGAGGTAGTATGAGGCTTACTGAACCGAGACGTTGGTTGCCTGGCGCGCAACGGCGCGCCAGCCGCCATCCTCGAAGTAGTAGATGTTGGTGTACCGCCGGTTAATGGTCTTCCCTGAATTTGGCACATTTCCTTCGGCACAACGATCTCATAGCCCAATGGTCACGGCACAGTTCCGGTGGACGATCGTCGCCTCGCGATGCCGCTCCCATGTTTTCGCGAAGGGGATCCGGCGAATGAGTTTTACGTAATCCGCGATGGGCTTGTCTCTCTCGAGCTGTCGATGCCCGGCCGCGGCGTAGTGACGATTCAGACTGTTGGGCAAGCCGAGGTTGTTGGCTGGTTGTGCGTTTCTCCGCCGTATCGCTGGCACTTCGAGGCACGGGCACTCCTAGACACTTGCGCACTCGTGTTCGATGCGAATTGACTGCGCACCAAATGGAAAGAGGACCATGACTTCGGCTACGAGATGATGAAACGCTTTGCGAATGTGATTGCCGCGCGGCTTGACGCCACGCGTCTGCAGTTGCTGGATATGTATGCCGGCCACTTCTGATGGATCCTTTCTCAAGGATCGGCAGCGGAATGCGGGGAGGGCTCGGGGCACACAGTCGCAGGAACAATTGTGGCAGCCAACACCCAAACAGGTGAGCAGCGTCACGGCGCAACCCGAGTATCCGTGAGACGTTTTGGTGGTCGTAGAGTGTAGGCAACGTAGAGTTGTTTGCCCCCAAGGAGAACAAGTTATGGGCGGGGCAACACTCAGTGTCGGTAGGTCCTCTCCTGAGATTACCCTAGAGAATTTACTGCAACATCCTAAAGGCCAAGAGCTTCTGACCTGCATTCAGTGTGGTTTGTGTGCCGGAACGTGCCCCTACGGAGAGGTGATGGCATACCCTCCCCGGCGAATCATCGCCATGCTCCGCGCGGGAATGCTAGAAAGCGTGCTGACCAGCGACAGCTTATTGGCTTGCGTTGCGTGTTATTCATGCATGGCGAAATGTCCACGAAACATCCAACTGACAGAGGTTCTCCTACCCCTGGTGAAAGAGCAGGTCTTTCTCCGTTTGGCGGAACTGCCAGCCGAACTCCACAAAGCCCTGGACAACACGCTTCGCTACGGAAACCCGATGGCGGAATCGCCGCGCAAACGCGCTGCCTGGATCAAGACTGTAGATTTCCCGATTCGCATCCTTGCCGAAGATCCGCGACCTGTGGATGTTTTGTGGTTTGTTGAGTGTCAGAACTCATATCACCCGAGGGGACAGGATGTCAGCCGTGCTACAGCCAAGCTTTTTCATGTTCTAGGAATCGATTTCGCCATTCTGGGAAACGAGGAAAAGTGTGCGGGAGAATGCGCACGACTCTTAGGAGAAAAAGGGCTATTTGAAACGCTGACGGACTACATTATGGTAGTTTTCAGCAAATATCGCTTCAACCGGATAGTGACATCCGGGGCGCATGCCTACGACGCCTTCAAACATCCTTACACTGCTGCAGGATTCAAATACGAAGTAGCACATACGACCCCGTTTTTCGCCGATTATTTGGAACAACTGAAGTCGCGTTTGACTCGCAAATTGCCATACGCGATCACCTATCACGACTCCTGTTGCCTGGGAAGGCATAACGGTTTCTATGAGCAGCCCCGCTGGCTCCTGCAAGCCATCCCTGGCGTGAAACTGTTGGAAATGCCGCACAACCGTATCAGCGCGACTTGCTGCGGTGGCGGCGGGGGAGGCATGTGGCTGGATACCTACTACAAAACCAAGGGCTACGAACGGCTCTCCGAGCGCCGGGTGAAAGAAGCCGTCTCGACCGGTGCGGACGTAATTGCGGTCTCGTGTCCCTATGAGATTTCCCGATTCGAGGATGCGCTGAAGGTTTTGGGATACGAAAAGAAAGTGATGGTCAGAGACGTAACGGAACTGCTGTCGGAGGCAATGGAGGTGTAGCCGTGAATATCCTCGTGGTACTGCGAATGGTTCCTGATGTGGTGGAGGAATTAGAGATTGCCCCGGATGGAAAGTCGCTGGACCTCGAATTCGGACGGATGGTTTTGAGCGAGTCGGACGACCATGCACTCGAGCAGGCGCTTTTGATCAAGGAACGCAGCGGCGGAACAGTAACGGCGCTAGCGCTGGAAGCACGAGAGGTCGACGAAGTTCTCTTTGCGGCTTTGGCTAAAGGCGTTGACCGCGTTGTAAAAATCACAGGTCCAAAGGAGGGCGCGACGACGCGCGAGGCGGCGCACAGTATCGCTCAGGTGATTTCGAGCGAGCCGGGATTGAAAGGGGCCGATTTGGTTCTGACCGGCACGCAGGCGATTAATGATCTGGATGGTTTGATGGCTCCTTCGCTGGCGCAGGAACTTAGCCTGCCCTTCCTTGGAATTGTCACCGGTTTGGTTCCAGATTCTTCGGCGCGCTCCACCGTGGCGGTTAAGGAGTTCCCGCGCGGGGTTGGGGGTGAATTCGAGGTGGCATTACCGGCAGTCTTCGGAATCCAGGCAGCCGAGAAACCTCCGCGATACGTTCCTGTTGCCAAAGTGCGAGCGGTGATGAAATCCCAAAGAATTGACTCTGTATCTGCAGCAGCGACGGAAGAGCCGAGCCTCTCCTTGCTCCTTGTGCTGGAAATGACGAAACCGCAACCGACTGCGCATGCCGAAATTCTAGAAGGATCTCCCGAACAGACTGCCAGCGCGTTGTGCGGAATCTTGGCGGAGCGCGGCCTGCTTTGAGGAGGGATCGCCATGTCTGCCGAATATTGGGTTGTTGTAGAACATTGGAGGGGTTCGGTCTCCCAGATTACTTATGAGGCGCTGGCCTTGGGGCGAGAAGTTGCCGACCAATTGGGAGCCTCGCTACACGCCGTTTTGTTAGGCCACAATGCGCGCGAGCTCGCGGCTACGCTGGGCAAGGCGGACTCTGTAATTTACGCTGATGATCCCCAGCTCTCCGAGGTAGTGGCGGAAACGTACGCAGAAGCCCTGGTCCAGCTGCTCAAGTCCAGAAAACCGAAGGGCATCATCATTCCACTCACGAATGTCAGCCTGGGAGCAGGGACACTCTTGGGCGCGCGACTCGGTCTGCCTGTCGTGAACTTTTGTACCGACGTCAAAGTCGCAGAAGGGGCCGTTCAAGCGCGATGCACCCTGTACGGCGGGAAGATTGAATCTCGGGTCACAACCGAGCGAGAGCCCACTATTTTGGGGTTGTGTCCGGGCGCACGGCCCTCGGAAAAAGGTCTCTCCGATCAGCGCCCTCCCATCGAAGACTTTGCCGTCAGCCTGCCTGAGCCTGCAATCCACCTGAAGAAGTACATCGAACCAGAAGCGGGGGACGTGGACATCACGCAGCAAGAAGTTCTCGTGGCCGTGGGACGAGGGATTCAGGGCCAGGAGAATTTGAATCTGGCGGAGACCCTGGCGAAGCAGTTGCGTGGTGCGGTGTGCGCGTCTCGCCCCGTGATCGATCAAGGCTGGCTGCCAATTTCCCGGCAAGTCGGAAAGTCCGGAGCAACCGTCAAGCCCAAGCTCTACTTGGCGCTGGGGATCAGCGGTGCGCCCGAGCACGCGGAGGGCATGAAGAATTCTGCCCTCATTGTAGCTGTCAACACGGACCGCAGCGCGCCGATCTTCAACATTGCGCACTACGGCATTGTGGCTGATGTGTTGGAGGTTCTCCCGGCCTTGAGCGAGGCCATTGAGAGCAGGAAGGGAGTCGGCAGCCATGCTTGATCCGGCAACCACGACCTACTTCGACGTGCCGGGTTATGCGTATCTCTGGGCGTTGACGCTGCTTTCGTGCTCTCTCTTTGGTCGTCAGGTGCTGCGCTACATCGATGTTCTGCGGGAGGCCCGAAAGGAAAATCGCTGGGACAAGATCGCACACCGGCTGAGATTGTTCGTGGCAAACGTGCTGGGGCAACGCCGGCTCCTAGCGGAGCCTGTGGCTGGCGTCGCTCACTTCATCATCTTCTGGGCATTCGTTCTTTATGCGCTCACTTTTGGCTGGAACTTGGTTCGCGGGCTTTTGCCGTTCCTTCCCATCCCATGGTCTGACGATGTACATGGCATTGCCCTAGCCCTTGAGCTCTTTGCCGTGCTTGGTCTCGTGGCGCTCGCGGTGGTAGCGGTAAGGCGATACATTTTCCCGCCCCCGCGGCTGGAAAAATCCTTAGACGCAGCTGTCATTCTTGCTCTCATCGCTCTGGTGTTGGCTTCCTCCCTGTGCATGCAGGCCTCGAAGGCGCGCTCCCCGGAGCTTTCCCTGGCGTTCTGGTGGGTGCACATGGTTACGGTTCTAGGGTTCCTGGCCTACCTCCCATACTCCAAGCATCTGCACCTGCTTGCCGCGCCGTTCGGTGTCATTTTCACTTCCCTTCACACAACTGGGATGCCAGCTACTTCCGAAGGCGCCGAACAGCGCCAGGATTTTACTTGGCGGCAGTTGTTCTCGGGCTTGGCCTGCGCCGAGTGCGGTCGCTGTGATCGCGTCTGCCCCAGCGTGGGCAGCGGATACGCGCTTTCGCCAAAAGTGCTGATGCGCCAGGTGAAAGATGCTGTCCGGATGTCGGATCGCAGTCAAACTCCGGTGCGGTTGCTGGGCGACAGAGTCAAACCGGAAGAGATATGGGCATGCACCACCTGTAATGCGTGCATGGAGAGTTGTCCCGTTTTCAACGAGCATTTACCGCTTTTGATTGAGATGCGCCGCCACCTGGTCTTGCAAGGGCAAGTAGAGCACCGTATCCAGGAAACACTGACGAACTTGGCGCGCTATGGAAATTCATTTGGCGTTTCTCCGCGGGCGCGAGCGAAATGGACGCAAGGCCTGGGGTTCACAATAAAGGACGCGCGAAAGGAACCTGTCGAGTATTTGTGGTTCGTGGGCGATTATGCCTCCTACGATCCGAGGGTCATACCGGCGACGCGCGCGATGGCGCGCGTGCTGGAATTCGCCGGAGTAAATTTCGGGATTCTCTATGAGGACGAACAGAACGCCGGTAATGACGTGCGCCGCATCGGAGAAGAAGGACTGTTCGAGATGCTGTCCGAGAAAAACCAGAAATCACTCGATTCGGCGTATTTCAAGCAGATTGTCACCACAGATCCGCATACGTACCACGTTCTGAAAAATGAATACCCGGCGAACCATGGCGACGGGCGTGTGCTCCATTCTACCGAATTGCTGGCACAGCTGTTTCGAGCCGGGAAGCTACCCGTGCGACGCAGACCAGGTCTACTAATTACTTATCACGACCCTTGCTACCTGAGCCGTTATAACGGACTTGTGGAAGCCCCGCGCCAGGTGCTCAGCGAACTGGGTGCGACGCTCCTCGAACTGCGCCGAAACCGCTACAACTCGTATTGCTGCGGAGCCGGCGGCGGCCGGATCTGGATGGAAGATGTGCCCGGCATTACCGAGCGGCCTGCCGAGAACCGCGTGCGCGAGGCAGCAGTCCTCCAAGGAGTACGCACGTTGGTGGTCGCTTGCCCAAAAGATTTGGTGATGTTCCAAGACGCTATTAAGACCGCTGGGCTGCAAGGAAAACTTGTCGTCAAGGATTTGTCAGAACTGGTGGCGCAATCCGTTGGGCTGATGGAGAGGAGCGAGTCGAATGTCGCCGCGTGACGAATCAATGAGCTCCGTGCGGGTAGGCGTATACGTGTGCCATTGTGGGACAAATATCGCTGGAACCATCCACATAAACAATGTTGTCCAATTTTCTGCTGCGCTCCCCAATGTGGCGCTGGCTAGAGAATACAAGTACATGTGCTCCGACCCCGGCCAGGAATTGATCCGCAAGGACATTCAGGATTACAAACTCGACCGCATCATCGTGGCCGCCTGTTCACCTTGCCTGCATGAGAGGACCTTCCGGCATGCCACCGAGGAAGGCGGCTTGAACCCCTACTACTTTCAAATGGTGAATGTGCGCGAACACGACTCCTGGGTGCATACGGACAAGATCGCGGCAACGGAGAAAGCTAAGGACCTCATTCGTGCTGCGGTGCGTCGAGTGAGGCTGCATCGCCCGCTCGAGCGTCGGCGTGTGGCCATCAAGTCCGAGGTTCTGGTCGTGGGCGGCGGGATTGCGGGCATCCACGCTGCTTTGACCCTGGCGAATGCCGGCAAACACGTCTACCTCGTTGAGCGCGAGCCGACGATTGGGGGCCACATGGCCCAATTCGACAAGACCTTCCCGACTTTGGACTGCGCAGCCTGCATCCTCACACCAAAAATGACCGCGGTAAAGACCCATCCGAACATCACGCTATGGACCCTCTCTGAAGTTACCCAAGTCCAAGGATACGTCGGCAACTACACGGTGGCAGTCAGGCGCAAGCCCCGTTATGTGCTGGAAGACCTTTGCGTCGGTTGCTTGGAATGCATCGAAGCCTGCGTTTACAAGCAGGCAAGAGTGCCTGACGAATTCAACCTCGGGTTGAGCAAACGCAAACCCATTTATATTTCATTTCCACAAGCAGTCCCGCAGGTAGTCGTCATCGATCCCGAAACCTGTATTGAATTCAAAAGTGGAAAATGCAAGAAAACTTGCGTGGAAGTCTGCGGCGAACGGAACGCCATTGATTTCCAACAAAGGGAGGAAATCAAGACCATCGAGGTCGGGACCATCATTTTGGCGACAGGGTTTGAGGTTTTCGATGCCGGGCGCATCCCCTATTACGGTTACGGAGTTTATCCGAATGTATGCACAGCGTTGGAGGTGGAACGGCTCACGAACGCGTCCGGTCCGACGGGCGGCGAAATCCTGTTGCGCGATGGCCGTAAGCCGAAATCGGTGGGCATCATCCACTGTGTTGGCAGCCGGGATGAACATACCAACCGATACTGCTCACGTGTGTGCTGCATGTACTCCCTGAAACTCGCGCACCTTATCAAGGAGAAGACGGACGCCGAAGTCTACAACTTCTATATCGACATGCGCACGCCAGGCAAGGCATTCGAGGAGTTTTACAACCGCGTGGCTGGAGAAGGGACGCATCTGATTCGCGGAAAAGTCGCTGACGTGTACCTGGCCCCGGATGGCGATGGCCGACTTATTCTTCAGGTTGAAGATACGCTGCTGAGTATGGTTCGCAAGATCCCGGTCGACCTGGTGGTCCTCGCAACAGGACTAGAGCCTCAAAGGGATGCTCAGGAAGTGCGGCGACTCTTCAATATTGGTTGTTCAACGGAAGGATATTTCCTCGAGCGGCACCCCAAGTTGGCTCCTGTGAATACGTTCACGGATGGAATCTTTCTCGCAGGATGTTGTCAGGGCCCGAAAGACATTCCGGATACAGTGGCGCAAGCCGGTGCGGCCGCCGCGGAGAGCCTGGCACTTGTTGACGCAGGTTTCGTTGAGCTCGAACCGAACACGGCCCACGTACTTGAAGAGGTATGCTCCGGTTGCCGGACCTGCATACCGGTCTGTCCCTATCAGGCCATTTCCTTCGTGCACGAGAAAAACAAGGCTGAAGTCAACGAAGTGCTCTGCAAAGGTTGTGGCACGTGTGTGGCAGCTTGTCCTTCGGGTTCCATCCAACAGAACTTGTTCGAGGACCAGCAGATCTTTGAGGAGATTGGGGGCGTATTGGCTTATGCCTGAACTGTTCGAGCCCAAGATCGTCGCGTTTTTCTGCAACTGGTGCACGTATCTCGCCGCAGACCTGGCGGGCACATCGCGTATCAAGTACGCGCCGAACGCCCGCGTCATTCGCGTGATGTGTTCCGGACGCGTGGACCCGCAGTTCGTTCTGGAGGCCTTCGCGCGCGGTGCGGACGGGGTTCTCATCGGAGGTTGCCATCCCGGCGACTGCCACTATCAGGAAGGAAACTATAGCGCTCTGCGGCGCTTCCGGCTGCTAAGGCGTCTGCTGAAGGATATGGGTATCGAGGAGGAGCGCTTCCGCCTCGAATGGATCTCCGCTTCCGAAGGCGACAAGGTGCGCGCTGTCATCAACGACATGGTCGAGAAGGTCCGGGAGCTTGGCCCTCTTGCCAAGTCGCCCGCTGTCTGACGCCCGTTGGAGGAGATCGCAGCGTGATGGCTGAAAAACCCAAACTCGCTTTTTACTGGTGCGCGGCCTGCGGAGGTTGCGAAGAGGCCGTGCTCGACCTTGAAGAGAAACTCCTCGACATAGTTTCTTCTGCGGATATCGTGTTTTGGCCGGTGGCACTGGACTTCAAGCGGCATGATCTGGAAGCGATGGAGGATGAGTCGATCCTGGCAACATTTATCAGTGGTGCCATCCGGACGACAGAACAGGAAGAAATGGTCCGGCTGCTCCGGAGCAAGTCGCGCCTGGTGTTCGCTTTCGGCAGCTGCTCGCATTTCGGCGGCGTGGCTGGTCTGGCGAACTTGTGGACGAAGGATAGTATTTTCCAAATCGTTTACACGGACAGCCCCAGCACGTCAAATCTGGACGGTACTCTGCCTCAAAGGACCGTTAGGGCTGATGGTCGCGAGCTCGAATTACCTGGCTTCTTCGACACGGTGCGAACGCTGGATCAGGTTGTAGCGGTGGATTATTACTTGCCCGGTTGTCCTCCAACACCCAAGATCCTCCTAGCCGCGCTCGACCAGATCCTCAGCGGCCACTTGCCCGAAAACGGAACCGTACTGGCGCCCGACCATGCTCTTTGTGAGGAATGTCCACGCAGGGATTCGCACCCGGAGCGCCTCGCCCTGGATCAGTTCAAGCGTCCACAGGAAGTAATCATTGACGAAGGAACCTGCTTGCTTGCGCAGGGGATTCTGTGTTTGGGTCCAGCGACAAGGGCGGGCTGCGAGGCCCAGTGTGTTAAGGGCAACATGCCCTGCACAGGATGCTTTGGTCCCACCAGCCGGGTGAGAGACTTTGGTGGCAAAGCTCTGTCCGCTATCGCTACGGTCACCGCATGCAAAGAAGAGTCGGAAATCCTGAGAGCTTTTGAAAACATTCCTGATCCGATAGGCACTTTTTACCGCTACAGCCTGCCCTCTTCTTTGCTAAGGCGGAAGAGACTCGAAGGCGTTCCATTAATGAGTGGCGATTGATTCCCTGTCGGATAGGGAGAGGATGCTGCCTAGATGAGCTGAGGGGTTGCGCGAAGGGGAAATCGGCCATGTCAGAACCTCGACAACGCCGCATTAGCATTGATCCGGTGACGCGCCTGGAAGGCCACGGAAAGATCGAGATTTTCCTCGATGAACAGGGCAATGTCGACCACGCCTACTTTCAAGTGCCTGAGTTGAGAGGATTCGAAAAGTTCTGCGAAGGCCGTTTAGCGGAGGACATGCCCCAGATTACCTCGCGCATTTGTGGAATTTGTCCGACGGCCCACCACATGGCTTCAGTGAAGGCACTCGACAGCCTTTACGAGGTTGAGCCGCCGCCGGCTGCAAAGAAAATTCGCGAAGCTGTCTACACCGCTTTCATGGCGGAAGACCATATTCTGCATTTCTATTTTCTCGGCGGACCAGACTTTATCGTTGGGCCTTCAGCGTCTGCAGCCGAACGAAACATCTTGGGTGTGATCGGGAAGGTCGGGCTAAAGGTAGGGCAGAAGGTTATTGAGACGCGCCGCAAATTGCGCGAACTCATCGCCTTGGCAGGAGGGAAAGCGACACATCCGGTGCTCGGGCTTCCCGGGGGCGTGGCCAAGGCCCTTAAGCGCGAGGAGCAAGCTCAATTCGCCCAAACCGCGCGTGAAACGGTGGATTTTGCCCGCTTCACTCTTGAAACATTCGAGAAACTTGTCCTCAAGAACAGTGATTACGTGAATCTCATTCGCTCGGAAGCGTTCACACACCGGACTTACTACATGGGGATGGTGGATGAGGGCAGTCAACTGAGTTTTCTCGACGGCTCGATTCGCGTGGTTTCCCCGGATGGACGGGAGTTCGCAAAGTTTCAGGCCAACGACTATCTGGATTACATTGCGGAACACGTCGAGCCTTGGACCTACATGAAGTTCTGCTTCCTCAAACCCGTCGGGTGGAAGGGATTCAAGGAAGATTCGGGCAGCGGCATTTACGCGGTTGGCCCGCTGGCGCGCCTGAATGCCTCGGAGCGGATGGCAACGCCGCTTGCACAAGAGGCGCGGGAGAAGCTGGTTGCCACATTGGGGAATAAGCCCGTCCACCACACATTGGCGACTCATTGGGCCAGAATCGTCGAATTGGTATATGCCGCCGAGCGCTTGCAGCAGCTTTCGTCCGATCCGCAGATTGTGGATCCGGAGGTGCGTACTTTGCCCACGCAAAACCCATCTGAAGGTATCGGCGTTGTGGAAGCGCCTCGCGGGACGCTGATTCATCACTATCAGACCGATCAGAAAGGCGTGATTCGAAAGGCCAATCTTATCGTCGCAACTCAGAACAGTGCGGCGCGCATTGCCATGAGCGTGGAAAAGAGCGCCGCAGCTTACGTGAAAGCCGGCAACATTTCAGACAGCATCCTTAACATGGTGGAAATGGCGCTCCGCGCGTATGATCCCTGTCTCGGGTGCGCCACTCATTCCATGCCAGGTAGCATGCCTTTGCTGATCCGAGCCCGTGACCCAGTGGGGAAGGTTCTGGCCGTCCT
>Ga0187816_10000571_pt1 | contig 11188 bp, 7 predicted proteins | sample NC_wetland_sal_i_16_FD_132960 | JGI IMG/M metagenome (GOLD analysis project Ga0187816, IMG submission 132960) | Wetland sediment microbial communities from Neuse River Estuary, North Carolina, USA - SO4_1 | ecosystem: Environmental > Aquatic > Freshwater > Wetlands > Sediment | place: USA: North... | reverse complement strand
TGCGCAATTCGGCTCCAAGTTCCCTTCGCACCCTGATCCTGTTCCATGCGGCGTTCGACCACGACGCCCGTGGGGTTCCCACCATGCACCTCCCAGCCCAGCTTCACGGTATTACCCGTAACGGAAAGATTGAGTGAGCTTGGGGCCTCGGGTAGAACCGACCAATCGAAGTAGCTCTCATCGGTGACGGCCATAACGCTGTCTTTGACCGGCAGAGCTTCCAATGTGTCGGTGGTACCAGGTTTCCACGAAACCGGTTTGATCTCGCCCGAGACCACATCGACTAAGACCGGATGCGTGATTCCAGTGTTTTTCATTGAAAGCGTAGCGTAAAGCGGCGGGAAGGAATTTCCTGGAAGGCTATGAGCCGCCAGCCAGTAGGCGACAATGGCCTTTCCGCTGTCCGATCGGAACCCGTACTCCATGAATGGAAACCCGGCGTGGCGCCGGAGGGCGGGTAGGTCCGCACCGCCGACCTCGATCGATGGATCAAACTTGGTATCCGAGAATAACGCGTTCGTGTTCTGCAGTGCGTAAAAGACAGGCCGGGGCGTGAAGTCATAATCGTGATTGGTGATTCCGTGAATGATTCCAAAGTCGTCGTACTCGTTGCCGTCCGTCCCGGCCGCCAGCAGCCAAACAAACGTCTTCACTCCCGCTGCCAGGTTATAGACGAAGCCCCGCGGAACATATTTGGCCTGCACCCATTCATCCGAACCCACCCACGAAGGAATTGAGTTGAACTCATCATCGAAAAACGGGACGTCTGGCTTGACCCCGGGATAATGCTTGACTAAGTCCCGCAATGCCCGCGGAGATTCGGTCTGATAAGCGCCATAGTCCATCGTTTCAGGATTCATATTCTGACCGTACCCTGGGTAGGTGTGATAGGCATACACATCGATTCCCGAGGCGCACTGGCAGGTGTCGAAAGCACGCTGAGTGAAATCCCGCACAGGATCCGCCTGACCGCCATAGATCACCTTCGCTTGCGGATCGGTCCGGTGCACGGTTTCAATAAAAGGAGACAAGAGTCTCCCAAACTGCTCGGGATTGCCCCAGGGATTCCAGTAACCGATGTCTTCTTCATTTCCCAAAGCCCAGTAATGAATCCGATCGTGAAAATGATTCACCATCCACGCCGCGTACCGATCGAAGGCGGCGATTTGATCGGGCGTAGTTGGAGGCCAGAAGATCGAATACAAACTGCGATCATCGTTATGAAATGATCCGGGCTCGGGAACGCTTACATCCGGGCGTTTGCCGCTGGGCGACGTGTACATCACGTTGCCATAGATCAATTGCACCTGGATATCGACTCCGTTGTCGACCAGCGAGTCCACAAAATCCTCAAGTTCCGGCGAGCTGGCGTATTCGCCGCGTTTCTGCTCGATCCAGTCCCAACTGGTGCGGTCTGAGCTGTTCTCATATTGCCCGATGCGGGCCCACTTGAAACCGGCGTCGAACATGCGCGTCCACCACCAGCGGTTCCAGGGGAGATAGGGATCGCGCGGCAGGTCAGAGTTGATGCCGAACCCGTCGCGGATTTGTGACGATCGCTTGGGAGGAACGTGGTCAGGAATCGGGCGCGATGTTTGCGCCGGCAAGCTCAGCGGAAGTAAGAGCAGAAAGGCAAGCGAAACGAAAACGGCTGTCCGATGATGCAATGATGCTGCTAAGCATCTCTTCATTTGTTTTCTCCCGTTTCCCGTTGCAGGTAAATTTCTGGTTATCAAATCCCAGAGCCGCCGATTCTTCTAACCGGTCACCTCGACCCACCGTCGTTCCCCGTGCGCTCACCGCGATGAGCTCGCAGAGTTTGACCTCATCGTGGCCGGTCTCAAAGGTGGGGAAAGATCGCGGGGCCTGGAAATCGCCGGCGGCAATGTATCCGTAAATATCCTTAAAGAGCTGAACGAAAGTGTCTGGATATCCTTCGGCATGTCCGGCGGGATATGCAGCGTAACCGCGAGCCTGTGGGCTCATGAGCGAAGGATCTTTGATCAGCCAGCGATTCGCCTCTTTGCGGCTGCCAATCCAGAGGACATTAGGATTCTCCTGGTCGAAGGCCAGCGAGCCTTCCGTGCCATCAATCTCAAACCACATTCGATTCTTGCGCCCGGCACTCACCTGCGACACGGTCAGCACTCCGCGCAAGCCTTGTTCGAAGTGCAGGAGGATGGAACCGTAATCGTCCGTGCTCATCGGTACTGGCTCGGTCGCGAGGTTGTCGGCCTTTTTAAAGGTTTCCACCGGGCCCCTTGGCCGCTGGCGAACCGGAATGATTGTGGCCAGATCGGCGCAAAGTTCCATCACCTTGCGACCCGTGATCCAGCAGATCAGATCCATCCAGTGCGTGCCGATGTCGGCCACGGCACGCATCTCGCCGCCCAGTTCAGGTTCCAGACGCCAGTTCCAGTCACTGGGATAGAACAGCCAATCCTGCAGATACGTGCCATACGCAATCTGCGGCTCACCAATCATGCCCTGCTGGACCAACGCATGCGCTTCCTGACAAAGCGGGTAGTAACGCAGGTTATAGGTCACAGCCCCAACTCTTCGCCGTTCCCGGGCCAACTCCACGAGTGCCGACGTTTCCCGTGTGTTCATTGCCAGCGGCTTTTCGCACATCACGTGTTTCCCAGCCCGCAAAGCGGATGCTGCCTCCGGAAAATGAAGATGGTTCGGAGTGCAGACATGCACCACGTCTACCGACCCGTCGCTCATCAACTCTTCCAGCGACTGGTAGGCGCGTGGGATTCCCAGCGACTGGCATGCGTCTTGCGTTCTGGCAACCGGCCTCCCCAACATGCCCTGGATGGGAACCGCTAACCGCCGCAGAGCTTCAATGTGCGCTCTGCCCACAAAACCTGCACCAATTACCGCTGCTCGTACATTCATGGATGTGATCTCAACGAGTTCAGTTCAGCGATACCATCGTTTGCTGCACCCGCGGAATGACCGCCGCATCAATCCAGACGTCGTTCTCTCCGCCGGGCACATCGGCAAACAGCCACCAATGCTCCACGTGCTCCACGACTTCTCCCGCTCTCAATTCGACCAGAGGCCCGAGCGTTTCCAACTCGATGAACTCTGGGTTCGTAAACACCTCGAAATTGCAGCCAAAATCGGGATATCGTGCACCGTCGATAACCGCCGCACGCTTCACAAAAAGATAGCCTTGCCTGAAATAAGCTCCCCAGCCGGAAGAGTTGTAAATGCCTCCCATCTGTTCTCTGAAACGGCCTTGGGGATTCGCCATTTGCCGTAGTTGAATATAGGCCGTGCCGAGCACCCAGCGAGGGTCGGCGAAGTCCGTGAAAGACCAGATGCCGAAGGCTCCCACCGGCAAATAGTGGTCTTTGTCCATTGCAACCCGGGGAGAGAGCGGCAGGATCGCGCGCCCGCCCGCTCCCATCATCGTCGGCGACCAAGGGGCGAGCGTGGTGGGTCGCGTGTCGCCATTCTGGATGCGGTGGGTAATCCGCACCTCCGAGCCGGTCAACGCCAACTCGACCTCAAGTTGCTTTTGCAGGTTCGTGCCCGGGGGCACAGATTCTCGCTGCGCCGTGAAACGGGTCGCGTTGCCGTGCTGAGAAACTGTGACTGAATTGTTGTCGGGATAGTACGTTCTCTCGACTTCCGGCGAGACCCACAAGCGGTGGCCGCCATAAAGGCGGAACTCGGGACCGCCAGTTTTCCCCGCATCATCCTCAACTTCGTGGAGCATATTCTCCCCGTTGCGAAAGCCGTAGAAGAGAATCCGCGGACCGACGTCGGCGGTCACGACCAGCTCAACGACACCGTTGGACAACCGGCACGCATTGTTCCAGCCCCGGTATGAGAATCGATCGAGCATCGTCGGGAAAAGTGGTTGGAGCTCTCAGTCCAGCTCTTTCGCATTCTTCTGAATCTTGCCCAGAGCAGCCGCGATTTCGTGCATATCTTCCTCATCTCCCAGCAACGCGGGCTGCGGAATCCAGACCGTTTCCCATGCCGCTTTGTGGGTCACGGGAAACTTGCCCTTCAGGAACGCATGCTTTTCTTTGGCCTGCTTGCCATAGAGGCGATTCCGGTACTTGCCATTGCGGAACATGTGCAGCTTATGCAGCGGCGGGTAACTTGCCTGGTTGGGAATGCCTTCCGCATTCATCGCTTCGATGAAGCGCTCCGTGGAGATGCCAGCGAACTGTTTCTTGTTCACGTGGAAAATATACGCATACTGGCCGTTTCGCGTGCAGCGTTCGTCCAGTTTCTGCGGCGTAATTCCAGGGATCTCGCGCAACAGGCCGTCCAGCACCCGAGAGTTTTGATGGCGCCGTTTGGTCTGGTCGTCAAGACGGCTCAGTTGCACGTTTAAAATCGCTCCCTGCCATTCGCTGAGGCGGTAATTTGAGCCATAAGCAAAGTGGCTGTAGAACCACTCGCCCGGCATGCGGCCGCAGTCGTGCACGGAGCGGGCTTGCACCTCGAATTTATCGTCATTGGAAATAATCATTCCGCCTTCGCCGGCCGTCATCAGCTTGCTGGATTGAAAACTGAACGTACCCGCGACGCCAAATGTCCCGACACGCTGCCCGCGCCATTCCGTGGCGTGCGCGTGCGCCGAGTCTTCAACCAACGCCAGCCGCTTGCGCTTGGCGATTTGTCTCAGGCGATCGAGATCCGCGGGATGTCCGCCCATATGTACCGCGATGATCGCCTTCGTTCTTGGGGTAATCGCCTCTTCAACCAGATCAGGATCGATGCAATACGTTCCGGGGTCAACATCCACCAGCACCGGAAGCGCATTGGCAAACAAAACGGCGCTCGCAGTAGCGACGAACGTGAAATCCGGCGCAATGACCTCGTCACCGGAAGTGATGCCAAGACCCGCCATAGTGACTTCCAGGGCGGCAGTTCCGTTCGTGACTGCGATCCCGTGGCGAGCTCCGTGAAACTTGGCGAAGGCGCGTTCGAACTCCAGCGTCTTGGTGCCGGGCGTCCGCCACCAGACACGGCTCTCCAGAACCTCTCTCAGAGCCTGCTCTTCATTCTTGTCGTAGTACGGCCACACGGGAAACGGCTTGCCTTTCGCCTTCTTCCCGCCAAGCAGTGCCAATGCAGACATTGATGATCTCCTTGTTATCCTTAGTACTGATTGAATCCGGTGGCGTAGCGGAACGCTTCGACGAAATGTCCGTCCTTGCGCGGTTGTTCCTTCCGCATTCCCTCTTTGGCCTTTTCCAGGTCTTTGGGATCCCAATCGGGCCGGTATTTGTGGACTGCCGGTTCGAACTGGCTTACCTGCTTGCTGGCGGCATCGAACTTCAACTCAGCCACGCTGTCGATGTTGACAAAATAATTCGCTTCCTGCGGCGAAGGATAGAAGAAATACATTTCCGGCACCTGGTACGGTTCCAGTCCCATCTGCAATCGTTGATTGGGGAAGTAAAGCCAGAACTCTGCAGCGCGCACCGCATCAATGGTGTTGAACGCCGCCATGCGGTGGTCGCTCTTGTGCCAACGCTCGTACCATTCGCCCGGATCAACGCTCAATAGCACATCCGGCCGTATGCGGCGAATAATTGCAGTGGCTTCCTCGGTCAGCTTCGGCTGGGGAGCGTATTCCAACATGCCGTCGTCATATCCCATCCATTGAATGTTCTCTTTCGGAGTGCCCAGTTGGCCTTCAGAGACCTCCTGTTCGGATCGGCGGATGCGCGCCAGTCGTTGCGAATTCATCTCCAGATCGTAGGACCCCTTGTCGTCATTGGTGTACACCACGATGTAGACCTTATTGTGGTTGCGATTCAGCAGGGCAATCGTGCCGCCTGCGCCAAACACATCGTCGTCGGGATGAGGGGTGAATACCAGAATCGTCTTGTTCTGCAGATTCTCCAGGCGGGTCTGCTGAGCTTGAAGACTGACGATCGACAAGAATGCGAGGAAGAGACATGACAAACGGGTGCGCATCGGGGTCTCCCATCGATACAGTGAACTGATTTATTAAAACGTTTTCATAGTGCTACACGTTCGCTTCCGCTGTCAAGCGAAAATGTAGAAAACCAGCCTAAATTCGCGGTTTTATCTTGACAGGGATGGGTAGTTTGGCTCAGGATTTAAACGTTTTAATAAACCAATTCACTTGCGAGCTCAGACGTGCCGCAGAGTCTGAGAATGCGATGGGGGCTCTATGCCGCGCAGTGTATATGTCGTGGTTTCGTGTTTGGTGTTTCTCGGTTCTCTTTCGATTGCCACCGTCCCGGCCGTGGCCCAAGTCGACCGGGGAGCCATTGTTGGCACGGTGACCGACCCCTCTGGCGCCCGCATTTCAAATGCGCAGATCACCATCGTCAACCTGGAAACCAGCCAGCCTGTCCACCTCACGACAGATGAGGAGGGCAACTACAACGCCAACCTCCTGAAGATCGGCAACTACTCGGTCACGGCTACCAAGCAAGGCTTTGGCAAGACGGTGCAGGGCAGCGTGGACGTTGCCGTGAATCAAAGCGTGCGCGTCGACCTGGTGCTGAAACTCGGAGCGGCTTCCGAGACTGTCGAGGTCACAGGTGCCGCACCCCTGCTGCAGACGGAATCTTCTTCGTTGGGGACGGTTGAGACCGAGCGAAGAATTTCTGAATTGCCCTTGAATGGGCGAAACTTCATCCAACTCGCATACCTCGGTCCCGGTGCCAACGGCGGCCAGACTGGGACCAACGTGAGCGGTGGCGTGTTTGAGAACGAACGCGCGAATGAAGCGATCTCCGTGAACGGTCTGCGAGTGTCGAATAACAACTTCCTGCTCAATGGTGTCGACAACAACGAGTTCGGTTTAGGTGGTGTGGTTGTGCTGCCTCCGCCGGATGCCATTCAGGAGTTCAAGACGGAAGAGAATTCCATGAGCGCGGAGTTTGGCCGTGGCGGCGCGGCTGTGAATGTCGTGCTGAAGTCGGGCACGAACCAGATTCACGGCGGTGTCTACGAGTTCATCCGCAACGACAAGCTGGATGCGGTCAACTACTTCAATCAAGGACAGCAGCCGTTTAAGCGAAACCAGTTTGGAGCTTTTCTGGGCGGGCCCATCCAGAAGAACAAAACCTTCCTGTTCGGTGATTATCAGGGATCACGTTTGCGGGCGAGCAATCCGTTCTTATCGACCGTTCCGACTGCTGCAGAACGCGCGGGTGATTTCACTGACCGTTTAACAGGCCAGACATTCTCGCCCTGTGCGACTGCGAGCCCGGCCGACACATTCGACACTGGCACAATCTTTAATCCATACACCACAAATCCCAACTACCAGTGCGCTGATGGCAGCGTGGTTTCGCTGCGGACCCCGGTCTCTTATAACGGTCAGATCAATGTAATTCCGCCACAGGGTACGCTTCCTTTGGGCATCAATCCGGTCGGCTACAACATTGCTAACTTTTACCCTCTGCCCACCGATCCCACCTCACTCACTAACAATTATCTCGCCAATCAAAACCAAGTGAACGATCAGGATTCTTTCGACATCCGCGTGGATCACCGCTTCCGGGAGCAGGATCAGATCTTTGGCTCGTACAGTTTCGGCGATGTGCGCAGCCAGCAACCGGGGCCACTCGGTCCCCAGTGGGGAGGATCCGACTGTTGCCCGAGCATCAGCAATTCGCGCGCTCAACATCTGGGTATCGGCTATACCCATACTTTCTCCGAGCGAGTCTTGAACGATTTGCATGGCGGCTATTTACGCTATGCCGTAAATGCCTTGCCTTTTAATTTTGGCAAAGACGTGGGCGCCCAACTCGGTATTCCCAACGTTAACCGCCCCGGGTATCCCAATTCGTCCGGTCTCACGAACATCGATGTCGCCGGTTTCACCTCTTTAGGGGACTCGCAGTGGCTTCCGGAGCATGTGTTCGAGAATATTTTCCAGGTCGCGGATACGCTGACCTGGATCAAGGGCAGGCATTCGCTGAAGTTTGGCGTCGATTTTCGGCGGCAACAGCGGAATTTCTTCCAGCTCTCCAGTCCACGCGGATGGTTCGTGTTCGGTGGCGGATATACCAACGACTTGACCACCGCCAACGGGGGTAACGCACTGGCCGACCTTCTGCTTGGTGTGCCGATCTCCAACGAGCAGGATTTCCTCGCCGGCCTCTATCCGACTCGTTACTGGGATCTTGCCGAGTTCCTTCAGGATGATTTCCACGTCAGCCATAATCTGACCATCAACCTCGGACTGCGCTACGAACTTACTTCTCCGGCAAATGGCCGAGTCGGAAACTTCGATCTCAACCGCGCCATCGTTGATACTTCCTACGGGCCGGGCGCGGTCTCCCATGCCGGTGTGCAGTTTGACAAGAAAGATTGGGGGCCGCGCGTGGGATTTTCGTGGTCGGCGATGAAAAACACGGTGGTCCGCAGCGCCTTTGGGATGTTCTATTCCTCGGAAGCGAACATCTTTGACGACCTCGGCCTCAATCCTCCCCAGCTGAGTTTTTACGCCGCGAACTTCAGTGCTAACGCCATTCCCTCCACTGGGCAACTTGTTTCCAGCGGGTTCCCGAGTACATTGCCTGTGGGCAGCGCCACCAGCATCAGTGGCCCGGTCAAGACGACGGGGCCGATACGGAAGATTCCCCGGATTCTGGAATGGAACCTGAGCGTGCAGCATCAGTTCACGGAAAATTGGGTCGCCCAGGTTGGCTATGTGGGCACGCGCTCCTACGACCTGTGGAACCACGAGGCCAGCGATTTGAACCAGGCCCCGCAGATCCTCGACACCAATTTTTGTGGTTCCGATCCCACCAACTGCATTCCGAACTTTGGGCGGCGCTACTACGCACAGCAGCCGAACATGACGCAAGTCCTGCCGCTTGACTACCCGCAGTTTCAGTCTTTCTACAATGCGTTCCAGGCCTCGCTGAACAAGCGATTTTCGCGTGGATTCAACGTGCTGGTCGCCTACACGTTTGCCAAGAATCTGGGAAATGCCGACGGCAACGTAGGTGGCTACGTGCAGAACTCGTACTATCCCAACCTCGAGCACGGACCGGTCTCCCCAGATCTGCGCCAGCGATTGTCCGTGAGCTATCTCTACGAAATTCCGGTAGGCCACGGGCGCCAATTTATGGGCGACTCCCACGGAGTTGTCGATGCGATCTTCGGCGGATGGCAGGTTGCGGGGATTACCTCCGCGCAAACCGGCGAGTCAGCGAACGCGGTCATGTCGACCGATCTAAGCAATACTGGCAGCTTCAGCTATCGTCCAAACCAGATTGCCAATCCCTATGACTTCTCGTTCAATACTGCATCCCAAGGCACCGACTACAGCTGCTCCAACCCGGGACATCAAACTCTGGATTGCTGGGTGAACCAGGCGGCATTTGTCGCACCGTCACTGGCGCCCGGCCAACAATCCGCGCACAGTTTTGGCAACGCCAAGATTGGGGACCTTCGCGGCCCCAAGCTGGTTAACTTCGACCTGGTGCTGCAAAAGAATTTCAAGATTCGCGAGTCGCAACAGATCGAGTTCCGCTCGGAGTTCTTCAATATCCTCAACCACCCGAATTTCGGGTTGCCCGGAGGAGGCACGTCAGTCTATGTCGATGTGCCGGGAGGTGCCGCGATCACGAGCACGGCGACGGACAATCGCCAGATCGAGTTCGCGCTGAAGTATACGTTCTAGAATCTGACCGCTCGCCATAGCCAGCGGCCGAAGCGGTTATGATGAGCGAGATTATCTACAAAGGGAATCAGTTCTGCGCGGGGCGGCAGCATCGAATCGGTGCACATGGCGAAGAGGAAAAAAGCGGTCACGCAATCGAGAGCGAAAACCAGCACCACGGTCACCATTCGGGACGTTGCAAAAGAATGTGGACTGTCAGCAACCACGGTGTCCATGGTGCTGAATCATGCTCCCCTAGCTAGTTATATCCCCGAACCAACGAAGAAGCGCATCATCCACGTTGCGGAAGGATTGGGTTACGAACCTAATCCTTTCGCCCAAGCCCTGCGCAGTCGTCGCAGCCATACCATCGGCGTGATGGTGCCGGACATCGCCGATCCATACTGCGCCCAGATTCTGCGGGGAATTGAAAACAGCTTTGCGCGGTCGGGCTATCTCCCGTTTCTGGTGGATATCCAAAACAAGCGAGAGCTTTTCGAGAAATACCTCGGAGTGCTGCTGGCGAGGCGAGTCGAAGGGTTGATTATTCTGGCCAACTCGCTTTCCTTTGAGACGGAACTGCTTCGCGCTTTGGAAAGCCGAAAAATTGCATCCGTCATTCTGGGCCGGGAACCGGAAACCGACGCCTTAAGCTGGGTCGCCACCGACCATAGAGTTGGCACTCGGCAGGCCCTCGAGCACCTTTATCAACTGGGCCATCGAAAGGTCGCTTTTATTCGCGGCCCTGGCATGATTGTCGACAGCCAGCATCAATGGGACGGCATTTGCTCCTTCGCTGCCGAATCAGGGCTGGAACTCGATCCCAGGCTAGTTGTAACTTTGAGTGATCCTTTCTCAAGCTATGAAGGCGGCTATGAGCGCACCAAAGAGCTTCTTGCCCAGAAGATGCCTTTCACGGCGTTGGTCGCTTTCGATGATATGACGGCTTTCGGCGCGATCCGAGCCTTGATCAACGCTGGCCTGAGGGTGCCCTTAGATTGCTCGGTCATTGGATTCGACGATATTCCCGCCGCCGCCTTCTACAATCCCGCCCTGACCAGCGTGCGGGAGCATATGGAAAGCCTGGCTTCGTTGGGCGCAGAAATTCTGATGGAAGCCATTCGTGCTCATCGCAAGAACACGCCCGTCACCCCTGTACACCGGAAAGTCAAGCCTGAATTGATTGTCAGGGAGTCGACGGCACCGCCCGCTGATAGTCGACCCGAATCGTAAGAATCTCGAAGGGCTTGATGGGCACGGTCAGTTGATTGTTGGTTATCGTCAGCGGCGATCCTTGCGGCTGTTCGAGAAGGTTGGTCAGGATGGCGCCCGTGGCTCCCTCAGGTACAGTGAACGCCGCCCGCCAGAAACAGGCTTTTCCCAGGCTCAGCAGACAACTATCGGAGCCATGATGTCTCGCGAGCGCGTTTTATTAGCACGCTGATCGAGGAAGAAGTCTGAGTCCCACCGCTGGTGCCTGACCCAACAAGCAATTTAAAGTCATCTACAAGTGCGTCCGGAATCTTGGAACCACCTTTGCTGGTCGCTTCACTTAAG
>Ga0187816_10000570_pt1 | contig 11194 bp, 8 predicted proteins | sample NC_wetland_sal_i_16_FD_132960 | JGI IMG/M metagenome (GOLD analysis project Ga0187816, IMG submission 132960) | Wetland sediment microbial communities from Neuse River Estuary, North Carolina, USA - SO4_1 | ecosystem: Environmental > Aquatic > Freshwater > Wetlands > Sediment | place: USA: North... | reverse complement strand
CTACAGGCGTTTTGTCCTCCTGCGCCCCAGCTCGGCACACCCCGATCCCTCTTGCGCACTAAACTCTACCGACCACCTACTAGCAGCGATCTCATCTTCCGTGCTCGCCTCATCGATCGCCTGAACGCCGGACTGGGCGGCCACCTCACCCTGCTGTGCACCCCTGCCGGCTTTGGCAAGTCGACACTGCTGGCTCAGTGGGTGCAGACCGCTGAGCGATCTGCCGCCTGGCTCTCTCTTGACGACAATGACAGCGAGCTTGCTGTCTTCGTGCATTCATTCACCGCGGCTGTGCGCACTCTCTTTCCCGATGCCTGCCCGGCCACCGTCAGCTTGCTGACGGCGCGGCAGTTCCCCCCAGCCGAGCAGGTGGCTATCCTGCTCCTCAATGAGCTGGCCGATCTGCCTGCCGAGGTGATTCTGGTGCTGGACGACTATCATCTGATCCGCAGCAGCCCGGTGCATAGCTTGCTCACCCTCTTGATTGAGCATCTGCCCCCCTCGCTGCACCTGGCGCTGGCCTCACGAGCGGATCCTCCGCTGCCCCTGGCCCGCTGGCGCGCCAAGGGGCTGTTGCAGGACCTGCGCGGCGCAGAGCTGCGCTTTACGCGCGAGGAGACGCACGCCTTTCTGGGGCGCGTTGTGGGCAGCGCCCTGGCCCAGGAGACTGCGCAGGCCCTGGAGGAACGGACCGAGGGCTGGATCGCGCTGTTGCGGCTGGCGGCCCTCTCGCTGCGCAACGCCTCGGACCCGGCAGCGTTTCTGCAGCGTCTGACCAGCTACCCGGACCACGCGATCAGCAGTTACCTGGTGGAGGAAATCCTGGCGCAGCAAGCTCCGGCGGTCCAGGACTTTCTCGTGAGGACCTCGATGCTCCAGCAGTTCTGCGCCGAGTTGTGTGCCGCGACCCTTGACAGTGATGCTCCTTACGATAAATTGCAGGCCATCCTCACCTGGCTGGAACATGCCAACGTGTTTATTATCCCCCTCGACGAACGCCAGGGGTGGTATCGCTATCACCCGTTGTTCAAGCAGCTGTTGGAGCAGCGCTTGCGGGAGTACAGCAGCTCAGCGGCGATTGCGCGGCTGCATCGACGAGCAAGCGCGTGGTATGCCAGGCAGGGGCTGATCGAGGAGGCGCTTGAGCATGCGCTGGCAGCCGGGGATGCGCCGGGCGCGGCACAGTTAGTGGAAGCGCAATTGCTCTGGGCCTTTGAGCGGGAGCAATGGGTGCAGATGGAGCGCTGGCTGCGCCTGTTACCGGAGGAACAAATCCAAAGCAGTCCCGGCCTGCTTTTCGCACGGGCGTGGATTATGCAGGCTCACGGGCAGCTCAAGGACTTTCCGCGCCTGTTGACGGCTGCCGGGCAGCTCTTAGACACCCGTGGCAATGGTACGAGTGATCCGGACGATTCTCGGTCCAGGGTCCTGCGTGCGTTGATTGCGGTCGGGTGGAGCCTGTTCCATTTCTTTACAGGGCAGATACAGGCGAGCCTGGAGAGCGCCCGCTCGGCGCTGGAATGGACTCCGCCAGGCCAGGAGTTTGTAGCGAGCCACGCCCTCTTTTTCCTGGCACTCTCAAACCAGGCCAGTGGGCATGAAGACATGGCGCTCTTTGAACTGAACAAAGCGCTGAGAGAACAATCGGTGCATCTTAACGACACTGCTCGTCTAGTCTTTGCCCAGGCGGTCGTCTATCTGACCGCGGGCAAACTTCAACAGGTAGAACAAACAGCACGACATCTGCTCAGGCTTGCCCAGCAGGCCGATCTGCCATTGAGCCAAAATTGGGCCCACTGGTTCCTGGGTGTGGTGTATTACGAATGGAACAACCTGGATGCGGCTATTTATCATTTCTCAGCCGTGATCGCCAACCGGAACCCCGCGCACTTTTGGGTAGTACTGGACGCTATGTGCGGCCTTGCCCTGATTTATCAAGCACAGGGCTTGACCACCCAGGCGCAAGAGACTGCTCGCGATCTGCTCGAATTAATGCAGGAACAGCAGAACATGCATGAGCTTCTGACGGTCTATGCCTTCTGTGGACGGTTGGCGCTCTTGCAGGACGATGTGGAGGCAGCAGAGCAGTGGCTTGAGATGGCAGGGGAGCAAGCAGTGCAGGGGCCGATATTGTTCTTTGAAGACCCCCCCATCACACAAGCCTGTTTGCTGCTTGCCAAAGGCGACGAGCCGTGTGTGGCGCGAGGGCAAGCGCTCCTCAGCCAACTCTTGCAGCATGTTGAAGCCATGCACAGTACACGCAAGACAATCAAAGTGTTGGCCCTGCAAGCATGGGCGTACGAATTACAGGGTCGAGAGACCGAAGCGCTCGAGGCGCTGGAACGCGCGCTAGCCCTGGCGCGTCCTGGTGGGTTCATCCGTACCTTTGCCGATCTGCCGCCACTGGTCAAAGTGCTGCAGGAACTACGGAGGCGCAGAAAGGCGCAGCAGGCGGTCGACAAACCCCTGGAGGCCTATCTGCAACGTATCCTGGTGGCGATGAGGCCTGAAGCTTCGCCAACCATTGCCGAGGAAGCGCTGATGCAACAAGAAGGCCTTGAACCCTTGACCGGCCGTGAACGGCAAATCCTGCGCTTGCTCGACAGGGATCTGACGAACAAGGAGATTGCACGCGAACTGGTGGTCACGCCTGGAACGGTCAAGGTGCATACGAACAGCATCTATCGCAAGCTCAGTGTGAATAATCGTCGCGCTGCTATCACCCTCTCCAAAGCGCTCGGCCTCCTGGTTTCAGACAAGGTCTCCACTCCGCCTGTCGTATGACTCCCTCATATGCCAAAAACTATACCTTTTCTATATCCTGTGGTGAATAGCTTTCTCACGCGTCTTCGATTATAGTACTTCTCAGGAGTAGTCGCTGATCGGTCCCACGATAAATCGGTCACACACAGTCCCCCAGACTGCGTCCTGCCCCCGGGCAGGGTGCCTACTGTAGGGCCCCGATTTATCGTGGATCGTTCATTTTGACAACAGATGGACAAGAAAAGGAGGTATCAATTATGTTAGGCTGTGCATGTCTTTTTGCAATAGGTGCAGCTTTTTTCCCTCGTTTAGTATTGCTCTTCGTCTGGCTGTTTACTCCGTTAGTAAACCGCGCCTTTCACTATACATTGATCTGGCCGTTGCTGGGCATCATCTTCCTCCCATTTACGACCTTGATGTACGTATTGGTCTACAATCCGGTGGTCGGTATGACCGGTTGGGGGTGGTTCTGGGTGATCCTGGGCCTCTTGCTTGACATATCAGCTTATAGTAGCAGCGCATATAGCAATCGCAACCGCATCCCTGGATACAGAACTATGTAGTAGTGGCGCCTAATAATGAGACCATTCCTCTTGACTCTGTACCGACCAGGAAATAGCCGTGCCAGCGTGATTTGGGCCGAACACACATGTTGAATTTGCTGCGCTTACGCATACAAGGGATCAGCGACTGGCTTTCTGCTGCCGATCCAGGATTCATCCGCACACGGCTTGGCTTGCGTGCAGCGCTTGCCACGCTGACCACATGGCTGGTGATGCTCATGATTTCCATCCTGTTGACGGGCGCGTCGGTGCCGGCAGTGGGTCTGTTCGGCGCCCTCATGTGCTTTCTCGCCTTTTTGGTCATCAACGACCCTCGTCCCGCCGACCGAAGAGTCACCACGCTGCTGGCGATTTTTCCCATGGCAGCTGCCATAACCCTGGCGAGTCTGCTCGCCGATTTGTTTTGGATCCGCATCATTACGCTGTTGGCGCTACTTTTCTTGAGCTTTTATCTCCGCCGTTACGGCTTGCGCACGCTCGAACTCTCGCTGATTGCCGCTTTGGGTTATTACTATGCGTCCTTGATTGGGGTGCGCCCGGACATGTTGGTCATTTTATTAGTGGGCGTAGTTGTCGGATTCGCGAGTGCATTCGTGTTTCAGTTTGTGATCCATCCCGCCGACCCGCTGCGTTCGATGCGGCGCGGCCTCGGCGTTTTTTATCGTCTGGTCGCGGAGGCAATTGGAGAGGCCGCGCGCGGTTTGGACGAGAAGGTCACCTCTGCCGGGTGGGACAAGCTCCTGCAGCGTCGGATGCGTCAAATTCACTATGCGCGTTATGTCATCGATAGTCAACTCACAGCCGCCGCCTTGCCATTGCAGTGGACGCAAGATCGGATCAATCGTCTGCAGGTTGCGCTTTACACCGCCGAACAAGGGCTTGAACTGATGGGAGAAGGGACAAAGGCGTTGCGCGAAAAACTTGCCGAACTCCCCGACGACGTCGAGCGTTCACTCATGCGCACATTGAACGCGATACAAGATACGGTGGCACATCTCGCCAGCGCTGAGAGGGTGGCGGAACTGCACCGGCAAGCCGAAGAATTACAGGTGCGTGCCTGCGCGCGATTAGCGGATGGGCAGCAAGAAGGATGGGCTTATCCCGTCCTGCGTCTCAGTGTCGGCGGAGTCGAGGTTTCACGTGCGGTGCAGCAAGCGCGCGCCCTGGACCCCAATGCGGGCGCCGCAGCCGCAGCGCCGCAAGAGGGCGCGGCGGTGCTGGGCGGTAACCCGACGTCAAAAGCGCGTCCGACTCCGCCGCTGGTGGCTTTCGTCGGCATGAAACTGCATCCGACGACGGCATTAGGCATCCAGGCCGTGGTGGCGACGGCGCTGGCTATGAGCGTGGCAGTCCTGTTTGGCTCCGAGCATCCGAATTGGATGTTTTGGTCAGCGTTTGGAATGGTCGTCGGCTCTACCGGCGAATCGCTGCGGCGGATGCCGCCCAAAATCATTGGCACGGTCGGCGGCGCGTTTGTAGGCGTGGCGCTGGCGCTCATGTACCCGGACACTGTGTATTTGACCGCCGTCGTGGTTGGTGTGTGCATCTTTATGGTGGTGGTCGTACGACCGACCTCCTATCCGTGGATGGTCTTTTGGACGACGATGGCTTTCGCGCAGGTTTACACGAGCGTGCATCCCATAAGAGAGCTTCTGATTGCGCGTCCGCTCAATACACTGGTCGGCGCGGTGATCGCCGCGATCACCGTCTATTTTGTCGTGCCCGTGCGCGCCAGCGACCGTTTCAAGCGGGCGCTCGGCGCGTTCTTCAAAACGGTGGATGCGTACCTCGCCCACTTCACTGCGGCGCTCGCGGACAAACCAGACGCCGCGAAATTGTCAGCAGTCGAAATCCAGGTCTCGTCCGCATACGCCGCACTGGAGCAAATCTTACCGTCGGTCGCGTACGAGTATAACCCGCTCACGCGTGTCAGTAGCCCCTTGACCCAGCAGCAAACCGCGCTTGCTGCCATCAATCGCTCTGTAGGAAAAATGGCTGATCAGGTGATGGAAGGACTCGCGCCCCTGGAAAATCTAGAAGTAGCGAATCTGATTGCAGTGATTCAAACGCGGATTCATGAAAACCTGCAGTCACTCGTCACATTCCTCGCGGGCAATCAGAACGGAACGCTTCGTTCACTGGCGGAGTTGCAGTCAGGCGGGAAACCCCCAGGCGTGCTGGAACAAGTGCTGATTCAGGAGGATGAAACGGGCGTAGTCGGGGTGACAGGCAGGCGCGCGTTGCTTTATCTGACACGCCTGCAACAGACGCTTATGCAGTTGGCGGCCGGGTTGGGCGCACGCATCCAAGAGCCAGTCTCGACGAGCGAAACAGCGATAACTGACGAAAACAGTTCAAACATTGTGCTCCTGCTTTAGGCAGTAAGTCGGACGCGAGACTCAGGATAAGTATATAGCTTCTACTACAGGGTACCTGGCTGTAACTTGCCACCCACCACAGATGTATCCACTCTCCCACGACCGAAAGCATCGATGTGGCCCCAACGACCTGGGATGTCGAGCAGTTCGAGCCGGCCGAGCGTTGAGGGTATGGCAGGATCAACAATCAGGTGGTCGCCAATCGGTTCCAGACCGAGAATCGCACGCAAAAGCAAGAGTGGCGCTCCACTGGCCCAGGCTTGTGGACTACATGCCGTCGGGTATTCCACCGGAAACTCGGTCAGTTCACGTGGATAGCCAGCGAAGGCCTCAGGTAGACGGCCCTTGAAGTATGTAGCTGCCTCGAGCATATTCATTGCAACTCGTGCTGCCTCTTCACGATAGCCGTAGCGTCTTAGCCCCATCGCGATAAACGAATTGTCGTGTGGCCAGACTGTACCGACATGATAGCCAATCGGGTTGTAGCCACCCTCGCCTTCCGCCATGGTGCGCACGCCCCAACCAGAATAAAGTCTTGGACCCATCAGGTGACGCACAACGGCTTCCACCTTGTCCTCATCGACGATGCCACTCCAGAGCAGGTGTCCGATGTTCGAGGTCAACGAATCAACCTTGCGCCCGTCGCCATCGATGGCGAGTGCGAAGAACTCACGGTCTTTGAGCCAGAAGTCCTGGTTGAATCTCCGCTTCAGTTCGGCCGCTTCCTTCTCTAAGCGGTCGGCAAGCGCAGGATCGTTCCAGAACTCCCGAGCGAGACGCGCACTGCGCATCTTGGCATCGTAGACGTAGCCCTGGATTTCACACGTGGCACGCGGCAGGCGCGAGAGCGTGCCGTCCGCGAACAGGATCGAGTTCCAGGAGTCCTTCCAGCACTGGTTCTCCAGTCCAGTCTCCTTGTTACGACGGCTATACTCGACATACCCATCGCCGTTGCGATCACCGTACTCATCAATCCACCTGAGTGCCGCCCTGGCTTCCAACTCGAGCTGCCGTGCAAGCTCAGCGTTGCCAGTCCAGCGCTCGACCTCATCGAGCAAGATAAGGAAGAACGGCGTGACGTCGGCGGCTCCATAGTACGGTGAGTGCGGACGTTCCTCGAACGCAGTCATCTCACCAAAGCGCGCCTCGTGCAAGATCTTGCCAGGCTCCTCATCGCGGAAGTCGTCGATCCTTGTGCCTTGTCGTTGTGCCAGGGCGCGCAGCGTCGTTATAGCTAGATTGGATCCGAAAGGGAGCGCCTGGTAGCTCGCGATCATGCTGTCCCTACCGAAAAGTGTCATGAACCAGGGTAAGCCAGCTGCAGGGAGCGCATGTTCTGGCAGCGTCATGGCATAAAAGCGCAGTGCCGCTAAGTCGATGATACTCCGATGGTAGGTCACCTGGAGAGACGGCCAATCACTCGAAAGGCGGGGTATAGCTTCACCCGCCTTCTTAAGACTCATCTTCACGTTAGACCTCGCTCGTTGATCTCCGTGTCTGTACGTCGTCTCCTCGTGATATTCGCCGAAGCCTCCTAACCCGGTGACCACCTCCAGGCAGGTCGTCCACTCACCGTGGGGCTCCATATGCACCGCGAAGCTCAGACCGTGCTCATCGATATCTGCCCTGGCGCTGGCGGCGATCAAGGTCTCACGGGTGAATTTTTCACGACGATAGCCGAGCACCAGGCGATCGTTCTCGACCCGATGGTAGAATTCCCCTTTTTTCTTGAGCGCATCCTTGACCTCGAACAGGTCTGCAAAGTCGGCTGCTGCCTCAATGCGCACCTTGAGGTCAACCGGTTGGTCTTTGTGATTGAGTATGGTCAAATCCTCGTGGAAACCGTTGCCGACTGCTCGTTTGCGGATGATCGACAGGTCAGCATCTACATAGATAGTGCCGGTTCCCGGAACGAGGAAGAACTGTACGTAGAAGTAATCGAGGTCATCGGTAGACAGGACGTTCGGACGCTGCCCGTCCACCGTCAGAAGCCAGCGTGAAAGAAAACGCGTATCCCACGCAAACAGTCCCAGCGGCTCAGTTGGCGAGGCGTCGATGTCTCCGCGCAAGTCACTGACAACGAAATTGTTTCCTTCGAGGATGCTAATCGTTCTGTCACTCATGGTCATCTGCTCTCTTTCTTGCCCTGTTCAACGCCGGACAGGCTCTCATCTGGGAAGAGTCGCTGGAACACCTGTACAAACTCGAGATCACCTGTGATCTTCATCTTACCTTGAAAGTACAGCGTGGTTGGATTCTGCTTTCCCATCACCATGCGGTCAAAGTCTTCCTTGCTGCACTCGCACACACAGTCTGCTTGAGCCATATTCCTGCTCGTGGTTAGTTTTCCGTTTTTAACAACGACGAACCAGTTTCCCGCATCCTGAATCTTCCACTGGATGGTTCCAGAGATGCTATGAAGCAGCGGTTCGTAGCCACGTTCAGCAAGATGCTCAAAAAATGCTTGAGTCGTATCAATCATAGTTCCTCCTTACAATAGGTCAGGGCTTGTGAATTCACCTAGCACCCCTTGCGGGTGCCAGGTCAAGCTACAGTACCTGCTTCTAAACACGCAACCGAAATAATCGGACAACCTATGTCATACAGCGAATTGAGGACACCAATCAACGCGGATTGGTCTACTAATCGACCCGTCAGAATCGTTCTTTCACGATGATGCAGATCTCTTTCATACTCGATCGTCATGCCCCCGAAATAATCGGACCAATTCTTATCCAGTTTGCCAAAGATACTGATGCGGTAAATCGCCGGTTCAAACAAACTGATGGTTGAGTGATTTATATTCATGGCTCGTTCCTTTTTTTACCCTATTCAGTGCCCAGCCCTATCCAGATCGCTCTGCGAGGTCTGTGCAGCTTTCCCTGGGAACATAACGCTGGTCAGGAGCAATGCCCCGTACACAATACTGAAGGCGCCGATGAGCCAGACCACGGACAGGATGCCAGTGGGACGAACAAAGAGAAACACTCCCAGGAGGAATGAGAGGAGACCGGCGAGCACGAACAGCCACCGATGGGTGACTGAGGGAGCCGACGAGAAGGCATGGGCAAGCGCGACAATTCCCATCAGGATGGCCCACGCTGCTACCAGAAAGACCAGAAACTGCCCGGTCGCGTGTGGAAATAGAAAGGTCAATACCCCTACGATGATGCTGAGAAATCCTCCCAGGAGGAGTATCCACCACCCCGGAGATTTGCTTCTAGAGAATGCTATGCACATGGTGAAGATTCCATATATCACGGCAGCGGCTCCAAAGAAGTAGACGAAGATGGCGAGTGGAAGTTTAGGCCAGACAATGATCGCCAGGCCAAATATCATCATGACGATTCCGCCGAGCGCCAGTAGCCACCAATTCTGTTGGGTTACCTGCTTTCTTGTCAAGAATTGCATGTGCTTTACCTCCTGGTGATCTATCTTGAACACGAGATGCAGGAATCTCCTGGACCACTATTGCAGTATACCGGTCAGGGGACCCTAACACATCCTTAGAACACACTGTTTTTGCTGCGAATGGTTTTTCGCCAGGTAACTGGTCTACTAGTGTGAATACACCGTGTGATGCATCCCTGGCATGATGCTATCGATGACTGCAATAGGCAAAGATAGTGTGTTCTGAGGATGTGTAATCGTTGCCAGGTAGGTACACTAGGACTGTGGTTGTAAAATGAACGACCCCCGCCTGTGATGATAACCGACGAAGTCGGTTATCATCACAGGCGGGGGTCCTACAGCCAGAGGAGTATAAAAGAAAGGATTACCATGAGCAACACGATGACTGATCCCAAAGAGACCCTGCGAGTGCTCTCAGAAGGCGACATGAGCGTGATTAACACGCTGATGCGCATGACTGAGGTGTCTGTGGAAGAATCTAACCTTGATCCCGAGACCTTCATGCTCGTTCGCATTGCGGCGCTTACGACATTGGATGCGGCTCCCGCTTCGTGGCTGATGAACCTCAAAGTCAGTGGCGAGGCTGGCGTCACACCGGAGCGTATTGTCGGCACACTGATTGCGGTCGCGCCGTTGATTGGTACCGCACGTATCGTGTCAGCAGCCGGAAGTATTATCCGGGCACTTGGACTGGCGAACGCGCTTGCTGAGGACAATGGCGAGGGAGAATGAGCGACCCACGATAAATAGTGTGATTAGAAGTTGCGCAGCAACTTCTAATCACAGATGTATAGGTATTGCTAGTCATTTCATGAAAGGAGTAAAACTACCATGGCCGAATATGCAACAGAACGCGCTCCGTCAGCGGCTCAAGTCGTCGCAAATCCAGCACCTCTTGGCCTTAGCGCCTTCGCACTCACCACATTCGTCCTCAGCTGCTCCAATGCCGGTTTCATCTTCCCAGTGGGCGGAGGATTAGATATCGTTATTGGCCTAGCTATATTCTATGGGGGTCTTGTCCAGCTGATTGCAGGTGTCCAGGAGTTCAAGGCAGGCAATACTTTTGGTGCAACAGCCTTCTGCTCTTACGGTGGTTTCTGGCTGGCCCTTGGCTTTGCCTTGTTGCCTCCAGCGGGTATCCAAGCGGCCCTTGTTAAGGCGTCAACACTTAGCACAGCGCTTGGTGTCTTCCTGCTGGGTTGGACGATCTTCACCCTGGTGATGTTCCTTGGCACGTTTAGAATTAGCCTGGCCCTCATGGGGGTATTCTTCTTCCTGCTACTGACATTCCTGGTACTAACTATTAGTTTCCTGGGAGGAGGAATCGTCTGGCTGGAGATTGGTGGCTGGCTCGGCATTATTACCGCGCTCCTGGCCTGGTACACTGCATTGTCTGGTGTCCTGGCCGCTACCAATGCGCCGTTCCAGTTGCCAGTATTACCGAGGAGTTGAGGGCGCATGACCTCATTTGGGGCAACCATGCATCGAGCGGTGCGCTGTGAGGTCTGGCACCCACAAGGGCCAATACATTTCAAATAAGACGTTTTGCGAGTCAAACGAAGCCAATGTAGGATTGTCATCCTGAGCGGAGCGAAGGGTCTCTCACCGGCGAGAGATCCTTCGCTCCGCTCAGGATGACAAAGCGAGATGGTCTCTTATTTGAGATGTATTGCCCACAAGGGCCCCCCACATCCACCCAACCGCCCCGTGCTTGAGCTCTCCCCTGGAGAGCTCGCTACATTTGGGGGACTGCTCCAATCCCCCAGACGACAGCGCGGTGGATACACGAGCGGGGTGGTGGGTCAGGCGACATGTAGTGGCACGGGGCTGGGTTGGGGGTGGATGGGCCCTTGTGGGTGCCAGGTTGGTGGCCTAAATAACTGTTAGGGAGAGAGGCAAGTATGAGAGGATGGAGGCATTACCTGTCTCCCAGGCAGGGTGCTCATCGCTGGTGACTGATACAGTGCAAACACACTAGACCTTCTGGGCGAAAAACAGCGGGGGTCCGAAGATGAAATTAGTGTATTTGGGGATGTATTCTCACGTTTCGCACACCATACTAGTAGCCAGTCTAGTTAG
>Ga0187816_10000566_pt1 | contig 11238 bp, 10 predicted proteins | sample NC_wetland_sal_i_16_FD_132960 | JGI IMG/M metagenome (GOLD analysis project Ga0187816, IMG submission 132960) | Wetland sediment microbial communities from Neuse River Estuary, North Carolina, USA - SO4_1 | ecosystem: Environmental > Aquatic > Freshwater > Wetlands > Sediment | place: USA... | reverse complement strand
GATGGCTTCAACGTGAACGACTACAAAATGCAATTTTCGTTCCGTTATGACTGGTCGAAAGGCTTTGGGTTCTGAGCGCAGCCCACTGTCCTATGTACGAACTTAGAGCCCGGATACTTTTCAACACATCGACATTCAGGAGGAATTCATGTTGAAGACTTATGATCGGTTCCAAATCATGCTGGCCACAGTTTGCTTGTTAGCTGCGAGCATAGGCACTCCGGCTTCAGTCGCTCAAACCAAACGGAGCCCCGTAGCTCCGAAACGCGAGCGTGTCGAGGCGGTAGTGCGCGAGGCCTACGAGAAATTCCGGAGTGACATGAACGGGAAAAACGCGGATTACATTCCCTACCTGGCCCAAGTCGACTCAAAGATGTTTGGTGTTGCCGTGGTCACCACCGATAATCAAGTCTTCACGATAGGAGAAGTGAACTATTCCTTTTCCATCCAGTCGATCTCTAAGGTTTTTACACTGGCACTCGCAATGGAGGAACTAGGACCAGACAAGGTTTTCGAGAAAATTGGCTCTGAGCCTACCGGGCGACCCTTCAACTCTCCCTTAGCAGTGGTAGATATGCCAACTCACACGGGGAACCCACTGGTCAATGCGGGAGCAATCGCCACGACCAGCCTGATCTCAGGTAAGAATGCGGCGGAAAAGTGGAACAAGATCCTTGATTTTTACAGCAGAGCGGCCGGAGAAAAGCTGGTCCTCATTGATGAGGTCTATAAGTCAGAAGCCGCCACCAACACAGGCAACAAAGCACTTTCCTATCTGCTTGCCAAATATGACCGGATTTACGCCGATCCGTTCGAGTCGGTGGACATTTACACCAAGCAGTGTTCGGTCGGCGTGAACGCTACCCAACTCGCTCGCATGGGCGCCACGCTGGCGAACAACGGCATCAATCCCGCCACCGGCGAGCAGGTCATTAAGAGCGAAGACATTCCTCACATCCTCAGCACCATGACCATGGCCGGTCTTTACGACGGTTCTGGTGGGTGGGCGTGGCATGTGGGTCTGCCGGCGAAGAGCGGAGTGGGCGGCGGGATCGTTGCCATCGCTCCTGGCAAGGGCGCGATCGCCGTTTTTGCACCTCCGCTGGATGAGGCAGGGAACAGCGTCAAGGCGCAAAAGGTAATTGATTATGTCGCTCAGCGGCTGAATTACAACCTCTACTCGCCAAGTTCGGTGGGGTTGGAGTGATCACTCCGAACCGGCAACATTGAGATCCCGTGCCTCGAACTCGAAGTCAACGCGGGAGTAGCTACCGATGAAACAGGCCACCTGTAGAACGAGACTAAGGTTTCTTCTCATGTTGTTTGCGATGGCGAATTGCTCCGTTTCCGCATACTCCCAGATCGCGACTCCTGAAGCGAACCATTCGACTACCGACACCCAGAATGTTTCTGAGGTTTTGAAAACAATTGACCAACTGGTCGAACACAACCGGCAGCTCGAAAAACAAAACCGCGAACTCATGGGTCAGGTCGATTCGCTGCGCCAGGTTTTGGCAAAGCAGGCAACGGGGGCCACGAATACGAGCCAAGAAAAGGCAACGACTGGTTCGACAAGTGCAGATTCTCAGCAAAGCGGGGGAACTAGAGAGGCGGCCAGCGCTTACGTTGGCCAGGAAGAGCCGTATAAGTGGGGTAGGTACACGCCCAACCTTGGTTTTAAGGTGGCCGACACCGACTACGGGGACCTAAGCATCAGTATCTATAGCTACGCGCGCTACTTGAACCAGCTGGGTTTGGATCCAACCTACACAGACGCATTTGGCAACGTCAAGAGTGTCCAGCAACGGCAGGATTTCCAGCTTAACAAAGTGCAGATAAAGTTCCTCGGTTGGATCCTTGACCCGAAGTTCCGCTATTTCTTGTATGCATGGTCCTCCAACGCTTCGCAGGGCTTAGGTGCTCAGGTAGTGCTCGCCGGGAATCTGAGTTACACCTTCAACAAATCGGTCAGTATTGGAGCCGGTATTAGATCCCTGCCGGGTACACGCAGCGTGGAGGGAAATTTCCCCTTTTGGCTGGGCGTGGATACGCGCCTGATCGCTGACGAGTTCTTCCGCCCTTCGTACACTTCGGGCGTTTGGGCCATGGGCAAAATCACGAACCGGCTGGACTATATCGCCATGATTGGGAACAACTTGAGCACGCTGGGTGTGAGCGCAGCGCAGCTCAACAATGGCTTCAACACCATTTCCACTTCGCTCGTCTGGACGCCTTCTACGGGAGAATTCGGTCTTGGCTTTGGCGACTTCGAGGATCATCGGAAGCTAGCCACCCGACTGGCGGGCCATTTCACCCGAAGTGACGAGGACAAACAGGAGCAGCCCAACAGCGATCAATTCGAAAACACTCAAATCAGGCTCGAAGACGGCAGTGTCATTTTCACGCCCGATTTGTTCGGTCCAGGCATATCAATCACTGACGTGACCTACAAGATGGCCGCTTTTGATGGCGGTCTTAAGTACCGCGGCTATTCGCTGGAAGGGGAGTATTTCTTGCGGTGGCTTGACCACTTCCAAGGCCCGGGTACAGCCGGACTTCCCCGGATATTTTCCCACGGCTTCCAGATGCAGGCCTCAGCAATGGTTGTGCCCAAGACTCTCCAATTCTACCTCGGGGGTTCGACAATTTATGGGAAGTATGGCAATCCTTGGGATTTTCGAAGCGGCGTTAGTTACTTCCCTTTTAAGAACCGAGTTGTCCGATGGAACAACGAATTCCTTTACTTGCACAAATCTCCGGTAGGTTATACAGCCGTCCCGTTCGCGGTGGGAGGCACTGGACCGGTATTCCATACAAATCTGGAGTTAGCTTTTTGAGCGGGCGAGTACTTGGTCGAAATAAGACGATATAGTGAGTGAGGGAGCTCAATGAAAAGCCACCCTGATTGTGGGCCTAACAGAATGGCCCAATTCGTTTTCGGTTTTGTCATTTCGTTGCTGCTGTGGTGCATCTCTTCATCTGTGCACCGACAACCATCAGAGCAACCAGAACTGAACGACGTTCATGTTCATCTCACCAATTACATTCAGCAAGGGACTGACATTCACGACTTCTTGAAGATCATGGGAACCAAGGTTGGACGCGCGGCGCTATTTGGCATCCCCTTGCAGCAGGAGTGGTCGTACCAGAATTCCGGCGACTTTGCTCCAACCTATTACCTGCAGACAGACGCACGACTGTACTACTACTCCTTCACGGACGCCTACATCGCCATGGCATACCGGTCGCTGTCGAAGGAGCAGCAGGCACGTTTCGATCCTATGATTACAGGGTTCAATCCGGCTGACATGTATGCTGCTGACCACATTCGCCGTGTCCTTCTGACGTTTCCCGGAGTCTTTTCTGGAATTGGTGAGTTCACAATTCACAAGGAATTCGTCTCCGCAAAAGTAGCTGGAGAGACTGCCTCGCTTCAGAACCCAGCCCTGGACAGGATCCTGGACTTTGCCGCAGAAGTGGGACTCGTCGTGCTGATCCACAACGACATGGATGTGCCATTCGCCAAGGAAGGATCTGAGCCAGCTTACCTTTCTCAAATGAAATCTCTGCTGAAGCGCCATCCCCAAACCACCATCATCTGGGCGCACACGGGGATGGGCCGAATTGTTCGTCCTGTCACCAATCACGCAGCCGTCATCGAGGCAATTCTCACAAATTCCGAGTTTAATCACGTGTACTTCGATATTTCATGGAATGAAGTCGCTAAGTACCTGGTGGCCACTCCAGAGTCGACGAAAATCTCCGCGGACCTCATCAACCGTTACCCTGATCGATTCCTGTTTGGTACAGACGAAGTCGCACCCACCAGCCAGGAGAAATACCTGCGGGTCTACGAACAATATGGCCCCTTATGGAACCTGCTAAATAAGGACGCGAGTGAAAAAGTGCGCAAAGGAAACTACGAGCGCATCTTCGATGGAGCCAGACAGAAGGTGCGGGCCTGGGAACTGACGCACGTGAAGTAGCGCCAGCGTGGACTCTTTATGGGGGTTCTATGAAACGAAGCGTCATCATCCTCGCCAGCTTCATCTGCACTCTTCTTGTCCTCCCCTTAAATGGCCAGGAAAAGGTCAGAATCGAAAAAGATCTCTTGCGAGAAAAGGAAATACCGGTTGAGGCGTACTACGGGGTACAGACTGCCCGAGCGCTTGAAAACTTCCAGATCTCAGGCATCAAAAATCAATCAATATCCCGGGTCCAGCACGCGATCAAGCGATTCGTGGCCCAACACGAGGCGATTCTCGCCGGGATGGGCCCGGCCGTACTTACCCTCGACGATGTCCACGTCGGCCCCACACACCCCAATTGCGATGCACTCGTCGAGCCCTCACCCGTAGCCGTCGTCAGGCACCGAAATGTCTTCCAGCGACGCAGTGTCAGATTTTTCGGCTCTACCGTGATTGCCATCATCTGTTCTTCACCTCAGGCTCTGTCGAGTCAAAGGAATGGCAGTGGAATACGCCATTTGGCACTCACTGACAGAAATGACAGTTTCCAGCCGCCGCGCTGTGCCTGACACTTCTCTGTGAATGGAGGAAAGATCCAAGTTGGTTCATTGGCAGCAAAGGATCGGAAGCGACCGTGATGCGGTGCGCGAGAATCAGGACGGCCGCGGTCGCGTGGGTGGTTTCGGGGGTCTATTTCGTCTATCAATACCCGCGGCGCTCGACGTCGCCGGTCATGATGCCGCAGTTATAGGAACCTTTCGGGCTCAGCGCGTTCACCGTAGTTTCGATGCTAGGTCCGTTTTACTGCGGGCGTTCGCCATTCATTCTTGTCGCCGGGGCGGCCATGGCCCGCCTAGGGCTGCGGGACGCTTCTCCCGATTGCTGCGGCTGCGAGCCTCCTGGCGAATGCCGACAGTGCCGGGTTAGTGCTAGAGGCGAGGCTGCCGATCATCCTGACCAGCCGAGCCAATAGCGTTCGCCCAGCCAGGCCAAGAGAGTGCTGTGGATCTCCACTCCGCAAAGCAAAGTCTCGACCTGGGTGATTTTCGGCCGACGAGAAACTCATGATCGCGGCGGCACACCGGGTCGCTGCTGGGATTGATATGAGCACACCGGAGCACTGGAGGCAGATTGTCTCCTAAATTCGAACACTAAGAAGAGGAAATGAGGAAACTATGCAAAGAAACCGAACAACGACTGCAGCAAGTTTGATGGCATTGTGTCTCCTGGTGTCGGTATTCGCTTTTGCCGGAGACCAAGTCAAAGGAATGATCACTAATCGCACCGGAGAAACGTTAATCGTGAAGTCCGGGGCCGCAACCACCACCGTGGTCCTCACCGATAACACGACAACGAAAGATGACAGGGGGCTTTTCGGACTGGGCAAGGAGCATATGTCCAATGTGGTGCTTATACCGGGACTCAAGGTGTCCGTTGACGGCAGCTCCGACGACCAGGGTCGATTCGTGGCCGGCACCATCACCGTCGATGGCGACGACCTGGAAACGGCCGAGATGGTCGAGGCCGGTCTGACTCCCACCGCAGAGCAGGTCGCAAGAAACGTGCGGACGCTCGAGGCCCACAGCGGGCAGCTCGCGAGCCACGATGTGCAACTTGCGGCTCACAAGGAAAACATCGAAACCAATGAGCAGAATATCGCGGCAAACATAAAAGATATCCAGGAGCACGAACAACGTTTTGCCGCGTTGACCGATTTTGATGTCAAGAGCGAAGCAACGGTAAGATTCAAGGTCGGGAGCTCGAACATTTCGAGGGAGGATCAGGCGGAACTCCAGAAGTTGGCGGAGACCGCCAAGGGCCTTTCAGGATACATCATCGAGGTGATGGGCTATGCCGACTCGACCGGCAGCGCTGCGATGAACACAAAACTAAGCGAAGACCGCGCTAAAGCGGTGGTCACTTATTTGATCCAGCAGGGTAGCGTGCCGGTGCGGCATATCGTGGCGCCAGGTGCGATGGGTGAATACGGACCCGCGACATCGAACGAGACTAGTGCGGGGCGGGCAGAGAACCGTCGGGTTGAGATCAAAGTCCTGGTGAACAAGGGCCTCGCCGGTAGCTAGGCACAACTCTTTCAGCGGTGAACGGGGTGCCGCACTCACGCGCTACTTTCTCCCGGAAGGCAGCGCGTGGGCCACTCCCTGAACCATGTTCCTCGGTACTGTGGAGTATCCGAACGATGTTGCATTTGTAACTAATTCCGACGAGCGACCGTTCGAGAATCGTCTAGGCTCGAGCAGAAGTGCGATTACTAGGAGGAGCTCAATGAATCTTGCTACGAAAGCAATAATCGTGACTGCCCTTTTGGTCGCTCATTGTAATGTTTATGCGCAAGACGATTCCGATGACGACCCTAGAGCAAATACGAATCTCGGGATGCCAATATCTGCGCCCCTGAATCCAGCAGGTCGATTTGTGAATCTGGGTTTAGGTATCAATGTTGGTGCTGGCTACAATTTCACCCGGCGCCACGCCGTTATTGGTGAGTTTATGTGGAACGGTCTCCTTACCAACAACGGAGCACTCGCCCCGCTTCGCGTGGCCTTGCAAAACCCTAACCTCAATGCAGGTGGTAATCTGTATGCGTTTACCGGAAACTACCGTTATGAGTTAAGAGGCAGAACTTTGGGGACATACTTAATAGGCGGTGGAGGCTGGTACTTTCGTACAGCCCATCTTTCACAGAGCGTTACGACTGGCTCAGGCATAACATGCACGCCGGTGTGGCTTTGGTGGGGGTTCACTTGTGAATCCGGAACCGTAACCGCCGACCAGACAGTCGCAAGCTCGACCACGCACGCATTGGGTGTGAACGCAGGTATCGGCTTCACCGCCAGGGTCGGCGATGCTCCCTATCGGATGTATGTCGAGTCCCGCTACCACTACGTACCCAGTAGAGGAATTAATACTCAGTTAGTCGTGGTTACCGTGGGAATCCGATACTGAATAGCCACCACGGGTTTCTTGTGGCGATTTTGTCTGGGCATTAAGAGGAAGCTCATGAATGCTAACCCACAGAGTGTGACCTCAAGATCTCTTTTGGCGATTCTCTGCGCTTTTGCCCTCTTACCGGGCGACAGCTTGGCCTATATGTCGTCCCCTTCGCAGGCGTCCGCGTCCTCGCCACAGAACCAGGCGTCCAAGATTCCCGCTGAGCAACTGGATTCTCTTGTGGCACCCATTGCGCTCTATCCGGATCCGTTGCTGGCCCAGACTCTGGCGGCATCCACGTATCCCCTCGAGATTATCCAACTCCAGCAGTGGCTCGAGAAGAACAAGAACCTCAAGGACAAAGCGCTTGCCGATGCCGTGGCGAAAGAGTCCTGGGATGCAAGCATCCAGGCGCTGGCCGCTCTGCCTGATGTAGTGAAGCGGCTGGCAGACGATATTCAGTGGACCACCGATCTGGGTAATGCGTTCCTGGCGCAGCAAAGCGATGTCATGGATGCCGTGCAACGCATGCGCAAGAAAGCCGAGGATAAAGGCAATTTGAAATCGACTGAGCAACAGAAAGTGGAAACCGAAGTCGTCGAGAACAAGAGTGTAATCGTGATCGAACAGGCCAATCCGCAAGTCGTGTATGTGCCTTCGTACGATCCTCTCTACGTGTACGGTCCGCCGATCTATCCTTATCCGCCCATCTACTATCCGACGGGGTACTACGCCGCGGGGATGGCGATTTCTTTTGGCATTGGCGTTGCCATGGGAGCGTTTTGGGGCGGCGGTTGGGGCTGGGGTTGCGGCTGGGGTGGAAACAATAACGTCTACATCAACCACAACAACAATTTCAATCGCAACACGAACATTGGCGGTGGCAACCGCGGGAATGTAGGTAACCGCCCGACGAATCCCATAGCTGGCGGCGGAGGTGCCCGCGATAGGTGGCAGCACAATCCGCAACATCGCGGCGGCGCACCATATCGAGATCGAGCCACCGCAGACCGGTTTGGTGGCACGGCGCGCGGTGATTCTCTCGCCAACCGGCAGACTGGCGCCCGGCAACAGGTTGGCCGGCAGGGCGGAAATCTGGGCAGCAACCGCGCTGGAGGGGGCGGCACGAGCAATCGTGCCGGCGGCGCCGGCCTTGGCAACAACGCGAGCGGAGGCGGAGCGGATAGCATCGGAAGCCGGAATCTCTCGCGCAGCGGTGGTGGAAACCGGGATGCCTTCGGAGGTGGCTCGAGAGGATACAGCGGATCGAACGCTCGTGCCGGCAGCAGCCGGGGCGCCTCCAGCATGGGATCTCGAGGCGGAGGCTTCAGTCGCGGTGGTGGTGGCGGTGGGCGGCGCCGGTAGAAATCCGGATTCCGGAACGAAATTCCTAGGAGCGCAAGGATGAAATCAACATCTGGGAATGGAAATCTCTGCAGACTTGTTTGGATTGTCGGCGCGGTGGTGTGGGGGTGTCTGTGCGCGCATGTTTTTTCCGTTGCGCAGCAATCCCCAGCGAAAAAAACTCCTGCCGCTGTCGCTGCCCATTCCGCGGACGTCAGGAGCTTTGACACTCCGCAGCAGGCTGCTGATGTGCTAGTCGACGCGGCCGAGAAGTTCGACGTGGCTGCGCTGGCTCAGATTTTTGGGCCCGGCGGCGAGGACATCGTATTTACCGGCGAATTCGCGCAAGACCGGCAGCACGCCGCTAATTTCGTTGCCGAGGCCCATGAGAAGAAGAGCGTTTCCATGGATCCGAAGGCCGGGAACCGCGCTTTTCTCCTCGTAGGTAACGAAAATTGGCCGTTCCCGGTGCCGATTGTGAAAAGAGGTGACAAATGGTCCTTCGACGCCAAAGCCGGCCGGCAGGAGCTCCTCTATCGCCGCATCGGCGCCAATGAATTGGACGCCATTGCAATCTGCCACGGCTACGTGGAAGCGCAGCAGGAATACGCTCTCCAGCCCCGCGAGGGTTATGACGTGAACCAGTACGCTCAGCGCATCATCAGCACGCCCGGCAAGCAGGATGGCCTGGCTTGGCAAAATGCCGATGGCACGTGGGACGGCCCGATCGGCGAAAAGATTGCCCGTGCGATCGAACAGGGCTACACCGTTAGCTCGGATCCGTACCATGGCTATTTCTTTAAAATTCTGAAAGGAGAGGGACTCGCAGCCCCGCTCGGCGAGATGGACTTTGTTGTAAAGGGCGTAATGATCGGGGGCTTTGCCCTGGTGGCTGCGCCGGCCGAGTACGGCGTGACTGGAGTAAGAACCTTTATCGTCAGCCACGACGGCGTTGTCTACGACAAAGATTTTGGGCCGAAGACCCTCGACGAGTTCCAGAAGATGGAGTGCTTCAACCCGGACAAGTCCTGGACTGTGGTCCTCGAGGAAGAGGAATAGAGAAAGAGGCGCAAGGTCTCCTGCAAAGGAGGTGAACGTTGGTCCGAGCAATAGCGATTTCATTCACGCGAGTGAAGGAGATTATCCAGTTCTACATAATCCCGCCAACCGCCAGGCTGTTGCGCCGTGGGTGAGTTGAGCAAGTTTTTCGGGCTCGCGTTTAGTGCGCTGCTGCCGCTAGTGAATCCTTTGGGCGATGCGCTGGTGTTCTTGAGCCTTGTCGGCAGTGCCCCCCGGCCGTCTATCGTGCGTTGGCACGAAGGATTGCAATCAGCACAACAATTTTTCTGATCACCATCGAAGCGGGTGGCACCCTATTGCTGAAGTTCTTTGGTATTTCTCTGCCTGTTGTGCAGGTCTCCGGTGGCCTCGCGCTCGCGGCCATGGGCTGGAAGTTACTGAATCAAGAAGAACCCGACGAGAAAGAGAAGCTGCCTGACATGGATCGTCCGGGCATGCGATCACTCGAACAAAAGGTTTTTTACACGTTCACGTTTCCGATCACAGCCGGTCCGGGCTGTATTGTCGTCATGGTGACTTTGAGTGCCCACGCATCGGGGAAGGCATTTCTGTCAACTGTTATAGCCCACGCGGGAATTGTGATCGCAGTTGTGCTCTTGAGCGCAGCTGTTTATTTCTGCTATAGACACGCGCCTACAATTACGGCACGTATCTCTCCACAGACCGCTCACGGCATCCTTCGTCTTATCGCGTTCGTGTTGCTGTGCATCGGCGTACAGATTACGTCGAACGGTGTCGAAGCCGTCGTGAAAGCGATGTTCTTGAGAACGTAGCTCCCGCAAAATCTCGATAACGCTTCTCTTCGGTTTCTGCGGACACTCTGCCGCTCAGGAGAAAAAGCTTCCCAACATCGTGATCCTGGCGAAAGCCTTTTGCCGTCGCCAGCAAAGCTAGACCGCTTGTCATACCTCGGCTTTGACTCGAACCTACCGTTGTTGTTCCAGAGCAACGACAAAACCCTGCTCGCGCGTGATCCTCTCTAAAGAAGTCCTTTCACACCGCAGATCTTTGTTTGCATGTGCTCTCTCAGGTGGCGGAGGTTGGCAGAATGTCGTGGGTACGTGTTCTGGTGGTAGATGATGTGGAAGATTGGCGGCGATCGATCTCTTCTATGCTGGGGGCGGAGCCCTTTGAGATCACGGGCGAAGCTTCGGATGGGTTGATGGCGGTTCAACTCGCAGAACAACTGCAGCCGACCGTCGTGCTTCTAGATATCGGCTTACCGGGACTAGACGGATTAAAAGCCGGGGCGGGGATACGCGCGGTCGCCCCCGACGCTAAAATAGTGTTTGTGAGCCAGGAGTCCGACCCCGATATCGTCAGAGCTGCGCTGCTACTTGGGGCCTGGGCCTATGTTCTGAAATCTGATGCCGCACAGGAATTGGTAGAAGCTACCCACTCGGTTGTTCGGGGTGAGAAGTTCGTTAGCCGCAGCTTGGCAGGTCACGGCTTTCTGGATGGCCCCTAAAGCGCAGAAACCGTACCTAGCGATCTCTGAAAAAGTCATCCTTGCTCCTTGGGCCTTTCCGCAAGAGACTCCCTCAGTTCCAGCTTTTGTTTTTTTCGCATATCGTGAAGGGTTCGCCACTGATTGTCTGAGAGAATTGGCTTCAGCTTCGCATCTGACGAGCGCACGATCTTTTCAAGCTTGTTTAGCTTGTCTTCCCTCGAAAGCACAGGATTGGCAGTGATTTGTCCTGCTTCTCCCGCCTCCTGTTCCAGGACTGGCTTGATTCTTGCCTGCTGAACTGGGGTAAGGTCCAACTTTTCAGAAAGATGCTCGAGCTTCTGGCTGAAGTACTCACCCGGTGCCCGAGACCACTCGAGGCCGGTCTTGGCTGGGAGATCTTCGCGACGCAGGATGGGCATTTCGGAGGTTGTGCCTAACCTTGTG
>Ga0187816_10000562_pt1 | contig 11267 bp, 11 predicted proteins | sample NC_wetland_sal_i_16_FD_132960 | JGI IMG/M metagenome (GOLD analysis project Ga0187816, IMG submission 132960) | Wetland sediment microbial communities from Neuse River Estuary, North Carolina, USA - SO4_1 | ecosystem: Environmental > Aquatic > Freshwater > Wetlands > Sediment | place: USA... | reverse complement strand
TGTCTGTCGGGGCGTAGCGCAGCCTGGCTAGCGCGCCTGGTTCGGGACCAGGAGGTCGATGGTTCAAATCCATTCGCCCCGACCAATCTTTTAGAATCGGCAACTTCCAAAATGCGAAAGTCCATTGAGCGCCCAGCGCAGGGCCAAGATGTCGATGGTTGAATCCATTTGCCACAGGTATTTTTGTTATTTCAAATCAACTCGTTACACGTTCTCGACTACGAGTTCCACTTCATTTTTCGGACAACACGTACAACTTCGGTGTTTTTGTATCGGTTTGGCAAACTGCTATTTTGCTGAGCGTGGGGCTAAGCGAAAAAAGGAAAAGCAAACTATCCAGTAAGGGATAAGAACAGAAAAATTATTTAGCAGGCTCGCGAGAACTTACCTAGGGACAGACTGCTTAGGATCACAGCAGGAAGAAGCTTGTCTGGAATCGGCTGCCTCGGAATCGGTAGACCTTGGGAAGGATTCGAACTTCCTAGGAAGCCAAAGCTTTTTGCTCAAGTAACCACAGAGTGCGGGGGTAGAGCATTCGGCTATCGACCGAATGCTTGCGCAGCGAAAGTGGCATTGGAGTTATCCAACCTGCTGAACCAAAAGCTCTTTTCGGTCGCTTGTCCGTTCTCAACAAATACCGTCATAAAAATGTAATAGTCCTTTCGTCTTCCAGAGCGTGAGTTTCCTCAAGTGATTTCCTTGAAGGTAGCGGACGGTTCTGGCGCCCGTGATTCGGGCTCCTGTTCGAGGACATCCGTGCTTCTTCGGCCCCAAACTGTTCCCACAGGATGATGTTTCGAGGCTTCCGGGTAGACTGCCCTGGCTCGATTCAGCGCTTCCGTAATGCTGTTGCACATATTCTCGGGCCCGATGTGGTGTTGAAACTCCGCCTGATGCATGAGTCTTGAAGGTTGTTCCCTGGCTCCGCAGAGAATAAGCTCTCGTCCCGATTCGTGCACCTGGTCCGCCAGGCTCTCCAGGGCCTGGAGGCCGGTGGAATCGATTGCGGTCATGTTTCGCAATCTTAGAATCAGGATCGGAGGCAGGTTGGGCAACCGCGTTGTGATTTCGTCGATCTTGTCAGTCGCTCCAAACAGGAAAGGCCCATGAATTCTAAAGATAGAGACGTAAGCAGGGATCACCTTGTGCTGTAAAATGTGAACATGTCCTTCACGGACGTACTCTTCGGTCACCTCCGACACCGACGTGGTTTGCGTGACTTTCCGGATGAAAACCAGCACGGCGAGAATCATGCCTGCTTCCACAGCAACTGTCAGGTCCGCAAACACCGTCAATAGGAAAGTCGCGAGCCAGGTAGCAATTTCCATCCGAGAGAGCTTCAAAAGCTCCGGGATTTCCCCCCACTCACCCATGTTGTAGGAGACAACCAGAAGAATTGCGGCCAGGACCGACAAGGGGATGAATCTTGCCAGAGGAGCTGCGAAGACTACGATGGCAAGAAGCGTGAGGGCGTGAACCATTCCTGATACTGGTGTTTTCGCTCCCGAACGGATGTTCGTCGCTGTTCTCGCGATGGCGCCGGTGGCCGGGAGCCCTCCAAACAACGGAGACAGAATATTCGCGACCCCTTGCCCCACGAGTTCCACGTTGGGGTTGTGCTTGTCTCCGCTCATGCGATCAGACACTACTGCGGACATTAGCGATTCGATCGCGCCCAGCATGGCGACAGTGATTGCCGGTGAGATCAGGGGCCTGAGCAGATCGAAGCGAAAGTGCGGAATCTTAAGCGTCGGTAGCCCGGACGGAATTCCGCCAAAGCGAGTGCCGATCGTTTCCACGGGGAGCTTGAATAGCAGAACTGCCGCAGTACCAAGAAAGAGAGCAACGATATATCCGGGAACTCTCTTCACATATCGCATGAAAACGATGATCACCGCGAGCGCAACAACGGCAAGAGTCGTCTCGAGCGGAGAGAAGGAAGAGAAATTGCGCACAACCGTCTGAATGCGAGCGAAGAACTCTCCCGGAACCTTATCGATTTTCAGCCCAAAGAAATCCTTGAGTTGCGTGCTGGCGATAATAACCGCAATGCCGTTCGTGAAACCCACGACCACGGGCCGCGGTATGAATTTCACGGCCGTGCCCAAGCCGGTTACTCCCAGAATAAGCAGGAGGATGCCCGCCATTAAGGTGGACATAAACAATCCGTCCACACCGTACTTTGCGATGATGCCGAAAACGACGACCACGAAGGCTCCGGTCGGACCCCCGATCTGGGTTTTAGATCCGCCCAGAGCTGAAATCACAAAACCCGCGACGATCGCGCAGTACAGACCCGCTTCGGGCGGAACGCCGGATGCAATTGCGAATGCCATTGCTAGAGGGAGCGCGACCAGTCCGACGGTTATGCCGGAGAGAAGGTCCGCAAGGAATAAACGCTTCGTATAAGACTTGAGACACAGTACGGATTTAGGTAGCCAGTTATTCATTGTGTTTTTCTACCGTCCGTTCTTTCAGATTTCGAGTGAGTTGTCGTTTCGCGCAGACAGGTTGAGAGGAGTGTATGCAGCGAATCTCATGGATGTGACACTTTGCTATTCCTCGGCTCGATGAATCAAAGGTTTGATTGTGGCCGCCCGTCTTCCTTCCCTCGGATCCAACTCGTCGTACTCCACCCAGTCCCCTACGAAGAGCTCCTGGGGGTCCAATCCTTGAAGCGAGGATTCATCAAACGCGACCAGGCACCCGTCTTCAGCCAGGATATAGCCCGGACGCCGATTTCTAACCAATTGCGTGATCGATCCTCTCGCCTTCATTTCTCGCTCCTAAACTCACTAGAGTCTCCATAAACTGAATTGGACGTTGCAAGTTAGGCGTCCAGCAGCGTTGCGAGCTGCCGCGCAGCGCGTCCCGTTTTTTCCTTGAACTTGATGGCGATGCCCAAATCCGCGTAACTCGCGCGTACGATGCCAAGCAAGCGACCGAGGCGGGAGATTAGCCGGATGCGCCAGCCTGGCAAGCCACGGGAATGCCAACTCCTCGTTGCCATAACCTAGTCCTTCGTCGCGCTCGTGTGCGCAAGCCAGCGTTCCTCCACTTTCGCGAAAGCCTCCTGTAAATCTAGTTTGTCTTTACGTGCCCACCGGACGGCTGCGCGTAGCCGATACGCTTGCTGCGAAGAAAGGAAAGATTTCCCGTCCTTCATCATTGGCTGAAGCCATCCCTTGCTCTGGAGTTCCGTGATGGTAGCTTCCGCGATTCCCAACAATTGGGCTAGGTGCTGAGAGGTGTAGTAATCCGGCATGATTATCGATCTCCTTGCCCAGACTCAACAAAGAACTCGGCAGCCTGGAAACGCCTTTACATCTGCGAATATCTGCAGATGATGGACAAATTTTTTTCCCCGCTACGGAACCGTTTCCATCTGCTGAAGCATGTCTCGTACACCCACCAAGTGGTTGTTGAAGATGTCTTTGGCTACGTCAAGAAGCCGGAACAACGTTAGATCGGAAACTGAGTAATAGACATTGCTACCCGCCTTCCGTCCGATCACGATGTTGCGCACTCGCAGAATTGCAAGCTGCTGAGATACGTTTGCCGGTTCAATTTTCAGAATTTCGCTGAGTTCATTCACCCCTTTCTCGCCGTCTCGAAGACAATCCAAGATCCGGATGCGGATGGGGTGCGCGAGGGCTTTGAAGAACTCGGACTTGAAGTTGGCAAGCTGCTGTGGCATGCTAATCCTTAGTTACATGCATACTCTAATCTGCGAAGTTCACTATGTCAAGTGCTATCCTCTGTTATCTGAGTTCGTTAGACGTTAAGAGCTGGGACACCACCTTGTGGGTGGCGGGAGGCGCTCATGTCTGGCGGACCCAAGTTCTCTCTTTTTCGACCTTGGGGAGAGCCTTCACCTTTGGAGAGGACAAATGGCGACAGGTTCGGTTTGGTTCCTCTGACCACTGGTGAAGCACGCGACGAACGAAGGGACAACATCAAGCGCGCGTGGTTTTTCATCACGGGAGCAGTCCTATTTGTTCTCGCCGATCAGCTAGGTCGTGTGAAAAACGCGTCTCATTCAAACTCTGGCTTGGCCTCTGCAGAACTTGTCAGTTTGACATTGTCTCCCCGGGACGAACCTGGAGATGGACCTGGATTGTCCGTTCGGTTCCGATTGAGCAACCGTGGAAACCATTCCGTTTTCTATCCTATGCGTGCAGGGACAAATGTTCCGCTCGGACAGATTGTCGCGCGGAGTCTCCCATCATCGGAGTGGATCAGTCTAACCGCTACCTCGGAAGAACCGGTTTCCGGAATCCCGGGATTCATGGAGAGGAATCTCACTTGGATCGAGATGCCGCCGGGAGGTTGGTTTGACGGTGAATTTCATGATCCTGGCGAACCCCCCGGAGAGCATGCCTATGTGATCTACGTGAAGCCAGCACGTGATGCGAGCGGAATCAGGATTGTCTCAAATACTTATCATTTTCTTGCTAACAAGTAAGAGACTCGTAGTACCGTTCAGAGGAACCAACCAGCAATATAGATCGTCAAGCTTCGGAGCTTGTGCGCCGAAGGATTAAAAGCACAATAAGAAGTCACAGAGGGAAAATGACGCAGCGCACGGGGGGCTGCCCATCCTAACGAAAAGTCGCACGGAAAACTGTGCGACGATGGTATCCGAAAGTTCTATCATTAGCGACGTGAACAGGTCTCATGAACACGCTTCCAGTTGGCCCGGCCTTCACACTTAGTCTCGCGGCATACTTGACTGGCGCTCTTGCTAGTCTGGCGACCTGGCGAAAGCCAGCGCTCTGCCGCTATATCTGTTGCGGCAGCGCCTTGGCAGGCGCGATCTTCGGTGGGTTCGCCGCGGTATTCGGGATTCTTCAAGGCACGCCGGTTCGCTGGTCGGTCTCCTCAGGAATTCCACTGTTTAGATACAGCTTCGACTACGACGCTCTGGCTAGCTTCTTCAACTTAACCCTCGCAATACTCGCAGGTGCGGTTTCCATCTATTCCTTCAGCTATTTGAAAGAGTTCGAGGGTAAGAGGAACATCGGCGTCTTCGGGTTCTTATTTCACCTGTTGTTTCTCAGCTTGACGATCGTTTTTACCGCTGGCAATGCGTTCTTGTTCTTAATCGGGTGGGAAGTGATGGCGCTGGTGTCCTACGGGCTGGTCACGTTTTACCACGAAGATCGGGAAACCCGGCGAGCCGGGTTGCTCTACATCGTCATGGCCCATATCGATGCTGGGTGTTTGCTCCTCGGTTTCGCTCTGTTGATGCAAGTCAGCGGCAGCGGTGATTTCGCGAGCTTCCACGCCGCCGCGGCGCACTTGTCCAAGGGTCAGCAAGCGGCCGCTTTCGTGCTTTTCTTTCTTGGCTTCGGCATCAAAGCGGGTGTCATTCCGTTCCATATCTGGCTTCCTGCCGCGCACCCGGTCGCGCCTAGCAACATCTCGGCTCTGCTTTCCGGAATCGTGCTCAAGGCCGGCATCTATGGAATGGCCCGGATTTTCCTGGACGGCCTGGGCGTGCTCCCTTCTTGGGCCGGTTTGCTGGTGCTCATCGTGGGCGTGGCTTCCGCCGTTCTCGGTGTCTTGTACGCTTTGATGGAGCATGACCTCAAACGCCTATTGGCCTACCACAGTATCGAGAATATCGGGATCATCCTCATCGGTCTCGGCGCCGCGTTGGTGTTCCGAGTTTCGGGGCATCTTCAACTCGCGGCGGTAGCAGTGATCGCCGCGCTGTTTCACACTCTGAATCACGCCATCTTCAAGTGTCTTTTGTTCCTCGGCGCCGGGTCGGTGCTGCATTCGACGAGATCACGAAATATGGAGGAATTGGGCGGCCTGATCCGTCCCATGCCGGTCACAGCCTTCTGTTTCCTGATCGGAGCCGTCGCCATTTCCGGCCTTCCGCCACTCAACGGATTTGTCAGCGAGTGGCTCACGTACCAGAGCCTCCTGGCCGGTTTTGGAGCGACCGGAGGCTTGACGCGAATCCTGTTTCCGCTCGCTGGCTCTATGCTCGCGTTGACGGGAGCCTTGGCTGCGGCTTGTTTTGTGAAGGCCTTCGCGATTACGTTCCTGGCTCTGCCGCGTAGCGCTGAGTCCCGCAGCGCTCACGAAGCCCCTCGCTCCATGCTCGTTGGCATGGGTTGCCTAACGGTGGCTTGCCTGTCTCTGGGCTTAGGGGCTACCTGGTTCCTCCATGTATTCGACACGCTGACGGAACAACTACTCGGACCGAGAGTCGGCACGAATCTGATCACTGCGCATGGATGGGTCCTCTCCGCAGGAACACCTCATGGCGGTTTGGTATCCACCTCGGTCATTGCGATTGCACTTCTGTTCCTTATGATTCCTGCTGTTCTCCTCGTCTCGATTGCAGGCAGGCGGTTCGCTCGGAGACAGGGGCCAGCGTGGGACTGCGGCTTGCCCGGCCTCTCGGAAGAGAATGAGTACACCGCCACCGCCTTCTCAAAAGCATTGCGGATGATCTTCTCCGTGCTTTACCAGCCGCGCCGCGAGATTCAAACTGTTTTCGATGTGTCCCCGTATTTTCCGAAAGCGATCCGTTTCGAGAGTGAGATCGAGCCGACGTTCGAGAAACGACTCTATGTACCACTGAAAGACCTCCTGCTGCGCTTCGCTAGCAGAATGCGAGCCATTCAGGCCGGCAGTATTCATGCCTACTTGGCGTACATCTTCGTAACCCTCGTCTTGCTTTTGCTCTTCGGAGTTCGCCCGTGATCGGCCTGTTAGCCAAAGCAGGCCTGCAATTGATAATGGTGTTGCTCGTTGCTCCGCTCCTCAGCGGCATCATCAAGACCCTGAAGGCCAGACTGCAGACACGTCGCGGGCCGGGTGTCCTCCAATCCTACCGGGACATGTTCAAGTTGTTTCGCAAAGGAATGGTCATTCCGGAGAGCGCGTCGTGGATTTTCTCCGCAACTCCCTACATCGTCTTTGTGACCGCCACTCTTGTCGGGCTCATGATTCCGATGACCACGACGGATGCCCCGTTCAGCCTCTTCGGTGGTGTTCTCGCGGTCGTCTATCTTTTGGCGCTCGGGCGTTTTTTCCTGGCCCTTGGCGGGCTCGATGCCGGCAGCTCGTTCGGCGGCCTGGGTAGCAGCCGGGAAATGACGATTTCGGCGATCGCCGAGCCTGCCATGATGCTCGCGATTTTCACCGTGGCCTTGGCGGCAAGTTCCACAAACTTAAGTGAAATGGCCAAGGTCGCCGTGAGCCAAAGCTGGAAGTTTCTGGCGCCGTCGCAGATGCTGGCATTTGCGGCGCTGTTTATCGTGCTGATTGCGGAAACGGGTCGCATCCCGGTTGACAACCCGGCGACGCATCTCGAATTAACCATGATTCACGAGGCCATGATCCTTGAATACTCCGGACCCTATCTCGCTTTGATTGAATATGGCGCCGCGATCAAGCAGCTCGTACTCATGACCCTGGTGGTTAACACGTTCTTCCCGTTCGGTTTGAGTTCTGACTGGACGCTCCGCGGGCTCGGTGTGGGCCTGCTCTTTTACTTTACCAAGATGCTTCTACTGGCCTGTCTCATTGTTCTGGTGGAAACGACCAACGCGAAATTGCGGCTCTTCCGAGTGCCGGAACTACTCATGGTTTCTTTCATCTTTGGAGCGCTTGCGCTCATTTCCACGTTCCTATTTTGAGGTTTTTGCATGTCCTTGCTCCAAGATCCAGCGTTCGGCAATCGAATCATCACCCTAATGGCGGCGCTGGTCCTCGTGCTACAGATCGCGGCGGTCGGCCAGCGCTGGTTGGTTTCCAGTATTCGCATCTTCGCGGTGCAGTCGTTTCTCTTGGCGGCGATCGCCGGCATCATCGCGTACTTCAACCACGCCAGCCATATCTATATCGCCGCCTTGCTGACGCTCATCCTGAAAGCGGGTGTGCTTCCTTGGCTGCTGGAGGGTCTGGTGGCAAGAATCGGAATTCGGCGGGAGATTGAACCGCTGATCAACGCCCCGCTGTCGATTCTCATCGCAGGCTGCCTGACTCTGGTGGGCTATGTTGTTGCTCAGTCCTTCTACCATCCGGAAGAGACTTCGGTCCGGGCGGCCCTGGGACACAACACGCTCGCCGTAGCCATCGCGCTATTCCTGATCGGTTTCTTTACGATGCTGAATCGTCGCAAGGCCTTGACACAGGTGCTCGGGCTGCTTTCCCTGGAGAATGGTCTCTTCCTGGCTGCGATCTCGTTGACGTACGGAATGCCATTGGTCGTTGAACTCGGAATCTTTTTTGATGTCCTCGTCGGGGTTCTGGTTCTCGGCATACTCGTCTTCCGCATCCGCGAGGCGTTCGATTCGATGGACGTCAGCAAGCTTCGTAAGTTGCGGGAGTAGGCGAACGTATGATTCTGCTATGGCTCCTTATCGTTCCTCTTGCCGCCAGCACTCTGGTCTTCGTTTTCCGAAGACGGTCCGTCATGGAGCTGGTCAATCTTGCTGCCTTCGCCGTTCTGCTGTGCCTTGCCGCCACATTGGGGATTCAGGTACTTCGGACTGGCCCCGTTGCGCTTTGGAATGGATTCTTTTACGCGGACGCCCTCAGCGCGTTGGTTGTTCTCTTGACGAGTTTCGTCGCTCTCGTATGTTCCATCTATGCCATCGGGTATTTCCGTCACGATGAGAAAAACGGGATTTTCCAGGAGAAAGAAGAACTGCCCGCCCCGCTTGCCGTTCCTAAGTTGCGAGAGTACTACACCCTTACGCCCCTGTTTGTTTTCTCCATGGTTCTGGTGGCTCTCGCCAACAACCTCGGAATACTTTGGGTGGCAATCGAGGGAACCACATTGGCATCGGTGTTCCTGGTCATATTTTACGGGCGCGAAACGTCTCTTGAAGCTGCATGGAAGTACGCCATCATCGGGGGCGTTGGCCTCTCCATGGCCCTGTTCGGTACGATCCTGACCTACTATTCCGCTCATCAGGCCCTTGGAACGGACACGCTTGCGGGTCTGAACTGGTCTGTCCTCGTCGGAAACGCCGGCCAGTTTGATAAGCCGACGATGCGGCTAGCCTTTATTCTGATTCTGCTTGGGTACGGAACGAAGGCGGGCATCGCTCCCATGCATACTTGGAAGCCAGATGCCTACAGTGAAGCCCCAATCCCGGGGGCAGCGATGCTCGCAGCGGGTGTTCTCAATTGTGCTATCTACGGTCTCGTGAGATTTTACATTTTGAGTGCGAAATGTTTAGGCCCGGCGTTTGCCTCGCACCTTTTGATTCTTTTCGGACTACTTTCGATGGGAGTAGCCGTTCCTTTCATTCTCGTCCAGAAGAACTTCCGGCGGATGCTGGCCTATTCCAGCATTGACCACAGCGGGATCATGGTCCTTGCCCTCGGCTTCGGAGGTCCCTTGGGCATCCTGGGAATGCTCCTTCACATGACATTTCATTCGATTACCAAGCCCCTGCTTTTCTTCTGTGCTGGAAATGTCCAGCAACAGTTGAAGACAGACCTATTCCCTGAAGCAAAGGGTGGGCTGATCAATTCGATGCCTTTGACCGGTGCTGCCTTTCTCATGGTGACTCTTGCGGTCACGGGAGCGCCTCCCTTCAGTCTGTTCCTAAGCGAGTTCACCATTCTTCGCGCGGGATTCAGCAGAGGCTATCTCCTTCTAGCCGCTCTGTTCATCACTTTTCTCGTGGCGATTTTCTCTGGATTCCTGATCCACATCGCTAACCTTGTGCTTGGTCCGGACCCAGGCCTTCCCCCGGCCGAGAATTGCTGCTGGAAGGAGTCCTCTGTCGCGGGGTTGGCTCTGGTGATTATTGTCATGGGTTTCTGGATACCAGCTCCGCTGTTCCGGCTCATTCAGAGTGCAGCGGACATTGTGACGAGCGGACGATGAGGCAGGCAATGTCTGTGTTCTTTGAGGCTCTTCAACAGAGGTTTGGCGCTCTGATTCAATCGATGTCTGCGGACCGCGAAGAGGAGATCTATCTTCGTGTCGGTGATCCGGACATCCGGGCTCTTGCCGAATATCTGCGAAGTGAGTTCGAAGCCAGACTGGTTACGGTGTTCGCCGAGGACAGGCGTTCCGCGGAAAGTGTCTTCTTCAACTACTACGTATTTGAACGGAAGGGCGACACTCGGTATCTGATTGTGCGGGCCCCAGTCCAGGCCGACCATCCCGAGTTTCCATCGCTCTCAGCCCAACTCCCGGCCGTGAACTGGCAGGAGCGCGAAATACAGGATTGGTTTGGCTTGAAGGCCGTCGGACACCCCAATCCTCGCAGGGTCGCCCTGCATGACAACTGGCCGGATGTTCATCCGTTGCGTAAGGACTTTCCACTGGAGACAGTACTGCCGCCGTTCGAGGGAGAACGCCACATATACCGACCCGCCCTGGGTGAAGGAGTTTTTCAAGTGCCGGTAGGGCCGGTTCATGCCGGAACCATCGAGCCCGGGCATTTCAATTTCGCGGTCGCTGGTGAACCGATCCTCTATTTACAGCTTCGCATGTTCTATACCCATAAGGGCACCGAAAAACTTTTCGAGAGGTTGCCGATACCCAAGGCCGTGTTTCTCGCGGAGAGCATCTCCGGGGATTCGAGTTTCTCTCATGGCACGGCTTTCTGTCAGGCCATTGAACGCGCGGCTCAGATCGAAGTTCCGCTGCGAGCTTTGATCATGCGAACGATCCTTCTGGAGCTCGAACGAATTTGCAATCATGTTGCCGATATCGGGGCGATCGCGACGGATGTCGGTTTCGTCGTCGCGAATGCACACGCCAGCCGCTTAAAGGAGATGCTGGTCACCCTAAACGAAAACTTGACGGGCAATCGTCTCTTGCGAGGCATGGTCTGCGTCGGCGGCGTGCGAAGGGGATGGGATGCCGCGCAACTGGTCTCCCTGCGGACCGGAATCGATGCGTTCGCAAGCGAATTTCAGGATCTGGTCGCGCTGATTGACTCCTCGGAGTCCACACGCGATCGTTTGGAACAGACCGGAATCCTCCGTCCTGAAAAGGCAAAGGATTTGGGAATTATAGGTGTGGCCGGACGCGCGTCAGGGATGGATCTGGACGTTCGGCGCGACCACCCTTATGCGGGCTATGGCCGCTACTCCTTCCGCGTGCCCGTTTATCAGGTTGGCGACGTGAGCCACCGAATGCAGGTCCGGGTCGACGAGGTGGATGAATCCCTGGGCATCCTCGGGACCGCCGCCAAGGAAAGTTTGCACGGTCACTTCCGCTCGGAAGTCCCGCCCATCCCCGCGAACCGCTGCGCCCTGAGCGCCGTCGAGGG
>Ga0187816_10000561_pt1 | contig 11268 bp, 9 predicted proteins | sample NC_wetland_sal_i_16_FD_132960 | JGI IMG/M metagenome (GOLD analysis project Ga0187816, IMG submission 132960) | Wetland sediment microbial communities from Neuse River Estuary, North Carolina, USA - SO4_1 | ecosystem: Environmental > Aquatic > Freshwater > Wetlands > Sediment | place: USA: North... | reverse complement strand
CTTCCAAAGCCCCGCGACGTGCCTGCGCTCCGTGGTAAGCGAGCCGATCGAGACGCGCACCATCCAGCGTCCATCGAGCATCGCGGGAGTCAGATACGCGTGCCCCGAACGGTTCACCCGCTCGACCCAGTCGAGAGTGTGCCGGTCGAGCGCTTCGCCGTCGAGCCCCGGCGGCTCGTGCCTCACGCAGACTGTTTGCAGCGGCACGGGCGCGAGCACGCGCCACTGCGGCGCGGCGCGAACCTGCGCAGCGAACCACTGAGCGTTGGCGATGTCGCGCCGCAGCCGCTCCCGCAGCCGCGCGACGCCCTGCTCGCGGATCAGCAGCCACAATTTCAGCGCGCGGAATCTCCGCCCCAGCGGCACGCCCCAGTCGCGATAGTTTTTCACGCGCCCATCGGCGGCCGACTGCAAATAGCTCGGATTGGTGGACATCACGCGGACCAGGTGCTCGGCGTCGCGCACGTAATACACCGAACAATCAAACGCCGCGCCCAGCCATTTGTGCGGATTCAAGACCAGCGAGTCCGCCTCCTCGATTCCGCGCCACATCCAGCGGCATTCCGGCAGAATCATGGCTGAGCCGGCCATGGCTGCATCCACGTGGACCCAGATCTTATATTTTCTGCGAAGTTGCGCGAGGCCCTCAATGGGGTCGAGCGCCGTGGTCGTCGTGGTGCCCGTCGTGGCCACAATTGCGCACGGCTGGCGATGTTCGGAAATATCTTTCTTGATCGCAGCTTCGACCGCATCGGCTCGCATTGCGTAGGCGGCATCGCACGGAATCAGCCGCACGTTTTCGCGCCCAAATCCGGCCATCAGCGCGGCCTTTTCGACGGAGCTGTGGCTGTGGGCCGAAGCGTACACGACCAGTGGATTTTTCTCGGCTTGCAGCCCGCCGCGTGTCAAACCATAGTTTGTTGTCCGCTCACGCGCGCACAGCAGCGCCACGAACGTGCTGGTCGAAGCCGTGTCCTGGATTACCCCGCTCCACGACGCAGAAAGCCCCATCATTCGTTGGAGCCACCACGTGACCACCTCTTCGAGCTCGGTTAGAGCCGGGCTTGCCTGCCAGGAAAGCCCGAGCACTCCAAGGCCCGTGCTGAGGTAATCGCCCAGCACGCTCGAGAGCTCTCCGTTGGAAGGGAAGTAACCGAAAAATTCCGGATGCTGCCAGTGAGACAGTCCGGGCATGATGATATCGTCGAGATCGCGGAGGATTTTCTTGAATGGCTCGGGCTTTTCCGGCGGCAAATTCGGCAGCCGCTCGCGAACCTCTCCCGGTCCCGTCCGGGCCATCACGGGCAATTTCGCGACGCGCTTACGATAGTCCGCGACCCAGTCAACTACCTGATGTCCGAACTTTCGAAATTCTTCCGGCGTCATAACGGCGACGCGCCCTCCCACGCACTTGCGGGCTTACCCGCCCATGGCTGAGTTTATACACCGCGCGTCAAGGCAGTGTCGACACGCACGTGTCCCGCGTAGGGGACAGCGTGCACAACAATCTCTTGGATTAGAGGACCGGGTCGGAGAACAGGGCGGCCACTTCAGCGCTTGTCAGAAGGCCTTTCCCGCGCAGCACGCGGATCAGCCGCTCCGCGAGCGCGTCCGAGGTCGAGCGGGGCTCTTTGATTGGCTCCGGTCGGAATTTGACGGAGCTGGATTCTGCGACAGAGTCACCCGGGCCGAGCCAGGAAGCCAGCAGAGTCCTTTTCTCCCGCGGCAGATCAGCGAAAACGATTCCCATGCCCATTCCCATTTGGCATGTGCTTACCATCGCGGGGGCCTCAAAAACGGCGCCACCATTGTTGAGTTGCACGTGGATGCGAGTTCCTTCGGGAAACGGATTCATGGTGTCCACATAGCACCCAACCATGCTTAGGTCTGAGCAGCGCGCCTGCAGGCGCATTTTCGCGCGTATTTCGGTCACAATAACCGTCGCAGAGAAGGGGTGCCGCGCCGCCAGGCGCCGTTCCCCGTCTTTGCGTCCTGTGGTGTAGGAAAGTTCATCGGCGGTCAGCGTGCCAGCACGAAGCGAGGTGCCGAGAAGGACTGCGACGCCGAAGCGTCCGTCCTTCAAGTGGTCCGCGCGCGTGACCTCAGCGGAATCCTCCCACGAAGTTAAAGTGTCCTCCGAAGAGTTGTAGGGAAACGTCACCCGAAGCCGCATGCCCGGGTAATAACATTTGCTTGCGGTCGTGAAATATAGGCCTTGGTCCGACGCGTTCAATGTCCCGCGAACCTCTTCGAAGTCGCCATCTTTGGCCTCGGCCGGGCGCACGCGCACGGCCAGGTTCACGCCCGCACGCGTTTGCTTGCGGCGTTCGCTGGTTGTTGAGGCTCCGGCCGCCGTGGCAGGTTCCTGCTGAATGGCTGCGGATGTAGTCATATCCGATTCACTTCCCTCATGCGTCCTCCCGTGCGATTCCGGGTGATGTTGAGCCTAACCGACGCAGCGGCATGCAGCCATAGCGCAGGCGTACCAGCCTGTGGCGTACAGTAGTTATAGAACCGCGCGGGTCAAGCCAAATCGAGTAACCCACATAGTATCAGATGGTTAGAAGTATTGGTGAGAAGCGCTACGCATTGGATGAGCTATTCAACGACTTTCCTAGTGGCGTTCTAGACGCCGACGACCGGGTTGTCGAGCTATCGAATTCATGTGCTCACATTGCCGAGCTGTATCAACGGGGCGTTATGCATTTGGCGCCGCCGTCATATCTGTCGACGCCCGGTTTGTTCACGGGCTGAGAGCTTGCAGCCTGACGGGAGTCCGCGGAACTATTTCTTCGCCAGGCTCCGGGTGAAGGCGATCAAATTTGCGACGTCCGCGTTGCTGAGATCCTTCACCGGCTGCATCTTCCCCTTGCCTTCGCGGATCGCCTTGGTCATTTCCGCATCGGTCAGTTTTTGCACCTCGGGGGAGGGAAGGGCCGGGATCGTTGTCTTCATCATCTTGGCGACCGCCTCTTTCCCCATGCCGTCGGGGCCGTGGCAAGCGACGCAATGTTTCAGGAATGTGTCTTTACCTGCGACTGCGCTCGGGGCGCCTCCGGCGAACGCCGCCGGCGCGGCTACAAGTGCGAGCAGTAAGCCAGCCAATGTGAATGCTCTTCGAATCATTTCATTATCTCCTTGTCGGACTTTTGCTTGGACTCGATTTCGCGAATGAGAAACGCCAGCCCGAAAATGACCAAACCGATTGCCGCCAGGGAAACGACCAATCCTTCCCGGCGGAACCGGAGTTCGGCCATTGCTTGGACTCCCGTTTGATATGTTGATTGCGCCACCTTCAATCCGGCCTGGATGTCTTGGTCTACCGCCGCGGCCTGAACGCTGTGAATAGCGACGCGGGCCTTGGTCAAATCATCGCGCCCGTCAGCAAGAGCGAGTTGCGCCTCTCCAACTTCAATGCCCGCATCCCCCGCGCGCTGTAGAATTTCGTCGGACCTCTTGATCGCATTGTCCAGACTGACCAGTTCGCGGTGCACGGCTGCGGCCGTCGCATAGGCGGGTTCACCTTCGGAATGGCACTTTGCACACACCGCGCTCTTGTCCGTGCCGATCATCGCATCGGTGGGCGCCAGGATGCCGTGGTTGGAGTGGCAAGTGATACAACCGGGAAGTCCCATTGCGGCAAAAACATCCTTGTGCGGACCCGAATCAAACAATTGGGATTGGAACAAGTGGCACGTCGAGCAGACATGCTGGATCGAATCCACACCCGGTGGCGCTGCACCGTGGCTCCCGTGGCAGGTCGAGCAGGTCGGTGCGCTTAGATCCCCGTCGGCCAGTGCCTGGTGATGGACACTGGCTTTGTAGTCGGCAGATTGCGTCGTAGGAATCTTATAAAGCTTCATGTACGCCTCGTCAGCGTGGCAACGGGCGCAGGTCTGTGCGACGTTCGTGGGGTACACCGAGGACCGAGGATCGTTCGGTGCGTGGATGCCATGCGCTCCGTGACAATCCGCGCAAACGGCGACATGTGTGTCGCCCTTCGCAAGCAATTTGCCATGGACGCTGGTTTGGTACTGGCTGAATTGATCGGTGCGCAACGAGGGGTCGTACCCGCGCATGTAGGCCGCATCGGCGTGGCATTTGCCGCACAGGGACGGAATACGTGACCGCTCAAGGTGCCCTCGGAACCCCGCTTTCACGTCCATGGACTCCAACATGTCATCCTTGGTCGCGTCACCTCCGTGGCAGCCGACGCATGTGATTCCCTTCTGAGCGTGGATGCTCCCCTGGTATTCCTCGGGAGTGACGCCGAGCGGCGCATCCAACTTTGCGTGACAATCCAGGCAACTGTTCTTCGTCTGCCCCGAAACACTCAGGGCAGGGAAAAGGAGTATTCCGCAGAAAACAATAAGCCTGGCGATCACGCTGTGGAGGTTCGCCGCGCGTTCTTTTCTCCGCATTAGCAAGGGAAAAGGCTCCTCAATTTGCTGGGCCTATGCAGCCTATTTCGTCAGGTACCCGAAAACCGTCATCCCAATGATGTAGCCGGCCGCGAAGATGCCCGCTCCGGTGATCCATCGGCTGCTGCGCCCCCCGCGTCCATGATCGAAGAACGGCAGGAACGTCCACAGGAGGCCAGCAAGGCCAAAGCACGCCAGGCCCAAAAGCTCGCCCTCAATCGGGCCGATCTTCGAAGGGAGAAGCTTCAGCGTCTGGAACATGAACATGAAATACCACTCCGGCCGGATGCCTGCTGGCGCGGGAGCGAAAAGATCAGCCTTGGTTCCCAGGCCCCAAGGTTTGAAGGCAGCCAAAGCCCCTAAAATGGCCAGCGCCACGTACCAAGCCATGAGTTCGCGCAAAAGGAAGTTCGGAAAAAACTGTATCTCACGGCGCTGGGAGGGATTCTGCCGCCATGCCGCTTCCACTCGCGGCGGCACGCTCATGCCGAACCGCTGAACGAGGAGGAGGTGGCTCAACAATAGCAGCGTCGCCAGGCCCGGCAACACGGCCACGTGAAAGCCGAAGAAGCGCGTCAACGTCGCTCCGGTCACGTCCTCGCCGCCCCGCAGGAAAACCAGAATCCAATGGCCCGCCAATGGCACCTGGCCTGCCATGTCCGTGCCGACTTTCGTGGCAAAAACGGAAAGCATGTTCCACGGCAAGAGATAACCGCTGAATCCAAATCCGAGGACGATGAATAGTAGAAGCATTCCGCTTAACCATGTCAGCTCGCGGGGCTTGCGATAGGCCTTCAGAAAAAACACGCTGAACATGTGCGCGAAGGCGGTGAAGATCATCAGGTTCGCGCTCCAGGCATGAATCGAACGAATCAGCCAGCCGAAGCGCACGTGCGCCATGATGTACTGCACGCTCTCATAGGCGTTATCTGGACTGGGGCGGTAGTAAAGCAGGAGCAGGATTCCGGTCAGAACCTGGGTAATGAATAAGAACAACGTCATTCCGCCAAGGAAATACCAATATGATTGCGAGTGCTCCGGAACAGTCTTGTGGTGGACAAATTCCAGCAGCTCGTCCCATCCGAACCGCTCGTCAAGCCACTTTCGGAATCTTGGCACGGGGCTCATTTCAGGTGGTGGACTTCCGGCGGACAAATATCTGGCCAGATTGAATTGCGACTTCGAAGCCTTGAAGAGGCCGGGGCGGCGGCCCGCTGATATTCTGACCGTCCACCGTATACATCCCGTTGTGGCAGGCGCACCAGACGGCGTTCAGGTCCGGACGGTATTGAACGGTGCAATTCAGATGCGTGCAAACGGCAGAAGTAGCGTGATAGGTTCCGTCATTGGTTAAGATGAGTAATGCGGGCTTGCTCCCGAATCGAAAAATCTTTCCTGTATTGGGTCTTAGGTCTCCGACTCGCCCCGCTTGAACCGTGTCCGCTGCCAGCTCCTGGGTCGCTGGGGGGATCATGTAGCTCAGGACAGGGTAGAAGAAGGAAACGATTGAGGCGACGACACTTGAGCCCAAGAGGAGCTCCAAGAAGCGGCGCCGATTCTTAACTTCCGGAGTCGCAACGGATTCGCCGGTCAACTTCCCTCCTCGCGGATTCTCGCTTTTCATTGCAGATGGCCATCCGCCCAGGCAACAATCTCCAGCGCAAAGACCGTGCCAAGCCTGTACAGGCGCCGGACTTCCTTGAATGCCGCCACGCTGATATTGAATCAGGAGTCTGGCCGTCCCATCTGTGAGTCAGGTCACTCTCCGGCGTGACTCGGAGCACAATCAGTGAGCATTGAAGCACAGGAACTGTCAAAAAATGTCATTCTCCATCTCGGGAGCCCGGATTTGAAGTGAATGCACGAGCTGGCGCCAAAAGGTTCAAACCGTCTGAGATGAGAGGCTCAAAAGCGCTGCGGCCCGGATGTATGCTGCGTGCTTCGCCAGGACGGCTACTATACGCGGGGGTTCAACTGTAATTTCTCGTGGAATGAGGATGGTTGGCGGTCCGCCGCCGCTAGTAGTTCGCGGCCTGTTCGGGCGAGTGGCCGCGTTTGTAAATCAGCACAGTCCTCTCGAACACCATCACCTGCGCACCGTCCTGATTCACGCCGCGCGTCTCGACGGTCACGATCCCTTGCGTCGGCCTGCTTTTTGACTCGCGCTTGGAGAGCACGGTTGATTCCGCATACAGCGTATCTCCAGCGAAGACGGGAGCCGTGATCCGCACCTTATCCCAGCCGAGGTTGGCAACGACTTTTCCGCTGATCGTGCGCACGCTCATTCCCGTGAGTATGGAGAGCGTCACCGTGCTATCCACCAGGGGGCGCTTCCACTCTGTGTGCGATGCGTAGACGGCATCGAAATGGAGCGGCTGGGGGTTCATCGTGAGCAGGCACATCCAAACATTGTCGGTTTCCGTGACCGTGCGGCCCGGCCGGTGTTCGAAAACGTCTCCGACCTCGAAATCCTCGAAGTACAGCCCCAGAGTCTCGCGATATCTTTTCGCGCCGACCTGCTTGTGCATTGGCACCTGGGATTCCATCGCGGCCTCCTCCTCGCACGGCGTACACTTGTACCACAATCGCCTAGCGGAGGATTCGGTCTATACTCGGGTTTATGGCCGAAGCTCGCGCCACGGAAGTCGAAATCAAACTGCGCGTCGAGGATCTCGCGGCTATGCGCCGGCGGCTCAATCGCGCTGGCGCCCGGCAAATGACCCCTCGTCGGCATGAGGCGAACACGCTTTACGATACGCCCCAGGGCGGCTTGGCCCGGCATGGTCAGATGCTGCGCATCCGCATCGAGAGCCCCGCCGGCAAGATGAAAGCGGCAAAGTCGCGTCCTCGGGTGCCGGGCAGGTCAGCCCACGCTCCCCAGGCGATCCTCACGTTCAAAGGGCCGGCAACGCTCGGCCAGGAACAGACAGCGGCCCTTGGCCGGCGATACAAAATCCGTGAGGAGTCCGAGGTCACCATAGGCGATCCAATCGCGCTGGGAGCCATTTTCGAAGCACTTGGGCTGCGACCTTACTTCCGCTACGAGAAACTCCGTACCGCATACGCCCTTCCGGGCCTCCCCTCGCTCAAGGTCGTGCTGGACGAGACCCCCATTGGCGCATTCCTTGAGCTGGAAGGCTCTCCCGCGAACATTGACCGCGGAGCCGCTCGGCTTGGGTTTTCGCCATCGGACTACATCACTCAGACTTACGCCGGCCTCTACTTGGCCCATTGCCGCCGCCAAGGCCTGCCTCCCGCCGATATGCTCTTCCAAAAGGGAAAATAATCGTCCCGGAACGCACTCTTTCCTTGACAAAAATTTCTTCTCCGTTTAACTACTCCTGTTGCATTTTTTTTGGAATCCATGAGTGAACTGATCGAGCGAGGAACCTTTCCGAGTAGAAGCGCCGCCGTTCTTGGACGTATCAGTCCGTCCGTGTTCAACTGGGCGGATGCACGGTCCGGCTGCGCGGAGGAAAGTAGCATGGCCCGGCTCGGGTAATTGCGCGCATTTTGCTTTCACCCGCGGCCGCTCCGTTCTTGGCCGCGGGATTTTTATTTTCCGGCGTTTTGGGGCCGCGCGAATCGAGCTTGGAACCGCACGATGCGACTCAGGCTCTTTGAGGTTGAGGCCGAGGAGAGCAGGTGGGCTCGCTTGGCCCATGGCTGGAAGGGGAGGGCATTATGTTGCACGCCACGGAACTTTTGGGCGGGGAAGCCTACGACAAGGCCGGCAACTTTGTCGGCAAGATCACCGAGCTATTCATCGAGCCTGCGGCCCAGCCGAACCGGATCTCGCACGTGCTCCTGGGGCGCGGCAAGTATCTTCCGTTGCAGGCGCGACACGATCACGTCCGATTCGTCGCGCCGGGCGTAATCAAACTCAACGTGGAAGAGAAGGAATTGGAGCATTACCGCCCGAATGAGGGCTGGCTGGCGGTTCGAAAAGATCTTCTGGATCAGCAGATCATCGACACAAAAGGGCGCAAGGTCGTGCGCGTGAATGATATTGACATCACCGAGCAGCGCACAAACGGCACGGTCGAGCTGCGCGTGACGGATGTGGATGTGGGCTTGACCGGCGCGGCGCGCCGCCTGTTGCAAGGCATTGCGCCGCCGGGAATGATTCGCAAGTTGCAGGCCAAGCTCCCGACGCGCACGATCCGCTGGGAATTCGTCAACCTGATCGAGCCAGACCCGCTGCGCCGCGTCAAGCTGCGCATCACCAACATAAAGCTGGAGAAAATGCATCCGGCCGATCTGGCCGATATCATGGAGCAACTTTCGCCGGCCGAGCGGCAATCGATCATCGCCTCGCTTGACGAAGAGACTGCGGCCGAAGCCCTGGCCGAGCTCGACAAGCGGCTCACCACGCAGATTGTCGAAAACCTCGACCCCGAAAAAGCCGCTGATATTCTGGAGGAGATGGACCCGGACCAGGCAGCGGACGTCCTGGCGGGGCTCACGCCGGAGACTTCGCGTGAAGTGTTGGACGAAATGCCCGGCGAGGAGGCGCGCGAGGTTCGCGAGCTGTTGCAGTTTGAGGACGCCACGGCCGGCGGATTGATGAACACCGATTTCGTCTACGTCGGCGAAGCCGCCTCGCGTGGGGAAGTGATTGACTGGATTCGCTCGAAGGACCTCAATTTGGAACAGCTCGACACGGTTTTCCTCATCGACTCGGACGCAAAGTTTTCAGGCGCGGTGGCCATAGCGCGCCTGGCGCTTTCCTCGGCGGGCGAGAGCGTCGGCGCTTTGAAGTCGGAGCCGCTTCTCTCCGTCCAACCCGATGCGGCGGACAAAGAAGTTTTCGAACTGTTCGACAAATACAACCTGCGCAGCCTGTGCGTGGTGGATATGGACGGCCGACCGATCGGCGCAATCACCGTGGACGATGTCGTCACCCGCTTGCGCCATTAATCGTGGAAGGATGCACGCGAAGTGAATGAGCCGCAACAACCCGAAGCGGTCAAACCTGCCGGCGAAAATGGCGGGCGCTTGGCACGCTGGAAGTTGATTCCGGACTGGGTCGAGCCGTGGCGCGTCCGATTCGAAGGCTGGAGCCGCAGGACGAGGCACTGGCGGCGCCGGCTGTTCCTGTTTCTGGCCGTGATGGGGCCCGGCGTGATCACGTCAAACGTGGACAACGACGCCGGCGGAATCTCGGTCTATTCGCAGGCTGGCGCCATGTACGGCTACGCGCTGCTGTGGTCGCTGATTCCGATGACGATCGCGCTGTACGTCACCGAAGAGATGTGCGCGCGCATGGGCGTAGTCACGTGCAAAGGGCTATCGGACCTGATCCGCGAAGAGTTCGGGTTCCGTCCGACGTTTTTTGTGATGCTTGCAGGCCTGATCGTGGATATGGGCAACGTCGCCGCGGAATTCGCCGGCGTCGCAGCCTCCATGCAGATTTTTGGAATCTCAAAATACATCGCTGTGCCGCTGGCCGCCTTCGTTGTTTGGGTTCTGGTTTTGCGCGGAACCTATCGCCAGGTGGAAAAACTTTTTCTGGTCGCTTGTTTGTTATATCTCTCCTACATCGCTTCCGCTTTCTTCGCCCATCCCGATTGGCTGCTGGCCGCGAAACAGACGGTCATTCCGTCCATGGAATTCACCGCGCCTTACCTCCTGATGGTCACCGCGCTGGTCGGCACAACCATCGCACCATGGCAATTCTTCTACCTTCAGGCCAGTTTCGTCGAAAAGCGCGTCGGCAAGCGGCAGTACCGCCAGGCGCGCGCCGACGTGCTCATCGGCAGCGTGACCTGCATGATCGTCGTCTTCTTCATCATCGTTTGTACCGGCGCCACTCTGTACGTCCATGGCCATCGCGTGATTGCCGACGCCGGTGAAGCGGCCCAGGCCCTCGCGCCGCTGGCCGGGAAGTGGGCAAGCACGCTGTTTGCCTTTGGTCTGCTCAATGCTTCGCTCTTCGCCGCGTCCATCCTTCCGCTTTCCACCGCGCACGTGATTTGCGAAGGCATGGGCTTCGAGGCCGGGATTGACCACAAATTCCGCGACGCGCCAATCTTCTACGGGCTCTATACGGCCATGATCGCGGTCGGAGCCGCGGTCATTCTGATTCCCAACGCGCCGCTCGAAAAAATTCTCATCCTTTCGCAAGTGGGGAACGGAATCTGGCTGCCCATCGTGTTGATCTTCATACTTTTGCTCGTCAACCGCCGCGGCCTCATGGGCGATCAGGTGAATACGCCGACCTTCAACATTGTAGCCTGGGTTACCAGCATCGCCATGATCGTGCTCACCCTCCTGCTGGTCTACGTCGGCATCTTCCACTCCGGCAGCGTCCCTGGAATCGCGGGAACGTGAGGCCGGACGCCATGTTGCATGCCGACACTTCTGCCGTGAACCTGATTTGAGGCCGCCCGAGCCTCCCAAGCCGGCCGCACAGAGGCCCGGCTTCCCGGATTGCTTCAGATTTCATTTTCCGTTCATCAGACGCTAACAGCCTGCCCTTAGCCTGCTTCGTCGCCGGTTCTTTGCGCACGGCCTCGCGTCGCGGGGAGCGAGGGCTCGCGTATTCCGGCTCCAAATCTCTGATTAGGAGACTTTATGAACTCGAAGTGTGTTCGCAACATCGCCATCGCCACAACGGCTTTCGGCCTGGCTCTCGCAATGCCGGCAACTCTCCGGGCGCAACGAAATGACTCGGATGACTTTCCGACGCGAACTCCCATCAAACACTTGATCGTGATTTTCCAGGAGAATGTTTCTTTCGATCATTACTTTGCGACGTATCCTCATACGCAGCCGAATCACGACGGCACGCGCTATTTCTCCGGCGCGAAAGATGACACGCCACGCGTGAATAACCTCGAGTCCT
>Ga0187816_10000560_pt1 | contig 11272 bp, 8 predicted proteins | sample NC_wetland_sal_i_16_FD_132960 | JGI IMG/M metagenome (GOLD analysis project Ga0187816, IMG submission 132960) | Wetland sediment microbial communities from Neuse River Estuary, North Carolina, USA - SO4_1 | ecosystem: Environmental > Aquatic > Freshwater > Wetlands > Sediment | place: USA: North... | reverse complement strand
GCGCGCTCAGCGAGCTAGGGGTTGAGGTGCGTAACACTCCGGATCGCAACCGCGCTGCCACTGATCCGACGCGATTGCCGCGTATCCGGTTTCGGCGACTCGCGCCGGAACTGTTGAGCGCGCCACCATTTGGTCTAGAGTGAATTCGCCAGCGGATGGCGTCGCCGAACGTGATTGATAGTTCGGAGCGGTGCCCGGAGCCAGCGATGCGGAGATTGACGCGAGCTTATGCGCCAGCGATCCCGCGCCGGAACATGCTCAAAGCCGGCTTGGCGTTCAGCGTTTTCGGGATCGCCGCCCCATTCCCGCTACGCGCCCGTGGCGAACAACCGGTGAAGATGGGGATGGTCGAGCCGCTCACCGGCGTCTATTCCGGGCTCGCCGAAGACGAAGTAGCCGGCGCCCGGCTCGCGCTCGAAGAGATTAATCAGAAAGGCGGCATTCTCGGCCGCCATGCGCAATTACTGGTCGAGGATTCCGCAAACGACATCGCCACCGGCGTCGCCAAAACCCGGCAGTTGATCGACCGCGATGAGGCCGACTTCATCCTCGGCAACGTCAACTCGGCCGTGGCGCTAGCCATGACGCGCGTAACCGCCGAAAAACGAAAGCTCCATATTGTGACGGGGGGGCACACGGACGAGATTACGGGCGGCAATTGCAGCTGGAACGTCTTTCGTATCTGCAAGTCGACCACGATGGAGGCGAACGCGATCGCCGATACGCTGATCGAGAAATTCGGCAAGAAATGGTTCTTTCTTACTCCCGATTACGTCTATGGCTATGCGCTGCAGACCGCATTCGAACGCAAGCTTCGCGAGCATGGCGGCACGTGGGCCGGCGATCTCCTCCCGCTCGGGACCGTCGATTATTCCCGGTCATTACTAAACGCGGGAGAGTACCGGCCGGATGTCCTCATCGACATGATGGGCGGTGAGGACCAGGCCAACAGCCTCGAGCAGATCGTGCAATTCGGCCTCACGCAGGATATGGCCGTCGGCGGAGCGTTGTTCGAGCTGGAGAGCATTCTCGCCGTGTCTGACGACGCACGGATCGGATGGTGGACGATGGAATGGTGGTGGGACCAGCCAGCCGTCACAGGGGTCAAGGCATTCGACGAGGCGATCCGGCGCCAGACCGGCAGGGCGGCCAGCGCGCGGAACTGGTTCGGCTATGCCGCCGTACATACGCTGGCAGGCGTCGCCAATCAGGAGAAATCCCTTGATGCGGTGATTCTGGCGCGGGCGCTCCAGGAATACACCTTGCCGCCCGATGTTGCGCTCGATGCCAACCGCGTGTTTTTCCGCGATCACGACCACCAGCTCATGAGCACAATTCTGGTCGGGGAGGCGCACCCGCCGCGCGGCGATCCTTTCGACGTTTTCGCGACGCGCGCGAAAGTTAAAGGTATTCAGGCGGCGGAGCCGGCCGGTGCAAGCGCGTGCAAGCTCGCGTTTCCCAGTTGAACGCCCCGCTACTCACGATAGCTGTGCAGGTGGACCGGGGCGCACCGTGACCTTGTGACCGTCGGTCAGGTCGACCGGCGGATTGAGGATCACCTGATCGCCATCCTTGACGCCGGCGCTGACCTCAACGGTGGTGCCGAAGTCGCGGACCACCGTTACGGCGTGAATACGCGCGACGCCGTCCTCGACCACCGCCACGCTGAGGCCGTTCCGGTTAAAGATAATCGCCTCGGAGGGCACGATGAGCGACGGCGTCTTGCGCGGAATCCTCAGTTCAACGGTACAATACGTTCCCGGCGCCAGAGCGTGGTCGGGATTGGGCACGTCGATCTCGGTGAGCAGCGTTCGCGTGCCCGGCTGCAGCGCGTCGGCGAGGCGCGTCACCGTTCCGGGAAAATTGCGACCCGGCATCTCGGGCACGTGCACCACCGCCTCGATTCCCGGAGCAAGCCCGAAGGCTTCGTCCTGCGGCACATAGAGCTGGATGCGGATCACATCGCTCTGCATCAGGGTGAACAGAAACGTGCCGGTGGTCGCGTCCGCCTGCACCAGGCTGCCGATATCGACATTGCGCTGCGTGATCGTGCCATCGAACGGCGCGACGACACTTTGATAAGACTTCTGCTGCTTCAAGACTTGCAGTTGCGCGCTCTGCGCCGTGACGTTCGCCTGGGCGACTGCGACCGCAGCTTGTTGCGCTTGGAGGTTCAAGCGATCGGTGTCGCCTTGTTGCGGCGTGACCCAACCTTTTTGGACGAGCGGACTATCACGATCCCAGGTGACCTGGGCGAGATCGCGGTTGGCCGTGGCTTGCTGCAAGGCCGCCTGCAACTGCGCAAAGGTGCCCTCCGCCTGCGCGATCTGATCCTCAAGCTCGCGGGCTGTGATTTCCACGAGCAACTGCCCGGCTTTGACCTGGCTGCCGATATCAACTTCGCGCCGAGAAATATAGCCGCTCGCCCGCGCATAAATATTGGCCTGCGCGAATGCTTCGGTCGTAGCAGGCCAGGTCACCACCATCGTGGGGCCGCTCGCGCGCACTGGCGCCGCGCGCACGCTGGGAACAAAGTCGCGGCGCTGTTCCGCCGTCGCCATCACTTGCGCGTGCAGACTGTAGTGCCGCCAAAAACCGATCGCCAGTGCGCCGAACAACAGCAGCAGCACACTACCGGCCAAGATGCGACCGTCGATGCCGTGCACGGCTTTTTTTGCAGCGGCGTCCGGCTCGGAACCGCGTGTCGTTTCAGGCGACCGAGCAGCGGCCGCCCGCGAGTGCTCGGTCTCGTTCATTGCGGATCCTCCGCAAACACGCCTTGCGCCGGCTTGCCGTCGTTGCCTTTGCGCAGCAGCGCGAACAGATACGGCACGACGAGCAGCGTAGTGGGGGTAGCGAACAACAGGCCGCCGATCACCGCGCGCGCCAGCGATGCATTCTGCTCCTCACCCGCGCCGCCGATCGCCATCGGAATCATTCCGACGATCATCGCGGCGGCGGTCATCAGCACCGGCCGGATGCGGGTGCGGCCCGCTGCGATCGCCGCATCGAAGGCCGGCATGCCGGCGAGTTGCTGCTCGCGGGCAAAAGTAACGAGCAAAATCGAGTTGGCCGAGGCGACGCCGATCGCCATGATGGCACCCATCAGCGAGGGCACACTCAATGTCGTGCCGGTAATATACAGCATCGTGATGATGCCGCAGAATGTCGCTGGCAACGCCAGAATGACCACGAATGGGTCGCCCCAGGTCTGATAATTCACCACCATGAGCAGATAGACGAACACCGCGGCGAACATTATGCCGATGCCGAGGTCGCGAAACGCGGCGTTCATGCTGTCGATCTGGCCAATGACTTCGATCCGGTTGCCGGGCGACAGCTGTTTCTGATACTGCGCTACGATTTTGTTGATGTCCCCGGAAATCGATCCAAGATCGCGCCCCTCGGCATTGGCGTAGACCTCGTAGACCGGCTGGATATTGGCCTGATTGGCATTGGTCGGGACCGAATCGCGCTTGAGGCTGGCGACATTACTGAGTAGCCCGGGCACAGGATTTTGGCCCGTGGTCGTGAACGTCGTCACCGGTGTGTTCTTAAGATCGTTGAGCGAGTTCACGCGATACTCAGGCGTCTGTACCGCAAGAAAGTACGGTATGCCGTTAGCCGGATCGGTCCAGAAATTGGGCGAGACCTGTTCGGACGAACTCAGGCTGGTGTTGATGTTGAGCGCAATGCTGTTGACTGTGAGACCAAACTGCGTGGCGCGCGCGCGATCGATCCGGGCAAAAAATTCCGGCGCATCGACCTCCTGCTGCAGATGCGCATCGGCCACACCCGGGATCGCCGCGATGCGCTGCCGAAGTTCCTTGGCGATGCGCAGGTTCTTGGTCCGGTCATAGCCAACGGTGCGCACGTCGATCTGCGCCGGAATGCCGAAATTAAGGATCTGCGTCACTATGTCGGCGGGCTGGAAGTAGAATATGTCCTCCGGAAACGCCGCGGGCAATGCCTGCCGCAGTTTGCCGACATAGGTCGCAGTCGGAGCGTGGCCTTCTTTCAGATCGATCAAGATCACGCCGTCGTTGACGCCGATCGCAGTGCCGTCGCCAAACGCATAATTGTAGGCACGCGCCGGCAAGCCGATATTGTCGACGATCAGATTGCGCTCGCTCGGCGGGATGACCTCACGGATCTTGTCTTCGATGGCCTGAAAGGTCTGCTCGGTCTTCTCAATGCGGGTCCCGGCTGGGGCACGCACGTGCAGCTGGATCTGACCGCCGTCGATGATCGGAAAAAAGTCGCGGCCGACGAAAAAGAAAAGCGTGACGCCGAGCGCCAGCACGACGGCCGCAACCGCCGGCACGATCATCCGGCGGCTTAGCAGCCTATGCAGAAGCTCGGTATAGCCGTTGCGCATGGTCTCGAAGCCGCGTTCGAACTTCGCAAACAGGCGCGAGAACCAGCCGGTAGGCGCCTCATTGCCGCGATGCTCGCCCTTAAGCAGCAGGCCGATCGTGATCGGCGTCAGCGTTCGTGAAAAGCCGTAGGACGCCAGCATGGCGAACACCACGGCGAGGCCAAGCGGGGTGAACAGGTATTTCGCCGGGCCATGGAGGAAGACGACAGAGACGAACACGCAGCTGATGGCGAGTGTCGATACCAGCGTTGGTACCGCGATGCCGGCGGCGCCATGCAACGTTGCCATAGGAAGCGGCATGCGTTCTTCGCCGAGCAGGCGGTGCGTGTTCTCGATCGTGACTGTCGAATCGTCAACCAGTATGCCGATCGCCAGCGCCAGCCCGCCGAGCGTCATGGTGTTGATGGTATCGCCGAGAAAGTACAGCACTACGAGCGAGGTCAGGATTGACAGCGGAATCGAGATCATTACCACCAGCGTCGACCGCCACGATCCAAGAAACAGCACGATCATCAGCGCAGTCAGACCGGCGGCGATCGCGCCCTCCTTGAGCAGCCCCTCAATCGAGGATTTGACGAACACCGACTGATCGAACAGCTCCTTGATCTGCATGCCGCTCGGCGCCGCCGCCCGCGCCACGACCAGCGCTTGCTTGACGCCATTGACAACCGCCAGCGTCGAGGCGTTGCCGTTCTTGATGATGCTGAGCAGGACCGAGCGCCGGCCATCCGTGCGCACGATGTTCTGCTGCACGGCATTGCCGTCGTGCACCTGCCCAACGTCCTTCACGAACACGGTCGCGCCATTGACGAATTTCACCGGGATATTGTTGAGATCGTCGATGGTGAGGGGAACCGCATTGGTGCGGATGGAAAACTGGGTGTCGCCGATCTTTGCCGTGCCCGACGGCACCGTTAGGTTCTGGGCGTTCACGGCGTTGACGATGTCGAGCGGGGTCAATCCTTTGGCTTGCAGTTTCAGCGGGTCGATATCGACCATGATCTGCCGGTACTTGCCGCCGGCTGGTGTCGGCAGCGTGATGCCGTGAATGGGCGCGAGCTGCTGCCGCAGCCGATAGATCCCATAATCATAGAGTTGCTGTTCGTTGAGCGTTTCGGAGCTCAATCCGATCTGCAGTACCGGAACGCTCGACGCATTGTATTGGACCACGATCGGGGCTTGGATTCCCGGCGGCATCAGGGCGCGGATCGCGTTGGTACCCGCGACGATCTGCGAGATCGCGAGATCGAGATTCACATCGGGCTGAAAGAAGACCTTCTGAACCGAAATCCCGTTGAGGGTCTGGGCCTCGATATCCCGAATCCCGTTGACGCTGGACGACAGCACATACTCGCTATAGGTCGTGACCCGCTGCTCCATCTCGGGCGTGCTGAGCCCGGTGTATTGCCAGATGATGGTGACGACCGGGATGTCGATCTCGGGGAAAATATCGGTCGGCATCGACAGCACGGCGGTCGCGCCGAGAAACAGCACGAGGACGGCAAGCACGTAGAAGGTATGCGGCAGCCGCAGAGCGAACCGAACGATACCCATGGCCAATCGACCCGCGCATTAATGGCGACAAATTTCCTCGGCGCATTGCTCAAAGGCGAGGATGTCAGCCGCCGCTGGTAATTCATCCGCGTGTGTCTTGCAGGAAACCCACAAAAACGCGATATTGTTCCGTGGTACGGACTGAGTTGCAGGCCACTGGCAGCTGATGTCGGTGATGGGTCATTCCTTGCGCAGCGATAGTTCGTTCTTCGTCCAGCTTGTTCTTAGTGGCAAAAGCAAGCGCGTTGACTCGGCAAAGTTCGAGATCGGGCGCATTGGTCACTGCACCTTCGATGGCAGCGGCGCGGCCGGCACTGCTCGAATCCGACTCGTCACCAGCTATCTGGTGGTGCACAAGGGCCAGACCCCGAGCAACTGCTACTGCAAGATGGACCACCAGACGGCGGACAGCTACCACCAGTGGCGGCGGGCACCATGTTATAAATTGTCGGATGAACATGGGTGACGCGACGATGCTTGCTCGCGGCAGATCCTGGAAGGGTGGCACTGAGAACAATTGCAGCTGAAAGCGCGATTGTTGTCTTGCTAAGAACTTTTCTGCCGTTATTCATGATCGACTCCCATCAGGGGTTGATTGTCGTCACAAATGACGAGGTGCCGGTTGCAAGAAAAGCCACTCGAAGTAGCTCTTGGCACTCCGTTCTCGTTGTGACTGTTTTGGCAGGGCAGCTACGGACGCATCACGGCAATGCTTTGAACAGTAGCGCCGCTTGCTGAACCAGCCGCGCCGATAAGCGACAAGACCAATGCCGCGATTGCAGTCTGGATTTGAACATCTCATGACACTTTCCTTCCACGATTTTTGACGACGGGCGCCGCCTCATGTGACGCTCCTCCTGCGAAGCACTGCGTATCGCAGTAGATCAACCGCGTCTGTGAATCACGGACATAGCCTTTCTCGACAATCCTGCTGCACAGTGCGCAGCGTTCATCCGTGCGCGGAACGCGTTCATTAACGAGAACGAACCTAATTCGGCGCGGAAATCTGCCCGTGGCGAAAGTCAGGGTACTCATATCCAATTCCATTGGTTCGTTGTCGCTTAACAGCGTGTCGGGAGCTAACTTGCGCGACGACGTGTGTTCGCAGGCGCGTGGAGAACAAATCCTTGGCCACGAACACTGTAGATCATCGGCGCCTCATAGGGTTGATCGATCTTACGGCGGAGCCGCCCTATGTGAACGTCAACGAGATTAGATTCAGGCACAAACTTATAGTTCCACACTTCCCTGAAGAGCATTGCTCGAGTGACCAACCGGCCTTGATGCCGCATCATGTATGCGAGCAGGCGAAATTCGCGTGGCAGCAGATCGATCGTACGCCCATTACGGCTGACGGTGCGTGTCATAAGATCAAGCTGCAACGAACCGACGCTCAGTACTGTTTCTCGAACATCGGCAGGGCGCTGCAGTAGCGCTTCCACTCTCGAAAGCAGCTCGGTGACAGCCGCAACATCTGCCGGGCTCATCTGTGCCTGGTGATATTCGGTCACGTTCATCTTAATTTCTCCCTTTGTTTACCCTCCGAAGTGTTCAGTTAGCGCGCATACCCGTTTGGGATGCGGCGGATAGATACTCAGGACGGACACGTATCCCGGCCGCTATAGAACGCGGTTACGCTCGTTCTTTGAGTGACTATTTTGGCATCCACCATCGCACCACTCCTTTCGTCGAGCATGGTGTCGAGGCCTGCACGTTGCACCACTCCTGCACGTTGCATACGTTCGCGATCGATCCCCTTCAATTAAGGGAAACCCACATGCAATTAAGGGAAATCCACATTGCGCCGGGCGAGGATGTGGCGAACGCAAGTGATCAGAAGGGGACTGGCAACGTTGAGGAAGGCACGTGGTTCTTGTTTTAAGGCGGGCCGATCAGAGGGGCGTTAGTGCATTGTGCGCGCATACTGAACTAATCTCCCGCGCCCTGCCAACGCTCCGGCGAGACCCTTCATGACCTAAAAATGGTCGTCACCTCATTCGGTCCGCAAACCCCGCCAATAGGGCAAGCCGAATAGCTTCGGAAAGGTGATGAACCCCCAGCTGCTTCATCATGCGCGCGCGATGCACCTCGACTGTACGCTCGCTGATACCAAGGTCATATGCGATGACCTTGTTCGCATGTCCTGACATCAGCGCCTCAAGAATTTGACGCCCGCGCGGACTCAATTCCTTGACGCGAGCTACCGCGTTGGCAACCTCTTTGCTGTGATCAGTCGGTACGCCTTGGCTTGGCGTGGACTGCAAGAGATTCAATGCGATCGTGATTTCACCAGCAGCGGTGGCGACAAGCAAACGGTCCTTGTTGCTCGGAAAACCGGACCGAAGCGATCCGGCCACCAGCGTGCCCCCCAAGCCAATCGGGGCCGAAACAATCCAAAGTTGGCCCCCTCCGGAAGGGTCAGTGATCGTCTGCTCGGCGGTCCCTAATTCGGTGGGGCAAAGAATGCTCTTGGCCGCGTTCACCAGGCCCAGTGTCATCTGGGGATTGACATGGGTGACCTCCCCCGATGGATGGTTCGACGTGCTGGGCAATGAGACGTACACGAAGTCGGGGCTAAGCATTGCAATCATGGCCGCGGCCACGCTCTCAGCAATCCGTTGGGGCTCATAGGATTTCCAGGTCGCAGGCAACGCCGAAAGCGCAATCAAATCGCGGATGTAGTTCCGCAATTCTCGTGGATCGGAAAGATCGTCCGCCCACACCATGGCTCGGGAACTCCGTACACCCACTCTAGACAAATTGTACGAAAGAAATAAGTGGCTTAGTACCTGAGTTCCGTACCTAGTACGTGAGGTTCCGTACCTAGTACGTGATTCCCGTAATTGTCTTTGTCCCCCGGTCTGTTCCATACTCAAATAAATTGTTTCCCAGCGAGTAGGTTACGCCATGAAACAGATCAGTAAGACCGTGAGCATCGGTCGAACGCAGCAATCTTGCCCCTGTCACGCCTGCGCGTTCTTCACCAGTAAAGAAGAAGAGTACCGCGTAATGCTGCCGTTTATGGCCGAGGGCTTCAAGGCCGGCGACAAGCTGGTGCACATTATTGACAAAAACCATCGCGACGAACGAGTGGCGCGTCTCAGTCAGGCGGGAATCGACGTTGAGACCGCTGAGCGAAACGGTCAGCTCGAGCTATTGCCGTGGGAGAAGGCGCATCTCGTTGACGGTTGCTTTGACCAGCGCCGTATGCTGGCCGGCTTCGAGAAGCGATTTGCTACGGACAATGAGCGCTATGAGGCCACGCGCCTGTGGTCGAATCAGGAATGGGCGCTTAAGGATCTGCCAGGTGTGTTGGACATCATCGAGTACGAGAGTCGGTTCAATCTAATCTGGCCGAAATACCAAGACATCACCGTCTGCGTCTATGACGCCACCAAGTTCAGCGCCGAGGTCATGATGGGAATGATGCGCACGCATCCGCTCGTCATCGTCGATTCTGAGGCGCGACCGAATCCATTTTATGTGCCGCCGGAGGAACTGCTGAAAGAGCTGCGTGCCTACAAGCCCGTTAGGCTCAACACTTTATAGCGTCTATCCCGCCGCGTAAGAGTGCGGTGGGGTTGATGTAGATCAATGCCGTCTCTGGCTGCGGGTGGTGCAAAGTAATCTGCCGCACGCTGAACCACGAGCAACGTCGGCATATCTTTACGATGTTATCGCGATTCGCCTGCATACGCGTTGCACAAATAAGAGCTGCCGAGGAAGGGAAAGAGTTTGCACGATCATCAAAACATATCGGCCGTATGGCTTCCCAGATCTTTTGACCGCCTGTTCCAAGCGTTTGACATCGCTTGGCCAAAACTGATGCCCGTCATCACCGATCGTGGGCTTGCCGATGACGCAGCGCGGCGGCAGCTTGCGGATGCGATTCTGTTGTTTGCCGAGGACAACCGCAGTGCTGCAGAGATCGCGAAAGTGGCTCTGCAGAAACTCGGCGTCTAATTGCTGTTCTAATTGCTAAGGATGCACGCAGGCCAGGCGATTTTCACCGCCCAACAGCGTTGGCGCGCCAGAACTGGACCGCATACGGACAATGATTAACACCCGCGGTGGGAGCCGTATGCACGCTGTTCGCCGAGTCGCTTGAGTTGGCGCGCCAGGTCCCTCGGATAGTCATTTCGGACACCTCGCCCACTGCGGTTACGGGGTGATCTCATCCACGACAACTCCGTTCGGTGGCCGCACCAGAAGAACCTTGTTCTTGCCTTTCACGTATTTGAGTCCATGCAGCCCGTCTATGCCCGCCACGGCCTGGGGCAGCGCATGCAGATCGCGCGCCTGATCGAATGACAGGAAACTGCCCGGTTTGAGTTCGGTCGCGCCGGCAGCCGGCTGCGAATTGTCGGCCATGACCGCCGTATAAATCTGCCGGCGCTGCTGCTCGTTCAGCGGCAAAGGCCAAGCCGTCATCGGAACGCGGTCGAGCAAATCATTTCTGGTTGAGAATTTCGCCGGCATCGTCTGCGTTGTGGCGCCGATCGGCCCCGATGGTGCGGCCGTTCCTGCTATGGTGGTCGAAACGGAAGTGCTGGCGGTGGTTAGCGGCTCGCCGGGGGTGTGTCCTGCTGATCCTTGGCCGGCCGACGGGGCGCCATCATCCGGCATCATCAGCGCCGCGCGAGCTTCTTCCTGAGACGGTGGTTGCTCTCGTGGCAGCGCATCGCTCCAGGGCTCAGCGGCATGACCAGTATTGATTTGCCCCGTGTTCGGGACAAAGCCGGGATCGAGCGTCGGCGAACGAGCGCCGGCCTGCGCAGCGATGATAGCAACCGCGGTGGCCGTCGCGAGCACGGCAGCCGGGACGATGAAGACAGGGCTTTTCATGGCAACCTCCTCTGGCTGGGTTCAAGAATCACGCCCAAAGGTCCATCCAAAGTGGCGCCGACAAACATTGCGGTCTTCATGACGCTTTTCTCACGTGATTTTTTGTGAAGTTGTATGTCCCACCGGCGAAGCACTGCGTATCGCAGTAGATCAAACCCGTTTTAAAATCTCGGACGTAGCCTTTCTCGATGGTGCCGCCGCACAGCGCGCAATGTTCGTCATTGCGCAGCACGCGATCATTGACGAGAACGAATCTCGTTGCGTTCGGAAATCCGCAAGTGGCAAGACTCAGATTGGCGTTCACGATTCCTAGCCGTCCGACGTGTCTGTTCAACCAATGAAGGGACCTAAATGATGCAAAGATCGCCCGCCATTAAATTCTATTTTCATCGGATAAATTCCGATTTAGTTCCGCGCGCAAGGTCGACCGCGCGGTTGTCATTGCCAAGGTCATCGATGTTGATGAACGACGTGCGGTAGGCCAGCCAGCTTTTT
>Ga0187816_10000557_pt1 | contig 11289 bp, 7 predicted proteins | sample NC_wetland_sal_i_16_FD_132960 | JGI IMG/M metagenome (GOLD analysis project Ga0187816, IMG submission 132960) | Wetland sediment microbial communities from Neuse River Estuary, North Carolina, USA - SO4_1 | ecosystem: Environmental > Aquatic > Freshwater > Wetlands > Sediment | place: USA: North... | reverse complement strand
CGGCGTAGCGGCATCGTGCACTGCTCCCGCATGCCCCTCGACGATCGCCGCTAAGTCATCCAAATCGTCGGGTTCGACCAGCCCCATCATGACCTGTGGAATCGTATCTGCAATGCCTTCACGAGCCGCGGCGCTGCCGGGAAGTTCCGATGCTACGAGCCAATCGGTGGCGGCCCGCAGAGCCTCTTTGGTATCGTACTCGCTGAGCGGCATGCGTCACGGTGCCTCCATGGTTTGCGTCCGCTTTTCGGCTGCGCGGCCGAGAACCGCGCCTGTTAAAGTCTAACACAATCTTCCAGCGAGTACTGCGTCACGCGTCGCAGCAAAAATGAGCCGCTCATGTCTCAGTTGGGCAAAAACCTGACATGTCCGCACTTTCGAGCGATGTCCGATCTTGCGCCTGCTACGTCTGCTCAGTGCCATAAGCAAACATTGCGAAAGAGGTTCAGCCAGGAAGAAATGCCCGTCGGTTCTCATCGGAAATAAGCTGGACTGGCGCATCATAAAGTGCCTCCAGCTGCGCACGGTGAAGGACCGCGACGACCGCTACTCCGCCGCCACCTTGCTCGCCTGATCGATCGCTTCGACCCGCGCGGCGCAAAATTTGAATTCCGGAATCTTGCCGAACGGATCGAGCGCCGGATTGGTGAGAATGTTGGCGGCCGCCTCGACGTAGGCAAACGGCATGAAGATGACCCCGTCGGGGATGGCATCGTCCTGACGCGACGCCAATTCCACGACGCCGCGGCGCGTCGAGACCCGGATCGGATCGCCCGGCTTGATGCCGAGCTTGGCGATGGTGCCGCGCGACACCGAGGCGACCGCGCTCGGCTCCAGAGCATCGAGCGTTGAGGCGCGGCGCGTCATGGCGCCGGTATGCCAGTGTTCGAGCTGCCGGCCAGTGGTGAGGATGAACGGATAGTCGTCGTTCGGCGTCTCGTCGGGCGGTTGCAGCTTGGCCGCGACCAGCTTGCCGAAGCCGCCCGGCCGCGGGAAACCCTGCTCGAACACCACGTCGCGGCCCGGCTTGTCCGGCGCATCGGCCGGATAGGTCACGGCGCTCTCGCGCAGCACGCGCTCCCACGAAATATTGTCCAGCGACGGCATCAGCGACGCCATCTCCGTGTAGATTTCGTCGGGCCCGCGGTAATTCCACGGCAGCCCGATGCGGCGGCCGATTTCCTGAATGAGCCACCAGTCGTGGCGAGTATCGCCCGGCAGCGGCAGCGCCTGGCGGCCCATCTGCACCTGGCGATTTGTGTTGGTGACGGTGCCGTCCTTTTCCGGCCAGGCCGAGGCCGGCAGCACGATGTCGGCATAAACCGCGGTCTCGGTGAGGAACAGATCCTGCACCACGAGATGCTCCAGATGCGCGAGCGCTTGGCGCGCATGATTGAGGTCTGGATCCGACATCGCGGGATTTTCACCCATGATGTACATGCCCTTGATCACGTCGGCGTGGACCGCATCCATGATCTCGACGACGGTGAGGCCCTTCTTCGGCTCAAGCTTGGTGCCCCATGCGTCTTCGAAGCGTGCGCGGATCTGCGGATCCTCGACCGATTTGTAGTCCGGAAAGAACATCGGAATGAGACCGGCATCGGACGCGCCCTGCACGTTGTTCTGACCGCGCAGCGGATGCAGCCCGGTGCCCGGCCGCCCGATCTGTCCGGTGATCAGCGACAGCGCGATCAGGCAGCGCGCATTGTCGGTGCCGTGGGTGTGCTGCGAGATTCCCATGCCCCAGAAGATGATCGCCGATTTGGCGCGGGCGAACTTGCGCGCAACGGTGCGGATGATATCCGCCTCGATGCCGCAGATCGGCGCCATTTCCTCCGGCGTGTAATCCTTGATGCTGTCGGCGAATTGTTTGAAGCCCTCGACGTAGGTCTGAATGTACTGTTCGTCGTAAAGCTTTTCGGCAACGATGGTGTTGAGCATGCTGTTGAGCAGAGCGACGTCGGTGCCGGGCCTGAATTGCAGCATGTGGGCGGCGTGGCGCTTGAGCGCCTGGCCGCGCGGATCGGCGACGATCAGCGTCGAGCCGCGCTTGGCCGCCTGCTTGAAATAGGTGGCGGCAACGGGGTGATTTTCGGTCGGGTTCGCCCCGATCACGAAAATGACTTCCGAGTTCTTGCACTCGTTGAACGTGGCCGACACGGCACCAGAGCCGACCCCTTCCATCAGTGCGGCGACCGAGGAGGCATGACACAACCGCGTGCAGTGATCGACATTGTTGGTGCCGAAGCCGGTGCGAACGAGTTTTTGGAACAAGTAAGCTTCTTCGTTCGATCCCTTGGCCGAGCCGAAGCCGGCGAGCGCCCGCGGGCCATCGCGGTCGCGGATTTTTTTCAAGCCTGCGGCGGCGCGATCGAGCGCCTCTTCCCAGGTCGCCTCGCGAAAATGCGTCCACGGATTCGACGGGTCGATCTCTTCGTGCGGAATTTTCGGCACGCCGTCCTTGCGGATCATCGGCTTGAGGAGCCGCTGCGGATTGTGTACGTAATCGAAGCCGAAGCGGCCCTTCACGCAGAGCCGGTTCTCGTTCGCCGGCCCGTTGCGGCCGGAGACGTATAGAAGCTTGTCGTCCTTGATGTGATAAGTGAGCTGGCAGCCGACGCCGCAATAGGGACAGACGCTGTCGACCGCGCGGTCGGGCTTCGCGGTCAAGACATTGCGCTCGTCGACCAGCGTCGCCGGCATCAGCGCCCCGGTCGGGCAGGCCTGCACGCATTCCCCGCAGGCGACGCAAGTCGAGGCGCCCATCGGGTCGTCGAAATCGAACACGATTTTCTCGCCGTGGCCGCGGCCGGCCATGCCGATCACGTCATTGACCTGGACTTCACGGCAGGCGCGGACGCACAGATTGCAATGAATGCAGGCGTCGAGATTGACCGCCATCGCCGGGTGCGAACGATCGGGCGCGGGCGTTTCACGACGCGGAAAACGGCCCGGCGCAATGTCGAGCCGCGTGGCGACCTTCCACATTTCAGAATCCGGATCGTGCGCCACCTCGCGCGCCGGCTGATCGGTGAGCAGAAGCTCGGCCACCATTTTTCGCGCGGTCTTGGCGCGATCGGTCTGCGTGCGCACTTTCATGCCGGGAGACGGCGTGCGGATGCAGCTTGCCGCCAGCACCCGCTCGCCTTCGATCTCGACCATGCAGACGCGGCAATTGCCGTCGGGCCGATAGCCTGGCTTGGGCAGATAGCACAGATGCGGCAGCTTGATGCCGAGCCGGCGCGCAGCGCGGAAAATCGTCTCGCCCTCGCGAATATCGATCTCGCGATCGTCGATCGTGAAAGTCGCTGCGGTCGTCTTGCCTCCGGCAGGTTTTTGTCCGTTGCTGTCGCTCATTGTGCAGACCTTGGATTACCAATGTCCCAGCGGTTTGGTCAGTTCGTCCGGAAAATACTTTAACACGCACAGCAACGGGTTCGGCGCCGCCTGGCCTAATCCGCAAATCGACGCATCGCGCATGAGCACCGATAGTTCATCGAGGAGTGCCGCATTCCAGGGGCCTTCGGCCATAAGCTGCGCCGCCTTTTCGGTGCCGACCCGGCAGGGCGTGCATTGGCCGCAGCTCTCGTCCTCGAAGAACTTCATTAAATTAAGCGCCACCGCCTTCATATCGTCCTGGTCGGACAGGATCACAACCGCGTGCGACCCGACGAAACAGCCGTACTTTTCCAGCGTGCCGAAATCGAGCGGGATATCGGCCATGGATGCCGGCAAAATGCCGCCTGACGCTCCTCCCGGCAGATAGCCCTTGAAGAGGTGGCCCTCGGCCATGCCGCCGCAGAATTCGTCGATCAGTTCGCGCACGGTGACGCCAGCGGGCGCGAGCTTGACGCCGGAATTTTTTACGCGGCCCGAGACCGAAAAGCTGCGGAAGCCTTTGCGCTCATGCCGGCCCTGCGAGGTGAACCAATCGACCCCGCGGTCGACAATGTCGCGCACCCAGAACAGCGTCTCGACATTCTGTTCGAGCGTGGGGCGGCCGAACAGGCCGACCTGAGCGACATAAGGTGGGCGATGCCGCGGCAGGCCGCGCTTGCCTTCGATCGATTCGATCATCGCGGATTCTTCGCCGCAGATATAAGCGCCGGCGCCGCGGCGCAGATGGATCCTGCTGTGCTTGGCGAGCCCCGCTCGCTCCACCTCGGCGATCTCCTGCGCAAGGAGAAGCCGCACTTCGGGATATTCATCGCGGATGTAGACATAAGTGTCGGCAGCCTCGACCACCCAGGCCGCGATCAGCATGCCCTCGATGAACCGATGCGGATCGCGTTCGAGATAAAATCGATCCTTGAACGTGCCGGGCTCGCCTTCGTCGGCGTTGACGGCGAACAGCCGCGGCGCCGGTTCGGAGCGGACCAGCGACCATTTGCGTCCCGTGGGAAAGCCGGCGCCGCCGAGACCGCGCAAACCAGCGTCGCTGACGATTTTGATGATCTCGTCGCGGCTGCGGGCACCGGCGAGACATGACTTGAGCAGCGCATAGCCGCCGTCGCGGCAATAAGCGTCGAACGGCGTCGGCGTCGGATAGACATGCGGGTGCGGCACCTGCTCCGCGGCCGCCGCCACTTTGCCGGCATCGGCCGCCATGACCTGAACGTGACCGACCGCGCAAATAGGCGCGCGATCGCAGGCGCCCATGCATGGCGCGCGCACGACGCGCACGCCCGGTCCGAGTTTGTTCGGTAGTTCGGCGAAAAGCTGCTCCGCGCCCTTGAGCGCACAGGAGAGCGAATCGCAGACGCGCACCGTCACGGCGGGCGGCGGCGTCTCGCCTTCCTTCACCACATCGAAATGCGCATAGAAGGTCGCGACCTCATAAACCTCGGCCAAAGCGAGCTGCATCTCCTGCGCCAAAGCAGCAAGATGCGCGGCCGAGAGATGACCATGACGATCCTGGATGAGATGCAAATGCTCGATCAGCAGATCGCGCCGGCGTTCGCGGTCGCCGAGGAGCGCGCGTATCTGCTCGCGCGCCTGCGGATCGACTTGACGGCCCTTTGGCGTGCGTGGCGGCCGACGCCGCCCGCCTCCCCCGCGGCTGCGGCTGTCGGGCGGAACAGTCGGCGGCTGCTGCATGAGGCTCATTATTCCTCTCAAAATCCAAAAATCCGATTGGAATCGCCCGAACAAGGCCTAACTGCATATTGATCAATAGATAACCTCTATTAAGAATATTGACTAACCACCGCGTTTTCCATCAATTGCGACAGCATTTCGCAGGCGGGGTTTTGGTCACGCTGAGGCGAGAAGCTTTGGCTAGGGGGGCCCGATCGTGATCGATAAGCTTGAATTTCTCCTTGCCTTGGCGCGCGAAAAGCATTTCGCCCGCGCCGCCGAAGCTTGCAGCGTCACGCAGCCCACTTTGTCGGCTGGCATCAAACAACTGGAAGATACGCTCGGCGTCCTTCTGGTCAATCGCAGCTCGCGATTTCAGGATTTTACGCCGGAGGGCGAGCGGGTGCTCGATTGGGCGCGGCGCATCGTCGGCGATAGTCGGGCGATGCGGCAGGAGGTGCACGCGCTCAAGCATGGTCTCACCGGCCGGCTGCGCATCGCCGCCATCCCGACGACGCTGGCGATGATCGAAACGCTCACCACGCCCTACCGCGAGCGCCATCCCGACGTGAAATTCACGGTGCGCTCGTGCACCTCGGAAGAAGTTCTCCAACTATTGGACAACCTCGAGGTCGATGCCGGCGTCACCTATCTCGATAACGAGCCGGTCGGCCGGGTCACGGAGCTGCCGCTTTATCGCGAGCGATATCGTCTCCTCACCTCCGCCGATGCGGCGCTCGGCAACCGCGACAAAGTGACTTGGGCAGAAGTCGCCAAGGTTCCGCTCTGCCTGCTGACGCCGGACATGCAGAATCGCCGCATCATCGAACGCCTGCTTGGCGAGGCCGGCGGCAACGCTCAGACGAGCCTGGAATCCAACTCGATGATTGTCCTCTACTCCCACGTCCGAACCGGACGCTGGGCGAGCGTGATGCCGGCGCGGCTGGCCACAAGTCTTGGTCTCACCGACGTGTTGCGCGCCATCCCCATCGTGGAGCCGGAAGCGAGCTACACGATTGGGCTGGTCGTACCGGCGCGCGAGCCGATGACGCCGCTGATCGCGGCGCTGGTCGCCGAAGCGAAACGCGTCGCGCCCTTGCTCGCCGATTAGATGAAATTTTCTCATCTTTCGTGATTCTGATGTCGGCGCGTTACGACACGCAGTCGCTTCTCCATTATTCATTTCCATAGCGTTTCGCTATAGCGAAATTTGAAATTTCTATCACTCGATAGAAATCGAACGATTGATTCTATCAATCGCTCCCGACAGTTTGAAAACTGGAACGCATTACAAAAAATATTGGGGAGGAGACGCGATGACGACGACATTCGATCAAGCCATGCCGGCCGCGGCGACGACACCCGGCATCCTGGATCGCGAGCGCATCATCGCCACGAAAGGGTTCAATCGCTGGCTGGTGCCACCTGCGGCGCTCTGCATTCATCTCTGCATCGGCATGGCCTACGGCTTTTCCGTGTTCTGGCTGCCGCTGTCGCGGGCGCTTGGGATCACGGCGAGCAAAGCCTGCCCCGATATGTCGCTCGTGGAGGAATTGTTCACCACCACCTGTGACTGGCGGGTCGCCAGTATGGGCTGGATGTTCACATTGTTCTTCGTCCTACTCGGCGTGTCGGCGGCGATCTGGGGCGGCTGGCTCGAGCGCGTCGGGCCGCGCAAGGCCGGTGTCGTCGCCGCCTTCTGCTGGGCCGGCGGCCTCGTCATTGGCGCCATCGGCATTTACGTCCATCAGCTCTGGCTGATGTGGCTCGGCTCCGGCGTGATCGGCGGCGTCGGCCTCGGCCTCGGCTACATCTCGCCGGTCTCGACGCTGGTGAAGTGATTTCCGGACCGGCGCGGCATGGCGACCGGCATGGCGATCATGGGTTTCGGCGGCGGCGCGATGATCGGCGCGCCGCTTGCGAACATGCTGATGAGCTCTTTCAAGAGCGCAACCGATGTCGGCGCCTGGCAGACCTTCATCGCCATGGGCGCGATCTACTTCTTTTTCATGATGGTGGGCGCATTCCGATACCGGCTGCCGCCGACCGGCTGGCGGCCGGACGGCCGGACCCCGCCGAGCGAAAACAAATCGATGATCACGCAGCATCACGTGCATCTCAAAGACGCACATAAGACGCCGCAATTCTGGCTGATCTGGTGGGTGCTGTGTTTGAACGTCTCCGCCGGCATCGGCGTCATCGGCATGGCGTCGCCGATGCTGCAGGAGATTTTCGGCGGCAAGCTGATTGGTCATCCTGACCTTGGCTTCAACGCGCTCAGCGGCGATCAAAAAGCCGCCATTGCGGCGATTGCCGCCGGCTTTGCCGGCCTCTTATCGCTCTTCAACATCGGCGGGCGATTTTTCTGGGCGTCGCTATCCGACTATATCGGGCGGAAGAACACCTATTACACGTTCTTCATTCTTGGCATCGCGCTCTATGCGTCGGCGCCGTTCTTCGCCCAGATCGGCAACAAGGCGTTGTTCGTGCTCGCCTTCGGCATCATCCTGTCGATGTATGGCGGCGGCTTCGCCACCGTGCCAGCCTATCTTGCCGACATGTTCGGTACCCAATTCGTCGGCGCCATTCACGGCCGCTTGCTGACCGCTTGGTCGACCGCCGGCATTATCGGCCCGGTGGTGGTGAATTATATCCGTGAGGCGCAGCTCGCCGCCGGCGTGCCGCGCGATCATCTCTACGATTTCACCATGTACATCCTGTGCGGGATGCTGGTCATCGGCCTGATCTGCAATTTGCTGGTCAGGCCGGTCAATGCGAAGTGGTACATGAGCCAGGACGAGGTAGCCAAACTGCAGGCCGCCAGCGCCGGCAGCGCGGTGCCGTCGGGATCATTTGGCATCGGCAAGGGCGGACTCGACGGCAAGGCCGCTTTGTTCTGGGCCTTCGTCGGCATTCCGCTGGCCTGGGGCGTGTGGATTACGCTCAAATCCGTGGCAACGTTGTTCCAGTAGTCTTTCATACGAGCGTCCCCGCCTGCTTCGCACCAGGAGCAGGCGGCATTGCTTTTTTGTTGGCCGCCGTCGCACGATGTCACGTCAATTGACGTACGGAACGGTGCGCGATCATCCGCGTAAGATCATTCACGTCGTGCGCGTGCTTGACGAGATCCTGGATTATCCCGAGATCGACCACGTCACGGAGCAAATGCGCATCCACGTTACGTCGCGACATGGCGAGCAGACGCCGAATATCGTCATCGTTCAGGGTGACAGCAAAGAAACGCTGCATTTGTTCGGCGAGTCTCACGCGGTTACGCGTGTTCGCGCCGCCTTGTTCCATGCCGCGGTGCGCTGGTCGCCGCTGCAGCTCGACTGACGGCGTTGTCCGACCGATCATGAGTGGTTGCGCTGTTCTAAAGGCAGCGTCTCGGCTAAAACAGATGGCGCCGCCGCGCCACCCGCTGTTTTCATCTCATCGCCGACGCCAAGGACGATTCATGCTGCCGCCGGATTTCAAGATCATCGACATAAGCCTCGAACTCGATCCGAAGAACTTCGCGATGCGCACGCCGGCGGGGTTCAAGAAGGACATGCAATTCGCGATGGAGGTGATCAAGGAGCATGACGCGCCGGGCGGCGCCGGGCAGATCGTGCGCGGCGTCCACATGCGGCTGCACGCCGGCAGTCATGTCGACGCGCCGGAGCATAATGTGCGCGGCGGCACGCAAATTCACGAGCTGCCGCTCGATCTGTTCATCGGCGACGCGATCATTGCCGACCTTCGCGACAAAGTGCCGGGCCAGGCGATCACCGAAGACGACCTGCAAAAGCGCGCGGGCACCGTTAAGCGCGGCGATCGCCTGCTCCTGCGCAGCGACCTTAACAACAGCTATGACGGTGGCTCGAAAAAATGGATGAAGGTCTCGCCCTATCTCACGATCGGCGCCACGATGTGGTGCGTCGACAAGGGTATCGTCATCGTCGGCTACGATTTCTATCACGGCAACGACGAGCCCGGCGCGCCGCGCGTGTTCCACAATTCGCGCACGCTGAGCGAACATGGCGTGATCACGATGCCGTACCTGAAGAACCTCGATCGGATCGGCAAGGATAGATTCACGCTGATCGGGTTGCCGCTCAAATTGATCGACGCCGAAGCGTCGCCGATCCGCGCCGTCGCGCTGGTCTAAAGCATGATCCCGAAAAGTGGACACCGGTTTTCGGAAAAGATCATGCTCAAACAACAAGCTAAAGCGAAATATCGAATCAACCTAGAATCATTTCGTTTTAGCGGAGCGCATCCCTCATGCCATTTCGCCAATTGATTGCCGCTGCGCTGTTCGCGCTCTTGACCGTTCCAGGGCAAGCGGCCGAGCAATTTCCCGCGCGCCAGATCACGCTGGTGGTGCCGCTGACGCCGGGCACCACGATCGACATCCTGGCGCGGCTCTACGCCGACAAGCTCGGCAAACTGTTGGGGCAGCAAATCGTGGTGATGAATCGGCCGGGCGCCGGCGGCATCGTCGGCGCCGAAACGGTCGCGACCGCGGCCCCGGACGGCTATACGCTGTTGTTCGGCAATTCCGGCCACTCGATCCTGGGCTTGCTCAACAAAAATCTGGCGTTTGATCCGATCAAGGATTTTGCCGGCGTGTCGATGATCGGCGCGGCGCCGGCGATCGTCGTCGTTCCAAGCTCGCTTGGTCTGGCCGATCTCAATGCATTCATTACGCTCGCCAAGGCAAAACCGGGACAGCTCAACTACGGCTCGGCCGGTGTCGGCACGGCGACCCATCTCGCCGGCGCGTATTTTGCCGCGCAGACCCACATCAAAATTGTTCACGTGCCCTATACGGTGAGCTCCAACATCATCTCGGATATGTTGAGCGGCGCCATCCAGGCCTCGTTCGACCCGCTCGCCTTCGTCTTGTCGTTCTTGCAAAACGGCAGTCTGCGCGCGCTTGCGGTCGGCGCCGACGAGCCGGTGACCGACCCGGTCAAGATACCGACCGCGATTGGACAAGGCGTCGATTACCGTTTTGCGACCTGGTACGGCATTCTGGCGCCGGTCAAGACACCCAAGCCGGTGTTGCGGACGCTGTCCGACGCCATCGCCGCGGCAAGCCGCGACGGCGAATTGCAGCAGAAGATCAAGGCGCAGGGGATCAAGCCCGACATTGTCGCGCTTGACGCCTTCGATTCTTATATCGACGGTGACCTGACGCGGCTGGCGCCGCTGGCGAAGGGCATCGCGGAGAAGCAGTAAGCTGGCGCCGATTCACGCCGGCGCGCCAGGGCGTGTACTCATAAAAGCGCTGGCAATGTCCCACGATCTGAACGTGTTCTCTGCTGGGTTCGTGCTGGGGATGCTCGGCATGTATATTGCGGCTTGGCTGTATGGATATCAGCAGGTGGCTATTCATTGAATTCTCCGCTTCAGCTTGGCGGTGATTGCGGCGCTCGGGATCACCAAATCGAGTGGGGCGGCGCGAGTTCACTATCGCGCTTAATAGCGCGACAGCATGTCCGCTTGCTGCGTAAGTTTGAAGACACAACCTTGCCGGTCGTAACTGCCTTCAGCAAGGACTGCGCAATACCGGCTATATTGGGAGGAGATAGATGAGATTTTCTCGCCGCATATTTCTCCGTCTCGCAGCCGCTACCGCCGGGCTACCGTTGATGCCTGGCTTGGCGAGCGCTGAGGTTTATCCATCGCGGCCAGTGCGCATGATCGTCGACATTCCAGCCGGCTTAGCGCCGGATGTGTTAGCGCGGCTTATCAGAGAGCCGCTTTCACATCGGTTCGGGCAGAATTTTGTCGTCGAGGACATGCCGGGCGCCGGGGGAAACGTGGGCGCTGAGTACGTCATACGGGCGGCACCGGATGGATACACACTCCTGGTGATGATTTCAGGGAATGCGGCCAGCGCTACGCTCTACCCAAATCTCAATTTCAATTTCGTCCGCGATGTCGCGCCTATCGCGTTCCTCGGCTACACGCCCTTCGTCGTCGTGGTGAACCCATCGGTCACGGCGAAGACGATCTCTGAGCTCATTGCCTTCGCCAAGGCTAATCCGGGCACGCTCAACTTTGCTTCGCAGGGTGCCGGGACGGCGCCGCATCTCGCCTTCGAGCTGTTCAGGATGATGACCGGCGTGAACATCGTTCACGTGCCGTATCGCACCTCTTATTTGCCCGATCTGCTCGCTGGCCAAGTGCAGCTCGCCTTTGCTACGGCCCCGCCGGTGCTCG
>Ga0187816_10000556_pt1 | contig 11299 bp, 14 predicted proteins | sample NC_wetland_sal_i_16_FD_132960 | JGI IMG/M metagenome (GOLD analysis project Ga0187816, IMG submission 132960) | Wetland sediment microbial communities from Neuse River Estuary, North Carolina, USA - SO4_1 | ecosystem: Environmental > Aquatic > Freshwater > Wetlands > Sediment | place: USA... | reverse complement strand
CACCAAGAGCCCCAGGGCAAAGCTAGATTGTCACTGTTGAAATGTCGCCATTACACCAGTTTTCAATGAGCGTAATGGCCTGAATGATTGAGGCGGCATTCGCGATGAAACACATCAATACTGGCGATCACGTGGCATTCGTCTGTGACGAGGATGAAGAGCACAGCCCAATTGCGCACGATGTCTACCGCGAAGTGAAAAAGAAAAATCCAAATGCTGCCAAATATTTGGGAAGTTTCGGCACCGCCAGCGATCACAAGTGCGAGCCACTACAAGCAGCGGATGCTGCTATCTACGAGGTTCGTCGGGTGCTACACACCTCACTTGGAAAATGGAAGGAGTCACTGAAATGGGATGCCAATATACGCTGGCAGTTCCGTAAGCTGGCGGATCGCAAGATGGTTTGGCTCATCCAGTATGCCGATAAGAAATACCTGGAAGCAGTCGTAAAAGAGAACACGCCCGGCGAACCGCTAAATCTAGATCACTTCTTGGAGCAGGAGTTCAATGAAGACATCACATACTGAAGCAGAAACAATCGATGACACGGTGCCTGAAGTTCTCAATGTTTCGCATGAGGAACTACAACGGACGACATTCGTTTAAACTCGTTCACCCCTTGTTCGGCACTGCGTTCATGACGGCACAGCAGTTCGTCGAAGATGGTGCGGACGAGATCCAGCACATGAATTTCATTTTCCTGAATTTCATGTTCGATACCGTGAAAGACACGCGTGGTCGTTTGCGATTCACCGAAGTCGCCGCGCACGCTGCGGAGATCGATCCCGCGTCGCAGCGGGTCCAGGACTTCATCCGCTTTTTGCAGCAAGTTCTGGAACTTCATTCCAACCATCTGGTGGGGCGCTCACAGAAGATCCGCACCTAGCCACGATCTCGCGATCATTTTCAAGTTATTCTTGTAGGCGCGACCGACGGGATGCTCGCTGCCATCCATTGTACGAAGCACATACGTCCCCTTGCTATCACGCCGCAGTTCTTTGACTAAGGTTGTGTTTACTAGAATAGATCGATGAATTCTCACGAATCCGAGTGGTGTCAATTTTTTTTCAGCCATCGCGATCGATTCCCGCACAAGATGAGTTCCGGATTTGTGCACAAGAGCGACATAGTTCCCCTGAGCCTTGGCCACAACCACCACGATCGAGTCCAGAAAGACAATCCTGCCTTTTTCCTTGATTGCAATTCGTGCGATGTCGCTGAGCGGGTTACGCTTCGCGCGAAACTGTTCTCTTTCTTCGACATTGTCGAAAACGTACTCAGGTCGCGTTTCGACCGAACCCATCGTGTCCCGGTGTGCTTCGGAAATGGCCGCCTTGCCCTGGACGGCCGGTTGAACAAATTCGTGTGCAGTGTCTTTCTGCCCGTTGATGCTCATGATTGACCCCCACTGCCTTGGTTCTCGTCATACTTGCTGATGCCAAGCTCTGAAACTTGAGCTGCAGGTGTTCGCGTTCCCATGTATCTACATAACCGGCGCGGCCGTTCCGTCTGACCACGTTCCAACGGGGACAACAAAAACCTCGATTGGTTGCACGCCCTTAAACTGCGGATTCAGCATCACGGGTGATCTGGGCAAATCGGCACCCCAAGCCGCACTGTCCAGAGGAGGCGTATAAAACATGAGGTGCGCCAAGTTGTGATCGTCATGATCGGTGAGGTAGGCTTGTTTCGACATCATGTAGCTCATGGCCCCTGGTTCAAGCGCTGGCAGTTCACCTCTTTCGAATGCTACCTTGTTGCCATTGATGATCTCCGCCTCCGTTTTCCCCTCTAAGACCATCTCTGTCCTCTTGTAAGTGGTTGGCAAGATCGATCGTGCGGCCGGAGGATTGAAACAGATCGGGCCACGAATTTTGGGATTCCAAAATTCCGGAGCATCCGCGGGGGACATCCATCCACGCTCCACCACGCATACAAATCCATTCTTGCCGTTGACTGCTGTTTCGTAGCCGTGCCGTCCTAAGACCAGCACCGTCGCGTTATCCGAGATCGATCCCGGGGCCGCGCTTCGCGCCAGGGCCATCTCGACATTTCGGTCCGTCATTAAATACTGTTCAATCGGCGCCATCTGTGGATACTTGGTCTCTTGCGATCGCAAATCTCGCGCTCCAAAAACCATACTGATGGCGCATATGAGGACAGTAACCGCACCGAATCTTTGTGTGCTCATCTGTGTCTCCATCTAAAGTGTCGCACTGTTTCAACTGATGCACGCTTCATTTGTTTAGGTTGCTCATATTACGTTGATATCAACATTTACGTCAAAAATATTAATATATGGATATGCCAAGGGCTCGAAGCACGTCATACCAAACGACGATCCTGGTCCGCGATTCATGTCTCTGCCTTCATGCGCGGCGTGCCGCGCGGTCGCTAGCGCGGCATTTCGACAGCGCACTGCGCCCGCTCGGCCTAACGAATGGGCAATTCTCGCTAATGATGTCGTTAAACCGGCCTGAGGCGCCCGCACTTGGGTCAGTGGCATCATTGCTCGCCATGGATCGCACAACTTTGACCGCCGCTCTGAAACCGTTGCAACGGCGCAGGCTGATTAAGATCACAACAGACCGCAATGACCACCGTGCTCGTCTGCTGGAGTTGACTTCGCAAGGAAGAGCGTTGCTGGCTCGAGCCGTCCCGGTATGGACGAGTACCCATGCCGCAGTTGAGACCCGTCTCGGTCCTGGCGAGGCCGATCGCTTGCGAAAGAACTTACGCACGCTTTCCTGACCGCCGGATCGACGGCGACCCATTGCGGATCCCGGACGGCAGAATCATCACCTACGACGTCATTGGCGCAGGGACCGGGTACCGTCAGGGTACGACCGGCGGGGCAGGCGTGGCCATCCGAATAGTGACTGGCCCACTTTTTTCGTCCACAATTTTGTAATCGCTGGGTACGGTGAACAACGCCGGGTCGGGCTCAGATGTGTTCACGCTGGTGAATTCCGTTTTTAGTTCTCCTGCCCAAGGATCGTTGTGCTTCATCATCACGGTTGCGCTGAGGTCCGTGGAATACCAGCGCTCTGAGGTAACAATAATCGGTTTGTCGTTGCCCATCGTTCCGCTCGGAATTGTGGTAGTCATTCTTGTGCCGCTGGCGCGGATGCCACTGATCGTCTCATCGCCCAGCTTCTCAGTGGTGGGCGCGGGCTCATTGGAATCTCGTCCCACCTGCTTAAAGAAGACATTGGGCGGCGGCAGTGCTGGCGGATCCGCACCCATGGGGATCGGTCCCCCGGTGCTCCGATAGATCATCACGCGCTCCCCTTTTGCACCCATAGCGGCAGGGTTGGGGGGCAGCTTGTCCGGAGACATAAGAACCATCTTGTGCGCAATTTTGTTCTCGCTGTCGAGCAGGTATCGCACGCCGCCGACGGGATCGTCGATGGTGATCAGTCGTGGCGCTGAGGTTTGCGCGCCTGCCCCGAGAAGATTCAACCCGGTTTCACGACGAGTTCGGCCTTCGCTATCCCGGCACAAGGTCGAACTTTCGCTGGTGTGGATACGATTGCCATCGGCGAAGGACTGTGTGTGCTCGGTGGTAACTGCGGCACAAAAGGCCACATCTTTCACCGGCGCGACGTCCAGGTTGTTCTCGAGATGCATGGCCATCATTCCGCCTTTGCTACCCGGGGGCGGCATGAGCGCAGCACCGGCCACGATCGGTCCCGGATCCGGTGGGCCTTGCGCGATCAGGACAGCGGAAGAGGCAAAAATAGCGATCACATTGAGGGCGATAATTTTCACGCGCTTCATGGTTGCTGGCTCCTCTAAATATAGATCTTCATTGCACGACTCGAATACCGCGAGCGATGCCGTCCGAGCCCACCAGTACATCGGCGTAGACAACTCCGTTGGAGGTCGCCTCCGATGGCGCAAGAGCCACAGCGAAGGATGGCAGTTGCACCCGAATCAGTTGCATCGCGCCCCCACAACTGAGTGGATCGCAATACATCAAACCCCGAAAATCAGCCGAAGCGGGACTATTCCCTGCTGGCAGCGGCTGAACGACACGTTCACGCCGGGCGGGATGCGAGCTGATTGGCCTCGAGCGAGCAATCTTGGGGATGTTAATGGCCGTGGGGCGTTGCGGCACAGAGACAACCTGGGCGGTTTGCACCCGGGCAACGGAAGTGTCTGTTCTTGGCTTGGGGTGAAACGTAAGAGCAGCCACGACGGTCAACGCCGCCGCGGCGAACGTGGCGGCCAGGCGGCGGCGCCAAGGAGTGAAGCTGGAGGCAGGTCTCGGCCCTGCCAGTTGACTGCGGTATTTGGTCAACACAGCATCCTCGAGCGCCGCAGGCAGCTCGGGAGCTGACTCGCGAACCAGACGCAACCCGGCAACGAGTTCGCACCGAAGTTCCACAAAGCGAGCGCATTCCGCGCAGTTTGCGAGATGTTCTGCCTCAACTCCACCTCCGGCATCCATGCGCAAAGGACCCTCGAAATTCTGTCGCAATTCCTGGCAGGTCATATGACACACCCCTCCGGCCCGGCAGCGGCAACTCCGCGTTGCGGGGTTCTGAGCGGCTCCAACTTCTGCGCCAGAAGACTATGCGCCCGGTTCAGGCGGGAACGGATCGTGCCAACGGCGCAGTCGAGCCGGGTGGCCGCATCGGCGTAGGAAAGCTCGCACAGATCGCAAAGAACGACAGCCTGACGATAGTGGTCCGGAAGAGAAGCCACAGCGGCTTGCACCCGGGAAACGAGCTCGTTGCGGATCATTTGTCCCGGCAAAGACTCGGAGCCTGAAGTCAGAGTGCTCGAAAGGGTTGCACGAGCTTGAGTACCTGCGATGAGTTGGTGGGGACGTTCGCGTCGTTCCATCTGCCGCACACAATTGCGGGCAATGCCAAAAGCGAATGCCGCCACATCTCCCCGCTCCGCGCGATAGTTCCTGCCTTGGCGGAGCAGAGCAATGAAAACCTCCTGGGTCACTTCTTCGGCGCTCGATCTTGAATTGGTCATATAGAACGCATACCGAAAAATCCTGCCGCTAAGCCTTTCATAAAGCAACAGGAAGGCCGATTCCTCTCCGGCCAGAGCGCTTAATAGCAGTTGGGCATCTGATCGGCTCGAAAGCGGTTCGGGGCTCGCCATTTCCTATTAGATTCGACGTTCCAGGTTCATACTGTCTTCACTACGAAGGAATAAATAGTTCCACGAAATTTTGGCGCGACACCATCCGGCACGCCCGCTCTACTGTCTCGGCCCAGTATTGTCGGAAGATTCGCGATGGGAAAATTGGGGCTTCGGTGTGGAAGCCCGCTCTGCGCCATTTATGAAGGGGAATAAATCAGGCGCTGATAACGAATGAAGGAACCAGATCAGTAGTTTGCAGCAATGGTCTCTTTATTCCGTTCCCTCTCCAGGCTCGTGCCGGTCAGGGCCGTCTGTGGCGGCTCCAGGTGAAAGAGACGCGTACCTCTCTCGCGAGCACGAGTATCCTCAAGCCGAAATTTGAGAAGCCGCGTTTGACCGTCTTGCAAAGGTGGTGGCTCTTCACCTCCCAATGGATGGGTTAGCACGATTGTGATCTTGGTTCGTGTGCTTTGAATCGAAAACAACCAGAACTCCACTGGCGGGGCACCAGGATCACTAGGTCCTGCAGTTCCGACATCCTTGTGCCTGCCGAAACCGTGGTGTATATGGCACCCGCTCTGATTCTGCACTATTTCTTTTTGCGCTCTTCTTCCCATCGTCGACCCATGCTTCACGTTCAAGTCGACTCTTCTTGATAGCGCCGATTCAACCTTGACCCCAACGATGAAGTCACCGATTCAGTTTTTCGCGTTCACGGCAGCGGATTGCGGCTGATCCAGCGGCCCAGTAGGGCTCCAACAGAAGGTGGAGCTAACCACCTTCTGTCAGAGACACGCATAGCGCTAGAACGTAAGCATCGCACGTAATTGAATTTGTCGGGCCGAAGCGTCCGCCCCTAGGAAAGATCCGTACATGCTCGTTGGCGTGTTCAACGTGTTTTGGATAGTTCCATAAAACGGGCTTGCGATGTCGCCCACGGGTTGGTCGAAGTTCGGATGATTCAGGAGGTTGAAAAACTGAGCGCCCACGCTCAGGGTATCGTGCTCCCATCGTGGCAGTTTGAAGTTCTTCATAATACTGAGATTGGTATTGAAATAGTGAGGGCCATAGATCTGGTTTCTCCTCTGGTTTCCCCAGTTGCCGATGGGGGCCCCGGCCGCGTTCAGCGTGATGGGGGTGTAGCCGCTCAGCATGATGGGGCATGGCGTCGTTGCAGCAGAAGAGCTGCAAGTGAACGATCCCGGAGTTACCTGGTTGGCAAAAGACAGGGCCGGAACCACGGGATAGAAATTCTGTCCAACGAGCGCCGTGGATACCGCACTGTCAACTACCGTGTACGGATAGCCGCTACGGGCAAACAGATTTCCGGCGATGGTCCAGTCGCCCAGCGCCGCTAGCCAGGAACTCTTCATGTGCGGCGTGTTGTAAACGTAGTTGAGACTTAGGTAATGGCGGACGTCATAATCGGAATTACCGTAGTTGTACTCACGCAGGTTGAAAGGGTTTTGCGGATACAGGATGCTCTGGTTGTCGAGGAAGTTAAACTGCAATATCCCACCATTTGAAATCTCGTCCAGCGCATGACTCCAGGTATAGTTCACCTGGAACTGAACAGGCTTGTACCGGCGGCTCAAGCTTAAGGTGAGGCCATTATAGTTGGAGATGGCACTGGTTTCGATTTCCTGCACGGTGCTGAATCGCGGATCCGGCGCAGTCAATGGCAGCCCGCCGAAGCCGTTGGGATCAAAACCGTTGGGCGCGACATTCGTCCACGGCTCATGAAGGCCGCGATTGCCTACGTAATTCATCGAGAATGTCGTGTTCGCTCCGACGCTCTTCTCCATCTCCAGGTTCCACTCCCCGTACCGGGGCGAGTGCAACACACCGGCTGGGTTGAAGAACGACGGTGGAGCGAAAAACGGGTTGGTGGCGGATATAGACGCCAGAGTGCCGCCGCTGGCGAAACTACTCAGAAAAGCAGCATTGGAAGCAGCCGCTACCGCAGGCGCATTGGAAAGCAGCACTGGAGTAGTTGCAGTGCTTCCCACTACGAATCCGTTGTTGAATGGCGGGTTGCTAAGCAAGAGGTCCGCAATGTCGCCGGGGAACCTGTCGTAAAAGATCCCGGCACCTCCACGAAACACAATTCCACTGAAAGGCCGGTACGCGAAGCCTACGCGCGGAGCCAGGTTTATCCTGTCGAAGCTTGTAAGCGCCTGGTGCTGGTTGTAAAGAAGCGCCTGGTCGTATGGCTGGTTGGGATCGTGTGCGATCGCATCAAAGCTGCTCGGAAATCTTGAGAAACAGTTGATCTGGCACACTGGATTCGAGAAGTGGTCCGCTCGCAGGCCGATGGTAAGAGTTAGCTTGCTCGTCGCGCGCCAATTATCTTCCCCGTAGAAGCCAAGGTTATAGAGGGCGAGCGGAGCGCTGATCCTTCCGTTTGAAGGAAACTGCTGGGTGTACCCCAAGGTTGCCAATCCGGCCTGGAAGTCAGTAATCCTCTCGGAGGGTTCAAGGCCGAACTGATTGAAAACCAGCAGCCGATAATCACTGACATCATCACGGACGAAGTTAACGCCGAACTTCAAAGTATGACTACCGATCTGGCGCGAAAAGTCATCTACGATCTGATACTGCGTCACATTCCGGCCATTCTGGTTGGCATCGGTAAATACCGGGGCGGGTCCTCCGATGGGATAAAACTGGCTTCCGGCAAAGTTCAGGCTGTAAGGAAAGGCCGCAGCCGTCGCTGCCGCGTCCGGCACCCTAAACACAGCGCCGTAGTACGAACCGGCAACAATGAGCTGGTTCACAGCGTTGGCGCCGAACGTGTGGTTCCAGTTGATCTGTCCTTCGTATTGGGGTTGGTTGCTTTGTACATTGAATACCGGGCTGAGGGGATCGGTATAGCTTGCCTGCAGGCCCCGGTCCATGCGGAAGTGGATGAACGCACGATCAGAATTGCCGAGAACCTGGTCGTACCGTCCGGTGAGAATCCACTCATGGGTGTGATTTCCTGCCGTCGAACGGAACTGATCCACCCCTGGAGTTCCGGTTGGAACGGCTCGGCTGGCGCCCGGCGCATTATTGTAAAGGTTGAATATCTTGTTATAGAACGGTACCTCGGAAGCAGGTATCGAGGCTAACGTCGCGGTCTGGAAAGCCGAACTGGGAATCGGTACCTGCGTGCTGGTGGGTATAGCAAGATACAGCCCCTCGTTATCGACGAAGAAGAAGCTCTTATTCTTCCTGATAGGCCCGCCAATAGATGCTGCCCACAGGTTCGCCACTGCGTGCGGCCTAGGGACGCCATTGTGGTTGTTGAACCAGTTGTTGGCGTTGAGACCGTCCCAGTTATAGAAATACTCTGCATTCCCGTGGAACTGGTTCGTACCGGATTTAGTGACGATATTCACATTTGATCCTGCGAGCCCGCCGTATTGCACGGAATAGCCGTTATTGACCACCGTCAGCTCGCGGGCGTCATTCGTGCCCAACATCTGGTTCGTCGCACCTGTATTATTCAGGTTCAGAAATGGATCGTTGTCATTCATGCCGTTGGATGTGAACAGGTTCGAGGTTCCTGGCAACCCGAAGGTAGAGAAATTGCCGTATCCGTTTTGCGTGTTCATCACGGCGCCCGGCGCGGTCTGGGCTAAATACGTCAAGTCGTTGCCCGGGTTGGGCTGGTTCGCGATCATGGTGTCGGTGATCGTGGTGGTAATATTGCCGTTGTCCAGCTGCAGAACCGGTGCAGCTCCTGATACCTCGACCGTCTGGCTCTGGCCCTTGAGTTGGAGTTTGACATTCGCCGTACTCACCTGACCGACACCAACCTCCACCGGGACAGTTGAAGAGGTGAAGCCGCTTTGTGACACCGTGACGCTGTAGCGTCCAGGTTGCAAAAGCGAGAAGCGATATTCTCCGTTGCCGCTGGTTGTAGCCGTGCTTGTACGACCGGTTTCGACACTCTTCAGAGTGGCGGTCGCCCCGGATACAACTGCACCCGTCGGGTCCGTCACTGTTCCAAACACTGCGCCGGTAGTTGTGGACTGTGCTGACAACCGGTCTGCTGCAAGCAGCACGACTGCCAGCATCACGCAATAAGCTAGCAATCTCGCGCAATCTCCTGGGCGCGCGTATAGTCTCCTAAGCCCTGCGTCTTTCATTGAGTTTCGTCTCTGCTTTGTTTCCCAAAGACAGGCCGCGTTCGCTGATATTGAAGTTTCTGCTTTCATATCTCCCCACTTTCTCCAGCCGGGCGCTGGGTTCTGCAGCATGTAAGGCATGCTCGTGACCAAAAAGATTTCGCTTTGTTTTCTTCGAACTGGCGAACTCAGCGGGCGGTTGTGATACGGAATCTAGAAGTCGCGTGGCGGTGTCCGTGGCGATGGGCTTTCATTTCGCAGTCTGTTGCTGTACGCCTGTTTCACCCGGCGGGAGTCCACAACAATTTGGATGGAAGTGCGGCCTGATATTCAATTAACGGAATAACAGACTGTGTATTTAGGATCAAGCTACGACGGAGGGTGTACGGCGTGCGGCTACTGGACAGATAGAAGGAGAGACACTATTGCCGATTACGCATCTCACTTCCCGAGTTTCACTCAGTCGGAGATCAACTTGAATATATAGGAAAATCAAAATTCCGCGCATCCGCTGCCCGCTATGCGGCTGGTCGCCCCGCAAGGATGACCGATGGTTTTGCACTTGCGGACACGAGTGGAATACGTTCGATACTGGAGGAGTGTGCCGAGCTTGCCTTCACCAGTGGACTTCGACCCAGTGCCTCTCGTGCGCCCGCTGGTCGCCACACTCAGAATGGTATGTGCAGTAACGTACTCACGAGCGGCAGCAAACGCCGTACCGCTGCCAAAGCCGAAACCAGGGGCTATGCGCGAGCATCTCGTCGTGTCTCCGATTCGCAGCCGAGAGGTCGCTCGCGGTCATCGGTCTGGTGTCCGGCACGGCCAAGATGCGTTCTAGCCACTCGATTTCGGTAATGATCTCTCCAGCTTCCATCCGTCACAATATCTAACAGAAAGGCGAGTAGGTCAATTCGGACCGGCATCTCCAAAGACCGTGACCGCGGGATTTGTCCGCGACTCAGAATCGGCTATTCTCAAAGCACGATGACCAATGAAGAACGCATGCAACGAGAGTCCAGCCTGATCGCCACTATCAGAAAGAGCCTTCCGGAGTTTGCGAAAGCATGCGCGGATGACACGGAACTGGTGTTACTTCACCAAGATGCCTTTGCTGCCGACTACCGAGAGGACGAATACGCGCTCCTCGGCATGGCCATCAAGTATGCTGGCCTTCGAGGGAAAGAAGTGCGTGTGATCGGAAAGAACAGAAGCACCCTCGGCGGAGAAGGCAAAGTCAATTGAGACGTAGACGGCGGCTCGTGTGAACAGGCTGCACAGTGTTGTCACCTAGCAAATCCTTCTGACAAAGATTTCAAGTGTTCTTGCAGGAAGTGTTTGGACCTGAGGGCACTCAATTACGGTCAATGCGGTTAGAATACAGCACCCTCAAAGCATCTGGAAAAATACCCGCATCAGCTTGCACTGCGAAGTTTTTCCTGTTGCCGTTTCTTCGCGGATTCCAAAACCGTTCTGAGTTCCTGCGCGATAACAGTGATGTGTGCCTGTTCCTCCAAGGTGAAATCGAGTCCCACCGTCTTGTAGGCTTCCGCGAAAACGGCCCTGCTCCTATCGCCCATTTCTCCCATGAAGAAGCTCCCAAATGACGATTCACCACAGATCAGATTAAGAGCCTAATCCTGTGCCCTCAGGATTGCAACGCGTTGAAATCTCGACGCCCGTTCCGAACCAATCTCAGACTGGATTAATTGGCCCAACTTTGCTCAAAGGCCTGCAGCAGCAAATTGAGATTAACTTCAAAGACGAGCAAGATGCGGTGCGCCAGTACAACGAGGCCGTGAAGATTTGCGTCGAGGCAAGGGACGAAGGTTCAAAGGCCTTATTCGACCGCATGATTCAGGAACGAAGAGCGTCACGCGGATTTCTTGGACGCTCAGCTCCATTCCATCAAGGAGAATGGGCATTGCCAACTACCTATCGCAGCAGTTGTAGTGCAGTGAGTGAGCCTCAGGTACGAAAGACGGATCGGAACCCAGGCACCTTCTATTGTGTATGTTAGAGCGCCTCCTCTCGGGCTGTGATTTTGCTTTGAAGGAACTACGGAGAAGCGGCGCGTCTGCCGT
>Ga0187816_10000555_pt1 | contig 11317 bp, 5 predicted proteins | sample NC_wetland_sal_i_16_FD_132960 | JGI IMG/M metagenome (GOLD analysis project Ga0187816, IMG submission 132960) | Wetland sediment microbial communities from Neuse River Estuary, North Carolina, USA - SO4_1 | ecosystem: Environmental > Aquatic > Freshwater > Wetlands > Sediment | place: USA: North... | reverse complement strand
CTTCGTGAAAAAATCGAATCCGATCCCGAAAATCCCTTGCACTTGAAAACGGTTCGCGGCGCGGGCTATCTGTTTGAAACCCGTGCGGCTTAATCTTTTTTGGAAACTCGGCTTCGCCTCCTTCGCTCTGCTCATCGCAGTCCTGCTTTCCATGGATTTTTACGCAGAACGTGCGCTGAGCCGCAACTACGAGCGCGCCGGCTTCGAACAGCTTGCATCCATTGCGCGCATCGCTCTCGCGCATCCGCCGCAACTTGCTCCGGCTGAGACTTCGCAGAGTTCTCCGAGCTTGCAGGAATGGGTCAAGCAAATGGCCGCCAGCGGAGCGCGCGTTACGGTTATCGCGTCCGACGGCCGGGTGCTGGCCGATTCGCAGGCCGATGTGTCCACCATGGAAAACCACGCGGAGCGCCTGGAGATTCGCGACGCACTGGCAAAGGGCTCCGGCCAGTCCATTCGCCACAGCGTTACGATCGGCCGGGATCTCTCTTATTATGCGGTCCGTCTTTCCCTTGCAGGTGGCCCTCCGGTTGTCTTGCGGTTTGCACTCCCGCTCCAAACAGTGGACGAGGAATTGTGGCAATTCCGCCGGGGTCTCTGGCTGGCCTCGCTCTTTGTGCTGCTTGTCACAGGGACTATCTCCTTGCTCATTTCGCGGTCCTTCGCTGGCCGGGTGGACCGGCTCATGAGATTTTCGCTGCGCGTGGCGGAAGGCGATTTTCGACCCCTCGACGCGAACCGTTCCGGGGATGCCTTGGAAGCGTTGGCCATTTCGCTCAACCAGACAGCGGCGCGGCTCGACCGCACCATTCGGACACTCACCGAAGAGCGGAATCTCTCTTCTGCGATTTTGGGAAGCATGGTCGAAGGCGTAGCCGTGGTGAATTCCTCCGAGCGCTTGGTTTTCGCAAATCAAGGATTTGTTTCGATTCTCGGGCTCGATGTGCCTCCGCAATCCGGGCGCGCGCTGGTGGAGGTGGTGCGCCAGACGGAATTGCTCTCCGCGGTTCGCCAGGTGCTGAAAGGGGATCCGCGGGTCGAATCGGAGATTGTCACGGGCACGCTGCGGCAGCACTACTTTGCCGTGACGGTCGCCTCTGTACGGGCGACGGAAGACGCCGGCGCGGTGATTGTGCTGCACGATATCACCGACCTGCGCAAGCTCGAGCGCGTGCGCCGCGACTTTGTAGCGAACGTGTCTCACGAATTGCGGACGCCTCTCACCGCGATCCAGGGGTTCTCCGAAACGCTTCTCGCCGGCGCCATCGACGATCCGCAGAACCGCGTCCGCTTTCTCGAAATTATTCTCGACCATTCCCGGCGTCTCGCGCGGCTTACCGAGGATCTGCTCATGCTTTCGAAAATGGACGCCGACCGGCTGGAGTTGGAGATTCACCGGCTCAGCGTTTCTCAATTCGTCGAAAGCTGCGTCGAGACCGCGCAGCGCCCCGCCGCAGAAAAAGATTTGCGCATCTCCGTGAACCTCTCTCCGTCTCTTCCGGACATTGCCGCAGACCGCCGCCGTCTCGCGGAAGTCCTCCAGAATCTGCTCGACAACGCCATTCAATACACACCCGCGGGCGGCCAAATCATGGTCAGTGCCTCACTGGAAAATGAAGAAGTCGTCTTCACGGTATCCGACACCGGCATAGGTATCCCTCAGGCTGATCAACCGCGCATCTTCGAGCGCTTTTACCGCGTAGACGTGGCGCGTTCGCGCGAAGTGGGTGGAACCGGACTAGGGCTGTCCATCGCCAAACACCTTGTGGAAGTTCATGGCGGGCGGATCTGGGTCGAAAGTGCAGTCGGCCAGGGCTCTCAGTTCCACTTCTCCGTTCCCATCTTCGATTCGGGACGCGCCAGCCTGCGCGGCTCTCGCTAATCCGGCCTTGTACCTAATCTGCGCTGTGAAGCCCTCCCAAGTCTCTTGTTTTCCGCAAATTCACATGAATGTGAATCGGCTGTAACAATTTTCTGGGCAAACTTTTGTTTACGAGCGGAAGTATGGCCGCATGCCCTCCGCTCCGGAAGGGGACGAATGGCCAGTACGTCCGGCTTGACCGAAGTTGTGCTCTACGACACGCTTGTGAATTACCTCGTCTCCATGGCCCGCACCGTGGAAGGCGCCATGAACCGCGCGCTCGACGCCATCATCAGTCCCGAAAGCGCGCGCACCGCTGCTCTGCCTGGCGAGGTATTTCTGCTCGAGCCGCGCATCAACGAAATGGAAATCGTCATTGACGAGCACGCCATCCGGCTCCTGCGCCGCGGCTCGTTTACCGATGACGAGATGCGCCTGATCGTTGCCGCGCTGAAAATCACCAATGATCTCGAGCGCATCGGCGATATCGCGGTGAATCTTGCCGAACGCGTCGTTTCTCTCCGCGAAATGTCCGGTGCGCAAATTCCGGAAGAGCTCGCTCCGATGGCTCACGCCGTCCGTGCCATGGTCAGCAAGAGCCTCGGCGCGTTGATCTTCCGCAACGTGGAGATGGCCACGCAAGTCCTCGAAAGCGACGACGTCGTCGACCAGTATCGCGACCGCATCTTCGAGCAACTGATGCAGCGCATGACTGCCGAGCCTGCCCTGGTCAGCCCCGGCTTGCAATTCATTCTGGCCACGCGCCACCTCGAACGCATCGCCGACCACGCCACGAATATCGCCGAAGACATCATTTTCTGGGTGCGCGGCCTCGATGTTCGCCATGGGCGCGGCCTTACCGCGCTTCCGGAACAGAACGCCCAGGCCTCGGAAGCCGAATCGAACCTTACGCAGAATTCACATTCTCTTCATTCGGAAGTGACGCCCGTCGGCAATACTGAGCGCGCTTGATCTTCAATCCATGTCCTACCTCGGGGACCGGTGCACCCCTGGCTCCGGTCCCCTTCTCCCCCCTCTATGGACAGGTGTCGGACTCAGGGCGGTGCCCGTGATCGAGGAGCGCCACAGGTTTAAGCTTTACTCAAAGACAGCATCGTTTGGTACCGTGCCTCGGTCGTTTCGTTGCGCGGAGGCCGAGCGGGCTTCCCTGCCTGAAACCTTGGGCCGCTCAAAGTCATCCAAAGACAAGGGCCGGGAAGCTGGATATACTGGACGTGGCGCCGAGTCATCTTCGAGCACTTTCCTCCTTGGCTGGAAGTTAATTAGAGCGTCGAAAAGGCAATCTGGACCTGTACCGTGTTTGCGCTAAAAACCACTGGCGGATTCGCTGAGTCTCCTGGGCATCCCCTTGACCGGGGCACCCTTCTTAATTATGGTCAATACATAGAGACATGCTAGCGAATAGGCATCCCAAGTTGGTCCTGAGGATATCCCCCTGGTGGGCGGTAGTCTGCCTGCTCCTCGCTGTTCTCTTTTTGTACAATCCCTTTTTCACTATCTATGGCTCATCCGGTGTTCGCTCGGTTTGCCATCCACTGAGTTTTCGCGGCACGGTGGCCTCGTCGGAATTGCGCCGCTCCCTTGTGACACAGGTACAGCCGAAAATCGATGCCCTGGACGAAGCAGCATTGGATGACGTCAGGCATCCTGATGCTTCATGTCCAAACCTTGTGGCCTTGCCGGACGAGCCATTGCGTTCCAAGCAAGAAGCCGTTTTGGATAGTTTGTGGTTCCGTCCCCCGCCTGTTCTTTAGTCCCTCGCGTCTAGCGTTGAGGAATTGAATTTTGCCGGTCAAATTGCAAGAGACCGCGAACTATCTTTCTTTTTCTTTACTCAAATATTCTGCAAGCGCCCTTTGCCGGGGCGAGTTATTGCCCGGCCCAGGCGTTTTGTCCCGGACAGAGAGATGAATACAAAAAAATGGTTGATGACCTCGGGGGTGGTGATTGTTGGGGGAATCCTGGGCTGGCTCTGGCTGGGCCGCTCGCTATCCCATGGGGATGATGCGCATCCGCAAGCGGATACTCTCGACAAAACACCCGCTGCCGTGGCACTCGTCAAGCGTCGCGACCTAGGCGACACGCTCACCGTATCTGGCGCCTTTAAGCCGTTTCAAGACATCGATGTGCACGCTAAAGTGGCGGGCTACATTAAGGTGATTTACGTCGACGTCGGCGATCACATCCAGGCAGGACAGACGCTTGCGATTCTCGAAGTCCCGGAACTTGTCGCCCAACTCGCCGGCGCAGACGCCGCGGTTCGCGCTGCGCAAGAGCAAATTCCACGGGCTAAGGGGGACCTGGAGCGCGCGCAATCGACCCACGCCGCCGCGCATTCTGCATACCAGCGCCTCAAGCAGGCGGCTGATTCTCAGGCGGGCCTTGTTGCCCAGCAGGAAGTGGACGATTGGCAGGCCAAGGACTTGGGAGCAGAAGCCCAGGTAGCTAGCGCCGAAGCCGCACTCTCGGCGGCCCGGCAGCAACTCGAGGTGGCCCAGGCCACGCAAAAGCAATACACCGCTTTGTCGGACTACACGCGCATCACCGCTCCGTTCGCCGGGGTGATCACCGTTCGGTACGCCGACACCGGATCGCTCATCGCCGCCGGTACTTCCTCGAGTACGCAATCCATGCCGGTGGTCCGGTTGGCGCAGATTTCCGTGTTGCGGCTGGTCCTGCAAATTCCAGAGTCGGTGGCCCCGCAAATCCATGTCGGTGGTTCGATGAAAGTACACGTGCAGGCCTTGAATCAAGACTACGAGGGAAAAGTTTCCCGCTTCGCCGATGCGTTGGACCAGCAGACGCGCACGATGGAGACGGAGGTTGATTTTCAGAATTCCGACGGCAAACTCATGCCGGGTATGTTTTGCGAGGCCTACTTCATCCATAACAAGAAACAGAATGTGCTCGCGATTCCGATTGAGGCCGTAAGTCGCACCGCAGATCAGACCACCGTCCTGGTCGTGGATTCCCAAGATGCTGTTGCAACTCGCACGGTCAAGCTGGGGCAGGAAGACAGCACGCACATCGAAGTGCTGTCGGGTTTAACCGAAGGCGAGCGCGTCATTGTCGGCAACCTCAACGAGTTTACTCCGGGACAAAGAGTCTCCCCGAAAATGATGGAATCAGGGTCGGCCGCTAAGGCGGGGGGCAGCTGATGCCTAAGTTCGCGCTCGCCTATCCCTACTTCATCATCATGCTCTGCCTGGTCGTCGCCGTCGTGGGCATCACCACGGTTGTGCGCATGCCGGTGGACCTCTTTCCCCAGATCAACATCCCCGTGGTTGTCGTAGCCACGTTTTACTCCGGCATGCCTCCTCAGCAGATTGAGGCGGACATCACGGATACCTTCGAGCGTTTTTTCACCTTGGGAAGCAACATCGACCATATCGAGTCGCGCTCTCTGACTGGCGTCAGCCTCATCAAAATTTACTTCCAACCGGGTACCGATTCGAATGCGGCACTGAGCAATATCGCCAATTTGGCCATGGCCGACCTGCGCCGGCTCCCGCCTGGAACATTGCCTCCGGTGGTCCTGAAGTTTGACGCCTCGAGCTTGCCGGTTTGTCTCGTCACACTGAAAGGAAAAGGTCTGGACGAAACGCGGCTGAAAGATCTGGCCCAATTCCAGGTGCGCAATCAGATTGCTAACGTGGAGGGCGCCTCAGTCCCCCAGCCGTTCGGTGGAACGTATCGCCAGATTCAGGTCTTCGTGGATCCGGTGAAACTGGAAGCCCATCAATTGAGCCTCATGGATGTCGTTCACGCCATAAACGACTCCAACCTGATTCTTCCTGCCGGTGACGTGCGCATTGGAAACAGGGATTACAACATTTACGCCAATAGCCAGGTTGCGGCTGCTGCCGAGATCAACCGGTTTCCCCTGAAGACCGTGGGCCTCGGCTCCGTTCTTGTTGCCGACATCGGCAAAGCGGAAGACTCCGGCGCGATTCAAACAAATATCGTGCGCATTGATGGCCAACACTCCGTTTACGTTCCCATTCTCAAACAGGGAGGAAACAGCAACACCATTGCGATCGTCAACGGGATCAAGAAGGCTACGAAACACCTCGTTGACATCCCTGATGTGTTGAAGACCGCCGTGGTCTTCGATCAGTCCATTTTCGTCAAGACCGCCATCAAGAATTTGCTCAAAGAGGGCGGCATCGGACTCGCGCTTACCGGTCTCATGATTCTGCTGTTTTTGGGTAGCCCGCGCGCCACCTTCGCTGTTCTGCTCTCCATTCCGCTTTCCGCCTTGATGTGTTTTCTGGTGATGAACGGCATGGGCGGGTCCATCAACACCATGCTCCTCGGCGGCTTGGCGCTCGCATTTTCCAGGTTGATTGACGACTCGGTCGTGGTCCTCGAGAATATTTTCCGCTTCATGGAGAACGGTGCCCCGCCCCGCGAGGCCGCCGAAAAAGGCGGCATGGAAGTGGCTCTGGCGGTGCTTGCCGCAACTTCGACCACCTCCATCGTGTTTTTTCCCGTCACCTTTTTCTATGGCGTCAGCCGCTATCTCTTCCTGGATCTCGCCTTGGGTGTCGTTCTCTCGATTTTCGCTTCCTACATCTTTGCGATGACCGTGGTTCCACTATACTGCGCGACTTTCATTCGCTTGCACCACGACGAACACGGAGAAGCAGCCAAAGCCAAGTCCTCACTGTTGGACCGCATTGTTCGGCGCTTCAACGAGTACTTCCAAAAGCTTTTGCTCTTCTACGACAAGTCCGTGCAGAAAGCTCTCGAACGTCCGAAACGCACCGTGGCAATCATCATGGGCGGAATCGTTGCCGTTTTCGCCGCTCTTTTTCCGTTTGTGGGCACGGCTTACTTCCCACGCACCGATCCCGGGCAGTTCGTAATCAACGTCAAAGCGCCTGCGGGGACTCGGATCGAGGTCACGGACGACTATATCGCCAAAGTGGAAAACGACATTCGCCAGGTTGTCTCGCGCGACGACCTCGAAATGATCGTTTCCAACATCGGCATTACCCCGGACCTTTCCGCCATTTATACCAGCAACTCCGCGATGCACACGGCCTTCGTGCAAGTGAACTTGAAGGAGGACCACAAGATCGGGAGTTATCAGTACATGAACCGCATCCGCCGAAAGCTCGCGGCGGATTTGCCGCAGCTCAGCGTCTATTTCCAGGCCGGCGGTCTTGTGGACTCCGTCGTAAATCAGGGCCTGCCAGCTCCGCTGGACATTCAAATCAGCGATAACGACATGGCCGAAGCCTATGGACTTGCGCGCAATATCGCCTTTCACCTCAAGGGCTCCAAGAACGTGAACGACATCTTGATTCCGCAGGACATCGATTACCCCGGCCTGGAACTGAACATCGACCGGGAACAAGCCAGCCAGCTTGGGCTTTCGCCGCAAAGCGTCGTGGACAACGTGATTACCGCGCTTACCTCCGACGGCATGATCGCCCCGAGTTACTGGATCGACCCTGAAACCGGCAACAACTACATGGTCACGGTCCAGTATTTCAATCAGAAAATCGGTTCCATGACCATGTCTGATTTCAAGAACATCCCTCTGCGCGCGAGCACTTCCGCCAAGTACACGCCGCTTCAATCCGTCGCGAGAATCGAACCCATCAGCACGCCCACAGAAGTCGATCACTATCAGATTCGCCGCATCATTGATGTTTATGTGATGCCTACGACGGAAGATCTCGGCGCGGTCAACAAAGAGGTCAAGACGTTGCTGGCGGGATTGAAGACGGGGAAAAATGTGCGCATCACCGTGCGTGGCGCTGTGGTGGGCATGAATGAATCCTTCACCCGCTTCGCCATCGGCCTGGTTCTCTCCATCATGCTTGTTTATCTCATCCTGATGGCCCAGTTCCGCTCGTTCGTGAACCCGTTCATCATTCTTACGGCCATTCCTCCGGGTTTGGCAGGTGTCCTTTTGATTCTTCTCGTCACAGGTTCCACGCTCAATATCATGTCCTTGATGGGCGTCATCATGATGACGGGGATTGTGGTTTCGAACAGCATTCTGATCGTCGAGTTCTCCGGAATCCTGCACGAGCGTGGCATGACCCTGCGCGCCGCCGTCGTCGAGGCGTGCAAGGTGCGCCTCCGCCCGATTCTGATGACCTCTCTTGCCACCCTTCTCGGCCTTTTGCCGATGGCCCTGGGTATAGAAGCGGGCAGCGAACAGTACGCGCCGCTCGCCCGAGCGATCATCGGAGGCCTCGGAGTTTCCGTTGTTGTAACCGTTTTCCTGGTGCCCGCGGTGTACCTCATCGTTCACGGCCGCGATGAGGCGCCCGCTTCGGAGGCCAAGGCATGAGTCGCGGATTGCTGAAAGTCTTGATCCTTCTGGCTTGCTCTCCTGTGGTGCTCCCCCTCAGCGCCCAGATGCCGCCGGTGCAAAATCCGATGGGCGCTTCATCACCGGCTGCTGGCTCGCAGCAACAGGGTCAGGGTGTGATCTCGCTCACCCTGCAGCAGGCGGAAGCCCTGGCTCTCAAGAACAATCCACAGATCAGCGTCGCGCGCCTCAATGCCCTTGTCGCTCAGCAGATTGTTCGCGAGCAGCGTTCCGCGCTGCTGCCGACCGCCGTCGTGAACTTGACGGCCGTCGATGCAAACCCCGGCAGCCGCATGTCCGCCGGCTTTCTCAACAATCCGGTCCTTTTTTCGAGGGCTGCGGGTGGAGCCATGGTCAGTCAACTGGTGAGCGATTTTGGCCGCACCACCAATCTTCTCTCCAGTTCCAGGTTCCAGGCCAAGGCCGAGGATCAAAACGCCGTGGCCACCACCGCGGACATTATTCTCGTTGTCGATCAGTTCTTCTACAACTCGTTGGAGACGAAAGCGCTCGTCCGCGTCGCGCAAGACACGGTCAAAGCCCGCCAAACTTTTGTGGACCAAATACGCGCTTTAACCGACGCGAAACTCAAGTCCGACATTGACCTGAGTTTTGCGAAGGTCGAATTAGCGCGTGCCCAACTCCTCTTGCTCGAATCAAAGAACAACTATGACACCGCTCTGGCGATGCTGTCCGCTATTCTCGGCTACCCCCGTAAGCAGACCTTTGAACTTGTGGAGGAAACCACCCCGCTCTCCCCGCCGTCCCCAGACGTGAGCAACCTGATTCAACAAGCTTTGGATCAGCGGCCGGAAATCAAGGCGCTCCAGCTGGAGGTCCAGGCCGCGCAGAAATTTCGCAACGCCGAGCGCGATCTCTGGATGCCTTCGGTCAGCGCTTTGGGTGTCCTTGGTGAAGCCCCGATTCGCGACAATCACATTCCAAACTGGTACGGCGCTGTCGGCGTCAATGTCAATATTCCCGTCTTTAACGGTTTTCTCTTCAGCGCTCGCGAAAAGGTTGCTGATGCGCAAACGGAAGTGAATCGCCAGAAGCTTCGCGATATGCAGGACAACATCGCCCGGGATGTCCAGGACGCCTGGCAGGATTCCAACCGTGCCTATGAGCGGTTGGCCGTCACACAGCAGCTTCTGGAACAGGCCGACCTGGCGCTCCGCCTCGGTCAGGCCCGCTACACTCTCGGCCTGGGTTCCATCGTCGAATTCACCCAGGCTGTGCTCCAGCAAACCGAAGCGGATATCGCCGACACGGACGCGAAGTACCAATATCGCTTGAGCGTGATCGTTCTCGCCTACATGATCGCCGCGCCGAGATAATCCCTTCCCGCCTCGTTTTCTTACAGCGGAAAGTCCGGGTCGCAACCGGACGTTCAGGGAACGGTCCGCTGTCTTCTCGCAGGCCGTATTCGCACGCTTCCTCGCACACTTCGGCGTGCACGCTTCGCGCCCAGAATCACCACAAGCCGAAGCCATAAAAATCCAATAAGCGTAAGCGCATCAATGGGATGCGCTTCGGCCAACCCGATTGTTACAGGATATTCACAATGAGTTGACGCAACTGTAAGACGGGACCTTTACCTTCTGCGGCGGGGTGGTACGTATACGGTACAGCAGCACGCGGATCTTTGCTCTAAAGTTCCAGAAGGAAGAGAGAGGAAATGAAAAAACTAGCTGCACTCACACTGTCGCTGTTCCTGACGACCGGAACAGCTCTCGCTGATTCATCGAACAACGCAAATCCTGAACCAGCCAAGGCCGCAGATCCGGCGAAGCCTAAAGCCGCCAAAAAGGCGGACAAGTCGGATTCCGCAATTGCCGCCCAGCTCGAAGAGCTCCGGCAAGCCGTGCAAGCCCAGCAGGAGCAACTGCAACTGCTGAAGGAAGAGCTGGCCAAGCGTGATCGTCAGATTGACGAAGCGCGCGAAGCCGCCGCTGCGGCCAATGCTCGCGCTGCGGAAGCCACCTCCAAGGCTACCGAAGCGGTGAACACCACCGCCGATGTGAAAGCCGAGACGGCGACGCTCCATTCCACGGTCAGCGACTTGAAGGCCAGCAACGAAGTCCTCAAGACTACCGTAGACAAGGAAACCTCCGCCGCCCAGAAAGATGCGGAAGAGGGCCCACTCGCCATCCGGTACAAGGGCGTCACCATCACCCCGGGTGGATTCGTCGCGGCTGAATCGGTTTTCCGCACTCACGCCACTGGCGATGACATCAACACGCAATTGACCGGCTTGCCCTATCCCAACAGCGCGTTGAGCAGAATCAGCGAGACCTCTGTGACTGGACGCCAGTCCCGCCTTAGCATGAAAGTAGATGGGAAGCTTGCCGACACCAAGCTGACGGGCTATGTCGAGACGGACTTTCTCGGAACCGGCGTCACTTCCAACAACCGCCAGAGCAACAGCTATGTGATGCGCTATCGGCAATTCTGGGCCCGGGCGGCTTGGGAGAATGGATTCTCCCTCTCCGGCGGCCAGATGTGGAGTTTGGTCACCGAGGACAAGAAAGGTATCGAGAATCTCCAGGAACTTACCCCGCTTGTGATTGACCCCCAGTACGTCGTGGGCTTTGCTTGGCAGCGTGCCTATGGATTCCGCGTCGCTAAGAGCTTTAGCGACAAGCTTACCGTGGCCGCCTCGGTAGAAGGACCCCAAACCACATTTACCGGCCACAACAGCGGCAACAACTTCTTCTTCAACACTCAGGGTGCCGGCGGTGGACTCTTCAACTTCACGGATACCACTGGTTACACCGCGAACAAGTCGCCTGACCTCCTCTTTAAAGCCGCGCTGGATCCTGGGTGGGGTCACTACGAAGTTGTGGGAATCCTCAGCCCGTTCCGCGATCGCGTTTACCCCTGCGGCGCTGTGCCGCTCCCGGCTGTCTTGGCTAACCTCCCCGCCGCTTGCGCGGGCAGCGCCACTTCCGTGGCTGGGGCCAACAACTATTCCACGGTTCGTGGTGGCGTGGGCTTCACCGCTCGGCTTCCCATCGTGGCGAAAAAGCTCGATCTCCTCGGCCACTTCCAGGGCGGTGACGGCGTCGGCCGTTACAGCTCGGCGCAGTTAGCTGACGTGACTG
>Ga0187816_10000554_pt1 | contig 11320 bp, 13 predicted proteins | sample NC_wetland_sal_i_16_FD_132960 | JGI IMG/M metagenome (GOLD analysis project Ga0187816, IMG submission 132960) | Wetland sediment microbial communities from Neuse River Estuary, North Carolina, USA - SO4_1 | ecosystem: Environmental > Aquatic > Freshwater > Wetlands > Sediment | place: USA... | reverse complement strand
TGTCTGGGTTGGCGTAAAGCTCCGGGAAACCGCCGCGCACGATGGCTGTCTTGACCCCGGTTTCGGGTAATGCCGCCTGAATCTCGCCAAACGAAAGGGTCTCCAGTTCCACGATGTCAGCCCTGCCTGCCAACGATTCGGAAACGTTCTTCATCAGGGTGAACTTCTGCGAACCAGTGAGCAGGAATTGCCCATTGCGTGTGCGGTGGGCATCGACGGCCACCTTGAGGTGCCGGAACAAGCCGGGTGCATATTGGACCTCATCAATGAGGACGGGCGGCGGATGTCGTTGGAGAAAGGTGCCGGGTTCCTTTTCCGCTTGCTCAGCCTCGGCGGGGAGGTCGAGGGATACAAATGCATGTTTCGGGAACAGGCGGAGGAAGGTGGACGTTTTGCCGGTCTGTCTGGCTCCGGTCAGCACGACCACAGGCCGCGTCTTCGCGGAGCGTTGCAGGCGAGGTTCAACCGCGCGCGGAATCCACATGTGCAAAATATACGATATAATCGCATATATTGCAAACCGCCCAACGTGCCCATTGACGGCCACGCCTCAGGATTGGCCAAGAAACAGGACCGCGATTTCGCGAGGGGCGACATGGGCACGGATGAGTTCACCGATTTTCTCCGGACCATGTGCGGGAGATTGGTCAGCGCCAGCCGCGACGGCTCGATTCACTTCATCTGCATGGACTGGCGACACGTCGGCGAACTCCTGGACTTGGTTGCGGGAGCAGGGAGTAGAAGAGGCGGTGATGGAGTCGACTCGCTCCACGTGGGCGTAAGCACGATTTCAAGGATGCCGAGCGCTTGGTTCGCCGATTGATGGCCAACGAACTGATCTTAAGTTTTGTGCCTAGCGGCGAACAGCGTATCTGGCGGAGCATGACCCGCATGAAGCTGCAACTCACGCGCGATCGCGTGCGACTGCAAAACCAGATCGAGTGTTTGCTGGAAGAAATGCGGATCAAGCTGTCGATTGTCGTCAGTAATCTACTGGGCGCCAGCGGGTTGCGCATTCTGCATGCTTTGGCAAATGGAGAAACCGACCCGAAGAAGTTGGCGCAACTGGGTGGCGAGCGGTTGCAGTGCACCGAGGAGCAACTGGTCGATGCTTTGACGGGAAGAGCACAGCCCGTGCATGGGGAGATGTTGGCATTGCAGCTAGAGCGGTTACAGTTGATCGATCAGCAAATGGCTCAGCTCAATAGCATGATCGCGGCAGCCATGAAGGCGCATCAAGACGCCGTGATTCGACTGGCGGAAGTGCCCGGCCTGGGAGTGGATTCTGCGCAGCAGATCATTGCTGAAGTAGGGGCCCAAGCCAGTACGTTCCCCTCGGCGGCGGAGTTGACCTCGTGGGTGGGAACCTGTCCCGGCAAGGAGGAAAGCGCGGAGCAGAACCACAGCAGTCGCTCCGCGAAAGGCAATAAATATCTGCGCCGCGTGCTGAACCAAGCAGCGCACGCTGCTGTGGCGAAGAAAGGCAGCCATTTTCAAGCCGTGTTCCGGCGTCTGCTGCCCCGCCTAGGCTATCAGTCCGCCATCTGGGCGGTGGCTCATCGGCTCTGTCGTATCGTTTGGAAGATCTTGCATGAAGGAGTCCGATTTATCGAGCAAGGCCACGAAGTCGGCCCCCGAGAAAAGAAGAAACGTGCCCAGATGCTAGCGCGAGCTCTCCGCAAGCTCGGCTATGCGGGCACCATCACACCCATGAACCAAATTGCGGCCACGGCTACGGTCCGCGTCTAGCAGAGGATTTTCGACGGAGTGTAACCGAGCTCTAACATCAATCATTTTTTGGCTGCCGCCTTTGAGATTCCCTAGCCCCCCAAGTACGAGCCAATGTGCGAAGTCGCAGAAAGCCGAAGAAGTACATCACTACTTGAAATATGGCCGTGGCAGAGACTGCCACGTTGCTGCTCATGCGAAATCGATTCTTGATTTTCTTATAGTTCCAGACGCGGCCATCGCCTGTGCGCAGTTGTGTTGCCGATCACGTCACCGCGACGTGGCACGGACTCTGATCGAACAGTCAGTTTTGCCAGCTGCGACACCACTCTCTGCGTTTTAGATTTGATCGCATGATGAAAGGAGTCGGCCATGCATAGACTCATGATAATTTGCGCTCTTGCAGTTCCAGTATTCGCGTCCGCTCAGACCGCCGGTCAAGCCACAGTGATCTCCGGGTATGCCAGTAACCGGGTGCCGCCGGGGGTGACCGCGCTCACAGATGCCCCGCTCGTACATACCCCTTCGGTAACGCTGGACGCAGCTCCGCTATCGGCGGCACATGGAGGGTTTGCCACACTCACTTGGTACGATCCGGGCACCGTTTCTGAAGCGCCGGACGAACCCAGCGCAGCACTCGCTCCACCGCAAGACCGGAACTTTATGAATGTGGGAGTTGGCGCATCTGAAGACAGCGAAGGCGTGGCTAAGTTGATGGAAGAGCAACCCAGTCGGCGGGTTGCGACACGGGTTTACACCAATCGGGATGTCGTCCGACTGGTCCAGCAACGAGATCAGAGCATCGGCCTAGTTAAATACGGGGACACAACGAAGCAACTGCATTAGCCAGGCAGAGGACAGCAAGAGGTAGGTGGATGTTTCACCATTGTGAGGTCTTTCAGAGTTTGTTCGGATTTCCGAACAAGCTTACATTTTTGCGGCCAAATAGCTGAAGCAATGTCCTACAACAGTTAGAAGTGACGCGCGCCCGCCCTTTCACTCACAGGCCCCTCATTTGAGTCACGGGACGTTCCCCGAACCCGCACCTCCCAGAGCCAGCTCAAAGGGGTTTCGCGGATATCACAGCGGCTCAGTTTCACTCGTGGTGATCTAAACCTTTCCAGTCAGTCGCAATTGTCGCTTCCGGTGCCGAGTCTCGAAAAGATGACTGTCAGTCTCGGGTTCAGCCGAAGGCGACACGTCCTAACCCCCGCACGATCGCTTTCCGCGTGAGCTTAGCGAGTCTGGTGGCCGTCGTGGCTGTGGGTCTTGCGATTCTCTGGCGGCGCCCCAACGCGCATGAAGATACCGCCCCTGGGAACCGTCCAAGCGCTCGCGAGCCCCAAACCTCGTCGCAGCCTGAAGGAGCAAGCCAAGTGCACACAGTTAATCCCGTTGACCTACCGGTGCTTGGTAGTCAAGGAGAGGATGGCACGGAGGGTTCACCTTGCGATCGTCTGGCACCTGCCGAGTACCGTTCGATACCAAACGGCAGCAGGATCATGCCGGACATTGGCACGAATGGGTACCCTACCAGCGATGACGGTGTGAAAGCGAACAGTCGTAGACTTGAGTTTCTCCTTCTTCATAACTCTTAATTCTTGCGCCCGGACGATTGGCCTGTCGTTGCCGAAGAGCTCTAAGCAAGAAGCTAGGAGACAGCTTGACGACATCTCTGAGGTATCGCCATGCGGAGAATTTCAGTAAACATTACACTGCGATCATGAAAGTGATGTACAAAAGGTACAAAAGCATCCCGTCTGGGAAAATGGATGTTAATCTCAGTACCAAGCTTCTGCTGATTGTCTGATCCACACGACTTGAATGCCATTATTTTCGTCGTCTCCTGAAAAGAGCATCCACCGGAATTTCGCTGGCATCGCTACGCACAGCGCAGACTTCAATTACTTGGATAGGTTGCGTTTCTGGGTTGGCGAATTGGCGAACAAGTTTTCGCCGTGCTGTCGGCATATCGTCGATGTCGGGGAGAGGTGCCCATATCCAGCCACTTCTCCCTCAAGTCTGGGACACAGTTCAAAACAAGACAAGTGCATGCTGGTCAGGAGGGTGGCAGAAAGGTCGGGCAGACGGGGCTCAATCCCAGCCTTGGCTCGTACAAACAATGAGCAATGTGCAGTATTGAATGACTTCTTTCGTAATCGTTCCAATCCAGCCAGTATTGTTGATTATCGAACCCTGCGTTTTGCGCAACGACCTGAATTTGCGGAGCACGGGATTCTAGATACAATCAGCAACTAAACTCGCAGATTCGGGTTGGCCTTAGGAGGAGGCTGTTTGGAAACGTCATCAGTCCGGGTTCTCGCGGTCGATGATTATGAACCGTTTCGGCGCTTCATCTGTTCGACGCTGAGAAGAAGACCGGAATTGCAGATCGTCGGAGAAACCTCAGACGGACTAGAAGCGGTTCAGAAAGCCGAAGAACTGCAACCGGACTTAGTTGTGCTCGACATTGGACTTCCATCGCTGAACGGAATCGAAGCAGCTCGAAGAATCCGCAAGCTCTCCCCCGAATCCAAGATACTTTTCACAAGCCAAGAATCCTCTGCCGATGTGGTGCAGGAAGCTCTAGCCTTGGGAGCACTGGGCTACGTTGTTAAAGCACATGCCGGAAGCGACCTCTTACCCGCTGTGGGAGCCGTTCTTGAGGGCCGGCAGTTTGTCAGTAGCGGACCCCGCAGCGAGGCTCCCCCATCGCTTGCATTGGAAAAAGCGGCGTTCACTCGCAGCCACGAGGTCGAATTCTATTCTGATGATGCAGCTTTCGTAGTTGGCTTTACTCGCTTCATCGAAGCCGCTCTAGCGGCGGGCAAAGGCGTTATCGTGGTCGCGACCGAGTCACACCACAAGAGTCTTCTTCAGAGATTACAGGAACATGGCGTGGATACTATCGCCGCCATTGAGCAGGGGCGTTATGTCTCTTTGGACGTTGCCGAGACACTCGCGATCTTTATGGTCAGTGATTTGCCTGACCCCGTGCGATTTTTTGGAGTCGCAGGTGATCTGTTCACGACAGCCGCACGGGCGACTTTGGGGGGGAGGGTTGCAATTTGCGGGGAATGCGGCTCAATCTTGTGGGCTGAGGGTAAGGCGGATGCGGCAGTTCAGATGGAGCAACTTTGTAACCAGCTAGCTAAACGGTACGATATGGATATTCTTTGCGGATTCTCGCACGTATAGAATCACTTCCCGACCTGAGAGGCACGCGAGCGTGGATCGTGGTGCCACGCTTGGGTTGCGATTCGATTGAAAGCGTTCCCTTCAGGAGTTTCACGGGGATAGCTATAGGCGACGTGAAAATTCCTACACCCCGCCCTCCCGCCACGGAACTGTCCGGTGTTGACTTTGGGCCGGTGCCCTGCCCCACGCGCGGCGGGCTGGCCTCCGCGAGGGAGCGGGAGACTGTCGGGCTGGAATCGGGCCGGGATTTTCTTGATCACTGCGGCCCCCTGGCTTAAAGGGCTCCTACGAATATTGAGATTGCCTTGAGAATCTAAATCCAGAGTGAGCTGCGGCGGGAGCGGTTCAAGGCGGAGCGTACCACTTCTGCTGAAGTCAACCCTTAGCACTTTTGGGGTAGTGGGTCAGTTCGCAAACTGACCCACTACCGAACACTGACCTACTACCCACTTTGGGCATTCGATGATCGCCGCTACGTCGCCAGCCTCCAAGTCGTTATGGCTGACCGTCCCTGTCCACCCGCACTCCGAGCATGCGAATAATTCGTGCTGCCAGTCGGAATAGTACTTGCGGACTTTCCCCATTTCTGACACGTCTTGATTGGTGGATTCCCACCGACTGTGACGGAAGCAAAATATCTGTGAGAATGCGAGCGATTTGGCCATCCAATGGTTGACGTTACGGACCGGGAGTCGTACACCCGTAGCTGCTCAATCTGGGCGTTCAGGTATTTTGTGACCAAGCATCCCTCAGACGGACTGTCTATCGTCGCCTCATGTCCAGATATGGGCGACCTTCTGAAGGAGCGACGGTCTGTTGCTTAACTGGCAAATTTCCTGACTAAGTTGCTGATTTTCCAATTCAGCTGAACGGCGGAAAAAGCCCCCGTCCATTGACCAAACACAAATGTTAGGTCCAAGCGTTTTTGTTGGGTTAGCGGGAGTCGCAAACCGGACGAGAAAGCCCGAGTGAGCCCTCGCAGTTGCAATAAATGTCGCGGTGGGCACGTTGGCGGCCAATAGGTTGCCTTTGGTCACTAGCTTGCATTACTAAAAGTCACTTGCGACGGGTAAACCGACCAAGAATCCCAGGATGACGAGCCGCCTCAGCAAACCGCGATCATCAGGCTGACGAATCTAGGGTATGGAACGATTCCCCTGCTTGCATTATGATCCAGAAACTCCCTGGGGTCTTCCTCCCATGCTCAGGGATGCAGTTCCATCTGTGCTTGCGGCTGGGCCGCAACCTTGATCGAATCGCTTCTGCGCGGGCAGGGAGGGTGTTATGTCCTGCAAGTCGTGCCAATCAGAGCACCAGCGCTATCTCAACGGGGAAATCGCCATTCATTTCCCCGGACTCGAGGGTCTCGACAAGCCGATCGTGTGGGTATTTCCGAAAATCTTAGTCTGTTTGGATTGTGGCTTCACGGATTTTGTAATTCCTGAAACTGAACGGCGACAGCTCGCGAAAGCCGATTCCACTTCGGATTAGCTTGCGACGGAGATCGGGCGTATTCAGTTGAGATGCAGGAAATTTACGTGTCCTCCGTTTCGCCGGACTCGCCGCGTTCGATTCCACCACTGACAAAATCGTTACCACCGAGAACCGCTGCCACACCAGTTAGGAGTTCTCTCCCAGCATCTTTTTTCAGGATGTATCCGTACGCCCCAGTGCTCAATGCCGCAGCTACGATCTCTTTATCGCTATTCTGAGTTAGGAAGACTATTTTTGCACCAGGAGCGACTTGGCGTATGCGACTCGCAGCTTCTATTCCATTTAGGTTGGGAAGGCCGATGTCCAGAAGGATCAAGTCTGGTTGCAATTCTTCCGCCCTCTGAACCGCTTCAAGGCCGTCCGAGACTTCGCAGATGATCTGCAGTTCTGGCTGTTTCTGAAGAATCGACGCGACAACCCGCCGAAACGCTTCAAAATCGTCAACCACAAGAACCCGGAGTGATGCCATGCAGTCTCCGTCTAATCTGAACCCTGAAGTCACCGAAGGGTTGCTGAATCCAAAACATAAAGGATTGCATAACGGAAATAATTCGTTCGTTGCGCTAAAGCATTGTTATGTGGTTCTTAAAAGCACAGTTGCAAGGAAATAAGCGTGACCAGACCTTCGCACTCTCCGTTACTCAGACGACCCCTCACAACAAAACGACCAAAACGAGAGCGCCACAAGGCTCGTGTGAGTCATGGGACGTTCGCAGAACCGCTCCCCCAAAAAGTTTATTTAATCGCTCTTGTTCCCGGCGTCGAACAGACGAATCGCCGTAACGGTTGTAGAGCAGACCAATGTGCTCGCGCCCTGGGCAAGATGCAACAAAACTGTTCCTGAATCTTGGCTAACCAGCTAACACACTGCAGGAAAGGCAGTTACTCAGATTTCTAACCTGTCATGCTAGAATTACTCGCATTGGGGCTCACGTGCAGAAGAAAGGATCAGGAGGGCGGTTTGTTCGGTTTGGATCCTTCGAGGCTGATCTCCAAGAGGGCGCCCTCACCAAGATGGGGAGCCGGATTCGTCTCCAAGAGCAGCCGTTTCGGATTCTTGCGCTGTTGCTGGAGCGTTCCGGTCAACTCGTCACGAGGGAGGAAATTCATCAGAAACTGTGGTCACCCGATACGTTTGTGGGGTTCGACGACGCGTTGAACACGGCGGTGCGGAAGCTGCGCGAGGCCCTGAACGATTCGGCCGACAATCCCAGGTTTCTGGAAACCGTTCCTCGCCGGGGCTACCGTTTTGTAGCTCCGGTGGCTTGGCCGGCCGAACCGCAAGGCGTGGCCCCAACCACATCCCGCGTCCGTCGACACCCGTATCTTTGGCTCGCCGCCGCTCTAATCGTGGCAGGCACAGCTGTTGGAGGATACTGGCATCTCCGCCGTCCAAGCTCCCAAATCACTCCCGAATACACCATCGTTCTCGCAGATTTTGCCAACAGCACGGGCGATGCAATCTTCGACGACACCCTGAAGACAGCGCTCAGCGTCTCTCTGCGGCAATCACCTTTCCTGAATGTGCTTTCAGATGGCGAGGTAGCGAAGATCTTGCATCAGATGACCCTTCCGGCGGACAAGAAACTCACGCCAGAGATAGCCCGCGAGCTTTGCCGGCACGCGGGCAGCAAAGCCTTCCTTGCTGGGTCGATTGGCAATCTGGGCAGCAAATATGTACTGGGGTTGAAGGCGGTAAATTGCCAGAGTGGAGACACGTTGGCGGAGGAGCAGGTGACGGCGGCGTCCAAGGAGAAGGTGCTGGACGCGCTAGGCGAGGCCGCATCCGCGCTGCGCGGCGAACTGGGCGAATCCCTCGCTACACTGCAGAAGTTTGATGGTCCGCTCGAACAGGCCCCGGAGAAAGCCACGTCCGCAGTCCAGCCCGCGTTGGCTTCCGTGAAAGCTCCGAGGCCTGCGAGGCCCAGGGTCCGGCGTGTGCAGGTAGGGACGAACGAAGTCGATTACATCGGAGAAGATGTTACGGTGCGCTATTTCACTCACCCACCTACGCCGCAGCGGAAGCCGACCGCCGATGGTCGGGTCGTATGTCGGGAGGTATATATCGGGGATGATGTCACGGTGCGCTATTTCACGCCCACACCAGCAAAGAGGCCAGACAGTCGGTGAAGTCCTGACTTCTCATAACCTCTATAACCAGTTCCGTGGCGGAAGGGGTCCAGCGGAATTTCGGTCGTCATTGGCCCTATCCGTGCCGACGAGGCTCTGGAACGCTATGAAAGCGCCATCCTGCAAGTAGCAGGATTAAAAGGAACGCGAATCCCATCACTAAACCGGCGATCATGTTTGCACTCTCTGACTTCTGATCGGAAACTGGGTCGGGCATCGGTATTTCAGAGCGAGAGCCATCGGCGACAGCCAAACCGGGCGCTCTGCGTCGCGCGTTTCGTTGTTCGCGATGCTCTCGTTCCCACTGGCGTTTACGTTCCGGGTCTTTGTATGGCATGGATCGAGTCCTCCTTGTCTCCTGAAAAATGCACGACCGCTACGACGCTTTCTCCTTGGCGACGAATTCAATCACCCTGGCCAATGTGCTGGGTTTCACGCGCGCGCCCCGGCTAATCAGCATGACGGTTTTGCTATCTGTCTTGGTCGCGCGGGCTGTCTTCCTGATCCCAATTTCTACAATTCTTCTTCTGAGTTCCTGATCGGCAACCGTCTTGCCGTCGCTATATTCCGCACAGTGGAAGTCCACTAAACTCATCAGTTCCGCGAACAAGGCTTCCACCTTGTTTCTTTGCTGCCGCGCACTGGCGAACTCTGGCGTCTTCGCCAACTCCCGTGCGCGTTGCCGGACGGGTTCATCCATGTGGATGGCAAGAAAGCGAAACGCTCCGCTGGTGCAATTGGGCGTTTAGCGCTCACGCACCACAACGTTTGCGGGTCCCGATGTAGGCATCGGTGCGGTTCCGCGTGTTGCGGCCACCGTAGTTCCGTTGCTGTCCCGCAGGACAGCGGTAGCTGTTTGCTTTCGGGTTGATAGGTGAACCGCTCGGGAACGTAGAACGGGCTGTTCTTTCCGTGGATACTGTCGCGGGTTCGCATATAGGGCGTGATGCTTCGCTCCGCCAACCATTGCAAGAACTCCCCGTTCCCGTAGGTCGTGTCGGCCGCAACCGATTCTGGCTCTCGTCCTTCCCATTGCGTGAAAGGAGTGAGCATGTCCTGCGCGGCCACCGTCTCCTGACTCATCCGTGCCGCCGTCGCTTGTACTCCCACCATTACGCAGCTGTGGTTGTCGACCAGATAGTTGTCGTAATAACCCAACCGGGCCGGCGTGCCGCCTTTGGTGGCGTAGGTCGAATCCGGATCCGTGGTTGACACTTGTTTTTGCTCATGTACAGGTTCTTCCACCGGGTTCTGCTGCTCCAGTTCCTCCAGATACTGACGCACGCTGTGATTGACCTGCGCAACATCCGCTAACTGCTCGCGTGGAATGCGACGCTCCTTGGCTGCGTTCGCTTCCACGAAGCTGCCATCCACCGACAAATACTGGCCCTGTACCAGTCCCACCTCCACCCACTGGCGCACGATCTGTTCAAACAGCTCCTCGAACAGCTTCGATTCCTGAAACCGTCCGTGCCGGTTTTCGAGAACGTGGAGTGATGCGGGATCTCCTGATCGAAGCCCAGACCGTGAACCAGCGCCACGCCAGGTGCATGCGCAACTCCTCCACCAGCTTCCGTTCGCTGGTGACGCCGTACAAATAGCCGATCAACAGAATGCGCAACAGAAGCTCGGGATCAATCGAGGGGCGACCGCTCTCGCCGTAACTGCTTCTCAATCGCTCGCGCACAAACTCAAAACTGATGTGCTTCTCGATCAGCCGCAACGGGTGGGTTTCAGGAACCTGATCTTCCAGACGGAAGGAATAGAACAGCGCTTCGGAGCGAGAATGTTGCCCCATCATGATCAGCAGGCCTCCGACGATGAGAATCCAACAGAGCATGGGCAGGATCACTTTCTTCTAATGCTTCTGCTGAATCCCACCTGCTAATCGCAGTGACTTTTTCAACACCCACGGGATATTTACGCCAGTTAGCAAATCTGGTTTGGGTGGAAAAGCAGGTTAGGAATGCCGCCCTGTCAGGCTTGCCAGTGGTGGCGAGGTTTGTCTGCGGATAGCTTTAACATGTAATCAAGGAGAGAAGACTATGACGACGAAAGGTCAACTTTCCCACACTGCCATACACGCAATGATGCTGGTATTAGGCAGCGGCCTTCCGTGCTTTGCTCAAGACGGCAAGCTCGCCATTCAAGCCACCCCGAAGCAAGCCTACGTCTTCGTAGATGACCATGCGGTCGGCGAAGCCAGCCAGCATCGCTCGCTGAAGCTGAGTCCCGGCGATCACAAGGTGGAATTGGTCAACTACGGCTACACGCCAGTAACTCGGACCGTCACGATCACTGGCGGGCAAACCACGGATCTCGAAATCGCCCTGTCAGCCATTGACTCTACCGTGCCGCCACCATTTGGCGCCATCACCATTGAGAGTGTTAGCCGAGATGCCATACTGCTCAACGGCAAGACGCCTGGTTTTTTCGTCGGCCACGGCGATGAGTTCAACCACGAATGGGGGTGGAAGCAGGAACTGGTGGTTCCCCCGGGCACCTACCAGATGACGATTCTGGGACCCGAAGGGGAACTTTGGTCTGGTCCTGTCGAGGTTTCGGCGAACCAGCGCACGGTCGTCCATTATCCCAAAGGAGTAGTCAAGACAGTCCCGTGGCCTCGTGGAGAAAAGCTCAGCGCGTTGCCCCGCTTCAAAGTGGGTTCGGCGCCCGCACCCGTGGCCGTTCCCAAGCCGACCGCAGAACTGTCTGCTAGCGCCGAGCAAATCAACTGCGGGGACGTGTCGCAGCTCAAGTGGTCTTCTAT
>Ga0187816_10000553_pt1 | contig 11328 bp, 15 predicted proteins | sample NC_wetland_sal_i_16_FD_132960 | JGI IMG/M metagenome (GOLD analysis project Ga0187816, IMG submission 132960) | Wetland sediment microbial communities from Neuse River Estuary, North Carolina, USA - SO4_1 | ecosystem: Environmental > Aquatic > Freshwater > Wetlands > Sediment | place: USA... | reverse complement strand
GTTTGAGATGTTCAATGCCGGTTCGACCTGGCACCATGGGGCCTGGTTGCCCTGCGCCAGCGTTCCCAACTGCGGCAGCACACCGTTAGGATCGCTCGTTCCATTCCAGAACCCCGTCTACGTCTCGCCCTCGAAATGGGCGCGTGACAATCTTTGGCAGGGACATACGATCCAGTTGAGCGCCGTCTATTCCTTCTGATCGCACGAGTTGCCCTTCAGAACTGGAGAAGTCGACAGGCAGTTCGAGAGAAACGGTCACACAAACCCTCAGTGCAAACGGCAACACTGTTGGGAACTGGGCGTAGCTCACTCCTTTTTTAGTCGATTATTCTTGTAGTCTCTGAACCTCGTGCCCGCGGTGGTCATACACTCGCAGGACTGCGACGTGATTTTCTGTCCTAGGATTTCCTCACACGACAAACTGCCAGTTGCACCTAGAAGGAGGTTACCATGATGTGCCAGAGGATCCATGCTGAGCCGCGTTGGAGCGATGTTTGCCTCTAACACCGGCAGAAGGACGCAGGAAAAACCAATTCAATTCGCTGTCGCGTGTGTTCGGACGCGATACGTTCCGGGTGGGGCGGTCAAATCATAAAATGACCCCCTTACCCGGTCGCGCAACATGCCTGTTATCATAGACATGCAGGCAAAGCGTCGGACAATTACAGCGACGCGTGTATCTGTATGAGAGCACGCGAGTTAGTTACCACGCTCTCTTAGCGGGGTCCGTAACCATGTAGACAATTGAATAACCAAGTAGTAAACATAGTGGCATGCAAGGGTCAGGTTGTCGCGGGATGAGTGCGGTCAGGATGGCGATTAGGGCGACTGTGTGAGGCTTGCTGCGGTCCGGGGGGGCAATGAGCAATGGTTCCGCGACTCGGGCAAACAGGCGGGTTTCTGATTACGCTGTCCGGGGGTCCTGTGTACGTTGGCTCGTGCACCCCGGGGTGTTGTGTTGCTCCGCCTTTTTTTGGTTTCGTCTGCCTGCATTCGATCAACGCGAGGAACAGAGCTTCTCGGCATCCACTTTCTGAATGACGAGATGGGACGCGAGCGCACGCTCAATCCTGCTGGATTGCTGACTTGGTACGGAAAGGCGGAAATGCGCCTCGTGGTCATAGGCCCTCCAGTAACTCTGCTATCTCGTCCTTCGTCCCTAGAGCAGCGTCGAGCCTCTTGTCATCCGCCGATGCTTGGAACTGTTTCCCTGGTTCGCCGGTTCTCGCGATGAACGGAAGGTGGCTGGAAGTCTTCAGTGCATGACCGAATCCTCCGTCTTCTCTGCTGGTTTTTGCGCTATGGCATGGATGACACAAACCCATCAAGTTATCGAGGTCGTGGAACCGGTTCCAGCGGTCTTGAGGAGTGGTTCCCCTCCGCCAAGGGATAATATGGTCAGCTTCTGTACTCCAAGCTCTTCTACACATCCCGCAGATCGGGTCACGGCGCAAGCAAGCTTCTCTGAGTCTGAGCCAGAGAACTCTTCCGTACCATCGCTTGGATTGGTCGTCAGCAGACATATACTTTCTTCTCCGGCACCGGATTCGCCTGTTTGAAGCCTGTATCCAGTCCCGCGAGCAACGCGGTAGCTCCCGTTGCCAGATGCACAACTGCTGGGTCCAGCAAATCAACTCCCTCATCGACGCAGAGAGTGTCAACCGCTGCGAGCATTTCGTCGGCGAGCTTTCTCAGCCTTGCTTTCGTAAGTTCGTTCACGCGCCCGCCTTCCTTTCATAAAGGTTCGGCTGTTGTTTTGGTCTTTATCTTGTCGCCCCAGGGTTGGTCCCCTCATCAATTTGCCCCATGTCGTCGGGCAAGTGCATCAGTCCCGGCAGCCGGTTCATGCTGTTTACTTTCTGAATTTCTCCATCCGTTGTGTTCCTTCTGCCGGAGCCGCGCATAGTGCTCAGTAGCGATTTTCGTCACTGTCTTCCCACTTCCCCTGCGGGAAGTTCGCTCGGCGTACGGGGAGGAGGAGGGGTTTCGGCTGGGAGGATTTGGGTTTCGCATTCATTTCCCGGACTCCGCCTTTAGCGCTGCAGCCACGGCTCTGCGGACCTGCTCCGAAATGCTAACGCCGACTTCGGATTGACGGCGACGCATCTCGGCGACCACTGACGGCTGGAAGTGGACAATGACAATATCTGACTTGAGTTCCTTTGGCATGAGTTAATCTCCTCTCATATAGACTGCCAAGTGTTACGGCCCCGTGTTTTGGCCCAAGTGCCAGCATCGTTCTTACGATAAGCGACACCCCCGTTTTGAAGTGCCAGCCAAAACCTGCTGGCACTTGCTGGCACTTGGGCCATATTTGCTCTTTATCTATATGTACACGCGAGGTTTCAAAAGGCAGTCGCTTCCTCCGCGTGCGAGGTGCTGGCACTTGGTTGAATTTGAAGCGAAGTGCCAGCAACTGCCAGCGGATTTTTGCTGGCACTTGGTTCCGGGACCACCCGGACCACGATCATTTTTCCGACCTTGGTTGATTCCAATTCACCGTTAAACTCCATCGCACGCAACGCACGGTCGAACACTCCTGGCCCCAGACGGTGTCCAGACACTTGTTTGAAAAGAAGTCGCCGCCCAATCCACTGACCATCCTTCGCGTGTATGGCCAGCCAGTTTCTAACGGCAAATGACATCCGTGCGTCAGGGTTCTCACCGGGATTCGGCTGAAGCAGGGCGCGAACACGCATCTGATACTTCGCAAGCTCCAGTGCGGGTCCGAGCATGTCCGACGTTAGTGTGCGTTGCCTGTCAAAACTCGCGCAAATGGTTGCCGTGCGGAGGCAGAGTTCGGCTACACGCGGTGTTATCCCCAACTCTTTGATCCAATGGTCGCGCTCTTTGAAGACTGACGGCTGTACACAAACAGGAGTAGGAGGGTCCGCACTCGCAAAGCTTCCATCGTCAATTGTGCTGGGACGTAGGCGGGCGGAATATCGTCGAACGGTCGCCACAGGTATTGATACCCTGTGGGGCATTTTCCGAACAGGAATCGGTCGTATAAACCACCCGTCGTTGCCGATCCGAACAGGTCGCCGAACTGGCTATCTACCGTTCCCCCCGCCAGCGAAAGGCGGGCGTTGAACACTAAGTGCTTCCGCTTGGCCACGGTCATATTTTGCTTGTCGTCATAGAACGCGCTGGTCAAGAACCGTGCGAACGACGCACTCTCAATCATTGTTTTTTCGAGAAGGTGTGCCAGTTCATCGGGATATAAAAGTCGCCCACTACCGTCCACATCGCCTACGTATTCGGCAAGCCCCTCGGCGCTGCCCGATTTCATCTTCATTAGCGAGGGCTCCCTCAGGGAAAGGAGATGGAACGCCATGTCAAATGCCGAACTCTTGCCTGAGTGAACCGGACCGTCCAAGTCGACGTATAAATTGCAGCGAAATTTGGTTTCTCGGGGGACGAGCACACTTGCGCCGGCGAGCAGCGCAAGCCATGCATATGCGCGTGGGAAGGCGCTCATGCGCTCATTGCAAATCTGTCCCAGCCAGCCGTAGATGCAGGATTCCGGCAGATCCTCGTGCGCAGCCTTCGTGCTTTCGGTATCGGTCATGACGTTGAGCACCTCGACCGTAGGTTTGTTCTTGATTCGATTGAGGAGTTGCTCCACTTCTGCCTGGCGGTTCTCTATCGTCATTTTTGCCAGGTCGTACAGCTCCCCGGTCATTGCCATGAGTTTCTTCGCGTTGCCCGAGTAAATCTCGATCGGGGGGCGGCTGCAGTCCTCGTCCAGAGTCCCGCGACATACGATATGAATCCCCTTCCCGCTCTTGGACACCTCGGTGTACGAGTTGAGTGTCTCGATCACCTCGACCGCCCAAGTCTCCACCTCCCCGGTGTCCGGATTCCGCACGCCGTCAAGGTCAATGAAGACGAACCCCTCGTCTTTGTCAATGAACCGCTGGAATCCCGCGCATGGTCTCGGGTTCTCGATCAGATAATCGAGCGAGCGAAGGTTAGCCTTGCGATCTTCGGGGTCAGCCCACTTCATAACAGGACGCGGACTGGGTTTTCTGTCAGGCTTCTTGGGGTCCCGTTTTAGATCAAAGCGCACCCAGAGCGGACGCGTGCGTAGGCACTCGGGAATGTTGGCGAGAATTTCAGAGTTGATCATATGCTCTTTCGGGTTCAATTGACGGCCACCGACTTTGCTCCAGGTGCCGCGTGTTTCTTCCAAACGTGGCTCAGGAAGTCTGACACTTGCCCCTTCGTTAATCCGGTAGGAAGTTGCTTGTGGGTACGCGCCCGCCACTCTTTTTCAAAGTGCTCAAGTTGCTTCGGTGTCGGCGGATCATTGTTCCATCTGGCCTTGCGGTTGAGCAGGCTGTACGCCTGCGGGTTGAAGGCCCGGACTGCAGCCTCAACGCGGCGAATAGCCTCGTTCAACTCCACGCCGTGATCGAACATGGGCTGACCGCCAGCAAGGTAGCCTTGCCACAACCCGAGCGCGGTTTCCTTGACGTGGAAGGACACGCTATTGGTCAGTTCCTCCCGGTCATCAAAACTGAGGGCAAAATGCGCCTGGTTAACGCGGTGCCAGCGCAGGATTGCGTGTTCGAGTTCGCTCGGTACCGTCCAATCAAACAACTCCACTTCTTCGAGATAGGTGTTAATTTGATCGATAGTTCGCAAACCGCTGTAGTCAATCTCCGGATGAATTTCGAGCCTCTTTTTAGTACGCAGCAGGCTCTCCCCTCTCAATTCCAAAGTCTCCGGAAGATCGAAGAGCATGTTCGATGTCACGATGCTGTGGCGTCCGCAGTTGTCTACGAAGTCCATGAGAATGCATTCACGTTTGACGCTGGCGGGCGTTGTGAGAAGGTTTTCGACGCCGTCCGGAATGCGAGTTCCCCGGCCCACCATTTGAATGTAGAGCAGGGTGCTCTTCGTGGGGCGGGCCAACAGGATGCAGCCTATGCGCCAGCAGTCGAATCCCTCCGTTAGGATTCCGCAATTGGTGATAACCTGCACTTCCCCTCGGCGGAGGCGTTCGATCTTCTGATCCCGTTCGGGGTCACCATCCCAGATGGCAGCGGCGTCAACGTTATATTTGCGGAACATTGCCGCAAGTTCTTGCGCGTGGGCTATTCCCTGGCAGAAGGCCAAGGACACCCGCCCCTCCCCGTGCTGGAGCCAGGCTCGGACGATTTCTTGATTCCTGTCCGGCGTGTTGATGGCCGTCTCCAGTTGCCCCGCGTTGAAATCTCCCGCGACGGTCTTCACCCTGGATATATCGCTGCCAGTGCGAATGCGGAACGCCCGCAGATCCACGAGCCACCCTTCCTCAATGGCTTGGCGTAGTGAGCAGTTGAATACCTCGTTTTGATAAACCTGCCCCAGCGGTTCTTCGTCGCCGCGTTGAGGTGTAGCGGTTACACCCAGCAGCAAGGTACTGCCCTGTTCGTTTTGCGTGGCGTCAAAGTATGCATCGGAATCGCGGGGCGGTAACTTGGGAAAGCCGAAGTGCTCAAACACTCGCTGATAGGTGTCGGCGGTAGAATGGTGGGCTTCATCGCAGACCACGGCGGCAAAGCGTTCAGCAACAAACTTAAGGAGACGTTTACTGTCCCGCCTGCCGATGGTAGGGACGCTCGCTACCACTATATCTGCGTCAGGGTCCGAGATATTCTCCGCTTGCTCGACACCAATTGAAGCCCCTGAATTCCAGTGCTGGAGCTTGTCTGCTGCCTGCTGGATTAACTCCTTGCGATGTGCAAGTACCAGGATCTGTCCGGTTAGTCCTAATTTGCTTAGAATCCCCGGTAGTTGCGAGAAGACGACTGTCTTGCCCGTGCCCGTTGGCATAACGATTAATTGTCGGCGACACCCGTCGGTGTAGTACTGTCCGACAGAAGCGAGTGCTGCGCGTTGATAAGACCGAATCATCATTTTCTCCTCTTGGTTTTTCCCGCGCCGTTCCCGGTCGCGGTTGATTCCAGCCACTTCATCACGGCGGCTCTGCTGAAACGGATGTATCGCCCGATTCTGAAACAGGGCAGTGGGTCCCGGCAGCGCCTCCTTGACTTCTCATAGACCCACGATTCGCTGACGCGGAGCAACGCGGCGACCTCTTCTGGTGTAAGTATTTGTTCGTTCGTCAGCACTTCTCCTCCTCGGGCTTCGCAAGGAGAAACTGCGACCGCCGTGCGGCGTACCCAGGAGGGCGCGTTAACCCCGCCCCCACCGGCGGGCCGCTAAATCGAGGGTCAAACGGAATTGCCCGTGCGCCGCGGCGGGCGGCACGGTATGCGGCGCGTGCCCCCACGGGGATAACGGTGCGTGCATAGTGCGCGGCACGGCGGCAGGCGGGTTTACAGAAGCGCCCCGTGGTGCGGCGCGGCGTGAAGTCTGTGCCGCAATACTCACAACTTTTTAGCGTTACAACAGCGGTGTCATTACACACGTAGTCCTCCACCGGCATTGCCGGAGTTACTTAACCTTCTATAAGTCCACGTAAGTGTTATGGAAAACGCACTTTGTTCGACAAACCTTCGCGGCCTTTTTGCCCGTTATCTTTGGGTTCTAGCCGGGTTCTAGCCACGTTTCTTCTGGTGGCTTACATGAATTGCACGCAGGCCTCGGATTTTCTCGCAAGCCTATGATTCGACGGCAAAAATAAATCTTCGTGCGGCTTTTACCACGGTAAACTGAAGGCCGAATGCAGCGAGGCTCGGTCTTCAAAAGGCACGGCGCGTGGCACGTGGTCTACAGGATCACGGAAGTAGTCTCAGGTCAGCCTGTGCGGAAGCAGGTAACGAAGCGATTGGCCGCTGTCAGCGACGAGTGCCGCACCGTCAGCGATGCTCGCCTCCTGGCCCAGGATCATCTTCGACCGATGAACCTCGGCTCGATCACGCCAGAGGGGTCAATGACGGTTTCCGACTTCGCCCAGAAGTACTTCCTCCCTGCCGTCGTCGCCAAGAAGAAACCCAGCACCGCGAAGTTCTACAAAGACCTCGTGGACAATCACCTCGATCCATTGCTGGGAACGATTCGCCTTCGCGACGTGAGCACTCTGGACGTCCAGCGGCTACTCGACGCCAGGGCGTCGCTCTCGCAAGCGAGTGTCCTCCGAATCAAAACGGGGGCCAGCGCCCTTCTCTCGCATGCCATCAGGCTCGGGTTCGTTCACGGAGCCAACGTTGCTCGCGAAGCACGAGCCGAGGGGAAGCGGACGGACGCAGACACCTACGCCTACAATCTTGACGAAGTCTTGCTGATGCTGGAACGTGTGCCCGAGCCCGCACACACTGTGATCGCTGTCGCTGCGTTCGCGGGGCTACGGGAGTCGGAGATACGCGGACTGAAATGGGCGGACTACGACGGAGATTTCCTCCACATTCGGAGGGCGGTCTGGCGCACCCACGTCGGCGATACAAAAACTTCGGAGAGTAAGAATGCGGTACCTGTGATCGAGCCGCTACGCAAGATCCTCGACGCCCATCGGCGGACGCCCGGGAACGGCGATTGGATTTTTGCTGGCGAGAAAATGGGGCGACCGCTCCATCTCGATAACCTCAGTCGGCGCGTGATCAAGCCTGCGGTCGGCGACCGATGGCACGGTTGGCATGCCTTCCGTCGAGGGCTCGCGACCGTGCTCTTCACGCTCGGGACCCCGGCGGAAATCGCCCGGACGATTCTCCGTCAAGCGGACGTGAGCGTCACTCAAGAACACTACATTCTGCTAAAATCCCAAAAAGAAGGACGAGTCGCGATGAAACGGCTCGGGCGAATTGTTAGACAAAAGTTTGACACCCAAGCCCGTCGAAAGCGCTCGTATCCGCGCAAACAGCGGTCGAGCCGACGTAGCTCAGTTGGTAGAGCAGCCGATTCGTAATCGGCAGGTCACCAGTTCAAGTCTGGTCGTCGGCTCCATCTTTCCAACCACTTACTGCTGCTTCTCACTGCACGCTCAATTCACTGTGACGTGAATTGTGACGTAGATTTCGCTGATCGATGGCCTCGCGTATCGATTCGAGCCCAGGATGCTGATACCGCATCGAGGTACGCACGTCCGTGTGACCCATGACTTTCATGACCATCGCCAGGTTTCCGGTTGCTTCATACGCTGCCGTACCGAAAGTATGGCGGGCGCAATACAGAACCAACGACTCGGGTAGGCCAGCTTCGCGACGTGCTTCACGAAACTGTTTGGCCACGGTCGTCAGGTGACCACATTCCGCCTTCGACGAAGGAAACAACCAGCCTTCCTGTTTGCCGGCGCAACGAAGCATCAAAAGATTGAACATGCGTTCGCTGATCGGCACCCTCCGCCGTGATGCACTGGTTTTGCCGTGAGGATTGAAGATCACCCGCCGGGTCCAGTCGATGTTCTCAATCTGAATGCGAAAGATTTCCTCAGGTCGCATCCCGGTGTCCTGGATGATGATGAGTACGTCCTTCATCGGCTGTTTGGCCACCGCGAGCAATCTTGCCTCGGTGTCCGGCTCGATGGTTTGCTCCCGCCCCTGTTCTTTGAGCAGTTTGATCTTTGGTGCCACGGCAATTATGTTCCATTCCACTGCTTTGCCAAGCAGCCTCCGTAACGTGCGGAGGGCTTGGTTGACATAAGAAGGCGACCCCGCAAATCGTAACGAGTCCACCTCCTCTGCCGTTATGCGATCGAGCGTCATACCGACCAGCGGCGTCCTGCCAACGCAGGCCCACCCGATTCGGTAATAACGACGTGTTTTCGGAGCAAGATCCCGGGCCTGATCTACCCAATTCAGGAACCGCGGGGCGAAGTCCGATAGCAAAGGCGCACGACGCAGCACCGCCGAAGTCCCCTTTTGCTCTACTTGCGCGATCAACTTCGATTCCACCTTTCTCGCTCTGGACTCCGACGATTCGTGAGTTGAGCCGCGCTGCCGCCGCCCCGCAATCGTGAAGTCGTAGTGCCAGATATTACCTCGCCTGTACAGCATCCTTCTCCTCCATGTATGCCCGCACGGAAGGAGTTCGGCGATTGCGTTCAATGTACCGCAAAATGTCCTCCTCCGCATACCTGATGGATCCTTCTAATTTGACCCAAGGGGGCCCGAGCCCGACCTTGCGCCAATATCGAAGCGTGCCCCCAGGAACTGAGATCATCTCGGCAACCGCGTTGGTGGTAAGAAGCTTCATTTCTCTAGACTGTTGGACTGCGTGCTTTCGAAGCTCACCACTACTCCGACTTGCTCCAGACGATCGACGAGTTCACGCAGTGACCAATTCCCGGCTAGATAGCCCTTACCGTCCAGCCGCGCCTGGAGCTGCAATAGGGTAGCCGCAACGAACTTGTGCACGTTGCCAACGATCCCCATGTGGACAATCGCGATGGGTGGATTCTTCGGTTCCCATCTTAGTAGCCGCACACCAGGCGGCATCGGCGGAGGCGTTCCTTCCTCTCTCAACAAACCGATCAGCTCTTCCCGGTGTTGTTTGAGTTCGGTGACCCAAGTTTGTGGACTTGGCCACCGCCTATCCCGAAGTTATCGACGATCCCATTCATTGGGCTAAAGATAACGTTTGGCATTCGCCAGTGCCGCGAGCCAGGGTAGCAAAGCCGGCATTAGTAGAAGACAAAATCTTGAAATCCACGCGGATTCGATCACGGACAGCCGCGTTCCGAACCGTGCGCTGTAACCAATCTGGGTTGGCCAGTCAGAAGGCAATTGCCAAATCGCTGATCAAACTGAACCTCAATACCGGGAATGCCGCTGATTTGGCGGGTGTAACTGGAGTGAATGCCGCTACCCTCATTGCGATCGCTACCAGCATCGCGGCAGGGACTCCGCTTACAGCTGCGCAGAACGACGTCTACGCCCGGTTCGACCTGATTATCACAGCGCTGCTCGACGAGACCTATCAGCGCTCCGACAACGTGTATCGCAATTGGACAAGGGCGCTCGCAGCCCTGATAGCTATTGCGCTTGCGCTAGTCGGTGGATACTCGTTAAATCCGCCGCTTGAACTTTGGCAATCTGTGCTGGTTGGTCTGCTTGCCACGCCGCTGGCCCCGATCGCCAAAGATGTTTCTACCGCCCTGGCGACCGCTGTGAACACGATGCAGTTGGTAAAGAAATAGGCGAACTTATGACACGATTCCTCGATGTGCGCCTCGAATCGGTTGGCGGCGAACTGGCCACTTCGGTTGCCATCAACCAAGGTACGAGCATCAACAACTATCAGGGTTTGGGTCAGCAGCGGTTACTGAGTGACATTCGAGGTCGCAACGTTCTCATCGGAACTCACGGCTTCCATGTCAACCGTGCGGATGGAATCGCGTGTCTCTCCAACTGGGAGGGCTTGCTGCAGCTTGCCCCGCCCTCCATCTTCATAGGTCTTCTGTGGCCGGGCGACTCGATCTGGGCGCATGGGCTTGACTATCCGCTCGAACCAAGGGTCGCCGACGAAGTTGGTACCCTGATCGCCCCCTTCCTTGATGCTAATTTTAAAAATGCCGCGAGTATTTCTTTTGCCTCCCACAGTCTGGGAGCGCGCGTTGTTTTGCAAACGGCTGCAAACATGAGTCTGCCAGTGCAGCAAGTTACGCTCATGGCCGGAGCCATTGACGATGATTGCCTTGTGAGAGAGTTCAACGCGGCATGCGCGAAGATCAAAAAGATCTCTCTACTCGCATCCACGCGAGACGAAGTGCTATCGATGTTGTTTCCATTGGGGAACCTGTTGGGGGGAATCATTGCCGAAGGCCATCCGTGGTGGCATGCCGCACTGGGACATTGTGGCCCTTCCAATCCGAAACCCGGCAACTTCCTGCCTCCTTTCGAGATCCCCGACAACTGGAGCTACGGCCACCATGACTATTTACGCGTCGATCCTCCCCCTCCAGTTAACATCCCCACTCCAATTGATGTTCCAGGGCAGGGCTCCCCTCTACCTGCTGCGGGTGCCGCTGGATGGCAGGAAGCGTGGTCCGCGGCATTTTGCTCCACCCGTTTTCGGTAAATCCCAATCCATCGGCAAGGAATTAAGGTTGAACCCGCGCTTCGGGGTGAAAAATCTCATCTACGTGTGCCAAAAAATGTGCTGCCGGGTGATCACCGCAAGCGGCCCAAAAACATCTGTTTGTGGGCAGGGAAAACCGCATGCCCTGATGATGTAGTTTCAATTGTTTGCGGTGGTACCCGGCGATGGGTTTTTGGGCAACATAAAAGACGCTAGGGCTACGGCTACCTCGATGAGTGAAATGGCGATTTCTCAACAGGCGTCATGCGCCTCCGGCGCATCACGTATCATGAAAATGGCGAGCGCTCGTAAGTCATTGATTTCTCTTGCACAGACTCGCCATTTTCATGGCAGCTAAGGGAC
>Ga0187816_10000552_pt1 | contig 11354 bp, 13 predicted proteins | sample NC_wetland_sal_i_16_FD_132960 | JGI IMG/M metagenome (GOLD analysis project Ga0187816, IMG submission 132960) | Wetland sediment microbial communities from Neuse River Estuary, North Carolina, USA - SO4_1 | ecosystem: Environmental > Aquatic > Freshwater > Wetlands > Sediment | place: USA... | reverse complement strand
GTGGTCGTAACCCATCCGTTTTCCAAGTTTTTCGTGATGATCTCGCCGGCTGCGGTCACCTTCTGACTCATCGTGAGAGTGGAGCCAGATCCTTCCTGAAGCCACAAATTGCCGTTGGTGTGGACGCGTCCACCAAAGTTGAAATTCGGGCCCGCGAAGAAAGCGAGGTCCATCTGGGAGAAATATCCAAACTCGAAGACCGGAATGCTAACAGTCTGGACGACTCGCTGAAGCCTTACCTCCGAACCGCTGGCCGTTTTTGCGGTCACGGTAAGCGTGTAGGGAGTCATTACGGCGTAGAGGCCCGCACCGTTGTCTCCATTGGGAATCGTCCCCACGCTGGAGTTTGGAAGGCTCGCGTTTGCCGGATTTGGCGTAAAGGTGATCTGGTATCCGGAACCCGGGGTGTTTGTCCCCGGGGCGATGTATTGAACGTTGGGAATATTGGCCGGGGGACCTGGAGTTGTCATGAGCGCATTTATGGCCGCTGCGTTGGGCGACGGGTTGGAATCAAAAAGGTTCTCCAGGCTGGCCGTGAGAGATTCCATGCCCGCTTCGGCGCCGTAGAAGGCCAGTTGACGATCGGAGTTGTTCCCGCCCAGTTTCTGGTCACCCGTAATGAGCCAGGCGATCCCCACGATCATGGTGGAGAGCAGCAACAGCACAAGCAGCGTCGTGATCAACGCAATTCCCTGTTCCCGGCGGTTCCTCACGGACGTTCTCCTTTTGGACAGCGCATGCTCTACGCTACTCGGCGAGTTCTTTGGGGCTCTCATACGACCACTCCTTGGGTCGGTTGCTCACTGAAACTTGTTGTAGAAATCCAATCCGCGGATGCTGACCACAGTTTCCAAATTGTTCCGGAAATAGCGGTTCGTGTGGTTGAAAGGATCCTGAGAGCGCGCGTACAGCATGATGTAGGCGTCGCGGATATCCGGCAATTGCGCGCTCGTGGGATTCTCCTGCGCCGCGGTGACGGTCACAGGACTCGATCCCGCGTTTAGGATGTCGTAAAAGATCTGCATGTTCTCAATCACTTCGCCAACCGCCTGTGGCTGGTTCATGTTTACCTGCCGCATCAGCATCGGCTGCGCGGCGCTCGCAGGGGCTGCGGTGCTTATGTAGTAGGTGATCAGCCAGAATCGCGTGGCAGTGGTGGTCGGATACGTGCCCGCCTTCGGCCCGGTTTGAATTTTGATTTGATTCAAAGTCCCGGCAGTCGCGCCCGAGGAGTTCAGGTTGAACGCATCATTGGAACTGAACGAGATCGAGTTCGCAGCGGGGTTGACACCCGAAACAGTCATCAGCGCCATAGAACCCGCGGTGTCAGAGATGTCCTGGTCGGTGCCGGTGATGCTGCCGTCGCCCACCGTGTTATTGTTCTGAAACATGATCAGATCGCCCGGGTTGATACCCGTGTTGCCGTTGTTGATGACGATGCAGGTTGGATCAAACGTGACCGTAGTCGTGCTACCCGCCGTCACGATCGACCCCCCCGGCTCCGGAGTCCCGTTCCCCGCGGCGCATCCAGGTGTGCCGGTATTCGCAAGATTGATGGGGAATTCGTTCAGCCAGTGCCCATTGACATCCTGCAAGGTCGTGTCGGCATACATCACGGTGACCATGTCGGTAGCGACGCCCGATGTCGTCGTCGTTGCACCCTGCTGAAATCCCGATACGATCGCAGGGAGCGCCGTCCACGTTGTGGGGAAAGTGCCAAAACTCACGGCTGGGGTACCGGGGCCAGGCCTGTTCATGGAGGACACACCCGCCGTGTTTGGCATGGTGATCCCACCCTGCGGCACGCCCTCGCCAGTCTGTAGGACGTCCCGCACCATGTAGTTCAGCCCCGCCCGCAAGTTCTCCTGCGTATCTGCCATCAAGGTGATCGCCTGAGTGGCATTGATCGCGCTCGTGAGCGTGCCAAGCGTGGCCGCGAGAATGAGCGTCACGATGGTGGTTGCCACCAGAAGTTCGATCAAGCTGAATCCGTGCTCGCGTTTCATTCGCGTCTCCGATGCCCTTAAGAAAAGTTTGAAATGTAGGCGTTGAGCGTGTACGTACGGTTCTTGAACGTGCCCGCTGAGTAGTTGATCGTGACTGTGATCTGGCGCAGATTGTTGATGGTGTTGCCGAGGCTGTCGCTCACGGTGGAAATCACGATCGTCCGCGAAAACGTGCTAAGCGGCAGCGATACCGGAGGGTTGAGGGTTCCGCCGTTATTGGGGACCAGGATCGAGTCCGGTGCTGCCAGAGTCCCTCCCGCGCATGAAGCGCCATTAAAATCGTCGGCGGTCCCGATGATTCCGTCAGCTCCGGCACCGCAGAGGGGAGTGGATCCTGTGAGGAAAACGCCGGCGCCGCATACGGCCGATCCCACATTGCAGATCGTGCTCCAAGTTGCTTGCCCGATATCGCGAGCTTCAAATACGGATTCGACAGCCTCCGCGGCCTTCTGCTGCGCGATGTAGTCGTATTGCGAGGTCTGCATATACGCCAAACCGCGGCCGAGCATGGCCGCCAGGGCCAGAATGCCGACGGTGAGCACGATCATGGCGATCATTGTTTCGATCAACGTGAACCCAGCTTGGGCCGCTCTTAGCGCGCGACGTTTCATCTGATTGTTCCTCATCACTGATACCAAGCCTTTCCGCTGCCGCCGTATCCGGTGATTTTCCCGGTGTTGCCCCAAATCGTGATGGCTCGCGCCGTCGTCGGGATGTTGGGCTCGCCAAGGAACATGGTGAAATTAATCGGATTCACGGTGCCGTTGGTAAACGTGCCGTCGCTTTGGAACTGCAATCCTGTAGGCGGAACCCCGACCGCCCCACCGGTAAACAGACCGTTCGGAACAATTGGCGGCGTACCAATGAACCCGTCTGGCGAATCTGGTTCGCCGGTGTAGGTGATGAATTTCACGTTGTTCTCAAGCGGAATGACGAGAAAAGGAGCGGGAGCGATCACTTGAGTCGGCGGAGCCGGCGGAACTGCTGCCACGACGTTCATCTGAGTCAGCGCAATGCAATAAGAGACGTTGCCGTTAGGAGGGCAAGCTGTGGCTACAGTTGCGACCGGGAACGTGACTACGATCGTGCGGCGCTGTGAGATGGCAAGTTCGCGCGCTTGGCGGAGCGTGCTCTTTACCTCATCCATGGCGGCATTTGCCTGAATCTGCTGCCAGGCCGGCTGCAGCTGCAGTACAGCGAAGGCCATCACGATGAAAAGGATGAGGCACGTAATCATCAGTTCGACGATCGAGAAACCTTCTTCGCGTCCGCGGCTCGCCGCTCGTGGAATCGGGGTCACGCCGATTGCGTCTTTGGTGTTCACGCTCAAACCCTCGCAGTGGACTGAATCTTCCACTCTCATCGGCCAGATTAGTGCATCTGTTAGGCCAGGGTCTGGCGACTCTAATTCCATGCGAGATAACCGGTTAGCGGCGGTGACACGGATTGCTCACCAGCAGTTCAGCTTGGCGAGGGTGGAAATGTAACCGATGCGTCCAAGGCCTACCGAGTTCGGCGGTACCACGAATCTGTCAACGATAGCGAAGAATAGACGAACAAAACGGCGCGCTCATGTCAGGGTGAGGCAAATACGAGCAATGTAACTGCTCGAAACTGCGCGGAGTGCTCGTTGACGTGCCATCCTATCGGCACGTATAATTCAAGTTTGTCAATTACGCTGGGAGGCAGCATGTACGCCGTGATTCGCAGTGGGGGAAAGCAGTACCGGGTCGCCGCGGGCGACGTGATCGAGGTCGAGCGTCTGGAAGGCAAGATTGGCGGAAAAGTGACGTTTGATGATGTACTGGCCGTCCGCACAGACGACAAGAAGATTCTGGGCGGCAACGATGCCGCCAAGGCAAAAGTGACCGGTAAAATCGTCGAGCACGTCAGCGGGCCGAAACTCAAGGTCCTGAAGTTTAAGAGGTGCGGACAATACAAAATTCAGCGCGGCCACAGGCAGGGATTGACAGCCGTCGAAGTCGACATTCAGCTCGCGTAGCGCTCATCGCGCGGCGCGATTTTCCTAGAGGTTCTCATGGCACACAAGAAGGGTGGCGGGTCTTCTACTAATGGGCGCGATTCGCAGGGACAGCGCCTTGGGATCAAGCGTTTCGGCGGCCAATTGGTCACGGGCGGAAGCATCTTGATTCGCCAGCGCGGGACGCGCTACAAGGCGGGACAAAACGTCGGGCGAGCCAAAGATGACTCGCTATTCGCGCTTACCGACGGAGTGGTGCGTTTTGAAGACAAGGGCGGCAAGGGACGATTCATCAGCGTACTGCCTGTCGAAGTCGCTACGTCCAGCACCAAGCAGGCATCCGACGCACCGACGGCCGACTAGAGTTTCCTCCTAAGGCATCCTCCAGGATGACCGCATAGATGACCGAGCGCGGGCTCACCTTCCAAGTTTTCACCGGGCAGGAGTTCGCGCTGTCCAACAATGCGGTGCTGATTTCTGGCGGGCACGAAGCGGTGCTCATTGATACGTGCCTCGTCCTGAGCGACGCCGCGCGCCTCGTTGCGATGATTCGCGCATCCGGCAAGACGCTCCGGTCCGTCTATGTCACTCACGCTCATCCGGACCATTATTTTGGCAACGGTGTAGTCCAGGAGGCTTTTCCGTCTGCGAAATTTCTTGCGCGGCCAGGCGTGATCGACTTCATGCAGGAATACCGCGCCAAGCTGGTTCATTGGCGCGAAATGTTTGGCGACGAAATGCCGCGCTCGTTGCCGATGCCCGAGCCGCTCGTGGGGAGCCACATGTTGCTCGAGGGCAAGGAAATTCGTTTCGTGGATTTGCCAGTCAGTGAAACCGTGCACGCGACGGCGTTCTACGTCCCTTCGGAACAAGCGGTGATCGTAGGCGACTTGGTTTTCTCGGGCATGCACCATTACGTTGCGGACACGAACCATCCAGAGAGTTGGATCGACGCGCTCCATGTTGTCAGGCGTCTCGGTCCGATCGAGCGCGTGTTTCCCGGGCACGGGCCGAGCGGCGGCATCGAATTGCTCGACGCGAGCGAGGCATGGCTGCGCGATTATATGGCTGTCGCCAAGCACGGCGTTCGTTTCGTCGACATCGCAAAGGAGATGACGCGCCGCTACCCCAAACACGGGCTTCCAATCCTGCTGTGGCTCACGCGCGGCCCTGGCTTCGGTTTGGCGGGCGCGAAGGAAATTGGTGTTCCTCCGGAATTGTTGGGCGGTGCCTGAGCTCACATTTATCGGTGCCACGCTTCTCTGTTTTTGGTTTGCGTACTGGCGTATTCTTTGGCTGCAGAACGTTTCAATACGAGCTTTAAATGTTTGTCGATGAAGCCAAAATTTCGGTGAAGGGCGGGAACGGCGGGAACGGCTGTGTCGCCTTCCGGAGGGAGAAGTATGTCCCGCGTGGCGGGCCGTCCGGCGGAGATGGCGGCCACGGTGGCGACGTCTATATCGAGTCGAACCCGAACGACAACACGCTTCTTCGTTACCGATACAATCGCGAATTTCACGCCGAGCGCGGACGGCACGGCGAAGGCTCCAACTGTCAAGGGCGCTCGGGCGTGGACACGATTCTCAAGGTTCCCGTCGGCACGGTTGTGTTCGATGCAGACACAAGCGAGCAGCTTTTCGATTTCACCGAGCCGGCCCAACGTTACCGGGCCGCGCGCGGCGGTCGCGGCGGCCGCGGGAATGGCAATCCCGCGTTCCGAAAGCCGTGGCATCAAGCGCCGCGGGAGCACGAGGACGGCGAAGCGGGCGAAGAGCACCAGTTGCGCCTCGAATTGAGGCTTCTGGCTGATGTCGGCCTTGTCGGCTTCCCAAACGCCGGAAAATCGACTCTGATCTCGCGAATTTCCGCTGCGCGGCCCAAGATTGCTCCTTATCCGTTCACCACACTCGAGCCGCATCTGGGCGTTGTCTCCGCCGATCCTGACGCTGCTCCGGGTACGGGACGCACGTTCGTGGTCGCAGATCTGCCCGGATTGATCGAGGGCGCGCATGAAGGCGTCGGACTGGGAATCCGGTTCCTGAAGCATGTGGAGAGAACGCGACTGATCGCGCATCTCGTGGACACGAGCGATGCGAATGATCGCGATCCCGTCCGGGATTTCGAAATCATTGAACGCGAACTTTCCGCGTTCAGCCCGGCGCTGGCGGAGAAGCCGATGATCGTCGTCGCGACGAAGCTCGATGCGACGACCAGCCGCGAGCGCCTCGAAGAACTGCGCGCATTTGCGGCGGAGCGGGGACTCGAGTTCTACGCGATCTCATCGGCCACGGGCGCGGGCGTCACGGAACTCGTCCGGGGGATCGCGAACAGGTTGGATCAGATCCCGAAACCGGTCGGCGGCCAAGAATTGCCGAGACAGACCGAAGAGGACTTTGTGATCGGTGCGCAGCAGCCGGGCGCGCCGTCGGACACGACAAACCACGCTGCGACTCCTCATCGGGAGGGGCGTTGACGTCGCACGGCGCGCATAAGCCGTCCGGCGAAGGGCATCGCCGCTCAGTCGCGCTTTTCGGCGGGACGTTCGATCCGCCACACGCGGGCCACATGGCCGTTGCACAAGCGGCGCAGCGGCGCTTTCATCTCGACGCAATCTATTTCGTTCCGTCTTCGCGCCCGCCGCACAAGCCGCAGCGCGAGCTCACCCAGTTCATTCACCGCTACACGATGGTGGCGCTGGCTTGCGCGGAGCATTCCGCCTTTGTGCCTTCATTGGCCGAAGCGCCCACAGGTGGCCCGTCGCACGTGTTCTACACGATCGATACGGTTCGTCGATATCACCGCGAGCATCCTGACGATCATCTCTATTTCATCGTGGGCGCGGACCAGTTCCTCGAGCTTCCGACGTGGAAGCATTACGAACATCTCCTCGACGCCTGCGACTTCATCATTGCAAGCCGACCCGGCTTCCGTTTGGACGCGTTGCGGCTTGTGATTCCGCCCGAAAAATTCGGGCGTGCGCATTCATCCGATCCCCATAAAATTGCACTACGAAAAGCCGCCGTCCATCTATTGACGACGGTGGCGAGCCATGTCTCGTCCACTGAAGTGCGCCAGCGGCTTCATCACAAGCAAGGCATTCACGGTCTTGTGCCGCCGCGCGTCGAGGAATACATTCTCGGTCAGGCCCTTTACCGGTGACGCACAGCTCCCTTCGCCCCGAAATTCGCTCGGCCGTGGAAGCGGCTCAGGACAAGCAGGCCGTCGATATAACGGTGCTCAAGCTCGTGGGCGCGTTTGCGGACTATTTCCTGCTCGCCTCGGGCAGCAGCCAGCCGCAGATCAAGGCCATCAGCGAAGCCATCGAGGAGCGGCTGCGACGCGATGGACTGCGTCTGACGCACCGAGAGGGCAAGCCCGGCGCGGAGTGGGTGTTGCTCGATTATGGGGATTTCGTGGTGCACATCTTCAGCGAGCGAGCGCGGCAATACTACGATCTCGAGCGGCTCTGGCGCACCGCCGAACGAGTGGACTTTCCACCGCCCGCGAGGCCTCCCGAACAGCGCGCACAATCCGAGAGTGACGCTACGCAGCCATGAGCGATGCGAGCATTGTATGGGTTGCCGCCGATCCTGCCTCGCGGCGCGTGCTTGGAATTGCGCAGAAAATCGCGGACACGGCGACCACACTCCTGATCACCGGCGAAAGCGGCACGGGAAAAGACCAACTCGCCCGATGGATTCACGAGCACGGTCCGCGACGCGACGCTCCATTTCTGAAGATTGATTGCGCCAGCCTGCCCTCCGAGCTTGTCGAATCGGAGCTCTTCGGCCACGAGCGAGGGGCGTTCACCGGCGCTGTCGCACGGAAGCCCGGCCGGTTCGAGCTGGCGCAGGGCGGCACCGTCGTGCTCGACGAAGTTGCCGCGCTCGCGCCGGGAATGCAGGCGAAGCTTTTGCGCGTTCTGGAAGAACGCACATTTGAGCGGCTCGGTGGCTCAGAATCGCTGCGTATGGACGCGCGCCTCATGGCGCTGACGAATACGGATCTGGCGAAGGCGGTTTCGACGGGCCGCTTCCGCGAAGATCTCTTTTTTCGGCTGAATGTGCTCGCACTCTCTGTGCCGCCGTTGCGAGAGCGCAAAGGGGATATCGCCCCGCTGGCGTCGTATTTTCTTGCGCGGCTGGGTCCTGTCCACGGCCGTGCCGATGCGGCGCTCGCGCCCGAAGCACTGCAGTTGCTTGAATCGTATTCTTGGCCGGGCAACGTGCGAGAGCTGAAGAACGCGATCGAGCACGCTCTTGTGTTTGCGAAAGAGCCGACGCTTCGCCCTGACGATTTTCCGCAGATCGCTAAGTCAGTGGGCGGCGCGCGCGGCGCCGCGGCAAACCTGAAGTCGCTCGAAGAAATCGAGCGAGAGGCGATCAAGGCGACTCTCGAAGCCGTGCGCTACAAGATCGGCGAGGCTGCGGAAATTCTTGGCATTAGCCGGAAGACGCTGCTCGAAAAACGGAAGAAATACGGACTGATTTAACGAATGAAAATCCGTCTTCTCATGCTGGGGAAGACACGGCGCGACGAAATTCGCGCTCTCTTCGATGACTACGTTACGCGCATCCAGCACTTCGCCGACATCGAGATCAATGAGTTGCGCGATTCTTCGCCCGCCTCGCTGCGCAAATTGAAATTCGAGGCTGGCGCGATCGTAGTTTTGCTGGATGCCGCCGGCAAGCAGTTCACTTCGCAGCAGTTTGCGCGCTGGCTCGGCGATCTGCGCGACCGCGGCGCTCGCGAGATCGTCTTTCTCTGTGGCGGCGCTGAGGGCTTTCCTGACGAATTACGCGCCAAGGCAAAACATAAGCTCTCGCTTTCCACGCTCACGATGCCGCATGAATTCGCGCGCGTCGTGCTCGCCGAGCAGATTTACCGCGCCTTTGCCATCCTCGCCGGTCATCCGTATCCAAAATAGTTCTTGGCGGTAACTCGGTTCTTGACGTTTGGTTCGTGTGTGCCGAGTATGGGAGACTGTCGCGCGGGGCTGGAATCGATGCCGGAAGGCAAGGGACTCCTTATCGTTTACACAGGACCGGGCAAGGGAAAGACGACGTGCGCGCTTGGTACCGGATTTCGCGCGGTGGGCCAGGGACTGCGGGTGCTGATGGTCCAGTTCATCAAGGGTTCGTGGCACTATGGCGAGCTCGACGCCGCTAAAATGCTTGGCGATGACAAATTTGAAATTCGGCCGATGGGCCGGGGCTTTGTAAAAGTCGGTGGCGCGGAAACCGATCCGGAAGATGTTCGACTGTGCGAGCAGGCGTGGGAGTATGGCCGAGCCCAGATTTACAGCGAGAAATACGATCTTGTGATTCTGGACGAAATCAATTACGTCATCAGCTACAAGATGCTCGATCCGGATCGCGTGGTCCAGTCGCTCGTGCGCCGGCCGGAGCGCGTTCACGTAATCTGCACGGGACGAAACGCGCATCCGACGCTTGTCGAAGCCGCCGACTTGGTTACTGAAATGAAGGAAGTGAAACATCCGTACACGAAAGGCATCCTCGCGCAGCGAGGAATCGATTACTAAGCGCACAACGCGACTTTCAAAGAGTTTCTGAATATGGCCTGGTTCAAACGAGAAAAAGGCGCGATTGAAAATCCGACCCCGGTGGACGAGCGGCGCGTCCGCACCGAAGGCCTTTGGACGAAGTGCAATGCCTGCCGGGCGATCATTTGGAAGAAGGATCTCGAGGCGAACTGGGAGGTGTGCCCGAAATGCGAGCACCACTTCCGCCTCGACGCGCGCCGGCGGCTCGAACTTTTGCTGGATGAAGGCCAATGGATTGAGCACGACGCCGAGCTCGCCTCGAGCGATCCCCTGCACTTCACGGATACAAGGCCGTACGCGCAGCGCCTGCGCGAAGCACAGCAAAAGCTCGGCATGAAGGACGCGATTATGACGGCTGAGGGAAAGCTCGCCGGCTGGCCTGTGATCTGTTGCTCAATGGAATTTGGTTTTATCGGCGGCTCGATGGGCGCGGTGGTCGGAGAGAAAGTCACGCGCGCGATTGAACTTTCGCTCGCACAGAAGGCACCGCTGGTGATCGTCTCCTGCTCGGCCGGCGCGCGAATGATGGAAGGCGCGGTCAGCTTGATGCAGCTCGCGAAAGTTGCGTCGGCGCTGGCTCGGCTCGACGATGCGCGCGTGCCGTTCATCTCCGTTCTCACCGATCCAACCACCGGCGGCGTGAGCGCGAGCTACGCGATGCTCGGCGATCTGAACATCGCCGAGCCCGGCGCGATGATCGGCTTTGCAGGCCCGCGCGTGATCGAGCAGACGATCCGCCAGAAACTGCCTGAAGGCTTTCAGACCGCGGAATTTCTGCTCGAGCATGGATTTCTCGACGCGATCGTCTCCCGCAAGGATCTGAAGCCTTATATCGCGCAAGCGCTCGGCTTTTTCCTCGACTGAACATGACGTACGAAGAATCCGTTCGCGCGCTGATGGCGCTGGGGCGGGAGCTGGCAGCACCCCAGCAAGCTCGCGTGCAGAAATTCGGCCTCGCCAATATCACCGCTCTCGTCGAAGAACTTGGCAATCCGCATCGTGCGGCGCCGTGCGTTCATATCGCTGGAACCAACGGCAAAGGCTCGACGGCTGCGATGCTCGAATCCATCCTGAATGCTGCGGGATTTCGCACCGGCCTCTATACCTCGCCGCATCTCGAGCGCATCAACGAGAGAATACGCATTGGTGGCGAAGACATCTCCGACGAGAAGTTCGCAACCGCCTGGACGCGCGTCCACTCGGTGATCGAGTCGCTGCTGGCAAGCGGCAAGCTCGTAGCTCATCCGACTTATTTCGAGTGCATCACCGCGCTCGCGTTTGTGGCCTTCGCGGAGGCGGGCGTGAATTTTGCGATCTACGAAGTCGGCCTGGGCGGAAGGCTCGACTCGACGAACATAGTCGCGCCCGAGGTCGCCGTCATCACTTCGATCGATTTCGATCACGAGAGCTTCCTCGGCTATTCGATTGCGGAAATCGCGGCCGAGAAGGCGGGCATTATTAAGCCCGGAGCGTGGGTCGTCAGCTCGGCGGAGAGACCGGAAGCGCGAGAGGTCATTTCAAGGCGCTCCAAAGAACAAAGTGCGCGGCTTGTCGAGGTGGACGCAGCTTGGCGCGTGGAGAATGCGAGCGCAGTAGCCGGGCGCTATCGCGCCGTTGCGGTGTCGACCGATTCGAGCAAGAAAATCGCGCTTGAGCCTTCGCTCGCAGGACGCTTCCAAATTCGCAATGCGCTTGCAGCCGCTGCGACGGGACGCCTTCTAGCCGAACGCAGATTTGCATTGACGGACGACGCGATTGAGCGAGGCGTCCGCACCGCACGCTGGCCGGGGCGCCTCGAACGACT
>Ga0187816_10000549_pt1 | contig 11380 bp, 10 predicted proteins | sample NC_wetland_sal_i_16_FD_132960 | JGI IMG/M metagenome (GOLD analysis project Ga0187816, IMG submission 132960) | Wetland sediment microbial communities from Neuse River Estuary, North Carolina, USA - SO4_1 | ecosystem: Environmental > Aquatic > Freshwater > Wetlands > Sediment | place: USA... | reverse complement strand
CCCCGATCGCGAGAGAGGGCAGGAACGAGGGCCATAGCAGAATGTCTCAGTCCGGCAGCGGCGCTTGCCAGGGCTCCACTGATCGATGATCATCTCGACCGCCATATGGCATCCCCACACGCAGGTCCTGCACTTTTCCTTTTAGGTTCGCGCCGCAAGTCGGCGGTGACCGCGTTCGCGGTAGATTCGGAAGCGACGGTGCAACACCCCGCCACGGTGGCAGCGGGGCCTCCCCGGCAACCTCACGCACAGCGGACTTCAGATCGCTGATCTTGCAGCACTCGACGGTTTCCAAACGAGGGTCGGCAACCGCCGGCGCATCAACGGACACAGTGTCACCAATCCGGAATTGGTGTTTGGCGTGAGCGCCTTCACCCAAGCCGGCAAGAAATTCTCGCGCCTCACTCCGAATGCCGAATAACCCGCTCTTTCGAAACGCCTTGCGTCACGGCTTCCTTTCCGAGAGCTTCGGGTCTTGAAGTGTCTTTCGGCGTATGATGTGCTATAGAGCCAATTTGTGTCCGATGTCATAGCTTGCGCGTATGATCATTCGACCATCGAGCTGCTCATGGGGACACCGTGGCAGGGCTTGCGCGCGAGGTTGTAATTCGGCCTCGGCCCGGGGCCGGGCAGTCTGAGGCCGCGCCGTGAGGATTATGGCCGGATGGGAGCATTTTTCACATGGCTCTGACATAGGTGTGCGTGGATTTGGCCACACCATCGAAGAGGCGTTCGAACAAACGGCCCTCGCATTAACGGGGGTTGTAGCGGATATTTCAAGAATCGGGCAGAGGGAGAAGATCGAGGTCCACTGCGAGGCCCCAGATCTCGAACTTCTGCTGATGAGCTGGCTCAATGCAATCATTTACGAAATGGCAGTGCGAACGATGCTTTTCGGCGAGTTCCATGTCGTAGTGTCTGGATGTTCCTTGATGGGTACTCTTCTCGGCGAAGAAGTCGATCCCGAGCGCCACCACGTGGCCGTCGAAGCAAAAGGGGCGACACTCACCGCTCTTAAAGTTGTTCACAACCAAGACGGCCAGTGGGTCGCGCAGTGCGTAGTCGATGTCTGAACTGGGTCGAGAGCATGCATGAACCGACAATCACTCACACGCCGATCTGACTTCGAATGGGTGATCGAAGCCAGTGGGTGCATGCGCGTGCCCGGAATCATTTACGCCGGCGAAAAATTGATTGATGAGATGGACGAAAAGGTTTGTGAGCAACTCACGAACGTTGCCAGCCTACCCGGAATCTGTCGAGCGGCGTATGCGATGCCGGATGCCCACTGGGGCTATGGCTTTCCGATTGGCGGCGTGGCCGCCTTTGATCCCGATGAGGGCGGCGTAATCTCCGCAGGCGGTGTCGGTTTTGACATTTCATGCGGTGTGCGAACGCTGCACACCGGCCTGATTGCGGATCAGGTGGAATCGCGAAAAGGCGAAATTGCAGATTCGTTGTTCAAGAACGTGCCTGCTGGAGTTGGGAGCAGGGGCGCGATCCACCTCAACGAGCAGGAAATGGACGAAATGCTACTCGGTGGGGGCAGGTGGGCCGTGGCCAGAGGCTACGGACGGCCTGAGGACCTCGAGTACATAGAAGAAGGAGGATGCGCGCTCGGTGCCAAGCCTGAGTTTGTTTCACATGAGGCAAAGAAGCGCCAGGCCGACGAAATGGGAACGCTGGGTTCAGGCAATCATTACCTTGAGGTCCAGCGAGTAGCTGAAATTTTTGACACCGCGACGGCCGCCGCGTTTGGCCTACGTCTGAACGACATTGTTGTGAGCATTCACTGCGGATCGAGAGGTCTGGGCCACCAGGTCGGGACGGACTATCTGAAAGCTATGGTCATCGAGGGGCATCGGCCCATTCCCGATCGCGAACTTGCGTGTGCGCCGATTCGCTCGCAATTGGGCCAGAACTATCTCGGAGCAATGCGTGCCGCAACAAATTGTGCTCTGGCTAATCGGCAGATCATTACGCACCTGGTTCGTGGCGCTTTCGCTGAAGTCGAGCCGGGTGCCAAACTATCACTTTTGTACGATGTCTCGCACAATACCTGTAAAATTGAACGGCACGCGATCAACGGCACTACTCGAGAGCTCTTCGTCCATCGCAAAGGTGCCACCCGCAGCCTCGGAGCTGGTCATATGGACTTGCCGCTCTCGCTCCGAGGGGCCGGACAACCTGTATTGATCGGGGGAACGATGGGAACGGAGTCTTACGTGCTAGTCGGCACAGGGGAAAGCGAAGAGCTGGCGTTCTCGTCGGCGTGTCATGGTGCAGGACGATCCATGAGTCGAACAGCTGCGTCGAAGAAATGGCAGGGGCGCAAGCTTATTGATGAATTGCGCGAAGAGGGCGTTTTGATACGCACCCGGTCCTATCGTGGCGTGGCTGAAGAGGCGCCGGGCGCCTACAAGGATGTGAATGCCGTCGCGCGGGCGGCCGAAGAGGCGAAATTGGCGCGGCGAGTTGTGCGCCTTGTTCCGCTCATCTGCGTCAAAGGCTGAGATTCAAAGAAATGGGCCTGTCGTTCGGCAAAACTCTGTCCGGGTTTGAAATCAACAGGATAGGGGTTGGTTGCGCAAAAATCCCAGTCCGTCGCATCCACCGATGAACGGCGGGGGGCTTCGTTTTATGACAGAGATTAGATTCAGTTGTATTAGTCGGTTTGGTCGCCATCGCTCAAGACTTTCAACTGCCTTAAGCCTCTCATTCCTTCCCGGTCGCCGGTTCATCTACAATTCATCGATACCAGAGTCGAAGAACCCAAGATATGGAGCGGAGGCATGACAATCTGCGACGCGCAAATGGCCGTTGCATCTGGTTGCTTCTAAAGTCAGGAAGAGTTTTCGCGAACGTCAGGGGAGACAAACAATGCGTTTCGAGGACTTCTGGGATCGGCCCCTGCAGGAGTTGTTCCAACAACTACAGGCAACTCCGGCGGGGCTGACGACCGAAGAGGCCAGCCGGCGATTGCGTCTGTATGGCCCAAACAGCCTGGTGCGGGAGTCTCGCTTCGCTGTGCTGTTCAGTTTTTTCGGTTTCTTCGCCAATCCCCTCGTCATCATCCTTATCGTCGCCAGCGGCGTCTCTCTTGCACTCGGAGAGCACGTCGGCGGGCTGATCATCATCACTATCGTACTTTTCAGCGTGCTCTTGAATTTCTTGATGGAATTCCAGGCTCGACACGCGGTAGAGGAAATTCAGAAGCAGATTGCCATAACCGCTGCCGTGATGCGGGATGGACGAGAACAGCAACTGCGGGTAGCCGAGCTAGTCCCGGGAGATATCGTCCGGCTCAAGGCAGGAGACCTTGTGCCAGCGGACGCCCGTCTATTGGACGTAAAGGACCTGCACGTGCGCGAATCAGTGCTCACTGGAGAGTCTTTGCCGGTTGAAAAGACGGCGATTGACCTTTCAAAGGAGAAACACGGCGTCGTGGACGCGAGCAACAGCGTTTTCCTGGGCACCGCCGTTCAGACTGGGATTGGCACCGCGGTCATCGTCTGCACGGGGAAGAATACCGCCTGCGGTGAGATCGCCCAGCGTCTGGCTATGCGGCCTCCGGAAACGGAATTCGCGCGAGGCGTACGCCATTTCGGGATGATGCTCACGTGGGTGACCATGTTGCTCGTCCTTTTTGTTCTGCTGGTGAACATCTTTTTCCATCGCCCGGTGCTGGAGTCTTTTCTCTTCTCCGTCGCGCTTGCCGTTGGGATGACGCCTGAAATGATGCCCATGATCATCACAGTGACACTGGCCCAGGGCGCGCAGCGGATGACCAAGAAGAAGGTTCTGGTAAAACAACTTGCGGCGATTGAGGATTTCGGCAGCGTGGATATTCTCTGTACCGACAAGACGGGCACGCTCACCGAAGGGGAGATAGTGCTTGACCGACACGTGGATTTCAAAGGTAAAGATAACGAGAACGTCCTACAACTTGTTTACCTGAACAGCCACTTTGAGGCGGGCATCAAGAATCCCCTTGACGATGCAATCTTGAAGCACCAGCGCCCTTCCATCGTGGGGTATGACAAGGTGGACGAGATCCCTTTCGATTTCAACCGCAAGCGTCTTTCCGTGGTGGTGCGACACGCTGACGAATACCTCCTCATCACCAAGGGCGAGGCTGAGAGTGTGTTTGCCATCTGCGAGACGGTGATCGTCGACGGTGTTCCTCAGCCGTTCGACGCCAGTCGGCGGTCTGAGGCAAAAGACACATTTAAGAAGCTGAGTGCGGACGGCTACCGCACGATTGGGGTGGCAGTGCTGAAGGTGGGAAAACAGGACGCATACACCGTGGCGGCCGAGCACGCTATGACGCTGGTTGGGTTCGCGGCGTTCCTTGACCCGCCGAAGGAGGGAGTTCTTTCCGTCCTGCAAGCACTGAAACAGAATGGCATTTCTCTGGTCGTCATGACCGGCGACAACCAGTACGTAACACAGAAAATGGCCCACGACGTAGGGCTGGGCACAGACCGGATCCTCATCGGGAATCAGGTCGATGCGATGGACGATGCCGCTCTGGCCTACCAAGCGGAGAACGGCGCCATCTTCGCCCGCGTATCCCCTGAACAGAAGAATCGGGTGATCCTCGCTCTTAAGACACGCGGGCACGCCGTTGGCTACATGGGTGATGGAATCAACGACGCTCCGTCGCTGCACACTGCCGATGTTGGGATTTCAGTCATGAATGGAGTGAACGTGGCCAAGGACGCCGCCAAGATCATCCTGCTGGAAAAGGATCTTGCGGTTGTAAACGATGGCGTAGTCGAGGGGCGGCGTTCCTTTGCCAACATCATGAAGTACATCATCATGGGCACGAGCTCGAATTTCGGCAATATGTTCAGCATGGCTGCGGCGTCACTCTTCCTGCCATTGCTACCGATGCTCCCGAGCCAAATACTTCTGAACAATTTTCTATATGACGTCTCACAGGTCAGCATCCCCACCGACAATGTTGATCCCGCCATGAAGCAACGGCCAAAGCGATGGCGGATTGAATTCATCCGCCAATTTATGATGATCATCGGTCCGATCAGCTCAATCTATGATTTCCTCACTTTCGCAGTGCTGCTCTGGGTGTTCCATGCTTCCACCAACGAGTCACTTTTCCACACCGGATGGTTCGTGGAGTCCCTGGCGACTCAGACTCTTGTGGTATTTGTGATCCGGACGGCAGCCAACCCTCTCAAGAGCCGGCCCAGTCGGCCGCTGTTGATAAGCGTGTTGGCCGTCGTTGCTTTCGCGACCGTGCTGCCGTACACGCCACTCGGAAGATTGCTGCTGTTTACTCCGCCGCCCATATCGCTGTTGGGCGCGATTGCGTTGCTTGCAGTGACCTATCTCTTTCTCGTGCAGGCTGTAAAGTCCTGGTTTTATCGCAGACACGCGCTGCTTTGAAGGCGCCTCTTGCCTCCAAGCGCGGGGAATGCTTTATCGCCCCTGGCAGAATGGAGTCGCTTAGCGCTGGATTGAGAGCTGCCGCCGCGACTTGCTCGACCACGTGATCGCGGTTAATGAAGCTCGCCTAAAGAGATTGCTCCGGGAGTACGTTGGCTATTACCACGAAGACCGGACTGAACAAAGAGACGCCCGGGAAGAGAGCCGGCTCCTCAAACCGCGGACCAGTGATTGCGTTCCCGCGACTCGGTGGACTGCATCATCGCTATGAACGCGCGGCGTGAGCCTCTAGCTGGACGTGGCAAGGCTTTGTCTCACGCAGTCAGCGGATACATGTGTCCATTCACCGCGAATTCGCCAGCCAATTCATGGAAGATCTCGTTTTGAGCGCACATGCGAGTTTGAAAATCGGCCCCGAAAATGTGAATTGACATGTCCTGAGTGTCGGATGGAATTTTGGCGAGGCACAGGGATTATTGGAAGGGGCAGCTTGCTCAGTCTTGCAGGCGCGTGATCTGCGCGGAGACCGCCTTCCATTCCTTGCCGGTGCGGATGTACACGTCGGTGTAGCGACTCTTTCCTTTGGTGCCGTCTTTCCGCGTGAACAACCCGGTGGCCTGCACCAAGGCTGCGTCGCCGAAAATGCGCACGCGGACCTGGTCGAGTTTGTAATCCGTGACATCGGGACCCTTCGCCGCATCTTGCAGAAATTCCTGTTTGTTCAGTAAATTCCCGCTTGATTCGATGCAGACGAAATCTTCGGACAAATGTATTTGGTACCAGTGCACGTCGGCTTTAAGGAACGCTTCGATGTACTGGTCGTTGAGCTGGCGAATTTGAATTTCGTCGAGCGTCATGTGCACTCCCGCCTGGCAGAAAGCCGACGAGGCACAAATTGCAGCCAGAATCATGGTTACGAGCAATGCGGTGTTTGCGAATGGAACGCGAGATTGCCACTCGATGGTCATCTTTCCTCCTTCGGTTTGCATGCAGTGCGATTTATTCCATGCGCTCGAGGTCGCGCGTCGTGTGGCTAGCTGACTTTTCTGAATCATGCGGTTCTAGGCCGCGCTCAGGTCCTCCAAAAACAACCCAAGCCGCGAGATCATCGCTAAACCCCACGAACCGGTGCACCTTGTAAGCCGGGACAAACAAGACGTCTCCCGTTTCGAAATCAATCTGATCCTCTTCCAACATCAAAGTGCCCTGGCCGCGGATGATCACATACAGCTCGTCCTGCGCATGCGGCGTTTGGTAATCCTCGCCACGCGGCGCAAAAAGCAGAAGCGACATTGTTCCGTGCTTCCATGCCGTGATGTCCCAGATCCCCTCCGGCCACTTATCGGTCGAAGGCAAAGGCAATTTCGCAAGTAATTCTGCAAACGAGAATTTCATTGGCGTAATGATCGGGACTTTTAGATTGGAGGCTCCAAATTCATTGCCCTCTTCCAAGAGCCTCCGTAGCCGCTGAGCCTGCGAGGTGCAATTTTCGCTTGAAGCCTGGACGCTTGGCATTCCCAGTTGCGGAGGAAATGTGCCGCTCCTCCTCGCCTAAGTCCCCGTCCCTCCTCTTCTGCCAGAGATACATCGCGGCGTACGACCTCCACGGGCTCCATGCTCTTGACCTCCTCTCTAGATCCTTCGCGTCTCGCGCCGAGGCCGCGCGCAGCAATCCGGAGTCGGATGAAGGAAACGCATTGGGATCGCCAAATGCACGCATCGCGACGTACTGCGCGGTCCATTCGCCGATTCCCGACAACCCCCGAAATCGCAGAAGGAACGCATTCAAATCCGCTCCGCTGCTGAATGAAATTTTGCCGCAGTCGACGGCCGCGGCTAGTGCCTGAATCGTCTCCGCCCGCGTGCTCGGCAATCCGATGCCCGCCAGGTTCGCGCCTGCCAGAACTCTGGGAGTAGGGAAGAGATGTGTGAGGCCGAGTCTCAGCGGCATCGGCGCACCGAACTCCTGCACCAATTGCCCAGCCAAGGTGCTTGCGACCTTCACGGTCACCTGTTGGCCGAGCACCGCGCGCACGGCTAATTCGAATCCGTCCCAGCATCCCGGCACGCGAAGGCCCGGTTTGCTGGCGACCTCCCTGCACAGACATGGGTCGGCGCCCAGGCGGTTGGAAATCTCCAGCGGGTCAGCGTTCAGGTCAAACATCTGCCGCACGCGCTCCACGATCAAGAACAGCAAACTCGGATCCGGGAAACAAATGCGGACGCAGAGTGCACCTCTCGTATTTTCGAGCGATGCCTCCATGTAGCCATGAATTCCGCGCAGGGAAATCGTCCGCCGATATGCGCCGTCTTCCACTGCTTCTACACCTGGGGTCGCCCGCGGAGAGAGAAACGCCAGCAACCGCCCCCAGTCAAACGGCGGCCGAAAGCGAAGGCGGAACACGTACTCGTTTTCCGGTTGCTCGGCGGTTTGATGAGCGAGATTGCGGAGCTGTGTGGGGGTCCGACGAAATGTCTGACGAATGATGGAGTTGAAGCGGCGCACGCTGCCGAAGCCGCCGGCGATGGCCACTTGATACATCGGCAGCGAAGTCTCGTCGATCAGCTTTTTGACAAAATGCAACCGGCGGGTTTGCACGACCTGAAGAGGCGACGCGCCGAGGTGCTGCACGAATAAGCGGCGCAAATGACGCGCGCCGATTCCCAGGCGATTCGCGAGCGCGTCGATCCCGCCGTCTTCGAGTGGGCTTTCGCTGATCAAACGCAGCGCTCGGGAAACCGTGGCAGAGGTTCCCATCCACGCGGGCGTGCCCGGCGAGCATTCCGGCCGGCACCGCAGGCAAGGCCGGAACCCGGCTTCGGCTGCAGACGCAGCAGAGGCGAAGTAACGACAGTTGCGCTCCTTTGCCGTGGGTGCCGGGCAGATGGACCGGCAATAAACGTGGCTGGTCACAACGCCGACGAAAAAACGTCCATCGAAGCGCGGGTCGCGCGTTTTGCGCGCACGGGAACAAGTTTTCTTGTCGAATTGCATTGGGTGCCCGTCAGCTTATTCGCAAAGCTCATTGTCTGTGCGGACGGAAGACGATAGCGAACCACGGCTGCCACGCCTTGCCGCCGTCGATCGAAGTCACTGCAGTCTCGCGAACGCTATCGTGCGTCGACTTCCACACCCCGCGAACGCGCCGCGCCTTCCCGTCTGCAGTGCGATCTTCACCACTTAGAATCATCTCTCCGTTTTCCAGTTTTCCCTCGATTACAAGCAAGCGGCCGCGATTGGTCACCCAACTCTGATGCCACACACCTCGCGACATGTCGTAAAGGCTGAAGCTTTGCCCCTTCAAACCTCCGATGTCCTGGTAATCCTCGCGCAAGACGCAGCCATCGAGTATGCGGTCCACTCGCGTGCGCGCAACCGCGAGGTTCAGATTGTCCGCGTCAAACGCGTCCCAATCTCCAATCCAGAAGTCAAACTGATGATACTCAGCCTTCGCGCACGGCTCCTCTTTCCGCTGCGCTGCCCGAGATTTCGCGCGCAAATCTGCTTCAGGACCTCGCAAGAGAATCATGACCGCCACGATAATTCCCATCGTCATCCACGGCATGAACCGATTCATTTGGTTTGCTCCTCATGCCAGACCTAAGCCCGCCTTGCGAAACTCGGATGCGCCGAGTGAGGGCAGAGGAAGTCCTCTGCCCTCACTCGGCCCGACGCAGCGCTACGCGACAGGTTCCTTGCGGCACATTCGTTCTTGCTTCACGCCGAGAAGCTCATTCAGGTTTTCCCGGTGCGATGAAGCGGCCATTCCCGATGCGCCGCTTCATCTGTTGGAGGACGTCTGCCGGAATAGTGACTTTCGGCGCATCACCACTGACTGTGGCAGCGTCACCCCGATCGAATGTCGGCACCAGCAAAACGGCGTGCAGTACGGAAGTGACCAAACCGTTGGAGACGACGTTGGCTTGTGCTGCGATTTCTCCCCGGTTGTTGATGCCGCCGGTGCTCGATAGATAAAGATTCGCGCTTTTCGGAATGAGCTCGTTGAGGTCCGTCATCATGCCGTTCTGATAGACGAAGGCGCGTGGTCCGTCGAAACCAAAGTCTTGGTACGATACTCCGACCACTTGGTCTTCATCGTTTACGTCGGTGGCCTCGCTCATGGCATCGGGGGTCCCGTTCAGCCCGGGAAGGGTCCCCAAACTCACCATGCTGCCTTCCTTGGTCCAGCGGAACGCCAGAAAGCGAATTTGCAGTTTGCCATTAATCACGTCATTCGGACCGTTGGCGAATCCCACGACGACTCCGAGATTGTTGATTGCTGTCGGCGTGTTCCATCCGCTGCCGCCCAGGTTGCCCAAGTCGATCGGCTTGCCATCCTGCCAGAGCAGCGGGTGAATCGCGCTGTACGCGCCGATCGCATCGCCACATCGTCCGGAGATGCCGACGACTTGGCCCAAACCGTTGATGGCCGTCGCGGCCGAGTCTGGATCGGCCCCGTACGGAGGAAGTTGCCGGACTTTCCATTTCCCGTCGCTGCGATTCCACACCACAGCTTCGAACTGGTAAATCTGCCCGCCATCGCAAGTCGGGTCTTCTGTCTTGTTTTCCGCCCAGCCCACGATTTGCCCCTGGTCATTGTCGCCCGCCCCAATCGAGTTATTGCCTCCGAGCCCGGGTAGCTGCGTCATCCTGCCGAATTGCCATGCGAACGCGACGCAGGAATTGCCGCTGACCAGGCCGAACACCGGGCAAGAGAACGACTCATTCTGTGGATCGGGAGTGCCGTTTTCAGAAACGCCAGCGATCAGCCCGAAATTATTTTTGACTGGCCAGCCGATATCACTGCTGGGCCCGCCGAGAGTGCCTAGAGGAATTTGCAACCCGTAAAGCCAAAGCGTGGCGAGCTGAATAGCGTCGCCCGTCTTATTGGAACTGCCCATCACCCAGCCGAGGTTGTTAATTGTGTTGCCGCTGCTCGCCGTGCCGCCTAGTGTGCCAAGATCGATGACTTTGTAGTAGCTCGGCCCTTGCGAATGTCCTTGTTGTGCGCACAGCGGAATCGAAACTCCCAGCGCAGCAATTAGGCAAAATACGCTCATTGCGATCAGTAGCCTGGATTTCATGTCGCCTCCTTTTGATTATGAAGCCACGGAACCGAACTGCCGGTCTGTACCTCTTCCATCCCCTGGAGGCGTACGCGATACTTCCAGCGACCGCGCCGATGAAATCAGCCAGACCTCGGTTCGTTTCGACGCCGGCCGCGGACCACCGATTCGCGGGCGGCGATCATGACTCAGCTTGGCGCAACATAACCGAGATCAAGGAGCGAAGTTGGACGTTTTCGGACCTCGTTCTCGGATTGTGTGCCGATTTCTGGAAGTTTTCGGACTTCGCTGCCGAAGGGCGCGCGAAATTCGGCAAGGCTGATCAAGCCACTGCGGCCGCGAATGGATTTTGCTGGCACACGCTGTTTGCCCTGATGGAGCGCGCCAGTTCGATGCGCGAGATGTGAACCGTTAATGCTGCAGCTTCCGTTGAATCACGCAGTCAGCTTTCGAGAGGGTTTGCAGCCAACGTCTGGGGAAGGCTCATCGTCCGCGCGCAACACCTAGATCCGAAAGTCGCATGGTTCATCGGGAGGGCCTGATCGGCACCCGGTCAAAAGATCTAGATTTCCTGTCGTTCGCCAAAACTCTGTCCGGCATTGATTTCAACAGGATAGGCCATTGTCATTCACAGCCAGATTGCGATACGAGCCATCCATCTTCGCCATCGTCGCGGCTCTAATTGGTGCAATATTCCGGGGCTTCCGTTCTCGTCGGAATCTCCTGCTCGAGAACCTAGTTCTTCGGCAGCAACTCGCGGTGCTGAAGCGCAAGCATCGGAGGCCACGAATTGTAGTGCTCGATAAACTCTTCTGGGTTGCCACTCGCAGATTCTGGTCAGGTTGGAAGCAGGCTCTCATTATTGTCAGCCCTGAAACAGTAGTTCGTTGGCGCCGCGCCGGAT
>Ga0187816_10000548_pt1 | contig 11400 bp, 9 predicted proteins | sample NC_wetland_sal_i_16_FD_132960 | JGI IMG/M metagenome (GOLD analysis project Ga0187816, IMG submission 132960) | Wetland sediment microbial communities from Neuse River Estuary, North Carolina, USA - SO4_1 | ecosystem: Environmental > Aquatic > Freshwater > Wetlands > Sediment | place: USA: North... | reverse complement strand
CCGCCTGGACGGCACCAGGCTCGGCCGCGGACAAAATCCCCCGACCGCGGCCCAGACCCCGACCGCGGCCCAGACCCCGACCGCGGCCCAGACCCCGAGCCAGGCCCCAGCCCAGACTCCGAGTCCGGCCCCGTTCCCCTCAGCCCCGAGCCCGACCCCGTTCCCCCCAACCCAGACCCCCGCCCCCGGTACCCCCGAATCGGATTATCCGAAACTGGATTATCCGGAACCGCAGTCATCCGCCGCGAAGTCGCATGACGGTACCTGACGAGCGCCGGCTCGCCGTTCCCGAGGGCCTGGACGGAGAACGGCTCGACGCCGCGCTGGCCAGGATGTTCGGGCTGTCCAGGTCCCGGGCAGCAGAGCTGATCGGAGACGGCCTGGTGCTGCTCGACGGCCGGCCTGCGGCCAAGTCGGATCGCGTGCTGGCCGGCGAGCCGTTGCAGGTCACGCTTCCCGCGCCGCGGCCAGCAGAGCCGCCGCGGCCCGTCGAGGGCCTGGTCGTACTGTACGAGGACGACGACATCATCGTGGTGGACAAGCCGCGCGGCGTGGCCGCCCATCCGTCGCCCGGCTGGACCGGGCCGACCGTCATCGGCGGGCTAGCCGCGGCCGGGCACGCGGTGGCCACCAGCGGCGCCGCCGAACGGCAGGGCGTCGTGCACCGCCTCGACGCGAACACCACGGGGGTTATGGTGGTGGCGAAGAGCGAGCGGGCGTACAGCGCGCTGAAGCGGGCCTTCCGCGAGCGCACCGTCGACAAGCGCTACCACGCGCTCGTGCAGGGGCACCCCGATCCGCTCCGCGGCACGGTGGACGCGCCGATCGGTCGGCACCCGTCCGGCGACGGGCGGTTCGCGGTGATCAGCGACGGTCGGCCGAGCGTGACCCACTACGACACGTTGGAGGCGTTCCGCGCCGCCAGCCTGGTGTCGGTGCACCTGGAGACGGGCCGCACCCATCAGATCAGGGTGCACATGGCCGCCATCAGGCACCCGGTCGTCGGCGACCTGCTCTACGGCGCCGACCCGGTGCTCGCCGCCAGGCTCGGCCTGACCCGCCAGTGGCTGCACGCGGTCAGCCTCGCGTTCGCCCACCCCGCCGACGGCCGTCCGGTCTCGTTCACCAGCACCTACCCGGCCGACCTGGCGCACGCCCTGGACGTCCTCCGCGCCGAGAGCTGATCCCTCGGGCACAATGGCAGCGTGGAGATCGCCGAACACATTGACGCACTTCGCCTGAATGGCACCGCGCTGGCGGACGCGGCCGAGCGGGCCGGGCTCGATGCGCCCGTACCGCCGTGCGAGCCCTGGGCCGTCAAGGACCTGCTGCGCCACACCGGATTCATCCACCGGTGGGCGGCCAGGCACATCACCGAACGCCCGACCGCCATCCTCGACGGGCCGCCCGAGGACGAGATCCTCAAGAGCGATCCCGCCGATCCGGAGCTGATCGCCTGGTTCCGCGCCGGACACGCGGCGCTGGTCGAGGTCCTGAGCGCGGCCGATCCGGCTGTGGAGTGCGCGACGTTCATGTCCGCTCCCTGCCCGCTCGCGTTCTGGGCCCGCCGGCAGGCCCACGAGACCGCCATGCACCGGGCCGACGCGGAGAGCGCCACGGGCACGCTGCCCACCTACCCCGCCGACTTCGCCGCCGACGGCATCGACGAGCTCATCATGGGGTTCGGCGCCCGGGCCAAGTACCGCCCGGCCACCGACGCCGAGGGAGGCCGGCTGCGCGTGGTGTCGGCGGACACCGGCGAAGCCTGGTCGATCGACGCGCACGACGGGCGCATGCAGCCGCGACGCGAAAACGGCGAAGAAGATCGCGCCGCGGATCAGGCGGCCGACGGCGCGGGCGCCGCGGTGTGCACGGTGAGCGGCCCGGCGTCCGGCGTCTACCTGTTCCTGTGGCACCGCGCCGACGCCGCCCGCGCCGGTGTCGCCGTGACGGGGAATCCCGGTCTCCTGGAGTGCTGGCAGTCAAGCGTCCGCGTCCGCTGGGGCTGACCACCGCTCCGGGCCGTTACTCGGCCTGCAGGACGAAGAACAGGAAGCACAGGAATCTCGGCTTCGCTGCCAGTTCGTCGGGAAATAGCTCGTAGGCCTCCGGCGCGGGCAGCGGCTCGCTGATGACCGCTATCCGGAAGCCGGCCGCGGTGAAGGCGTCCGTCATCGCGTGCAGCGGCCGGTGCCAGAAGCTCATCTGGGCGGTATGGCTGCCCATGGTCCATTCTTCGGTCCAGTTGCAGGTCTCGAAGTAGTCGGTCTCGCGCCCGGCCTCGCGGTGGAGGGCGTGGATGGCATAGGGATGGTCGACGGCCAGATCCCAGCACCGCCACATTTGTGTCGCACACCCGCGCACCCGGGGTGTGCGTCAATTTTGTAGGTGCCTGACGGGTAACTTGCTGCTGACGGCGTGGCGTGGCCGGTCAGAGCCGGGTCAGGCGGTGGCTGTCTGGTTGCGGGGCCGCTGCCAGATCTCTTCCCAGTGGCTGCTGGGGATCAGGCCGGCGCGGCTGACGCGGTCCGGGCGAGGCTGCCTGCCTCGGGGAGCTGGCGGGCCTGGGCGTGCTTGGCAGCGGGACCTTGCGCCATGGTGCGCTGCCGGGGCGGTCACGCCTCGCGCTGGTCCGCGCCGGGTATCTGGAAGTCATGCCGGATGCCGGAGGGTTCAGGGCCGGGGTGCTGCTGCTGGCGGCGCAGTTCCCCGGGCAGTCGCACGGCGAGGTGCTCGAGGCCGTGGTGGAGGCGGCGGTGGCCGCCGAGCGGGCCGGGTTCGACGATGTGTGGTTCGCCGAGCACCATTTCATGTCCTACGGGGTGTGCCCGTCGGCGGTGACGCTGGCCGCCTACGTGCTCGGCCAGACCGGCCGCATCCGGGTCGGCACCGCGGTGAGCGTGCTGTCGGTGCACCATCCGGTGGCGCTGGCCGAGCAGGCGGCGCTGCTGGACCAGGTCTCGGGCGGCCGGTTCTGGCTGGGCGTGGGACGCGGCGGCCCGTGGGTGGACCTGGAGGTGTTCGGCACCGGGCTGGGCCGCTACCAGACCGGGTTCGCCGAGGCCCTGGACCTGCTGATCGCGGCGATGACCCGGGACCGCGTCCGGGGCGCCGGGCCTGAGTTCACCTTCGGCGAGGTGCCGGTGGTGCCCCGTCCCCGTACCCGTCCGCACCCGCCGCTGGTGGTGGCGTGCACCTCACCGGCTTCGGCGGCGCTGGCCGCCGCCCGCGGCCTGCCGATGCTGCTGGGGCTGCACGCCGGGGATGACCACAAGCGGGAGATGGCCGCCTGCTACGCCGCCGCGGCCCCGCCGGGCCGCCCGCTGCCGGCTCATCTCGCCGCTGTGGTCGCCTATGCCGCCGATACCCGCCAGGAGGCCCGCCGGGTGCTGCGCCGGGAACTGCCCCGCTGGCTGGGGCCGGGGCTGGCCGGATATCGCCGGGCCGACGGGCGGCCGCATCCGGCTCGCGACCCGCAGGCGTACGCGGACCTGCTGTGCCGCATCCACCCGGTCGGCACGCCGGAGCAGTGCGCCGCCTCGATGACGGCCACTGTCGAGCGCACCGGCATCCGGCACCTGCTGTGCATGGTGGAAGGCGGCGGGAACCGCGGCCGGACCCTGGAGAACATCGCCCGGCTGGGCGCCGAGGTCCTGCCCGCCGTACGGCGGCGTGCCGCCGGCCTGGCCGGGAACCCGGCGGGCTAGGACGTGGCGGCCGGGACCGCGTAGGGCGCGAGGGTGAAGTCCGGGTCGATCTGGGCGGCCAGGTCCGCGCCAGCGGCGGCGCCGGCCCGGCGGGCGTTCTTCAGATGGAACTCCGCAGCCTGGCGGGCGTACCTGTCCCAGTCCTTGACCTGCCTGTCCAGCGCGTCCTGCAGCATGCCCAGTGCCGCGCAGGTCGTGGACCCGAGATCGTCCATGGCCAACGGGCGGCCCTGTTCCATGGCCCGGACTGCGGGCTCGTCACCGATCCACGCCAGCAGGTCCTGCCCGGCGTGCTCGCGCAGGAACGCCACGTCCGCAGGGGTTTGCACCTTGTTGCCCACCACGGCCAGGGCGACGTCGCAGCCGGCGGCGTAGTCGCGCCACTGCCGGTACACGCCGACGCCCTTGCGGGTCGGCTCGACTACCAGGACGGTGAGGTCGAACCGGGTGAACAGGCCCGAGGCGAACGAGTCGGCGCCGGCGGTGCAGTCGGTCACCACGTACTCGCCCGGGCCGTCGGCCAGGTGGTTCAGGTACAGCTCGACCGCGCCGGTCTTGGCGTGGTAGCAGGCCACGCCCAGGTCGTCGTCGCTGAACGGGCCGGCGGCCATTAGCAGCGCGCCGCACGGGGTGCCCACGGCCAGGGCGTGGACCGGGTCCGGGCCGCCGGGCCGCAGCAGCCGGGACCCGCGGCCGGGCGGGGTGGTCTTGACCATCGCGGCCGCCGAGGGGATCCGGGGGTTGCCGCCGCGCAGGTGCTCCTTGATCCGTGCCAGGTGCGCGCCCATCGCGGGGGGCTGGCCGCCGGCGCCGAGCGCCTCGGCCAGGTGCTGGTTGATGTCGGCGTCGATGGCCACCACCGGCAGCCCGCGGGCGGCCAGGTGCCGGATGAACAGCGACGACAGCGTGGTCTTCCCGCTGCCGCCCTTGCCCGCGAACGCGATCTTCACCCATCCCCCTTGCGCTGAGCCCGTCCCGGCCTGCCCACCCGGCCAGTCATCGCTCACCTTACTGGAACGATAATCGTTTTCATGTGAAGATGGACGCGGCAACGAGCCGCCAGCCGGCGGCCGGGAAGAAGGGACACGGGCATGTCGCTGACCGTTCCGCCGGACCTGCTGGAGCAGGCCCGCCGCGGCGAGGTGGACGACGCGGCGTTCATCGACTGCATCCGCACCTCGCTGCCGTACGCCTGGGGCGTGGTCAGCGGCCTGATCGCGGACCTGGACGGCAGCGGCGGCGAGTTCGCCGACAACCAGGTCCCGCCGCCCGATGAAGCGGCCCGCGGCCAGCTGCTGCGGCTGATGGCCAGCGACGCGATGCGCGCCGCGATCGAACGGCACCACGGCGTCAAGCTGGCCTTCCAGAACTGCCACCGGGCCGCAGTCTTCCGCCCCCGCGCCGAACAGGCGCACGCCGAGTTCACCACCACCCGGTCACAGATCCTCAACCAGCGCCCAGACCTCGTCGACTGTTAAGACCCGCTGGTCACCTCGTCGAGGCAGGCTGTAAAGCGGTCGTCGGGCAGCGCCTGAAACTGTCAGGAATGCGCCGGACCGTCCCGGCGCCGAGGCCATCATCGCCCTCGCGGCCGCGAGGCCACCAGCCACTGGGAAGAGATCTGGCAGCGGCCCCGCAACCAGACAGCCATCGGCTGACCCGGCTCTGACCGGCCACGCCACGCCGTCAGCAGCAAGTTACCCGCCAGTCACCTACAAAATTGACGCACACCCGCGCACCCGTGGGCTCGCCGGGAATGTCGTACCCGCGTGTTACCGTCAAATACACGTTCGACACCGCCTCGTCCCGGAGGCTGCCGCGCCGGCGCGGCAGCCCGGCGGAGCGGGCCGGGCTCCGCTAGGGTGAGCAGCACCGGTTGATGACCATGCGCGCCGCCCTTCCGGGCGTGGCGGGGGTGCGGCGTGCGCTGAGGGAGGCGGTTCGTCATGGCGGTATCCGGTGAACCGTTCGCCCACCTGCACGTGCACACCGAGTACTCCATGCTGGATGGCGCCGCCCGGCTCAAGGAACTGCTGGCCGAGGTCAAGAACCTGGGCATGACGCACGTAGCGATGACCGACCACGGCAACCTGATGGGGGCCGCCGAGTTCCACAAGCAGGCCAAGCAGGCGGGCATCACGCCCGTCATCGGGATCGAGGCGTACGTCGCCCCCGAGGCCAGGGGCAACCAGCAGCGCATCCTGTGGGGTCAGCCGCACCAGAAGAAGGACGACGTCTCCGCCGGCGGCGCGTACCTGCATAAGACCATCTGGGCCAGGAACGCCGAAGGCCTGCACAACCTGTTCCGGCTGTCCTCCCGCTCCTACGCCGAGGGCTGGCTGGTCAAGTGGGCCCGGATGGACAAGGAGCTCATCGCGGCGCACACCGGCGGGCTGATGGCCTCCACCGGCTGCCCGTCAGGTGAGGTGCAGACCAGGCTGCTCCTCGGCCAGCCCGACGAGGCCCTCAAGGCCGCCGCCGAGTGGCAGGACATCTTCGGGAAGGAGAATTACTTCCTCGAGCTGATGGACCACGGCCTGGACATCGAGCGCCGGGTCCGGGACGGCCTGGTCGAGATCGGCCGGAAGCTGGGCATCCCGCCGGTCGTCACGAACGACTCGCACTACACGCGCGAGCCGGACGCGCAGGCGCAGGACATGCTGCTGTGCATCCAGACGGGCAAGACCCTGGCCGACCAGGACAGGTTCAAGTTCGAGGGCACCGGCTACTTCATCAAGCCCGCCGCCGAGATGTACCGGCAGGACAGCAGCGACCTGTGGCAGGAGGGCTGCCGTAACAGCCAGCTGCTGATCGCGGACCGCGTCGACGCCAGCGGCATGTTCGAGTACCGCAACCTGATGCCGCGGTTCCCGCTCCCGGAGGGCTTCGACTCCGAGGCCGAGCTGTTCGCCGCCGAGGTGTGGAAGGGCATGGACCGCCGCTATCCGGGCGGCTACGACGAGCAGCGGCGCAAGCAGGCCGAGTACGAGATCGGCATCATCTGCCAGATGGGGTTCCCCGGCTACTTCCTCGTGGTCGCCGACTTCATCATGTGGGCGAAGAACAACGGGATCGCGGTCGGCCCCGGCCGCGGCTCCGCGGCGGGCTCGATCGTCTCCTACGCGCTGGGCATCACCGACCTGGACCCGATCGTGCACGGGCTGATGTTCGAGCGGTTCCTCAACCCCGAGCGCCTGTCCATGCCCGACATCGACGTGGACTTCGACGAGCGCGGGCGCGGCGACGTGATCAGGTACGTGACCCAGAAGTGGGGTTCGGACCGGGTGGCGCAGATCGTCACCTTCGGCACGATCAAGGCGAAGGCCGCGATCAAGGACTCCTGCCGGGTGCTGGGTCATCCCTACGCGCTGGGGGACCGGATCACCAAGGCGTTCCCGCCGATGGTCCTGGGCAAGGACATCTCGCTCTCGGCAATTTTCGACGAAAAGCACGAGCGCTACGCCGAGACCGCCGAGCTCCGCTCGATGTACGAGGGCGAGGCCGAGGTCAAGCAGGTCATCGACACCGCGCGCGGCATCGAGGGCCTGATCCGCCAGCCGGGCGTGCACGCGGCCGGGGTGATCATGTGCGCCGAGCCGCTGACCGACCACATCCCGGTCTGGACCAGGCACGCGGACGGCGCGGTCATCACGCAGTTCGACTATCCGACCTGCGAAGACCTCGGCCTGCTGAAGATGGACTTCCTCGGCCTGCGCAACCTGACGATCATGGCCGATGCCATCGCGGCGATCGGGAAGAACCGGGACATCTCCATCGAATTGCTGAGCCTGCCCCTGGACGACAAGCCCACCTACGACCTGCTGGCGCGCGGTGACACGCTCGGCGTGTTCCAGCTGGACGGCGGGGCGATGCGCTCGCTGCTCCGGATGATGAGGCCGGACAACTTCGAGGACATCTCCGCCGTGAACGCCCTGTACCGGCCCGGTCCGATGGGCGTCAACTCGCACATCAACTACGCCCTGCGCAAGACCCGTCGGCAGGAGATCACCCCGATCCACCCGGAGCTGGAAGAGCCCCTCAAGGAGGTGCTTGCGCCCACCTACGGCCTGATCGTCTACCAGGAGCAGGTGCAGAAGGCGGCGCAGATCCTGGCCGGCTACTCGCTCGCCCAGGCCGACCTCCTGCGCCGCGCCATGGGCAAGAAGAAGAAGGAGATCCTGGACAAGGAGTTCGTCCCGTTCCAGGCGGGCTGCCGGGAACGCGGCTACTCCGACCAGGCGATCCAGGCGATCTGGGACGTGCTCGTCCCCTTCTCCGGGTACGCGTTCAACAAGTCGCACACCGCCCCGTACGCCCTCATCGCGTACTGGACCGCGTACCTGAAGGCGAATTACCCGGCCGAGTACATGGCCGCGCTGCTCACCTCCGTAGGCGACGACAAGGACAAATCGGCGCTGTACCTGAACGAGTGCCGCAAGATGGGCATCAAGGTGCTGCCGCCCGACGTCAACGAGTCGGTGGCGACGTTCGCCGCGGTCGGGCGGGACGTCAGGTTCGGCCTGGCGGCGATCCGAAACGTGGGCACGAACGTGGTGGAGGCGATCATCGCGGCGCGCAAGTCGAAGGGCGGGTTCACCGCGTTCGCGGACTTCTTGCGCAAGGTGCCGCTGGTGGTGTGCAACAAGCGCGTGATCGAGTCGCTGATCAAGGCGGGCGCGTTCGACTCGCTCGGGGACGCGCGCAAGGGCCTGGTGCTTGTGCACGAGCAAGCCGTCGACGCCGTGCTCGACCTCAAGCGCAACGAGGCGATCGGGCAGGACTCGCTGTTCGGGGACGATGCCGAGGCGGAGGCGGTCTTCGACGTGCCGGTCCCGGACGGGGAGTGGGAGAAGTCCACGCGGCTGAACTTCGAGCGCGAGATGCTCGGGCTCTACGTCTCTGATCACCCGCTGTTCGGCGTCGAGCACATCATCGCCGCGGAAAGTGACTGCTCACTGTCCGACTTGACGGGCGAAGACACCGACCGACCCAGCGGCGGCCGGCCCGACGCGCAGATCGTCAAGGTGGGCGGCATCCTGTCCGGGGTACAGCGGAAGGTGACCAAGCAGGGCAACCAGTGGGCGGCCGCCACCCTGGAGGACCTCGCCGGGGCGATCGAGGTGATGTTCTTCCCCCAGACCTACGCCGCCTACGCCGCCTCGATCACCGAGGACGCGGTGGTCGTGGTGAAGGGCCGGGTCGACCGTCGAGACGACGCGCCCAAGCTGATCGCCATGGACCTGACCGTCCCCGATCTGTCGGTCGCGGACTCCGCCCCTTTCGTCGTGTCTCTGCCGGTGGCCAGGTGCGTGCCGCCGGTGGTGGAGCGGCTCAAGGAGGTACTGGTCACCCACCCGGGGCCGACCGAGGTGCACCTGCGGCTCCGCGGGCCCGAGCGCACGACGATCGTGCGCCTTGACGACCGGCTCCGGGTCGCGACCTCGCCCGCCCTGATCGGCGACCTCAAGCAGCTACTCGGCCCGGCCTGCGTCAGCTAGGCTCCGGGCCGATCAGCTGGTCGAGGAACGTCCGGTACATCCGCAGCGTCTCGCGCAGCGTCTCGGTATCGGCGGCCGATGTGGTGTCCCACCGGCCGCGCAGGCCGCGCTGCCGTTCGGCGATCGCCGCCTCGAGCCTGGCGGCCACCTGCGCGAGGACGTCGGCGGCCTCGGTCACCGAGGCGTGCGGGTCGTCGACGAACTTGTACTGGATCCGGTGCCACTGCGCCCGGACGTCCGTCGAGTCCGTGATCAGGTTGGCGTACCCGCTCTCGCCGAGGCCGAGCGTGGTCCCGGACTCGCCGGGCCGCAGCTCCGCCTCCGCCACCGCAGCAGCCGGAGCCGCCACCGCAGCCGGAGCCGCCTCGGTAGCCGGAGCCGCTTCCGCAGCCAAAGCCGCCGCGGCGGCCGGAGTTTCCGGGGCGTCCGGAGCGGCGTGCCTGCCCGTGGCGCCGTCCGGCTCCTCGGCCAGGGCGATCGGGACCGTCGGGATCGACCCTGCGGACGGCCGCGGCGTGCCGAACACGGCCGGCTGCGTCATCGAGGGATCCGTGGGTTCATGGCTATCCGGAGCCGCCTGGTCGCCCGGCTCTTCCCCTGCCTGTCCGGCCGGGGCCGAGGGGGCGGTCTCAGACTCGGCCGCCGGAGCGCCCGCGCTGGCCACCGTGCCCTCGGCAGTACCGGCGGCGGGGTCATCAGCGGACCCGTCCTCCTCGTCATCCCAGTAATCACGCCCGGCGTCGGGGCTGCTCACCGCGACCGCCTCGTCCGTGCGCGCGTCTTCCTCTTCCTGGCTGGCGGGCCGCTCGGGCTCATCGGACTGGGTGGCGGCCGCACCGGGCTGATCTCCGCGCAGCGCCGAGGCCACCTTCTGGAAGTGGGTCATCGGCTGGGCCTGGCCGGCCCCGGGCGCGCCGGACTCGGAGTCCGGCACGACCTCGCCGCGGACCACGTAGCCGGCGGGCCGCTGCTGGCCCCACGAGTCCTGCGTCATGGGATTCCCCTTTCTTCCTGGTGAGGGCTAGCGGGCCGAACCCGCGGTACGGGCGCTGCGTGGTGCGGGAATTGCTCGCCGGTTCAGGCCGTTGGCCGGCGCACCGAGCAGATCTTCGAACAGCGCGCGGCAGCGGATCAGGGCCTTCCTCAGGTCTTCCGTGCTCGCGGACTCCAGCTTGACCTCGCGCACCTGCCGGTACCCGTGCAGGCCGGCGGCGTGGTAGACGGACAGCGCCTCCAGGCTGGCCTCGAGGTCGTCGACCGGGTAGCCGCGAGTCCGCATGACATCCCAGATCAGCGTGTCGGCCCCGGACACGGCCTCGGCCGGTGAATCGACGAACTGCTCCTGGATCGCGGTCCAGTTATCGATATAGCTCGCCTGCCGCTCGGCCGGCAGCGGGCGGATGCCGAGTTCCTCGGCCCGCCGCTGCCGCGCGGCAAGCTCGGCTTCGGCCTTCTTGCTCCCCAGTTCCTTGACCAGGCGGTCGTATTCGGGACCGAACTGGCGGCGCATCCTCGCCCGCCGCATCTGGGCGACGGCGGCCGCAGCAACGGCCGCCACGACGATGAGCGCGATGACGACGACGATCGCGATGATCGCTCCACTCGACATGACTACCTCCCGTGAGGGTCGAATCGCCCATCCGACTCCCCCGGTTAGGCCGGGCTAAACAGGACAGCGGGACCGGAAACACCGGGCTCACGGGCACCCTCGCCCCATCGTGTCACCCGCTCCGGCGGGTGCGCCGACCGGCCCCCCGCAGGAATGACGGGTACGATCATGCGGAGCGAATTCGGCGTTGAGGGAGGACCGACGAAGGGGCGACTGGCGGCGTTCGCGGTGGCGCTCGCGGGCAGCGCGGTACTCGGCGTCGTGGCCGGGCTCATCTGGGCCACCGTCGCGCCGCGGGCGCTGCTGCAGGAGGTCGCCCGCGGCGAAGCCCAGCTCGTGAACACCGAGAGCAACGCGTACATCTCCGCGGACGCCTGGTTCTGCGTGATCGTCGCGGTGGGCGGGCTGATCACCGGCGTGCTCGGCTACCGCCTCCTGGTCCGCCGCGCCGGCTGGGCCGCGACCGCCGGGCTGGTGCTCGGCGCGCTGGCCGCCTCGCTGGTCACGCTCTGGGTGGGGGACAACATGGGGCTGGGGACGTACAACCACCAGCTCGCGACCAGCGCGGTCGGGGCCTTCTTCAACT
>Ga0187816_10000546_pt1 | contig 11415 bp, 10 predicted proteins | sample NC_wetland_sal_i_16_FD_132960 | JGI IMG/M metagenome (GOLD analysis project Ga0187816, IMG submission 132960) | Wetland sediment microbial communities from Neuse River Estuary, North Carolina, USA - SO4_1 | ecosystem: Environmental > Aquatic > Freshwater > Wetlands > Sediment | place: USA... | reverse complement strand
CTGCCGGCCGCGCACCAGCTGGCCTTGGCCGGGCGCGACGCGGAGTCGCGTGACGATCCCATCGGGGACCTGGCCCGCGCCGCCGGATACGATGACCCCGAGCGGTGGTGGGAGGACGTGGTCGAGCACGTGCCCGGACCCAGCTCCGTCTTCGAGGTCATCGCCGAAGCCATCGCGGTCCTGCGCGCGGACGCGGACGAACCCGATCCGCGCGACGCGATCCGCGAAGCGCACATGCGGAAGACCCTGCGCAAGACGGTCAGGGACGGCTACCAGCGGATTGCCGTGGTCTGCGGGGCCTGGCACGTCCCCGCCCTGCAACGCCTGCCCTCCGCCGCGGCCGACGAGCGCCTGCTGCGCGGCCTGCCGAAGGCCAAGGCCGCCTCCCTCACGTGGATCCCGTGGACCTACGGCCGGCTCGCCTACACCTCTGGTTACGGGGCCGGCATCCGATCACCCGGCTGGTACGACCACCTGTTCTCATCAAACGGGCAGCCCATCGAGCGGTGGCTGGCCAAGGCCGCCGGCGTGCTGCGCGACGAGGGCATCCCGGCGTCCACGGTGCACGTGATCGAGTCCGTCCGGCTGGCGCAGACGCTCGCCGTCCTGCGCGGACGGCCGCTGGCCGGCCTGGAGGAGGTCACCGAGGCGGCCCGCGCCGTGCTGTGCGAGGGCAGTGACCTGCTCACCGGGCTCGTCCAGCGGCGCCTGGTGGTCGGTGAGCGGCTCGGCGCGGTACCCGACGCGACCCCGATGGTGCCGCTGCAGCGGGACCTGCACGACCGGCAGCGGAGCCTGCGGCTGCGGCCGGAGGCGGCGCCCCGCGACTACCACCTGGACCTGCGCAAGCCCACCGACCTCGCCCGCAGCCACCTGCTGCACCGGCTCGACCTGCTCGACGTGCCCTGGGGCGTGCCCCAGGAGAGCAGGACCCAGAACATCGGGACGTTCCGCGAAACGTGGCAGCTGACCTGGCGGCCCGAGCTGGATCTGGCCCTGATCGAGGCCAGCATGTGGGGCAGCACCGTCGCGGCCGCCGCGGCGCAGCGGGCCCGCGGGATGGCGTCCGGCGCCACCGCGCTCGAGGAGCTGGCCATGCTGGTCGAGCGGTGCCTGCTCGGCGACCTGGGCGACGCGCTGCCGGAGGTGCTCGCCGCGGTCAGGGATCGCGCCGCACTGGACAGCGACGTGACCCACCTGATGGCGGCGCTGCCGGCGCTGGTCCGGGCGGCCAGGTACGGTGACGTCCGCGGCACCGATCCCGGGCGGCTCGGTGAGGTCGCCGTGGAGTTGATCACCCGGATCTGCGCCGGCCTGCCGGCCGCCCTGGCCTCACTCGACGAGGAGGCCGAACGAGCCATGCGGGATCGCGTCGACGCCGTGAACGCGGCCACCGGGCTGCTCGCCGACGGCCCGAGCCGGGCGCGGTGGCTGGCCACCGTGGCGCGGCTCGCGTCGGCCGGCCGCTGCTCCCCGCTGATCTCGGGGCGGCTGACCAGGCTGCTGCTCGACGCGGGACAGCTGACGGCCGACGACGCGGGCATCGCGATGTCCCGCGAGCTATCCGCGGCCGCCCCGGCCGCCGCCGCGGCAGGCTGGGCCGAGGGATTCCTGGCCGGCAGCGGATTGCTCCTCGTGCATGACGACAAGCTGCTCAGCCTGACCGACGGCTGGCTGGCCGGCTTGAGCCCCGACGGGTTCGCCGCCGTGCTGCCCGCGCTGCGGCGCACCTTCGGCGGATTCGCGCCTCCCGAGCGACGGGCCATCGGGGAGCAGGCGGCCCGGCTGGACGGGAGCGGCCGACCTGCCGTCCGCGTTTCGCCGGCCGGCGACGACCTGGACGAGGACCGCGCGGCGATCGCGGTCCGGGCGGTGGTCGCCATCCTGGGCCTGCCCGCCGTGGCCCGGGAGGTGCCATGACGGCCGGGCCCGATGAGCGGCTGCGCCGCTGGCGGCTGGTCCTCGGCGGCGCCGACGACGGGATCGGGATGCCACTGGACGGCTCCGACGCGCGGATCGACTCGGCTCTCGGCGCGCTGTACGACTCCGACGCCCAGGAGAGCGCCGGCCGGCAGAGCACCGGGCAGCGGCAGGCCGGGCTCGGCGCGTCGGCCCCGCGGGTGGCCCGCTGGCTCGGCGACATCCGCACGTTCTTCCCGGTCAGCGTGGTCCAGGTGATGCAGAGGGACGCGATCGAGCGGCTCGGCCTGACCCGGCTGCTGCTCGAGCCGGAAATGCTCGACGCCGTCGAGCCCGACGTGCACCTGGTCGGCACCCTGCTCTCGCTGCGCCGGGTGATCCCCGAGCAGGCGCGGGAGTCGGCCCGCGCGGTGGTGCGTACCGTGACCAGCGACCTGGAGCGCCGCCTGGCCCAGCGGACCCGCTCGGCGGTCACCGGCGCGCTCAACCGGGCCAGCCGCACGAGCAGGCCCAGGCGCCCGGCCGACATCGACTGGGACCGGACGATCCGCGCCAACCTGCGGCATTACCTGCCCGAGCACCGGACGATCGTGCCCGACCGGCTGGTCGGCTACGCCAGGAAGCAGCAGGCGGTGGCCCGCGACGTCATCTTGTGCCTGGACCAGAGCGGCTCGATGGCCTCCTCGGTGGTGTACGCCGGGGTGTTCGGCGCGGTGCTCGCGTCGATCCGGTCCCTGCGCACCTCGGTGGTCGCGTTCGACACCTCGGTCGTCGACCTGACCGAGCAGCTCAGCGACCCGGTGGACGTGCTGTTCGGCACCCAGCTCGGCGGCGGCACCGACATCAACCGCGCCCTGGCCTACTGCCAGCGCCTGATCACCCGTCCGGCCCGCACGATCCTCGTCCTGGTCAGCGACCTGTTCGAGGGGGGCAACCGGGAGGAGATGCTGCGCCGGATCGCGGACCTGACCGCCTCGGGCACGCAGGTGATCGCGCTGCTCGCGCTGTCCGACGACGGCGCGCCCGGTTACGACCGCGACAACGCCGCCGCCCTGGCCGGGCTCGGCGTGCCGGCCTTCGCCTGCACGCCCGACGCGTTCCCCGAGCTGATGGCCGCCGCCATCGACCGCCGCGACCTGACCGAGTGGGCCCACCGCAGTCGGGGCGGTACGGCCTGAGGCTAGTTCGCGGACAGTTGCTCGATGATCTCGCCGGCCGGCCGCTCGGTCGCCGACCGGTAACCCTGCCCCGCCCACAATGACATCCGCTCCGCATCGCCGCTCGCGGCCGCGGCCGCGCGCAGCGGCCGGGTGGCGTTGTTGATCTCCGGGTAGGCCGGCGGCGCGTCAGGGTGATCGCGGATGAACTGGTTGACCAGCCCGCGGGCCGGCCGCCCGCTGAAGGCCCGGGTCAGGGTGGTCGCGGTGTAGCGCGGGTCGGCCAGGGCCGCCTTGTGCAGCGGGTGCGCCCCGCTTTCCGCGCAGCGCAGGAAGGCCGTGCCGCACTGCGCGGCCAGCGCTCCCGCGGCCAGCACGGCGTTCAGCTGACGCGGGCCCATGATGCCGCCCGCCGCGATCTGCGGCAGGCCGGTGACGGCGGCGACCGCCCCGATGAGGGACAGCAGCCCGAGATCCCGCCCGGGCGCGTCGTCGTTGCCGAACGTACCCCGGTGGGCGCCGGCCTCGAAACCCTGCGAGCAGACCGCGTCCGCTCCGGCCGACGCCGCGGCCACCGCCTCGTCCGGGCTGGTCACCGTGATGATCACCGCGGCGCCCGCGCGCTGCAGGGCCGCGACCACCTCGGCGGGCGGGCAGCCGAACGTGAAGCTGACGACGGGCGGAGGGCCGGCCAGCAGGGCCGCGATCTTGGCGTCGAAGTGGTCATCGTCCCAGCTCGCGTCCCCGACGGTCCCGTCCGCGCTCAGCGAGTCCAGGTACCTGTTTAGTGCTGCGGGTTCCGCGGACGGCGCGCCGGGGACGAAGACGTTCACGCCGAACGGTTCCCCGGTCGCGGCCCGGACGGCGGCGATCTCGGCGGTCATGGCCCCGGGCGTCTTGTACCCGGCGGCCAGGAACCCCAGCGCTCGGGCGCGGGCGGCCGCGATGACCAGTTCGGTGGTCGACGGGCCGCCCGCCATCGGCGCCACGACCACCGGGCGCGGCAGCAGATCCGCGAGGCTGCGTGTCATCGGAGGATGAGCTTACCGCTGTGGGTCCCTGGCGGCCGGCCCGCGCCGGGCCAGTAGCTGCCGTCGGTCGCCCGGCACGTCATGCTGATCGAGAACGGTGAAGTCCGCCGTTAGCAGGCTGGCCGGCTCGCCGGGCGCCAGGCACCAGCCCGGGGGCAGGGTGGGCCGCGCCCGCCGGGCTTGCGAGGTAAGGGCCTCCCACGCCAGCAGGCCGCCGTCGGCCACCGCCTCGGTCGCGGCCGCGAAGACCGCCCGATCCCAGAAGCCGGTGCACAGGATGAGCGCGTACGACCGCGGCCGCGCCCGCCAGGCGGACAGGTCCGCGTGCACCAGGGTGATCAGGAGGCCGAGGCCCCGGCGAGCGGCCTCATCGCCGAGCATCGTGAGGGCCACGTCGGAGACGTCCACCGCCGTGACCAGGCGCCCGGCGGCCGCGGCGAGCAGCGCGGCGCCGGATACGCCGCAGGCCAGGTCGGCCACGGGGCCGTCCGGCGGCCCCAGCGCCAGCGCCCGGACGGCCAGCGGGTGCGGGCTGAACGACGGCGCCCGGCCTTCGGCGTACCTGGCGTTCCACCTGAGCCGGTCCGGATGGGCCGCTTCAGGTGGGACCGGCTCGTTGCCGGGTGGGACCGGCTCGTCGCCGGAAAGGGCGGACGGCATGATCGTGGATACTACGGGCCGCCGGGGCTGGATAATTACAGCACTGAGTGCCAAAATAATCCGATGGCCAGCACGCGCGAGTGGTTCGAGACGGTCGAGGAGGCCCGCAGGAGAGCCAGGCGGCACCTGCCGAGGTCCGTCTACCTGTCCCTGGTGGCGGGCGCCGAGCAGGGCATCACGCTGCGCGACAACGTGGCGGCGTTCAGCGAAGTGCGCTTCACCCCGCCGCATGTCGCTGACCTGCCCGCGGTCAGGGAGATGGCGACGTCGGTCCTCGGGCAGGAGATCTCGCTGCCGGTGATCGCGTCGCCGACCGGGGTGCAGGCCGTGCACCCCGAGGGCGAGGTAGGCGTGGCGCGCGGGGCGGCCGAGGCGGGCACGGCAATGGGCCTGAGTTCCTTCGCCAGCATGCCGGTGGAGGACGTGGCGGCCGCCAACCCGAAGCTGTTCTTCCAGATCTACTGGTCGGGCAGCAAGGACACCATCCTGCAGCGGGCCGAACGGGCCCGGCGGGCCGGCGCCAAGGCCATGATCGTCACCCTGGACTGGTCGTTCTCCTCCGGGCGGGACTGGGGCAGCCCCTCGATACCCGAGAAGATAGACCTGCGCACCCTCGTGCGCCTCGCGCCAGAAGGCATCATGCGCCTGAACTACGTCAGCCGCTGGCTCAGGGCGGGCGGGCTGCCTGACCTGCTCGTGCCGAACATGGCCGCCCCCGGCGCGCCGCCGCCCACGTTCTGGGGGGTGTACGGCGAGTGGATGCAGACCCCGCCGCCCACCTGGGCCGATATCGCGTGGCTGCGGGCCCAATGGGACGGCCCGTTCCTGGTCAAGGGCGTCATGCGGACCGATGAGGCGCGCCGGGCGGTGGACATCGGGGCCACGGCCGTCTCGGTCTCCAACCACGGCGGCAACAACCTGGACGGCACCCCCGCGTCCATCCGGGCGCTGCCCGCGGTCGCCGAGGCCGTCGGCGGCCAGATCGAGGTCCTGCTGGACGGCGGCATCCGGCGCGGCAGCGACGTGGTCAAGGCGCTCGCGCTCGGCGCCCGCGCGGTGATGATCGGCCGCGCCTACCTGTGGGGCCTGGCCGCCAACGGATCGGCCGGGGTGAAGAACGTGTTCGACGTCCTGCGCGGCGGGATCGACTCGACGCTGCTCGCGCTCGGCCGGTCCTCGGTTCACGACCTGTCCCCCGACGACGTCATCGTGCCCGCCGATTTCTCCCGCGGCCTGTCCAAGTGATGGCCGATGGCGCGGTTGGCCCGGTGCCGTACGCACGGATCGTGATCAATGGCGTCAGGACGCCATTGATCGCGTGACCCACGGCTCCGGATGCCGGGACAAAGAGCGGGTCAGCGAGTCAAGCAGAAGATCACCGGCCCGGAAATAATCTGCCGTCGGCCGGACGAGCCTGCCCGGGATCAGCTCCAAGGCCGTGGACGATGACGACCAGAGATCGATATCCAGTCGCATGCGCAGCGGCGGGTGCAACGGTCCCCGGCTCAGACGGACCTGGATCCGGCGCGTACCCACTTCGCGATCGTGCTCCATCGACCCGAGCAACTGGCTTCCGCCGAACCGCAGTTCGCCGCCGTGGTTGGTGCCCAGCCAGCTGTCAAGTGCGGCCACGCACGTCTCGAATGGGCGATCTACGATCCGCCGGAACGACAGTGATCTGAGCTCCGGGACCATGCTCGTAGTCATGCCATCTGCTCCTCCGCCCAGAGGGGCCCTTGGCCCCGCGGGAACCTCATCTCCCTCAAGGTTCGCCGTAAGGCCCCCGGCACCGCATCGCACGAAGGCCTTATCTTCGGCCTCGGCGGATGGCTTAGGCGCGGTCAACCCCGAAGATGCCGACCTAAGCCGTCTTAGCCCAGGTCAGGACGGTGGCCGTCGGCCTGTGGTCAGCACGGGCAGCAGCGGCCGGATGGTCCGGCGCCGGGCGCAGCCCTGCCAGACCCCCAGGCTGTACGCGAGGTCGTCCAGCAGCCGGGCGGCGACGTACCGCGCGGGATCAAGCGGCGGACGCCGGTCCAGCCAGTCCAGCAGCGGCGGCGCCAGGACCAGCGCGGCCAGCGGGAGCCGGAGCCGCCGCACCGCGATTGCCGCCGGCACGGCCGCGGGCCACCAGGTCCTCGAGATGGCGCTGCCCAGCGGCCTGCCCGCCGCGAGCGTCCCGCCGCCGGCCAGGCGGGCCGCGAGCAGCCAGGCGGTCCGGGCCGCCGGGCGGGGCCAGGGCTCCCCGGTGAGGCCGGCCAGGCGCCTGGCGAGCAGCGCGATACCCGCCCCGGTGACGGCGGCGCCTGCCGCCGGGCGGCCGGATGCACCGGCCAGCCAGGCCAGCGCGGTCCAGGCGGACACGTACAGGGGGCGCACCGCGCCGGGGTGGCGCAGTTCCAGGGCCGCGGCCGAGGTGCCGTAGTCCCGGCGCCGGGCGAACCACGGCTGCAGGCGCACCCGGTGCTGGTGCGGGACGACGGCACCGGGCTCGTAGCGGACCCGCCAGCCGGCCGCGGCCAGCCGCCAGGCGAAGTCGACGTCCTCGCCGACCGGCATGTCCTCGGCGAAACCCGTCCCGGCCGCGTCCTTCCGCACGACCAGGGCCGCGCCCGGGACGTAAGGGACCCCGGCTCCGGGCCGGACGATGCTGGCCCGCGCGCCCATGTCCAGGGTGGAACTGGCGCCCTCGTACCGCGCCAGCCACGTCCTCCCCTCCTCCGCCGGGACGATGCGCGGCGCCACCGCGCCCACGGCGGGGTCCGCGAAGTGCGGCAGCAGGAGGTCCAGCCAGCCCGGTTCCGGCACGCAGTCGGAGTCGAGGAACGCCACGAGCGGGGTCTGCGCCGCGGCCAGCCCGGTGTTCCTGGCCGCCCCGGGCCCGCCGTTCACCGGCCGGCTCAGCACCCGGGCCCCAGTCCCGGCCGCGACCCGGGCGGTCGCCTCCGGATCCGCCGAGCCGTCGTCCACCACGATCACGCGCGGCAGCGGCGCCAGCCCGGCCAGGCAGCGGGCCAGTTCGGCCTGCCGGTCACGGACGGGGACCACTACCGTCACGTCGCCGGGGACCCAGGACCCGCCGGCTCGCGGCACCGGGTGCGCGATCCCGGTGTCGAGCAGGCGGCGCGCCAGCGCCCGGGCCCTGGAGTTATCCGGGACGGGCGTACCCGACCACCAGCCGGACACCATCCGAGCCCCGCGTGGCGTGAGCCTCAGCACCCGGACCGGGGAACCGCCGGCCAGCACCGTCCCTCCCGCCAGCAGCCGCGAGCCGGGATCGGGCCGCATGACGAGACCGGCCGGGGCCAGTTCGCCGTCAGGACCGGGACCCACGGGGACCACCGGCGGGGTCGGCGCGCCGTCAGGACCCGGACCCAAGGGACCACCCGGCCAAGGGGTCCTCGTCACAGCCTCGCACCGGCGGGCGCCGCCCGATCGTCACCGCTACCTTCCGGTGTGAATGGTCGCCTGCCGGACGGGGCGGCACCAGGGCGCCGGCACCGGTCCGGCCGGCCGCGGCCAGCGCGGCCTCGCCGTGGCCCCGCACGCACTCCGGGTCGGGTCCGTCCAGCGGCAGCCCGGTGAAGAACTTGGCCGCCATGCAGCCGCCGCGGCACGAGTCGTATGAGCCGCACGAGCGGCAGGCTCCCCCGGTCTGCGGCTGGCGCAGCCCGGAGAACAGCCGCGACGACCGCCAGACCGACTCGAACCCGCCCGGCTGCCGGACGCTGCCGGCCAGGAAGTCGGGGTGAATCGCGAACGGGCACGCGTAGACGTCCCCGACCGGATCGATCAGGCAGACCACCCGCCCGGCCCCGCACATGTTCAGCCCGGGGAGCGGCGGCCCGTACGGCGACAAGTGGAAGAACGAATCGCCGGTCAGGACCTGCTCGGCGTGCCCGACGAGCCAGTCGTAGAGTTCGCGCTGCTGGGCGCTGGTGGGGTGCAGTTCGGGCCAAACGTCCGCGCCCCGGCCGGACGGCCGCAGCCTGGTCAGCCGCAGCTGCGCGCCGTGCTCGTCGGCGATCTGTTTGAACGCGTCGAGCTGGGAGATGTTGTGCCTGGTCACGACCACGGAGACCTTGAAGCCGCGGAACCCCGCGGCCGCCAGGCAGGCCATCGCCGCCCGCGCCGTCCGGTACGACCCGCGCCCGCGGATCGCGTCGTTGACCTCTTCCGTGGCGCCGTCCAGGGAGATCTGCACGTCCACGTAGTCGCTGGCGGCCAGCCGCCGGGCGGCGTCGGCGTCGAGCTTGATCCCGTTCGTCGAGAACTTGACCCCGACCTGGTGCCCGGTCGCGTAGTCCAGCAGCTCCCAGAAGTCCGGTCGCACCGTCGGCTCGCCGCCGCCGATGTTGACGTAAAACACCTGCATCCGCTGGAGGGTGTCGATGACGGTCCGGCACTCGGCCGTCGTGAGCTCGTTTGGGTCCCTCCGGCCGGAGCTGGATAGGCAGTGGATGCACTGCAGGTTGCAGGCGTAAGTGAGTTCCCAGGTTAGGCAGATTGGGGCGTTGAGTCCGTGTTCGAACCGTTCCGTCAGGGGGACGGGGTGGCTTCCGGCCGGGCCGGTTTCTTCGCCGGCTCTTAGGCCGAACGCCGGCGGAGAAACCGGCTGGGCCGTGCGCCTCGGCTCGGGCGGAAGAGCAACCGGGACGATCATCTGGGAGCTGGCCAGGGTGGCTAGGGCACGCTGGTAGAGGGGGACGTCGGGCTCGGGGACTCCCGCGGCTACGCACGCGGCGCGCGCGGTGTCATGGGCCGCGAGGTTTTCTAGGACGCTGAGGAGGGTGGGGGTTTTGAGGAAGGAGAGGGATCTGGTGTTGAAGTGGTAGAGCATGGCGCCGAAGGGCTCGGGGCGGACAGCGGCACGCGCGTGGAGGCGCCAGGGGCGGTCTAGGTCGAAAGGGGGCGGGTCGGCCGCGGACACGGCGGGCGGGTCAGTAGACGCCGCACATGCCGTCGATGGAGATTTCCTCTACTAGGAGGTCGTCGGTCACTAGGGGGTCGGGCTCGGGCTCGCGGGTGGCGGTGGTGACGGGGTCGGCGACCGGGGTGGGTGCGGGCATGGGGGGCCTCCCGAGGGTAGTGACACCGGGTGCCATCGTAACGGCACTGAGTGCCAATGGGCAAGGTTGGACGTAGGATGTGCACCGGAACGGGCGGTGGTGACTCCCCTGGGTGGTGACGAAGTGGCGGCGGCGACGGTTCCGGAACCGATGGTCGCGGACTCGGAGCAGGACGCTACGGGCGGGCAGCCGGGGCGGCGGCGGGTGACCTCGCGGGGGGAGCTGGAGCAGGTCGCGTTTGAGTTGTTCGCGGTGCACGGGTTCGAGATGACTACGGTGGACGAGATCGCGGCGGCGGCGGGGATCGGGCGGCGGACGTTCTTCAGGTACTTCCCGTCGAAGAATGATGTGCCGTGGGGCATGTTCGAGGTGGAGCTTGAGCGGATGCGGAGGCGGCTCAAGGAGTGCCCGCGCGACGTGCCGCTGATGGACGCCATCCGGGTCGCGCTGGTCGACTTCAACCGGGTCGAGCCGGACCAGATCCCCTGGCACCGGCGCCGGATGGAGCTCATCTTGCGGGTGCCTGCCCTGCTGGCTCACTCGACGTTGCGGTTTGCCTCCTGGCGCGCGGTGATCGCCGAGTTCGTGGGCGAACGCACGGGCCTGCGCCCCGACTCGCTCGCGCCCCAGGCCATCGCCCACGCCGTCCTCGGAGTTGCCGTCGCGGCTTACGAGCAGTGGCTGGATGACGAGGACGCCGAGCTCGGGGACCTGCTCGACGCCGCGATGCGCCAGCTTGACGCCGCGTTCGCCGGACGCCTGTCCTCCAGATGACGGAGCGCCTGGCCGTCATCACCGGGGCGGCGCGCGGGATCGGGGCGGCGGTCGCCAGGAAGCTCGCCGCCGACGGGTGGTCGCTCCTGCTCGTCGACGCGTGCGCGCCGCAGCCGCCGGCCGACTACCCAATGCCCGCGCCCGCGGACCTGGCCGAGGTCGGCCGGTACTGCTTCGCGGCCGGCGCCGGATGCGTTGACGAGCTGATCGCCGACGTCGGGGACGGCTCCGTGCGCGACCGCGTGCGGGACGCGCTCGGCGGGCGGGTGCCCGCCGCGGTGGTCGCTGCGGCGGGCGTGATCAGGGGAGATCAGGCCTGGGCGGTGCCTGACGACGCGTTCGGCCTGATGATGAGGGTGAACCTGTTCGGCGTCACGCACCTGGCGGACGCCTGCGTGCCGGCGATGATCGAGGCGGGCGCCGGGCGGTTCGTGGCGGTCTCCTCGGCGGCCGCGCTGCGCGCCATGCCCATGCTCGCGGCCTACTCCGCGGCCAAGGGCGCCGTGGTCGGCTACGTCCGCGCGCTGGCCGCCGACCTGGCCGGGACCGGGGTGACCGCGAACGTGGTCTGCCCAGGGTCGACCCGGGGCCCGATGCTGGCCGCCAGCGCCGCCCTCTACGGCCTGCCCGATCAGGAGTCCTTCGCCGCACAGGCCCTGCTCCGCAGGCTGCTGGACCCCGCCGACGTCGCGGCCGCCGTGGCCTGGCTGTGCGGCCCGGGCTCCGGCGCCCTCACCGGCGCCGTCCTGCCGGTCGATGCCGGCCTGACCGCCTAGATGACGGAAATGTGGGCTCCATCGCGCG
>Ga0187816_10000545_pt1 | contig 11419 bp, 8 predicted proteins | sample NC_wetland_sal_i_16_FD_132960 | JGI IMG/M metagenome (GOLD analysis project Ga0187816, IMG submission 132960) | Wetland sediment microbial communities from Neuse River Estuary, North Carolina, USA - SO4_1 | ecosystem: Environmental > Aquatic > Freshwater > Wetlands > Sediment | place: USA: North... | reverse complement strand
TCGCTCGGGCCGCTGCACGGCTACGGGGTTCTGCTGCGCATCCAGCAGATTTCGAAGGATCGCCTGGAAATCCAACAAGGCTCGTTGTACCCAGCGCTGTACCGGCTCGAGCATCAGGGCTGGATCACCAGCGAATGGGGCGAATCGGAAAACAAGCGCAAAGCGAAGTATTACCGCCTCACTCCCGCGGGGAAACGCCGGTTGCAGGCCGAAGCGGAAAACTGGAACCGCATGGCGGACGTAATCGCGGGAATTTTGGGGACGAAGCCGGAGGAAGTATGACGTTGTTGGCGCGAATCCGTTCGTGGCTGCGCGCGATACTCGGGCGCACACGAATGGAAAGCGACATGGACGCGGAGTTGCGCTTCCACATGGAGGCGTATGCGGAGGATTTGGCGCGCGGCGGCGTCGCGCGCCAGGAGGCGATGCGGCGGGCGCGGCTTGAATTTGGCGGCATCGAACGCGCGAAAGAAGAGTGCCGGGAAGCGCGCGGTGTGAGTTTGCTTGAAACTTTTTTGCAGGATTTGCGGTATGGCGCGCGGAGCTTACGAAAATCGCGAGGTTTTACGGCAGTAGCAGTCGTGACACTTGCGCTCGGCATCGGCGCCAACACGGCCATCTTTAGCCTGGTGAACGCTATCTTGCTGGTGCCGCTGCCATTCAGCAAACCCGAACAACTCGTCAGCGTGACCGGGACGTACCCGAAGGGCGCGTTTGTGGCCATGCGCGAACAAATGAAGACAATGAATTTGGCTGCTTATGCCGAGGGCCACGAATTCAATCTAACCGGCCGCGGCGAGCCGGTGCGGTTGACCGCGACGCTGGTTTCCGCCGAACTGTTTTCCATTCTCGGCGCCCATTCGGAGGGCGGACGGACATTCGAACGCGGCGAGGATGTTCCTGGCCACAACGCCTACGTCATCTTGAGCCATGCGCTCTGGCAGGAGCGCTTCGCGAGCGACACCGGGATCATCGGTCACGCCATCGAGATCGGTGGCATGAGCCGCGAGGTCGTTGGCGTAATGCCCGCGGATTTTCGCTTCCCATCGGCAAAAACGCAGATCTGGTTGCCGTTGGACAATGACCCGCGAAACACCGTGGCGTACTGGGCGGGGGATTTCATGCCGGTGATCGGGAGGCTTCGTCCCAGTGCCACTCTGGAACAAGCCCGGGCGGAAGTTCGTGTGTTTCAATCCCATGTGTTCGGTCTTTTCCCCTGGACAATGCCCGCGAACTGGAACGCGGACGTCAGTGTCGTGCCCCTGCAGGACGGGATGGTTGCTGACGTGCGCACGCGGCTGCTCATGTTGTTGGGGGCGGTCGCGCTGATCTTGTTGATTGCTTGCGCAAACGTCGCCAATTTGACGCTCTCGCGGGCGGCGGCACGCGAAAAAGAAGTGGGCATTCGCCTCGCCTTAGGCGCCGGGCGCGGACGAATTCTCAGGCAGCTTCTTACAGAAAGTGTGATGCTGGCGTTCGCCGGCGGGTCGCTTGGACTTCTTCTCGCCACCAAAGGTCTTCGCGTGTTGAAGACCCTGCTTCCCGCGGAGACGCCACGATTGGCCGAAGTGCACATGGATTGGCGAGTGCTTGTCTTCACCGGGACCATTGCGATGTTGACGGGTTTCATCTTTGGTCTGGCTCCCGCGCTGCAGGCCTCGCGAACGGGTTTCGTGGAAAGTCTCCAGTCTGGTGCTCGCGGCGGAGGAATTTCGGTGTCTCAACGGCTGCGCGGCGGGCTCGTCGTCGCCGAAATTGCCTTCGCGGTGTTGCTGGTTATCTCCGCGGGACTGCTCATCCGGAGTTTCTGGGCGCTGTTGAACGTGAATCCTGGCTTTGGGCCCGAACACGTCCTGACAGCGAGAATCACCCCGAATGAATCGTTCTGCAGCGATCAAGAGAGATGCATCGCCTTTTATCGCAACTTGCTCGAGCAGGTGCGAGCAACTCCCGGGACCAATGGGGCGGCATTGATCAACACGCTGCCCTTGGGAGGACGGGTGAACAAGCGCAGCGTCGATGTCGAGAACTACATCGTCGCGTCCGGTGAAACAGCTCCGCTTTTCTGGATGAACGTCGTGACTCCCGATTATTTTCAGGTGATGCAAATCCCCCTGTTCTTCGGCAGAGGGTTTCTCGAGAGCGACGTTTCCGGCGAGCCAATGGCGGTCATCACCTTGGAAACCGCACGGCGGTACTGGCCCAAGCAACGCGCCATTGGAAAACACATCCGGCTTTTGAATGATGAGAACTGGCGCACGATTGTGGGCGTCATTCCCGATGTTCGCGCTTACGATTTGCAGCGAAATGTGCCGAATTGGATCGATGGCGTGGTTTACGTGCCATACAATTCCGCGGCCACCCTGGAAGACAAACGCGTACCGACAGAGATGACTCTGACGCTGCGCTCTGGCACGGACGAATCACAGGTGGCCAAGATGCTAGCCAAAAGGGTCGCCGCGCTAAACCCGGAAGTTGCCGTCAGTGAAGTGCGGAGTATGGACGAAGTTGTTTTGGAAGCAGCGTCAACACCGGCCTCCACAACACTGCTGATCGTTGTCTTTGCGGGTTTGGCATTGCTGTTGGGCCTGATCGGGATTTACGGCGTGCTGGCGTTTCTGGTGTCGAAGCGCACGCGAGAGTTTGGCATCCGCGTCGCTCTGGGCGCTCAACGTCAGGATGTGCTTTGGCTGGTGATGAAAGAAGGCCTGGCGCTGGCAGGTGCGGGATTGACACTCGGAATTGCCGCGGCGATTGGCGTGACACAACTCCTGCGGACCGAACTGTATGGAGTCAAGCCGGTAGATCCGCTGACGTACTTCGGTGTGGCTGTCTTGATGACAGTCGTCACGCTGTTCGCTTGTTACATTCCCACGCGGCGGGCGATGCGGGTGGACCCGACTGTGGCCCTGCGATACGAATAATTCGGGATCCTCTTCACGCTTTCAACCTTCGCAGCATAAGAAAAACGGGAATCCGGGGCGGGGTGTCCCCGGATTCCCGTGCGTTTGCGCTGGGGGCGCTAGGGGGCGTGTTGCTACTTGGGGGAGATTAGGCTGGCATAAAGTGTGACCTGTTCAGGCTTCTCGATTCGCGCTGACAGGGAGATTTCCTTCTCCGCAGCTGACTTCATGAGCTCTCTGCCGCGTGCAGAGCCGGCGGTCCAAACCTGCGCCAGGAAATAGCGGTCGCCGTACTTGTGGAAGACCAGCTTTGAATCAGACTGGGCCTCGTTCGCCTGTGCGGCATTCGAGGGGACGAGGATTGCTTCGCTGCGGTCCGTTCGGGCAATCAGCAGCACGGGGCTGTCGCTGCTGTTTTTCCCGACCGTATACTCGCCTGCCGAAAGTTTCGCGTCGCCTGCCGTGAATTCGAAAGGAACATTGACGATGATGCGCTCCTGCGCTCGAGTCACTTGAGTTGCCGCCAAAGCTGCCAGAACCAAAAAGCCGCTGATTCTGAAGAATTGCTTTTTCATGGGGACCTTCCTTCTTCGATCGTTCGAAAATCGCCCGGGGCCGATCTTGCAGGCCCCGGTTCGTATTGTCCTTCGCAGCAGTACCACTGTCTTGTGTGCACTCTCGCGCATTCGTCAAAAGAGGACAATGCACGGAAGGTGAACTGCAAGCCCACTTCAGGTGAACCGCCAAGTCCCCGGAAAAAGTCGGCTTGGGGTGCGGGGCGAGATTCGCAAAAGCAGTGGTATATTCATCGCCGGCAGAGTGAGCCGCATGCCCCCGCAGAGCCAACCCATGCAGATCCTGCGTTTCGACGCTTACGAGGTCCATCTTCGCGCCGGAGAGTTGTACAAAGCTGGGCGCAAGATCAAGCTGCAAGTCCAGCCGTTTCAGGTCCTTGCCATGCTGCTCGAGTGCCCTGGTGAAGTGCTCACGCGCGAAGAACTCCAGAAAAGGCTTTGGCCCGCGGACACCTTCGTGGATTTCGATCACAGCCTCAACACGGCGATCAAAAAGTTGCGCGTAGCGTTATCGGACGACAAGAAGAAGCCGCGATTCATCGAAACGCTTCCCAAGCGCGGCTATCGCTTCATCGGGAAGCTCGAGCAGCCGATCCAGCAAACAGCGGCCGCGAAGATGGCGGCTTCGTCTCCCAACGTGGGGCGAGTGGCAAAGCTCGCTACCAACGGCAAGCCCGCTTTCGCGCTGGTGTCTGCGGATGCAGAGTCCGACGCCGAACGAGAGAAGCTCGACGCAGCAAATGATGATGTGGGGCTATCGCTCTTGATCGCCGCGCACAAGCTTCTCCTTGTGCCAGACGGAACCCCGGTGAGGATCTTGGAAGTTCACGATTCCAGGTCACGCTGTCAGGTGAGAATTCTCGAAGGCGAGCATTATGGCAAGACAGCGCTGGTTCCGGTTCATTTGCTTGGCGAACTAACCTGACCCCGCCGATTCCTGCGGCGAACGTTGTCAACCTTGGTGGCGGATGCGTTCGGCAAGATTGCGTGCGCGCTGGCGGGCAATATCCACGAACCGCGGATCGCCGGCAATCTGATCCAGCACCGGAAGCACGCGTTTGGGCTCCGGCAGCAGGCTGCGGTTCAAATCCGTTTCGAATTGCAGCAGCGCATCATTGATTCCCAGCCGGTCATACTTCATGCGGCGGGAGATCAGGTCCACGTGCTCCTGCTGGCGCGCCAAGCCCTCGAAAATTTGCAGCAGTTGCGTGGCCGCGGAATTCAGCGTGTAGTTGAATTTCGTTTCGTGGACCTCCGCGCCGGATTCCCAGCGAAACGTTTTCTCGCCGAGATTGGCGATCTTGCGATGGACGTCCAAGTCCTGGCCTTCAAAGTGATTCAATTGCGCCGCAAGGTCAAACATTTTTGCCCGCAGCGGGCCGCTCACTTCGAACGGCGACGACCCGGGATCATCGTCGAGTTGGCGGATTTCATAGGTTGCGGTGTCCGAATCCTCCCGGACCACAATCTGGATAAACTCTGGGGAGCTGGATTTGAAGATTCGCCGGAACGTGAGCTTCGCAGTGGCCGGGGCTGGAGCGGTCTTGGCGCCGCTCGCCAGTGAAAACGCGGCCCCCAACAAACCGAAGAATCGAAGAAGGCTGGTCCTCATCGCGTAGTTAGGATGCGCGGAAGGCGCGTCCGCGTTGCGCTGCCGATTTGCATTGCAGGCATGGCGTTAGCGGAATCTGCGGCCTTTCGCGCCACAAGCGCGCTTCGCGCCGCATCTTTATGATGCGGCAGACCCAAACGAAGTCGCACCCGTTCTGCTTGCAGGTGGCAGAGCGCCACGGCCAGAGCGTCGGCGGCGTCCGCAGGCTCTGGAATGACGTTCATGGAAAGCAAAGCGCGCACCATCGTTTGCATCTGACGTTTATCCGCGTGGCCATGCCCGGCAATGTTTGCTTTCACTTCGCGCGGCGCGTAGCTATGAACTTCCAGGCCATGCTGCGCGGCCGCCAGAAGCACCACGCCGCGCACTTCCGCCAGCCGCAGCGCCGTGCGCACATTGAGCGCCGAAAAAACACTCTCGATGGCCAATACGTCAGGCGAAAAATCTTTGATGAGCCCGCAGATCAACTCATGTACATCCTGCAGCGCGCCACCCGAACCGGTCATGCGCGGCTTTGCGCCCATCTTCAAGGCGCCGTAGTGTAACATCCGGCAGCAGCGGCCGTCGCTTTCGACAATTCCGTAACCCGTCGGCCCCGCCGCCGCGGGATCCACCCCCAAAACTCGCATCCATCCGCCCTTTTCGCGTCGCCTCTCCGAAGAGTTCATCCGGGTCACGGCCCAAGTTTACGGCGAACCTTCAAGTCTCGCCACTTTTTTGTCGTCCCTCGCGGCCTTCCGCGCTGATAAGACAACCGCTTATCGAGTTGTGACAACCATCACATTTGCATTGACATCGGCATTTTGCGCCCCTACCATTTATCCTGCGCCACCGATTTTGCGGCTGGCCCCCCCTTCCTGTTTGCGCGGGACGCCCTCTCTCCCCGCGGAAAGAATCATTCTTATGGGAACCTATCTGCCCGACTCTCATGACGGAGTTGTCTTCCGAGCACTGATCGATGCCGCTCCCGACGGCATCATCGTGGTGAATCAGGAAGGCCGCATCGTCCTCGTGAATGTGCAAACAGAAAAACTATTTGGCTACGATCGAAGCGAACTGCTCAATCAGCCCATCGAGATGCTGGTTCCAGCGGGATTTCGCGGCAAGCATCGGGGCCATCGCGCAGGTTACATGTCCAACCCCGGGTTGCGGCCGATGGGTGCGGGCCTGGAACTCTATGGACTGCGCAAGGACGGCACGGAATTTCCGGTGGAGATCAGCCTCAGCCCCATCCAAACCGATTCCGGATTGCTGGTATCGAGCGCCATTCGCGACATTACGGATCGCAAACGGGCGCAGCAGCGCATCCTGACCTTACTTGATTCCGCGCCGGACGCCATGGTTGTTGCGGACCAGAACGGCCGCATCGTGCTCGTGAATTCCCAGACAGAGAAACTGTTCGGCTACGCTCGCGCGGAGTTGCTTGGCCAGCCCGTCGAGGTCCTGGTTCCCGAACGTTTCTGGACCATGCATCGAAAACACCGCAACAAGTATATGGAGCACACGCAGTTGCGGCCCATGGGACTGGGACTCGAGCTTTACGGACTGCGCAAGGACGGCAGCGAATTTCCCGTCGAAATCAGCCTCAGTCCGCAGCAGACCGAAGAGGGAATCCTGGTTTCCTCGACCATCCGGGACGTCACCGAACGCAAGCGCGTGGAAAGCGCGCTGCGCCAGTCGGAAGCTGCGTTTCGCGGTATGGTCGAAGGTACCTACGGCGTATATCGCGCAGCCCCCGACGGCACCATCCTCATGGCCAATCCGGCGCTCGCTTATATGCTGGGATACGATTCGGAAAAAGAGCTGGTCGAGCGAAATCTGGCAGCGGATGTTTTCGAACCAGGAGAATACTCTTCCAAGCTATTCGAGCGGCCCGGGAGTCTGAAACAGTTCGCCCAAATCGAAACGCGCTGGCGGAAGAAGAATGGCCAGGTCATTAACGTGGAACTTCGTGGCCGCGCGGTATCCGACGAAACGGAGAAACTGGTTTGTTACGAGGTGATCGCTCAAGACGTGTCGCATCAGCGCGGCGTCGAGCACCGCCTGCGGCACGTGCAAAAGATGGAGGCCATTGGCAGACTGGCCGGCGGCATCGCGCATGACTTTAACAATGTGCTGGGCGTCATCACGGGCTATTCGGAGATGCTCTTGGACAAGCTCGGCGAGGACCAAAAATTATCGCCCCTGGTCACCCAGATCCTGGGCGCCAGCCAGCGGGCAAGCACGCTGACTCGCCAGTTGCTGGCCTTCAGCCGACAGCAAGTCCTCGAACCGCAAGTGATCCACATCCAGGAACACCTTCAGGGCATACAAAACCTGCTGCGCCGAGTTCTCGGAGAAGACATCCGCTTGACGGTGGATTCGGGCGACCACCCGGTTCACCTGCGCGTCGATCCCACGCAACTCGAACAGGTCATCATGAACCTGGTGGTCAACGCACGCGACGCCATGCCCTCCGGGGGCAGCTTGAGCATCGAGATTTCCGAAGCTCAACTGGATGCCGGCTATTGCAAGCACAATCCCGATGCGCGGCCCGGCACTTACGTGTGTCTTGCGGTTTCTGACACGGGTTGCGGGATGAGCCAGGAAATCCTGTCGCGCATCTTTGAGCCGTTTTTCACCACCAAGGAATCTGGCAAGGGCACCGGGCTGGGGCTGGCCACGGTGTACGGCATCGTCAAGCAAAGCTCAGGACACGTTACGGTCTACAGCGAAGTGGGCCATGGCACCACCTTCAAGGTCTATCTGCCGATGTGCTCCGAGCCGGCTACCCGAACCGCAGCCGCATCGCTAAACGATATTGCTCCTGGAGGGCGAGAGACGATTCTACTTGTTGAGGACGAGGACGCGCTCCGGGAAGTCGCCCGCGAATACCTCAGCGAGAAAGGCTATACGGTGATGGTCGCGCCGGAAGCCGAGGCGGCCATGGCTGCCGTGGAGAATACCAAGCGTCCGGTGGATCTCCTTATCACGGACGTCATTCTTCCGGGCTGCAGCGGCGTGCAACTGGCGCAGCGGCTTTCTGCCAGCAATCCTCAGTTGCGCGTTTTATATATCTCCGGGTACACGGCGGACACGATCGTTCATCACGGCGGGCACGACCCCAATTTTGCTTTTCTGTCGAAGCCTTTCGCTCTTGGCGCTCTTGCCCGCAAAATTCGGTCGGTCATCGACTCGGAGCCCGCGTTTCTCACTCAGGTCGCGAAGGCATCCTCATAACAAAACGGCCACCGCAAAAAGCGATGGCCGTTAGATCAATGAATCTTTTTGGATTTCTTCAGTTGGCGCCGACCGCGGCTTGAATCTCCGATTCGTCGATATCGAAGTTGGCGTAGACGTGCTGCACATCATCATGCTCTTCAAGAGCTTCCACCAGCCTCACCATCTGCGTCGCTTGCGGCCCGGTGAGCTTGATGTAATTCTGCGGCACCATGCCGACCTCGGCAGATGCCGGCGTGATTCCCGCTTTCGTCAGCGCCTCTTTCACTTTTTCCAACGACTCCGGTGGCGTGACGATGTACCAGGACGACCCATCGTCTTTCAAATCATCCGCGCCCGCTTCCAGAACAATGTCGAGCAGCTTGTCTTCGCTGGCCGCTTCCTTGGGCACAGTGATTTCGCCTTTTCGATGGAACATCCAGCCCACCGCTCCCGCCTCCGCCATGTTGCCGCCGTTCTTGCTCATCAAGTGGCGGAATTCACCGACGATGCGGTTGCGATTCGTGGTCACCACCTGGATCAGCATGCCTACGCCGCCGGGACCGTAACCTTCGAACATCGCTTCTTCGTACTGTTCGCCTTCGAGCTGTCCTGTGCCGCGCAGAATGGCCCGCTCGATGTTTTCATTCGGCATGTTCTCGTTCTTTGCGGCGAGAATCGCCGTGCGCAGCCGCGGATTGGAATTGGGATCGCCGCCGCCGATGCGTGCGGCGATGGTGATTTCACGGATGATGCGGGTGAATACGCGGCCGCGCTTGGCGTCGGTAGCCGCCTTTTTGTGCTTGATCGTGGCCCATTTTGAATGCCCGGACATAACAAATCCTCGTTTGTTTCGTGTGACCCCGGCGCTGCCGGGATCATCGATGTTTGAATTTCGCGCCTCTCTGTGTGCGCGGAGAACAACAGCACCGGTGCGGAGACTTACGGTGAACCGCAAAACCCCTGTCAACCGCTGAGCGGTTGCACTTCCCTTGGAACTCGTTCAGTTTAGCACAGCCGCACGTTCCGCGGAACCGCGTTCCGCTTACTTCCGGGGCGTCTTCAGCGTCGTTCGTGACTTCGATCGACGCTTCACGCTTCTTTGTGGCCTCGCAGTGCCTCAGCGTAGCGTTGCGCGATCGCCGTCCATGAAAAACAGTTCTGCTGCGCCATTCGGCTTCGTTCGGCCAATGACTCTCGAAAATTAGCGTCGCTCAGGACTCGCAGCAAAGCAGGCCCGAACGGTTCTCCGGGTTTTGTCAGGACCACGCCGGCTTCTCTCACCGGTGCACCTGTCTCCAAACCCTCTTCAGCGACCACAGGCAGGCCGCAAGCAATTCCCGCGATGGCGCTGCCCCGCCGCGAAGAAATGGGGCCACGCGCGAAGAGCATCACATCGCTTTCTCCAAGCGCGCGGACCGCCTCCTCGGCCGGGAGGATTCCGCGCAGGCTCAATTCCACCTCCATCTCGCGCAAACTCTCCCGAAGAAGCTTTTCCGCGCTCTCCGCGTTGCGCCCAAAGACCACCAGCCGCACTCGGCCCATGCGCTTCGCCACGTAACTCACCCCTTCGACAATGGCTTTCACTTCTTCCGCGCCGACACGGCCTTCCGACAACGAGAAAACACTCACCGTTGGCAGCCGCCCCTGGCCGCCCTTTTCTCTTTTCCATGCCGCTTCCGGAGATGGCAGGTTCGCACCATCGGGAATGAACACGACGGTTTGCGCACTGGTAGGAAGCCATTTCACCTTCTCCCGCGGGACCGTTAGGACCGCAAGATTGGCAAGCCTCGCCGCCTCGCGCATGGCGCGTATCTGCGCTTGGCGCCGGACCCGGTCGACGAGCCGGCCTCCGCCGTAAGGCTGGGCATCGTGAAACACAACGCCGCAGCGCGCTCCGCGCTTTTGCAAGACACGGATGAGGCCCGATAGACGCAGAGGAACGCCGCGGCGCGACCACGCGAGCGCAGTGTACTGAATCAGGACCCAATGATTTTTCCACTCCCCGGCCCGCCGTTCCAGGTTGGTAAGCGCTTTCTTCCAGCCGATTTCGCGCCAGGGAACGCGCTCCAGTTCGAGTGAAATTCCCTGAGCCTCAAGCGCCGCTCCCAGATATTGGCAGTATTCCTCGAGTGCATCGGTCGGTTCATCGCGACGCCCGAGCAATGCCACGCACCGTTCTTTCATTGAGGAAGGATTAAACGAGATTTCTTAGGTGGATTCGCTCCGCGGTGTGCAGATGTTCGTTCCACGCCCGCCAGCTTAGCACGGTGAGGGCTATGCCAAAACCGTTATACTGGCCTGAGTTCCTAAGCATGTGCGCCAGAAAGCGAATGACAAGGCTCTTCGTCCGGAAGCATCATTTTCCGAGTGCCCCTTTTCCCCCGGATGTTTCTGGAGAGCGACCGGGATGAAACTGCTCATCTACAGCCATTTCTTTGCGCCAAGCGTTGGCGGCGTGGAGTCCATCGTTCTTTCGCTTGCTCGTGGGCTCGCGGAATTGTGCAATCAAACGGGGGCCAAGGAATTCGATGTCACTCTGGCCACACAAACTCCATCAACGAGCTACGACGATGGTGTTCTCCCATTTTGCGTGGTTCGTAGCCCACGGCTCGGAAAGCTCTGGGAACTCGTTCGCGCCTCGGATGTCGTTCACGTCGCCGGGCCGGCGTTGGCGCCATTACTCTTGGCGCATCTCGCCCGCAAGCCGCTGGTCATCGAACACCATGGGTATCAGGCAACGTGTCCGAACGGCCTCCTGTTTCATCATCCGTCCGGGGCCGTTTGCAGGGGCCAATTTGAAGCCGCCAATTATTTAGAGTGCTTGCGGTGCAACAGCAGAATCGAAGGCGCTGTCGGCTCGCTTCGGCTACTTGTCAAAACCTTCGCGCGTCGCGCTATGTCCAGAGAAGCGGCCGCCAACATCGTGCCGAGCCAGCATGTCGCCACGCGCCAAGGTCTTCCTCGGACAACCGTGATCCTTCACGGTGTGGAAGACCCGATGCGCGGAAAACAGAAAATCGCGGCCCAGGAAACGAACGACCGAAACAGCTTTGCCTATCTCGGAAGGCTCGTCGTCGTAAAAGGGGTGAGCGTGCTCTTGGAAGCCACGCGCTTGTTGCGCGCAGAAG
>Ga0187816_10000544_pt1 | contig 11423 bp, 6 predicted proteins | sample NC_wetland_sal_i_16_FD_132960 | JGI IMG/M metagenome (GOLD analysis project Ga0187816, IMG submission 132960) | Wetland sediment microbial communities from Neuse River Estuary, North Carolina, USA - SO4_1 | ecosystem: Environmental > Aquatic > Freshwater > Wetlands > Sediment | place: USA: North... | reverse complement strand
TGGCGAGCGCCGTTCTGAAATTCCACAATCGCCGATAGCGTCGCCTTCTTACACAGGCTTTCGATATCGGCTCCCGTGAGCCCTTCCATCCGCTCAGCAAACTCATCGAAATCGACATCCGTCGCCACCGGCACCCGCAGACAGCAGAGTCGCATGATGGCCGCGCGATCGATCGCGTCCGGCTTGGAAAATGGAAGTATGTAGTCGAAACGACCGCTGCGCAAGAGGGCAGGCTCGATCCGCTCGGGACGATCCGTGGCGGCCAGCAGAATCACCCCTTTGACATCGCGCAAATTGTCGATCTCGCGCAGAAGCTGGCTGAGAATTCTCTGATAGACGTCGGTGCCCAGTTGATCAGCCCCGAACTTGGGCGCGATCGCGTCAATCGTGTCGAAAAACAGGATGCAGGGAGTTGCGCGCCGGGCCTTCTTGAAAACTTCGCGCAACGCTCGCTCGGATTCGCCCAGCCACTTGGAGTACAGTTGCGGGCCATCAATGGCGATCAACGGGATCTGCTTCTCTCCCGAGAGCGCCCGAACCATGGCGGTTTTCCCGGTGCCTGATGGTCCGGTCAGCAGGATCCCGCGCGGCGGCGCGAGCCCGACCTGCTCATAAATCTCGGAGTGCACATGAGAATGCTCGATCACGGCGTCGAGCATCCGTTTCACTTCGGCCAAGCCTCCGAGGGAAACAAAGGTCGTCGTGCTTTTCTCGATCAGGAATTCGCGAGTTGCGCTGGGTTCGACTTCCTTCAAGCCGGCGAGAAAATCGTCGCGCGTAACCTGCAGCCGCTCCAGCTCAGCCGATGCGACGCCGTCGACACCCAGTGGCATCGTTGAAAGGAAGCCGCGCAGCGCGATCATGCCTACTTCCTGCCCCAGTGCTTCGAGATCGGCGCCGACAAACCCATGCGAATGTTCGGCGATTTCCTGCAGGTCGACGTCCGGGGCCAAGGGCATGGCTCGGGTGTGGATCCTGAGAATTTGCAGACGCGCCTGGGTGTTCGGAACACCGATTTCGATTTCGCGATCGAAACGGCCAGGCCGCCGCAGTGCCGGGTCCAGCACTTCGGGAATGTTGGTCGCGCCGATGACGATAACCTGCCCGCGCGCCACAAAACCATCCATCAAACTCAGAAGCTGCGCGACGACGCGCTTTTCGACCTCGCCGCTCACTTCGGCGCGCTTCGGGGCCACGGCGTCGATCTCATCGATAAAGAGGATCGCCGGAGCGTGGCGTGCTGCGTCCTCGAAAACCTCGCGCAGTTTGGCTTCGCTCTCGCCGTAGAACTTGCGCATGATCTCAGGACCGTTGAGATGAATGAAGTGCACGCGGCTTTCAGCCGCTACGGCGCGGGCCAGCAAGGTCTTGCCCGTGCCCGGCGGACCGTACAGCAGCACTCCCTTCGGCGCAAGAATTCCCAGCCGCTCGAAGACTCGCGGGTACTTGAGCGGCAGTTCGACGATTTCGCGGACCCGCGCAACTTCCCGCTCCAGACCGCCGATATCCTCGTAAGACACGGCCGGAGCGCGCTCCGCCGTCGGCTCGCCTTCCACCACACGGATGTCGGTACGTTTCCCAATCACGACGGGGCCCGACGGAATCGTACGTACAACCTGGAAGTTCACCGCCTTGGCAAACGTCGGCACGCGAACCACGCAGCCCGCGATGACTGGAACGCCGACCAGATCCTCAAGTATGCGGTCGGGCGCGATGGGGGCCGGCGGAGCGCCTACCCACAACGGCGTTAAGCGCACAGCCACGGCCTGCTGCGGCTCGACTGGCGACACCGTGACCAATGCCTGCAACCCGGCACTGCAATTACTCCGGCACGTGCCGTCGATCTGGATCATGCCTTCGTAGGCACCATCGGAAAGCTCGGCGCGTCCGACCGCCGTCGTGCCGCCCGCGATCTTGACCACGTCGCCGGGGCGCACGCCCATGCGCCGCAGATCGGTGGGCGCCATCCGCGCAATCGCGAGGCCCACGTCCTCGACTCGCGCCTCCGCGACGCGCAGTTTGAGAGTTACCGGATCGGGGGAAGGCGCATTCGCGGTTGTGGCATCGCTGGCATCCGGCTCTGGGCGGGCGAATCCGCCGAAGAGCTCTACCCTCTGCTCTTCTGCGTGAGCCGGGTCGTGAGGCGCAGTGGTCCCACGGGTCATGTCACCTCGCAGGTCAGTCACGCGCATCACCCCCAACTTGGTATTCTCGATGCCCCACGCATCGCCCCTTTATCCGAAGCAGACGCTAATTCCCGGTCCTCAAAACTCGTGAAGTACGATCTCTTCTACGTCCTCAATGTGCCGCCGCATGGCCGCCTTGGCGGCTTCCGCGTCGTGACGCTTGATCGCCATCAAGATCCGCCGGTGGCCAGCCAGCGATTTTTGCGGACGCCCCTCGATCTGCAGACTGCGTTCCCGCGTATCGCGCAGCAAATCCATCAGCGTATCGAGCACTTTGAACACAACACTGTTACGGGAGGCCAAAGCAATGCTGTAGTGAAATTCCGAATCTTCTGCAATGGCGCTTTCCCCCTGGCGCAGCTTGCGCTCCTGCCGTTCGAGAATCTCCTCCATCTCGGCGATTTCTTCGTCAGAGGCGTGGGTGGCGGCGCGGGCCGCCAGCGAGGGTTCGAACATCTTCCGAAAGTCGAGAAGTTCGCCGATCAGTTCTTCCTTGCGCTTGAGGGTGTTGGCCAGCGGATTCACCAGCGAATCGGTGGAAAGTTCGAGGACGACCGTGCCCGCGCCTTGACGCGGTTCGACCAGACCCATCAACTCCAGGCTCCGAATGGCGTCACGAATGGAGCTGCGGCTGACGCCCAGCGTCTCGGCCAGTTCGCGCTCGGAAGGCAACTTGTCGCCGGGTTGCAGTTTTTTGAGGATCAACCGCTCGATCTGCCGGGCCACCTCTTCATACACTTTGGCTCGGCGCACAGATTCGAAGTCGGAATTGAGGGTTGCACGCCCCACGAGAGTCTCCCCACAACTGGTCTGATAAGTGGACCAGATGGACCCGCCCCTTGTCAAGGGCTGGAGGAGGCATTTTTTGTGCGGCAATAAAAAACTGAGGAAAAAAGCCGTCTGCACGGTGCCGCAACAGCCGGGGGCGGCTGTCCCTATGTTCTGCTCGCGGCGCCGAGCAATTTCGTCAAACTGTACACCGCGCGCGTGTGAGGCATGGGCACCCCCACCCGCTCGCCCAACTCCACCACCGATCCGACCAGGGCTTCCAGTTCCATGGGCCGGCCGGCTTCGAGATCCTGCAGCATCGAGGTTTTGTGCTCGCCAACTTTTTCAGCGCCCGCCATTCGCTGCTCAATCGAGACCGGCAGTTCCATGCCCAATTTCTGCGAGACCGCTTCCACTTCCTGCATGATGTTGCGAATCACCGACGCGACTTCCGGATCACGTAGCATCTGCGCCAGGGTAGCGCGAGTCAGCGCGCTCACCGGATTCAACGAAGCATTGCCCATGATCTTTACCCAAATCTCCTGCCGGATGTGGGTAGTGATGGGACAACGAAGGCCGGAGGCCACCAGGGCCTCCGCGATCCGGCGGCAGCGGTCGGAGCGCTCGCCGCCCGGCTCCCCAATAGAAATGCGGTTGCCTTCGGTATGTTGAATCACGCCGGGCGCGGGAATTTCGGTCGAAAAATAAACGATGGATCCAACGACGCGGCGAGCTTCGATGGCCGCGGAGATTACGCCGCCCGGGTCGATGCGTTCGAGGCGGAGTCCGTCCCAGGGGCCGCCAAATCCCTGAAAATACCACCAGGGAATTCCATTCTGGGTGCTGACAACAGTGGTCTCTGGCCCCAGCACGGGCTTCAAGTGAGGTGCAAGTTGCGGCAGGCTGTGCGCCTTCACTCCCAGAAACACAGCGTCCATCAGGCCCGTTTCTTCGAGAGAACCCACGATTCTCGGCCGGACTTGGAAATCTCCCTCAGCGCTCCTCACCTGGACGCCATTTTGTTGCATCGCCGCCAGATGCGGCCCGCGCGCAAAGAGTGTGACGTCGAGGCCGGCTCGCGCCATGCGCGCGCCGATGTAGGCGCCGATGGCGCCCGCTCCCACGATCAGGAATTTCATTCCTGGCGTTCCCGTTTGGTGACTGGGGTTGCTCATGCAGGCCCTGGGCATCGCTCAGCGCGTCATCCCGCGTTCGTCTCCTCGCCGGTTGGGTCCTCCAAAAGAGTTTGTGCCACTGCCCGGCGCCGGATTTTTCCCGTCGCCGTAGTGGGAATGCTGGGCACCAGAAAAATCTTGCTTGGGCATTTGTAATCGGCTAGCCATTTGTGACAATGCTTCACGAGTTGGGCTTCGTCGACGCCGCTGGATTCGTGCAAGACCACCGCCGCGCCCACTTCTTCGCCCAAGGTCGGATGCGGACAGCCAAAAGTGACCGCGGCCGCCACGGCGGGATGTTTGAGCAAAACTTCATCCACTTCATGCGGCGCGATATTTTCGCCGCCGCGAATAATGATGTCCTTCATCCGCCCGGTCAAATGCAGATAGCAATCTTCGTCCAGCACCCCCTCATCGCCCGTGCGGAACCATCCGTTCACCAGCGCGCGCGCGTTGGCTTCGGGATTGTTTTCATATCCCTTGAACACGCTCGCTCCCTGAATCACCACCTCGCCGCGCTGGTTATTGTGGAGATGATGGCCTTCCTTGTCCATGATGCTGACCCGGATGCCCGCGCCCACGCCCACCGAGCCCGGCTTGCGATGCTGCGGAGGCAGAGGGTTGGAAGTCATCTGGTGCGACGCTTCGGTCATGCCATACGCTTCTACGAAAGGCACGCCAAACATGTCCTCGATCTTGTGGATGAGGTCGGACGAAAAAGGCGCGCTGCACGATCGAATAAAGCGCAGGGTGGCAGCCTCCGGCGGCTTGTGGTGCGCCCGCGCCATCAAAAGTTGGTGCATGGTCGGCACTCCGGAAAACCAGGTGACCCGGTGTTCCCGCACCGTCCGCCAGAATGAGAGTGCATTGAACTTACCCGGCACGACAACGGTTCCACCGGACACCAGCGTGGACATGGTGGATCCAATCAATCCATGAACGTGGAACAGCGGCATGATGCACAGCGAAACATCTTCTTCGGTAAGCCCATACGTGTTGGCGATGTTGGCGGCGGATACCGCCAGATTGAAATGCCGCAAGGGCACGCGCTTCGGCCGCCCGGTGCTTCCGCTGGTGTGCAGAACCAGGGCAATGTCGTCGGCGGTGGGCTCGGTCGCCTTCGCGCCCGAGGGAGCATCGACGATGTGAACGACGTTCTTCTCTGTCATTTCCACGGAAAGCACGGGGATTTTGCGATCCGCGGCAGCGCTGCGTGCGAATTCCGCGCCCACCGGCGGGCACAGCAACAGACGAGCGTCGGTGTCGCCAAGGAAAAACAGGAACTCCTCATACGGGTAGGCGGGATTCAAAGGTGCGGCGGTTCCAGCGATGGACGCGGCCAGAAACGCCACAATCGCCCGCAATCCATTCGGCAAGGCGATTGCCACCCGGTCTCCGCGGCGAATGCCGGCGGAAGCCAATGCATCCGCCATGGTCAATACCTGCTGCCGCAGCGAATCGTAGGTGACTACGATTCCATACTCTGGGATCGCGATGGCGGCGTGACTGTCGGCAAAATGTAATACGTCGAGAAGTGTAAGTACGGACTTCAGCGTCATTCGTGATCGCCCTTAAACGCGGACTAGTCTGCCTTACCTGGTCTGCCTTACTCCTCTGGCTGATTTGGCTTGTCTTCCCGGTGCGGGCGGGGCAGTAGACCCAGCCGCGCTGTGCTCGAGACCTGCCCTCCGCATTCGAGACATGCGTTTCTAAATCGAATAACCCTCTGCGCTCAGAGCTTTCTTGAATTCCTTCACAAAAAAGTGCACGTTCGCCTCGGTCGCGAGCGGCCCCATCACGCCGATCCGGAATATCTTGCCCGCCAGCGGACCGAAACCGCCTGCGATTTCAATCCCTGGGCCATCGAGCAGCCGTTTGCGCACCTTGCCTTCGTCCACACCCTTGGGCACCAATACGGTGTTCAGCGTTGGAATTCGGTGAATCGCGGGAACGTGCATGCCGAGTCCCATGGCCTCGATCTCGCGCACGAAGAGCTCGTGACACCGGCGATGACGCGCCCAACGATTTTCGATTCCCTCATCCGCAATCACCAGCAGTGCTTCACGCAATGCATAGAACATGGAAATGGGAGCAGTATGGTGATAGCGGTGCGATACGGTGGAGTAATCGTGAATCAGTTTGAGATCGAGATACCAACTGCGCACCGGTGAAGTCCGAGCGCGCAGCCAGTCCATCGCGCGCCGCGAAATCGCCAGAGGCGACAGACCCGGAGGGCAACTCAGCCCCTTCTGCGTACAACTGTAGGCAATATCCATCCCGGTTTTGTCGAATTCGACCGGTAGGCCGCCGAGTGAAGTCACGCAATCGGCGATGACCAGGGCGCCTACTTCATGAGCAGCCTTGCAAATCGCATGGCCCGGCTGCAATGCTCCCGTCGAGGTCTCGGCGTGAACGTATCCAACCACCTTCGGCTTCTCACGGCGGATGAACTCTGCTGCTTCCTCGTCTTTGTAGGTCTCACCCCAGGCCTTCTCGAATCGCACGACGTTCGCGCCTTGCCGTCGAGCCATCTCGGTCATACGATCGGAGAAATATCCATTCGCGAACACGGCGAACTTCGCACCCGTTTCAACAAAGTTGGTGACGGCGGCCTCCATGCCGCCACTGCCGGTCGCTGAAATCACCAGCGTAGATGCGCTCTGGGCGCCGTAGGTCGTCTTGAGCAGCTCCTGGACATCGTGCATCACCTGGATGAAATAAGGATCGAGGTGACCGACGATCGGCTTGGCCAATGCTTGATAGACGCGGGGATCCACCATCGTCGGCCCCGGTCCGAACAGGTAGCGGGTAGGCGGTTCGAGCGGCACGAATAAATCGTGCGCAGCGATCTCATGGGTTGCGCTCATAGTCAATTCTCTTTCGAAAGAAATGCCAACCAAACAACGGTTAAGTGTACAGCGGGAAACGCCACCCGTCAGTGACGTCAAGGCACTTTTTGCGGCCAACCCTGTCAGGCTTTTATCGCCTCATCCGGGCAAAGCCCGGACGAAAGCGCCTGAAGGCACAAGAATGCGCTGAACTTTGATGCAGAATGCCGCTACTTCGTTCTCCCGGCCTCCACCTTCAGCTGATCGCTGGCGCCAGCCTGGGCGGCCGCCAGTCGGGCCGTCAATACGCGAAACGGCGAACAGGCAACGTAATCCATTCCGACCTGGTGGCAGAATTCCACCGACGAAGGCTCGCCGCCGTGCTCGCCGCAAATGCCAACCTCCAGGCCCGGGCGGGTCTTGCGTCCGCGTTCAATGCCGATGCGCACCAGTTCGCCTACGCCTTCGCGGTCGATCACCGCAAATGGGTCCTGCTTCAAGATACCTTCCGCCAGATACGTGGGCAGGACCTTATTTATATCGTCGCGCGAGAAGCCGAACGTGGTTTGCGTCAGATCGTTCGTGCCGAACGAGAAGAACTCCGCTTCCTTGGCAATCTCGCCCGCAACTAGGCAGGCACGCGGCAACTCGATCATTGTGCCGACTAGGTAATGAACGTGTTTTCCCTTTTCCTTGAATACTTCCTCGGCCACGCGCCGCACGATCGCCCCTTGATTCGCCATTTCCTTGAGCGTGGCGGTCAGCGGGATCATCACCTCGGCGTGCGTTTTGATGCCGGCTTTTTCGACTTCGACCGCCGCTTCAAAAATGGCACGCGACTGCATCTCGGTAATCTCCGGATAAGTAATTCCCAACCGGCAGCCGCGATGCCCCAGCATCGGATTGAACTCGTGCAACTCTTCCACGCGGCGCAGCAGGTCGGGCAAAATCTTCTTCAGATCGCCCGCTCCCTTGGCCCCATATTCGGCATACTCGGCGACCAGCGCCTTTTTCTGCTTGGCGTCCGCGCTGGCAAGACCGGCGATGTCGACCATCAGCTTCTCGCGCTTGGGCAGGAATTCGTGCAGCGGCGGATCCAGCAAGCGGATCGTAACCGGGAGGCCGGCCATCGCCTTGAACAGGCCGGCGAAGTCAGAGCGCTGCATGGGCAGCAACTTCTTGAGCGCCGCGCGGCGGTCCTTCTCGTTATCGGCCAGAATCATGGCCCGCATATGCGGGATTCGATCTTGCGCGAAGAACATGTGCTCGGTGCGGCAAAGACCGATGCCTTCGGCCCCAAACGCCCGCGCCTGGATGGCATCGCGCGGAATATCGGCATTGGCCCGCACTCCGATCTTGCGGAAGGGCTCAGCCCAGCCCATGAGCTTCTTCAATTCCGCATTCTCGGCCGACGCAGGCAGCGTATTGAGCTTCCCATTGATGACGCGCCCGGTGGTCCCATCGAGCGAGATCCAGTCCCCCTCGTGGAATACCTGGCCCTTGACCCGCATCTCGCGGGTGCGTTCGTTGACCTCGACATCGCCAGCGCCGGCAACGCAGCACTTGCCCATGCCGCGGGTCACGACGGCCGCGTGGCTGGTCATGCCGCCGCGCGAGGTAAGAATCCCGGCGGCGACTTCCATGCCATGAATATCCTCGGGCGTGGTTTCGGCGCGCACCAGGATGACCGGATGCTTCTTGTCGCCGTGTCCCGCTTTCGCGACCGCATCGTCGGCCGTGAATACAATCTGCCCCACTGCTGCGCCCGGAGAAGCGGGCAAGCCGGTCGCGAGCACCTCGACTTTGCTGCTCTTTTCATCCAGCGTCGGCACCAGAAAATCGTAGAGCTGGTTGGGGTCAACCCGGAAGATGGCCTCGTTTTCGGTAATCAGCTCTTCGTCCACCATTTCGATGGCGACACGAACCGCGGCGCGGCCCGTGCGCTTGCCATTGCGCGTCTGCAGCATGTAGAGCTTGCCTTCCTGGATGGTGAACTCAAAATCCTGCATGTCCTTGTAGTGTTTTTCCAGCCGCGTGGTGATTTCGCGAAGCTGGTGGTAAACATCGGGCATGATCTTTTCGAGTTCCAGAATCGGCACGGGCGTGCGGATGCCGGCGACCACATCTTCGCCCTGCGCATTCATCAGGAACTCGCCGTAAAATTCTTTTGCCCCAGTCGCGGGATTGCGCGTGAAACCAACTCCCGTGCCGCTGGTTTCGCCCAGGTTTCCGAATACCATCGCCTGCACGTTGACCGCGGTGCCCAGCATGTCGTCAATATTGTTGATGCGGCGGTAGTGCTTGGCGCGCTCGTTCTGCCACGAGCGAAACACCGCGTCGCGCGCCATCACGAGCTGTTCGTGCGGATCCTGCGGGAAGTCGCGCTTGGCGTGCTTCTTGACGACTTTCTTGTACTCCTCAATGACTTCCTTCAGTGCCTTGGCGTCAAGATCGGTGTCGAGCTTGGCCTTCTTCTGTTTCTTCTTCGCGTCAAACACTTCATCAAACGCGGGCTTCGGAATCTCGAGCACCACGTTGCCAAACATCTGAATCAGCCGGCGATAGGAATCGTAAGCAAACCGCGGATTGTTGCTGCGCCTGGCCAGCGCTTCCACGCTCTTGTCGTTGAGACCAAGATTAAGAATTGTGTCCATCATGCCCGGCATGGAGAACTTCGCGCCCGAACGCACGCTCACGAGCAGCGGATTGTCGCCGGAGCCGAGTTTCTGTTTTTGCAACTGCTCGAGACGGCCAAGAGCCGCTTCCATCTGCGTCGTAATTTCCGCGGGCATTTTGCCGGCACCGCGCATGTACTCACGGCACGCTTCGGTCTGGATGGTGAAGCCGGGAGGGACCGGCAGTCCAGCGTTAGTCATCTCGGCCAAGCCCGCGCCCTTGCCCCCCAAATCGTCCTTCATCTTGCCGTTGCCTTCGGCCTTCCCACCGCCGAAGAAATAGACGTATTTGGTAGCCTTGGTAGGGGGCTGCTCGACGTGGGTTTCAGGAAGTGTGGAAGTACTCATAAAATTTGACCTCTTTCAGAAAAATGGAAATGATGAGTCTCGACGCTCGCCTTCACGAAGGATTTTTCCCGGTAACTTCCTGACGAGGTGAACCGCGAGTGCTGCAGATCGTTCTGGACGCCCTCTGCAAGCATTCAGTTTACCTGATTCTCGCAACCTCATCATCCCATCGTCACAAACAAGCGTGATTCATAACCGGTCAAATTGTGATGAATTAAAAGGACGCGACGGACATTAACGGACAGTCACGAAAAAGTAGGCGCTCATCACCATGCCCATCGCGATCACGACGTATCGCACTTTTCGCGGGTCCGCTTTCTGCGCATAGTGTGCGCCAACCCATCCTCCCACTAGAGCGCCCGCGACCATTACCAAACACTGCGGCCACAAGACTGCGCCCGCCACGATGAAGGTAATGACCGCAGCCGCGTTGATGGCGACCGCCAGCAGCGTCCGAATGGCGCCCATGGCATGAATGTCGTGCATTCCCATGGCCGCCAGCATGGCCAACGTAACAAAGCCGATGCCCGCGCCGAAGTAACCGCCATAGATGGCGACCAGCAGTTCTACGATCGAGCTCACGGTGATCGTCTGCCATGACAACTGCCTGAGATCGTCGACCACCGCTGCCTTCCCCGCGAGGGCGCGGATCTGATTGCCAAAAGCGAAGAGCAAGGTCCCACTGAGCAGTAACCAGGGAACGAGATGCAGAAACGTGTGTTGCGGCGTTTTCAGCAACAGCAACGCGCCCGCCCAGCCGCCGGCGACGCTGGTCACCAGCAGCGGAACCAAAACGCGCGGCGGGGCGTTCAACCGCTTCAGGTAGGCAACTGTGCTGGCCGCCAAGCCCGGCCATAAGGCAACCGTATTGGTGGCGTTCGCCTCGACCGCGGGAAGACCCAAAAATAGCAGAACGGGAAAGGAAATAAAGCTGCCTCCGCCCGCCACTGCGTTGAGCGTTCCGGCGATCGCGGCGGCGACAAACAGCAGGATGGCTTGGCTGAAGTGCAAGCTGATACTTTTATCAGAGAAGCCGCGCTCGCGAGAAGGCCTCGCTGGCCAACCGCAGTCCGAGGATCACGGACCGATGTGGACAGAGGGCTGGCTTCGTCCTACCGGAGCCCGGGTCGGCATCTCCCGCGACTCTTCACGACGAGCCCGGGCGCGGGCCTATTGCACTGAGCACTCTTTGGAGATCGTTCTGATCGAGCTTACCGTGATGGTTACTGGGCTGGCCGAACCCACCTTGGTCATGGAATCAGAACTCGTGCTCATGGAAGGCGATTCATCGCCCGTCACTTCGACTCGTTGGCCCATGTAAGCGCGGAGCTTGATTTTGCGGCTGCCCTGCAGCTCGTACGTGATGGCCGGATTCTGCTTCACCAGGATGTAATCCCCGCTAAACCGGCTCACACAGCCCTGAAGAGTGACCTCTCCTTTAGC
>Ga0187816_10000541_pt1 | contig 11451 bp, 13 predicted proteins | sample NC_wetland_sal_i_16_FD_132960 | JGI IMG/M metagenome (GOLD analysis project Ga0187816, IMG submission 132960) | Wetland sediment microbial communities from Neuse River Estuary, North Carolina, USA - SO4_1 | ecosystem: Environmental > Aquatic > Freshwater > Wetlands > Sediment | place: USA... | reverse complement strand
CTTCAGATCGAGCCTATCGATCATGCCGATGACGGCTTGCGGTGCGCCCGAACGCAGCGCTTCCAGTAATGCCCACAAACTGTCGTGGCGATGCGCCGTCTCCACCAGGGTCACGCGGGTCGGATCAAATCCGAGACCGTTGAGGCCATGTCCAGACAAACGACCGCATTGGCGCGATCCATGGTTCGGCATCACGAAAATGATTTGTTTGTTTCTCGTCGCTGCTGGGAAGTTGGGGCTAAAGCGTGCCAGCACCGCTACGATAAAACCGAAAGCGGCTGGGAGCGCCGCCTGCGTTGCCGGGACGACCTCATGGAGTGCGCCGCAGGTAAGACCGCCGTTCGGCAAGTGGCAATCAAGTGCGGCAAGGTCGAAAGGAAGCTTGGCATGCAAGGTTTGGGGCCACCCTGGATGCCGAGACAGCAAAAGGCGCAATTCGGCTAGAGCGACGGCTCGGCTCTGGACCGAGGGTGAAGACGGAAATGCTGGCGGAACAAGCATTTAACGGCTCTTCTCCGCATCGAAAACGGGTCGATATTTCGGGTATGTTCCTGAACTTGATACTAGAACAAAAAGAGAACAAAGCAAGAGGCAAAAAGTTCGAAAGCGCCGCCATGCAGGCATCTTTCGCAACCTTGGCCGACATTTTATTTCGCGTTACACCGCCGGGCCTCACGTTTGCTTTTCGCGCAGTCGCCGCCGTAGACTGCCGGGCGTGAAAATCCTTCCCGTCAAACTGACATTTGCCGTCGCCGCCGCGCTGTGTCTTGACGCCGGCACCAGCCATGCCGGCATGTATGGCAATTCCCGATGGTGCGCTGTCACCAACCAAGGGAGTGACGCGCTCAATTGGGATTGCGAATATGAAACGATCGAGGACTGCACACCGGCGGTGCTCACCGGCAATCGCGGCTTTTGCGCCATAAATCCTTATTGGCGTGCGGCTCCGGATCAAAACTGACGCTGCAAGCTTTCCCTCAAACCAAACGACACACCCATGCCGGAAGCCGATCACGAAGGCCAACGCTACGCCCCCGACCAGCGCCAGGAAACGCCGGGCTTTTACCTGAAAGGTTCGCATCAACTCGACTGGGGCATGAAAAACCGCCTGGCGCGCGTGTTCGATCCGGCCTCGGGCCGCACGGTGATGCTGGCGGTCGACCACGGTTATTTCCAAGGGCCGACCAGCGGGCTCGAACGCATCGACCTTTCGATCGTGCCGCTCTTGCCGTTCTGTGACGCCTTGTTCTGCACGCGCGGCATCTTGCGGTCGGTGATTCCGGCACAGTGTCAGAAGCCGATGGTGCTGCGCGCCAGCGGCGGGCCGAGCATTCTGCGCGACGAACTCTCCGACGAGCAGATCGCGATGGATATGGATGATGCGGTGCGATTAAACGCGGCCGGAGTCGGTATCCAGGTCTTCATCGGCGGCGAGCATGAGACGCGGTCGGTGCACAACATGACGAGGCTGGTCGATGCTGGTCTGCGTGCGGGCGTGCCGGTCATGGGCATCACCGCTGTCGGCAAAAACATGGTGCGCGATGCCAAATATTTCCGGCTGGCCTGCCGCATCATCGCCGAGCTCGGCGCGCAATATGTCAAAACCTATTTTGTCGAGGACGGCTTTGAGACGGTGACTGCCTCTTGTCCGGTGCCGATCGTGATGGCCGGCGGCAAAAAGCTTCCCGAGCTCGAGGCGCTGATGATGGCCTACAATGCGGTGCAGCAGGGTGCGGCCGGCGTCGACATGGGCCGCAACATCTTCCAGTCGGAAGCGCCGCAAGCGATGATTGCAGCAGTCGCAGCCGTCGTGCACAAAAACATGAAGCCGAAAGAGGCATTTGAGCTGTTCAATACCTTCAAACGGCGCGCCGCGAGCGTCAACGAAGTCGTGCGAATGGCAAATACCGAATAAGCCGTTCGCCCGCGCAGCCATTCGCTTATCGATAAAAGTCTACCGTCAAGATTGCCGGGTCGAGCGGCACGCCCGTTAGGCGGGTTTTCAATGCGGCGTCCGCATCATGACCGACCGGCATGCTCGCGCGTTTCGTCCGGCCCGCTGTCACGTCGCCGACGAGCGCCTGGAATTTGTCCATCAAGGCGACGCTGTTGGATCTATCATTGTGTCCGAAGACGCCGGACTTGAGTATGTCCGGAAGCGCTTAGGCGGGCAACGGGGACGAGATCAGGTCTGCCTGGACTTGATCGTCCGAAAAGACCCAAAGCCGAATATCAACCAGCCGACGATGCCGGCAGTAATTGCGCCGGCAAGCGTAGCCAGCATTTGCGCGGCCGAGGAGCTGCTGCGCGCCGGCGGCTGATCCTTAGGTGTTGGTGCGGTGACGGGGGTCTCGATTGGTGCCGGCACGATGACGCGCATCTGGCTTGACGCCGGTGCTTCAAACCGCTCGGTCTGCACGAGCGTGCTTGCGGCTAGCGGCGGCTTGTCGACAGCAGCTGACCCAACGTTTTCGCGTTCGTCCGTTGCAGCGATTTTTGCCGGCGGAGCTGTTTTTGCCGTCGAAGTGGTTGAGGCAGGAATCGTCGGACGCGGCGCCGCGGCAGGAGCTGGCTCGGTCTCTTCGGTTGCGAACTGCAGCACGGTTTCACCCCGCTCATCCGTTGCGGCAGGTTCAGCGCTCGGCCAGGCGATGCGCGAATTTATTTTGTCGGCAAGGCGCGTCGGTCGATGGGCCTTCGAATTCGCGTCCACAATCGGCCGCCGTTTCGTTTCCGGCCGCGCCATTTTTGTTGTTGTTTTGCGTTGGGCGCTGACGTGGCTCGTTTTCGCATGCACCGGCTTGTGGTGCTCATGCGGCGGAGGCAATCCGGCGAGATAGGGTTTGCCGGATTGGTCTGTGGCGGTTGCGCTCTGCGCGGCCGCGGCACCGGCAACAAACCCCGCCATCGCCGCGGTTAGCGTCGCGATGCAAACAAGACGAAAGCTCGACACAATTCCTCCGCTGCTCCCGGATCGCTGCTGTGTTGTGCACGCCGATGACGCGAAATCGCATCAATTTAAACGGGTCCACGTGCATAGGGCACAGTCGCGGTGACCGCATGGTGGCGCAATTGCGGATTTTTTGGTGCAAAGCGCGGACATAAGTCGGCATTAAGGTAAACGTGCCGCGCTCGAGCGCCCGGTTCCAGCTGGCACCCCTTAGCCCAATTCGGTGATCACTTCGGGGAACCGGTGCAGGCGTTCGCCGGGGCCGTTTGGCCCGACCAGATAATTGTCGCAGACCCAGGACAGCACATGGCCGCGGATATAGGTTGGATGCACCACGATATTCATGTGTCTTTCGATGCTCATTGGCTCGTCGTGCCGAATGAGCGGCCGCTCCACCAGGTCATAGCCCTGGCCATGGCAATGCAGGCGTCTTTCTTCCGGTCGGCCGTTCTTGCGCATAAACGCATTGTATTCTTCGAACACGTCTTTGCAGTGCGCACCCGGCTTTAGCAGCGTCAGATTGAATTTGCGCGCTTCGAGCGCGAAGGCGAATTCGTCCTTAAGTTCCGAGGATGCCCTGCCGACCACGCAGGAACGGCCGAGCTCGGTATACATGCCGCCCGGTCCGGAATCTTCGATCAGCAGCGCCACCGTGTCACCCGCTTGAATGACGCGGTTCTGGTAATGGCGCTGGCTGAACTGGACCGGTGTGTCCGGCGGCATCGAGGCGCAAAGATAAATGCCGTTTTCGCTGCCGTGCCGCTGACTGTAACACTGGGCGATTGCCGCGACGTCGCGGTCGCGCATTCCCGGCTCGACTGCGGCGAATGCCGCGCGCATCGCGCCGTCCTGCATAGCGGCGGCGCGCCGGATGAGTTCCTGTTCTTCGGCGCTTTTGATCGCCTTGATCTTGTCAACGAGATCGGACGCTTCGACAAAGCGGGTGTTGGAGAAGCGGCCTTTCTGCAAATAGTCGACCAGCGCAAACGACATTTGCGACGTGCCGACGAGCCCGATGGTGCTTCCCGCGTGGGGCGAGAGCGCCTTTGCCGCGAGCTCGGGATCGTAAGGCGCCGTATAATTGCACGAGACGAAACTTGGCGTCGTCAGCCATTGTTTGACGCCGCGCCGCACCCCATCGCCGTTGACGGCTGGATGCGTGACGCCGCCAAATGGGCCTTGACTCACCAGGGTCATCAGATCGTCACGCGGAAAGACGACCGTAAGCGGATAACCGTTGGTTGCCGGCAGATCGGTAAAATATTTGACGTAACCGCCCATATGATCGTTGTTGTTCTGCATTAACAGCACGTCGATCTGCTCGCGTTCCATGGCGGCACGCACGGCCGCCCAGCGGCGTTGCAGCTCGGCGGTCGAGATCGGCGTCTGCAGGCGTTCGGAAAGTTGCTCCATCGTCATTCCTCTGCACGTTCCGCTCGTCCCCGCGGAAGCGGGGACCCAGCTAGATTCTCGCTTTCGCGGGAATGAGCGGACTATAAATTTTAATGCGCCACGACGTTGATCATGCCGTTGTAGTCATCCTTAAGAAAGCGTTCCATATTTGCCTCGACCGTGGGCAGGGCATGATCGATGTAGACATCGCAGAACCCACCTTGATGCGCGGTGATCATGACGTTGGGCATCGACCAGAATACATGATCGGCCGGCAGCGGCTCCTGGTTGAATACGTCAAGCGCGGCCCCGGCAATGCACCCCTTTGTGAGCGCCTCGATCAGCGCTGGCTCGTCAACAATCCCGCCGCGCGCCAGATTGATGAGATAGCTCGTCGGTTTCATCGCCGCAAATATCCCGGCATCGATGCGGTTTCGTGTGGCGGTTGTGAGCGGCGTTAAAAGGACCAGGAAATCGAAATCGCCAACGACCTGCGCCAGCTCTTCGCACCGATACATGCGGTCGAATCCGGCGAGCTTGCGCGGCGCCGACGTCACGCCAACCACGCGCATGCCAAAGGCCTTGCATTTCGGTGCCAAAACTTCGGCGATCTGACCGACGCCGAATATGCCGACCGTCTTGTCATGCAGAAGCTGCGCCGGAAAGCGGCGCCATTGCCGTTCGTCTTGGGCGCGGATCGCCCGGCGAAGCCCGCGCGCCAACGCCAGCATGGCGGCGAGCGCCGCTTCCGAAACCGGGGCGCCCTGGATACCGCGCATATTGGTGACGATCACGTCCTTGCGTAGGGCCGGCTGGTCGATGAGATTGTCGACACCGGTGCCAAGCGCCTGCACCCATTTCAATCGCGTCGCGGCGGCCAACACTTCGCCAGACAGCATCGGAGCGAAAGTGACGAGGGCATCCGCTTTATCGATGTAAGGACCGACTTTGGAATGATGGTCGACCAGTTCGATCGTGATTTCCGGAAAGCGCTTGCGCAGCCGGTCGCGATATTGATTGCGAATGGGCTCCGGTAAAGTCAAAAGAATAAGGACATTGGCCATGCAGTTTTCCGAAAGCGGCCGCCCGCGACTTGCAAGCGGGTTATAGCGTTCAGCGGAACCAGGCGCCAACTGCGCAAAGGCCGACGTCTTGCGCACAATTTCATCTCGCGCGATGCCGCCGGGTCGGATAAACTCAATCGTGTTGTTGCGGCTGTCCGATTAGGAGCAATCGATGGCAATCGACTTTTCGACCGTGAATTGGCTTTACGCAGCGATAATGGCGGTTTTCGCCTTCGTAGCGTCCTTGCTGGGCGGCCTTATTTCATTTCGCAACCGGATCGGTGGAGCGCTGCTCGCGGCAATTCTGTTCGCCGCGATGTATGTGGTTTGGAATTACTATCCGCATCCGCAAATCCAGCTGCCGATCGTCCCGCCCACCGCGTATTCGACTCCATCTGGCGGTTGACCTTTCCGTCCGTCCGATTATCCCTATTCCAGGGCATTGCTGAAAATGGAGCGGACATGAACAAGGTCTATGCGGACGCGCGGTCCGCGTTGGCCGGGTTGCTGAAGGACGGCATGATGATCATGGCCGGCGGCTTCGGCCTGTGCGGCATTCCCGAAACACTGATACTGGCAATCCGCGACTCTGGGGTGAAAAACCTCACCGTCGTCTCCAACAATTGCGGCGTTGACGGCAAAGGGCTCGGCATTCTGCTCGACACCCGCCAGATCAAGAAGATGATCTCCTCCTATGTCGGGGAGAACAAAACTTTCATGCAGCAATATTTGGCTGGCGAACTTGAGATCGAGTTCAACCCGCAGGGCACATTGGCGGAACGCATTCGCGCCGGCGGCGCCGGTATTCCGGCATTCTTCACCCGCACCGGTGTCGGCACCCAGATCGCGGACGGCAAAGAAGTGCGCGAGTTCGACGGGCATCGCTACGTCATGGAGCGGGGCTTGGTCGCCGACCTCGCCATCGTGCACGCCTATCGCGGCGATACCGAGGGCAATCTCGTCTACCGAAAGACGGCGCGCAACTTCAATCCGCCGATGGCAACGGCGGCCAAGGTGACGATCGCCGAAATCGAGCATCTGGTGCAACCCGGCGATATCAATCCCGATCACATCGTCACGCCCGGCATTTATGTGCAACGCATCGTGCATGTGCCGAATGCGGTCAAGCACATCGAGCAGCGGACCGTGAGAAAACGGCAGCGAGCCGACTCGCCCGCCGGCACCGGCGTCGAAGTATAAAGAGGAAACTACAATGGCTTGGACCCGTGAGCAGATGGCGGCGCGCGCCGCCAAGGAGCTGCAAGACGGCTTCTATGTGAACCTTGGCATCGGAATTCCGACGCTGGTGTCGAATTACATTCCTCCCGGCATGAGCGTGCAGCTGCAATCGGAAAATGGGATGCTCGGCACCGGTCCGTTTCCGTTCGAGGGTGAGGAGGATCCCGACCTCATCAATGCCGGCAAGCAGACCGTCACCGAGTTGCCGACCACGAGCTATTTCAATTCGGCGGATTCCTTCGCCATGATTCGCGGCGGTCACATCGACATCGCCATTCTCGGCGCCATGCAGGTCGCCGAAAACGGCGATCTCGCCAACTGGATGATCCCCGGCAAGATGGTCAAGGGCATGGGCGGCGCCATGGATCTGGTTGGCGGGGTGAAAAAAGTCGTCGTGGTGATGGAGCACTCGGCCAAGGATGAATCAAAGCTCAAGCGTCGCTGCACGCTGCCGCTCACCGGCGCGGGCGTGGTCGACATGATCATCACCGATCTCGGCGTATTTACGCTGGACAAGAATGGCGGCGGGCTGACGCTGATCGAGCTCGCGCCGGATGTGACGCTCGACGACATGCGGTCCCAGACCGAGGCGAGCTTCAAAGTCGCGAACACGCTCAAGCAATAGCCGACTAAAAAATCGCCGGTTCACTCTCGGCTGATTGCGACGCCGACACTGCCGGCTTCGATACCGCTGAACTGTACCGTGAACGGCGTCTTGGCGAGTTCAAACTTGACGCTCTTGCGGACGCCGTCGCAGCCGGTCGCACCAGTCGCCGCGATCGATTTGATCCGCTCACCGTCCTGCACGACGTCGATCCAGCCTTCCGATGACAATGTGATCTTATACGTGCCGCTTTGCGCGGGCGCGGGCGCTTCAATAAATCCGGCAAATGAATTGTTCGATTTTGGCACGCGCTCTGGAGCGACCGAAAGCTTCACCTCACTAAACGGCAGCAGCGTCACCGTTGTCGCGAACGGCAGCGGCCACTGGACCCGGCTGCCCGAAGCCAGTTTCGGCAGATCCGAGCCGGCAAGCGTCGCGCGCTCCTTGTCGAGCGGCCACTTGAACTTGTCGCAGCCGACCGGTTCCTGCGCTAACGCTTCCTGCACCAAGGCTTCCTGCACCAAGGCCGTCGCGGCGCTCACGCACAGAGCAAATAAGACGAGTAGGGGCTTCACGGCGCGGTCCTAATCAACTGCGATCATGACATCGGACGCTTTGACGATTGCGATCGCCGTACCGCCAGCTTTAAGTCCGAGATCCTCGACGGCTTCATTGGTGATTGAAGCCGTGACGATCTGGCCGGGAGCAATTTCAAGGCGCACATGCGCCGTCGTCGCGCCCTTCTTCACGTCAAGGATTTTGCCTTTGAGCTTGTTGCGCGCGCTGAGTTTCATGAGCGATCTCGCAGGATGGCGGCGCGATCACGCCGCATGGCGTGCATTTCAAGTCGTATAACACACAATTTGCTGTCGGAGGTGCCATGCGTGCGCCCGGGTCTGCAATTCTTATCGCACAAATGACAGTGGCTCACTTTACCGCCATTGGTTGATCGTCTTTTGCCGGGAGCGCCGCGGGTAAAACCTACCCCTCGGCGTGCAATCGTTTCCATGAATGACGAGCGCAGCTTGGGCGCCGCGGAAGAAAGCCAGGCGCTCGCCGGCGAGGCCGAGCTTGCGCGCGTTGTGGTGCCCACGACCCGGACGGGGCGTCCCGTGGGCGATCCGCAAGCACTGAGCCATCGCGACAAGCGGATTATCGCGATCAGCATGATGCTGCCGGTGTTTCTCGGCTCGGTCGATCAATCGGTGCTGGCGAGCGCACTGCCCACGATCGGCCGCGACCTCGGCGCGGTGCACAATCTGCCGTGGCTGATCACGGCTTTTCTCATCGCCTCGACCGCGCTGACGCCGCTCTACGGCAAATTCGCCGACATCCACGGCCGGCGCGCCGCCATGCTGATTGGAATTTCGGTTTACATGATCGGTTCATTGATCAGCGCGGCCTCGCCCGACATGCTGATGCTGATCGGCGGGCGCGTGGTACAAGGCTGTGGCGCCGGCGGACTGGTGGTGACCGCAAACATGGTCCTGGGCGACATCGCTACTCCCAAGGAGCGCGGTCGCTATTACACCTATTTCTCCATCGCGTTTATGACCGCGGGCGGCAGCGGGCCGGTGCTCGGCGGATGGATTTCCGAGCACCTGCGCTGGCCGATGATCTTTTTGTGGAGTTTTCCGCTATGCGCGGTTGCGATTGGGATCGCACTCACCGTGCTGCGGCGCCTGCCGCGGCGTGAACGGTCGCACCGGCTCGACATTATAGGCGCCGTTTTGGTGATCGCGGCAAGCTCGTCTTTCATGCTGGCGCTTAATCTGGGTGGCATACGCTATCCGTGGCTGTCGTTGCCGATCATTGCGCTTTTCGTCTGCGCACTGGTGTTGGGCGCGGGCTTCGTTGTGCGATTGCGCACCGCGATCGAGCCGCTCATCCCGATTGCGATCCTTTCCGACAAAGCCGCGCAATTGGCCATCGCCGCGCACTCATTCGGCTGGGGCGCGATCATCGCGCTGAATGTCTTTTTGCCGATGTACCTCCAAAGCACACTGGGCTGGTCGCCGACATCAGCGGGGTTGAGCCTCGTCATCCTGATGGTGACGCTCAATTCGACCGCCGGACTGTCAAGCCAGCTCCTCGGCCGGGTGCGGCGCTACAAGCTTTTGCCGCTGTGTTTCTTGTGTGTCGGAGTCGGTGCCGTTGTCGCGCTGGCGCTCTCGGCCGAGAATATGACGTCGCTTCGTTTCGAAATCATCTTGCTTTTGATCGGCATCGGCTTCGGCCCGACCGCGCCGCTCACCCAAGTCGCGCTGCAGAACACCGTTCCGGTGCACGATCTCGGCGCCGCGCTCGGCAGCATGAATTTCGTCCGCACGCTGGTCGCCACGATCATGATCGCGATATTCGGCGCCATCATACTGGCCAATGCGCCCGTCGGTGCGCACGCCGGGACACTGAGCCAAAGCTTTCTCGGCGGCGCATCGGTAGCGACCTTCACGACCGTCTTTCTCGCGATCGCCGCCACGCTTTTGGCATCGTTCCTGGCGCTGTTTCTGCTCGAGGAAAAGCCGCTGGCGGATGTGTAAGGCGCGGTCACGGAAGTAGGGTGTACCATTAAGGCGTGGATGGCCGGAACAAGTCCGGCCATGACGAGTCCTCGCAAGAGGACGGGTAAAAAAAGCCATTTCGCGTGCTCTCTTGTCCCCTTTACGCCCAGCCTAATCCCGCGGAGAATACCGGCCGGGGGAACTGTAGTGGCTAACGACACGGTTCTGGAGACGGAAGATCTGACCAAGGATTTTGCCGGCTTTGTCGCGGTGCGCGGGGTCAGTCTGCGCGTCGCGCGCGGCAGCATTCATGCCATGATCGGCCCCAACGGTGCCGGCAAAACCACCTGCTTCAACCTGCTCACCAAATTCCTCACCCCGACGCGCGGCCGTATCCTATTCGACGGGCGCGACATTACCTCGCTCCGTCCGGCCGATGTGGCGCGGCTCGGCATGGTGCGCTCGTTCCAGATTTCCGCGGTGTTCCCGCACCTGACAGTGCTGGAAAACGTTCGCATTGCGTTGCAGCGGCAGCGCGGGGGGTCGTTCGACTTCTGGCGATCCAAGGCTACGCTGCATGCACTCGACGAACGCGCGCTGGCGCTGATCGCGGACGTCGGGCTCGCGGCCTATCCGGATGTGTTGGCCGTCGAATTGCCCTACGGCCAAAAGCGCGCGCTGGAAATCGCAACCACGCTAGCCCTTGATCCGCAGGTCTTGCTGTTGGACGAGCCGACCGCCGGCATGGGCCACGAGGATATCGGCCGCATCAGCGCGCTTATCAAGTCCGTCGCCGCCACGCGCACGGTCTTGCTGGTGGAGCACAATCTTTCCGTCGTCGCCGATCTGTGCGACCGCATCACCGTGCTCGCTCGCGGCCAGGTTTTGGCTGAAGGCGACTATGAGACCGTTTCCGCCGATCCTGCGGTGCGCGAAGCCTATCTCGGGACCGGCCATGCTTGAGAGAAATCCAGCTGCACCATCGCCCATGCTGGCGGTGAAGGATCTGGAGGCCTGGTACGGCGAGTCGCACATTCTTCATGGTGTGACCTTCGAGGTGCGCGCCGGCGAAGTGGTCACGTTGTTGGGGCGCAACGGCGTCGGCAAGACCACGACGATGAAAGCGATCATGGGTATCGTCGAGCAGCGCAAAGGCTCGGTGCGTTTTGAGGGCCGCGAACTGATCGGCCTATCCTCGGATACGATCGCGCGCGCCGGGATTGCCATCTGTCCGGAGGAGCGCGGAATTTTCTCAAGCCTCGACGTGCGCGAAAATCTGTTATTGCCGCCGCAGGTTCGCCCCGGCGGATTGGATCTCGAACGCATTTTCGCGCTGTTTCCCAATTTGCGCGAACGGCTCAACAGTCAGGGCACCAGATTGTCGGGCGGCGAACAACAGATGCTGGCGATCGGCCGGATCCTGCGCACCGGCGCGCGGCTATTGCTGCTGGACGAGCCGACCGAGGGTCTCGCGCCCGTCATTATCCAACAAATCGGCCAGACCATCGGCATGCTGAAATCGCAGGGCTTTACCATCCTCCTGGTCGAGCAGAATTTTCAATTCGCCGCCACCGTGGCCGACCGGTATTACATCATGGAACATGGCCGGGTCATCGACCAGTTCTCGACCCCCGAACTAAAGGCGAATATGGAAAAACTGCACGACTATCTCGGAGTTTGATATAGGCTGGGGCAGGGCCG
>Ga0187816_10000535_pt1 | contig 11508 bp, 11 predicted proteins | sample NC_wetland_sal_i_16_FD_132960 | JGI IMG/M metagenome (GOLD analysis project Ga0187816, IMG submission 132960) | Wetland sediment microbial communities from Neuse River Estuary, North Carolina, USA - SO4_1 | ecosystem: Environmental > Aquatic > Freshwater > Wetlands > Sediment | place: USA... | reverse complement strand
ATGTTGGCCACCGAGGCCGACCTCGTCCGGCGTGGGGAGGAGATTTCCACCTACTTTGAACTGGCCCGCGAGGGCGAGAGCGTAGATGCCGATTTGCAGCGCGAAATCGCAGCTTTGCGCGAGAAAGTCGATCTACTGGAGACTGAGACGCTGCTCTCCGGCGAGAATGACGCGCGCAACGCGATCGTTACCATTCATCCCGGCGCCGGCGGAACCGAATCGCAAGACTGGGCCGACATGCTGCTGCGCATGTACTTGAGATGGGCGGAGCGGCAGGGCTTTCAGACGGTTCTCTACGATTACCAGCCCGGCGAAGAAGCGGGGCTGAAGTCGGCAACATTTGCCGTGAACGGCGAATACGCGTTTGGCCTGCTGACCAGCGAGATCGGCGTGCATCGCCTCGTCCGAATCTCGCCCTTTGACCAAGCCAAGCGGCGGCATACTTCGTTCGCCAGCGTGTATGTCTCTCCGGAAATCGACGAAAGCATTGAAGTCGTGATCAAGCCGGAAGACTTGCGCATCGACACTTACCGTTCCAGCGGCAAAGGTGGGCAGCACGTGAATACCACCGACTCCGCGGTGCGCATTACTCACATTCCGACCGGAATTGTGGCCGCCTGCCAGAACGAACGCTCGCAACACAAGAACAAAGACCGCGCCATGAGCATGCTGCGTTCGAAACTGTACGAACACGAATTGGAGAAAAAGCGCGAGGTGACGCGAAAAATTGAAGACTCGAAGCTAGATATCGACTTTGGCTCGCAGATTCGGTCATATGTGCTGCAGCCTTACCGCTTGATCAAAGATCACCGGACAAAGATGGAGGTGGGCGACGTGGACCGCGTGCTGGATGGCGATCTGCAGCCGTTCATCCGCGCCTATCTGCAGATGCGCAGGGGAGAGAAGTAGGCAGTTCGACTTCGCTCAGGGCAGGCTTCGTCCATCTCGACGTTTTCTATGAAATCCAAGAAGCAGAAGCCCGCCAGGCTGACCCGCCGCTTTGAGCAAGCGCTGCTGTTTGCCACGCGCAAACATGCCGGCCAGATACGCAAGGGGGCACCGGCTCCCTACATTTCCCATTTGATGGGAGTCGCGGGTTTGGTGCTTGAAGCCGGCGGAGACGAAGATCTGGCCATCGCGGCGCTGCTGCACGATGTGGTGGAAGACTGCGGCGGCGCGCCTATGCTGAGGGAAGTCCGCCGCCGCTTCGGCAAACGCGTAGCCCATGTGGTCGAGGGCTGTACCGACACCGACGTCGTTCCCAAGCCGCCCTGGCGTGAACGGAAAGAGAACTACATCAAGCACCTTCGTACGGCGGATGCCGATGTGCATCTGGTTTCCGCCGCGGACAAGGTACACAATTTACGGCACATTCTCACCGACTATCGCGAAGTTGGGGAGAAAATCTGGGAGCGGTTTAACGGCAAGCGCGATGGCACGTTGTGGTACTACCGGGCTCTCCTCAGGGAATTCCGTCGCCGGAAACCCAACCGGCTGGTGAACGAATTGGCGCGAGCGGCTAAGGAATTGGAAGCGGTGTCCGGCGGAAATCGAGCAAAGCTGCAGATTCCTCGTCGCTCTCGCTCCTCGGAATGACAAAGTCTTTGCTTCCTCTGGTCACTCCCCAGATAGTGCCATTCGTAACGTTACCTGCCCTGAAAGCGCTGGCAAATACGCCGGGTCTGCGTAATCCTGTTCTTTCCAGAATCTCTAGCGCCAGCACCCGACTTCTATGCCGCGAATGATCGATGTGATCCGGAATTCAGCCCTGCCATCGAACACGATGCAGTTTGCCGCCAAGGGTGCGCTTCTGGTTCCGGCCCAGGAGATGATCGAAATCCTCGTCTATCTCGCCACTCACAACAAGGTATTCGGAGAGCAGGCTAGGATGACTCTGGCCGGCTGGGATGAAGCTTCCGCCCGCCAGGCCGCCTCCAATCCCCAGACCCCAAAAGAAGTGCTGGACTACCTGATCGATCCACAGAATCTGCGGCCGGTGCTGCTGCCGCTGTTGCTGGAGAATCCTTCGATCGGAGAGCATTTTCTGATCTCTCTGGCCGCTTCGGCTAGCCGTGAACAAGTGGAAGTGATGCTGACCAGCCCGCGCGTGAACCGCTTGGGGAATGTGCTGAATATCCTGGGCTCCAATCCGAACATTCGAGAGGTGGAATCCAAGGCGATCCGCGAGAAACTGGCAGCGCTCGAATCACAAACAACACCGGAGGAGAGTCCGGAACCTGCATCTCCAGTAGCGGCGATTGAGACAGAAGTCGCCGATGAGAGCCAAGCGGAAGAGGTAAGCGACGATGTAGTGAACGCATTCTGCGCGGAGCATGCTGCCGAAATCGCCGCCGAGACTGGAAAAACCTTTCAGGCTATCGGCGGAGAACACGAGGAACTTCCCGATCATGGTCAAGCATTGGCAGCCGCAGCGGGCGCAGGAGCGACAACATCCGCTGCTGCGACGGTTGAGGTGGCTCCGCCACGGAAACCAGTGGCAAAGAAGTGGACCCTGAGCGCGGATGAGCAACGCGGGAACGCCCTGCAAAAAATTGCCAAGCTGGACATCAAAGGACGCATTCAGCTGGCCATGAAGGGAAATAAGGAAGAGCGCTCGCTTCTGATTCGGGACGGGACAAAGATTGTGGCGCTCGCGGTGCTGGAATCACCCAAGCTTACCGATGGCGAAGTCGAGAAGTTTGCCAGTCAGAAGAATGTGCTCGAAGCCGTGCTGCGTGCCATTCCGCTGAAGCGCCGCTTCATGAAAATGTATCCGGTGGTCCGCAATCTCACCTTTAACCCGCGAACTCCTATCGATGTTTCCCTCGGCCTGATGAAGAATCTCCTGATTCACGATCTCAGGAACCTTTCCGGCAACAAAGAGGTTTCCGACACCGTCCGCAAGCTGGCAAACAAGATGTTCCGCGCGAAACTGGACGTCACCAAGAAGTGATCTGCCTGCTCGCCGCGGCTAGAAGGGCTTGGCGTCCGGCAGAGCACGCCGCTACAATGTCTTGGCGATGTCCCCACCTCAGTCTGACCCGATCACGGATCTGCTGAAACGCAGCAAAACCATAGCCGTGGTGGGACTCTCCGACAGCCCGCTGCGCCCCAGTCATGGAGTTTCCGCCTATATGCAGAGTCAGGGATACCGCATCATTCCGGTCAATCCCCAAATTCGCGAAGCCTTGGGCGAGCCGGCCTATCCCTCGCTGTTGGACGTGCCTGAGAAGGTTGACATCGTCAATATTTTCCGGCGGCCCGAGTTCGTGAGCGAGGTGGTCGATCAAGCGATCCAGTTGAAAGTTCCTGCAATATGGATGCAGGAGGAGGTTGTCCACGAGCAAGCAGCGGAGAAGGCTCGTAAACAGGGCATTTTCGTGGTCATGGACCGGTGTATCCTGCAAGAGCACCGGGCCCGCTTCGGCTGAAATCGGGCTGTCCGGAGCATTAAGATGGAGCCCCGTTGACCGGGATGGAGGTACGTGATGCAACAAAGCCAAATTCTTCCGCCGTTTTCGCGCCGGTCGTTCTTACATTTGTCGGCGGCTGCCTCTGCAACCGCTGCGTTCGGCATCGTGACGGAACCCATGCTGGCTTGGGCAGGACAAGGCACTCTCCCCTCCAAGGATGCGGTCCTGATCAACTCCAACGAGAACCCACTTGGACCTTGCAGGGGAGCTCTGGATGCGATGTCCGCGATTCTCCCGCGGGGCGGCCGTTATCAATGGGCACTGACCGACAATCTGGTCGAAACTTTCGCCCAGATGGAAGGGATGAAGCCGGATTACGTCACCGCGTTCCCCGGATCAAGTGGTCCGTTACACTACACGATATTGGCGTACACCTCACCCGCCAGAAGCTACGTCACCGCCGATCCCGGATACGAAGCCGGTATGCATGCGGCGAAGGTCTCGGGCGCGCGAGTTGTGAAAATAGGATTGACGAAAACCTATGCCCACGATGTGAAAGCCATGCTGGCGGCAGCGCCTGATGCAGGTGTGTTCTACATCTGTACTCCGAACAATCCTACCGGCACGCTGACTCCCCACTCGGATATCGAATACCTGCTGGCCAACAAGCCGAAAGATTCGATTTTGCTGGTGGATGAGGCGTACATCCACTTTTGCGATGCCACATCGGCAATCGATCTGGTGAAGGCGGACAAAGATGTCATCGTATTGCGCACGTTTTCCAAGATCTACGGAATGGCCGGACTGCGCTGTGGATTCGCCATCGGGAGGCCCGACCTGCTTTCCAAGATCGACCAAATGCACGGCTGGAATGCCATGCCGGTCACCGCGGTGGTGGCCGCCGTCGCCAGCCTGAAGGACAGTTCGCTGGTGCCCGAGCGTAGACAGATCAATGCCAGCGTTCGCCAGGAGACATTCGAGTGGCTGGATCGCAACCACTACTCCTATATTCCGTCTGAAGCCAACTTCTTCTTGTTGGACACCGGTCGCCCAGCGAAAGACGTGATCAACGCCATGGCACACCAGGAGGTGTTTATCGGGCGGAACTGGCCGGTGATGCCAACCTACGTTCGGATCACGGTGGGTACACGTCCGGAAATGGAAAGGTTCCAAACCGCCTTCAAGAAAGTGATGGATGGCACGGCCGTCGGACGCTTGAGTCCGCCCCGCGTCGTACGAGAAACGCTGGATGGACTCGTAGTGCGCGGTTAGCAGTTGTCTCCAGCGTGAACGGAACTGCAGATTCCTCGTCACTCCGTTCCTTGGAGTGAGAAGACCATGGGCTTCTTGACCAGGTCCCAGTTCAGGCTTTTACGAAGACGACGCTGGCGTCGTCTTGCAGGCCGGTAGAATTGGCGAACATGCGCACGTCATCCAGAAGACTCTCGGCGCAGGCCCCAGGCCGCAAGAAATGGCTCTTGAGACGCTCCAGACCGTACTGTTCGTCCTCGCTGTTCTCGGCTTCAGTAATCCCGTCGCTATAGAACACCAGACGAGAATCCTGGGACAGAACCACCTCCACCTCGGAAAAATCGCCCGGTCCAAGTCCCAGCGGCATCCCTCTCTCTGCGTCGAGGAACTGGGCCACGCCCCCGGTGATGACCAGAGGTCGCGGGTGGCCGGCGTTAGCGAACGTTACCGTTCGTTTGGCGGGGTCTAGCACGGCATAAACCATGGTGACAAAGCGTCCAGCGGGGAAGTCCTCAGTCAGCAGACGATTGAGCTTGCCGAGCACCTCAGCGGGTCTGCAGCAGGCTGCCAGGGAGCGCAGTATGCCGCGAGTTGCCGACATCAGCAGAGCGGCGGCCGTACCTTTTCCCGAAACATCGGCCAGCACCAGTCCCCAACGGCCGTCCTCGAGCGGAATGAAGTCGTACCAGTCGCCGCCTACGGCGCCGGCGGGAATCGAAAGCCCAGAGACGGCGAACCCAGGGATATAGGGTGAACTCTTGGGCAGCAGCGCCTGCTGAATGGCGCGGGCCTCATGCGCCTCACGGCTCAGTTGCTCGCGTTGGCGCTGCTCCTGCCGAAAGCGGCGTGCGTTATGCACCGCGACGGCCACGTCACTGCACAGAGCCTGCAGCAGCCGGAGCTGGCAGGAACTGAATGCATCCAGTGCGGTGTGCGAGGCGGTGAACACGCCGACCAGCTCTCCCTCAACGTGCAGGGGAATGGCGACCTCGGTAAGGGTCGACTCTTCGCAGCCGATGTAATAGGGGTCTTTGCGGACGTCGGGTGCATAGCGCATCTGGCCGGTCGACGCCACGTAGCCCACCATGCCTTTCCCGATCTTCAGGCTGTGGCCCGCGCCGTGGACGTCGCAGCCCTTGCAACCGTGGGCGCAGACCAGCTCCAGCTCGCCGCGATCCGGGTTGTGCAAATAGATGTCGGAGTCAAGGCATCCGAAAGAGCGGGCGATCTCATTGACGACTTTATCGACAAGCAAGTCGAGATCAAGGATGGAATTGATTTTGTGCGCGGCCTTCTGCAATTTCAGCAGATCGTCAACCTGGTCGAAAGGCAGAGGACGGGCAACTGTGGATTCCACGGCGGCTGTTCTGGGGATGGTTGCCATTTTGCGGCTCCCTGTGATACCAAGTACAAGTAAAAATGGCACTTACACTAGTCTGATAAGATGCCAACGCCCCTCTGCTCGATTCATTTTTCGGCCACTTGCAGGGCTACCATTTGATCCCTGTTTCAGACAGGATTCTCAGATTTCGAAGAACTTTCCTTCATGGAATTTCGCCGCCGTTTGATTTCCTCCAGACGTTCGCGAATTCTCTTTTCCACGCCTTCGCTGGTGGGATGGTAGTAGACCCGGTTGCGCAAGTTGTCCGGAAGGCATTGCATGTCGGCGATCTTGCCTTCGAGGTCGTGGGCGTACTGATAGCCCTTTCCGTAACCAAGCCCTTTCATCAGTCCAGTCGGCGCGTTGCGCAGGTGAAGAGGTACCGGTTCGGCAGCGGTTCGTTCGACATCCTGTTGCACGTCGGAATAGGCGGTGTATAAGGCGTTCGACTTGGGCGCGACTGAGAGATATACGACCGCTTCGGCCAGCGCCAGATTGCCTTCGGGCATGCCGATAAAATCGACGGCGTCGCGGGCTGCCATGCACAACGAGAGCGCGTTGGGATCGGCCAGTCCGATGTCTTCCACCGCCATGCGAACCACGCGCCTGGCGATGTAGAGTGGGTCTTCGCCTGCCTCCAGCATACGTCCCAGCCAGTAGAGCGAGGCGTCGGGATCGCTGTTACGCACCGATTTGTGCAGCGCCGAGATCAGGTTGTAGTGTTCTTCGCCGGTCTTGTCGTAAAGCAGGACACGTTTTTGCAAGGCGTCCTGCACGATGGCATCGGTGATCTCCGCCCCGGTTTCCGCGCCGGACTGTCCGCGGGCGAGGGTGGAAGCGACCTCCAGAACGTTGTAGGCGCTACGCGCGTCGCCGCTGGAATAGGCAGCGATCTTCGCCAGCACTTTATCGGTGGCGCGCAGTTTCATCGCACCCAGGCCGCGTTCTTCATCCTCTAGCGCACGCCGCAGGAGCAATACGATCTGCTCTTCGGTCAACGGCTTCAGCACGTAAACTCGGCTGCGGGACAACAAAGCCGAGATGATCTCGAACGAGGGATTCTCCGTGGTGGCACCGATCAGACGGATGTTGCCCTTCTCCACATGAGGCAGGAACGCGTCCTGTTGCGCCTTGTTGAAGCGGTGGATCTCGTCGATGAAGACGATGGTGCGCGTACCATACTGCCGGGCGCGCTCGGCGTCGGCCATGACCTGCTTGATTTCCTTGATTCCGGCGAGCACCGCGGAGAATTCGATGAAATCGGCCTTGGTCATGCGCGCGATGATTTGCGCCAGCGTAGTTTTGCCGGTGCCCGGCGGTCCCCAGAAGATCAAAGAGCCGGTATCGTCACGCTCAATTTGCGTGCGCAGGGGCTTGCCGGGAGCGACCAAGTGTTCCTGGCCGACGAACTCATCGAGTGTCCGTGGACGCATACGATCCGCCAGCGGCCGAGAGCGGTCAGCAGCGTTCTGGCCAGACGGAATGGGCTGAAACAGGCTCATGGAAATCATTTCACCACAGAGACGCAGAGACACAGAGAAGGCAAGGAGCTAAAGAACTCTTCTGACGATGCCCTGCGTCAATTGTGGCACATTGAAATTGATAAGTAGGCCAACTTTCTTGCCGGACAGTCTCATGTATGTCAGGAGCTGGGCCTGGTGTATCGGTAATAGCTTTTCTACTGACTTCAATTCCAGAACCACTTCATCTTGCACGATGACGTCGATCCGGTAGCCACAATCCAGACTCAGGCCTTTGTATATCACGGGAAGTTCTATCTGGCGCTTAAAGTCCACTCCCCGAAGATGGAGTTCATGGCACAAGCATGATCCTCGCCTTCTATCTGTCTCGGTGGATCTGTGGTGAGATTCTTCATTGCTTCTGCCTGGCTATCTCATACAACACAATACTCGCGGCGACGCCGGCATTCAGCGATTCTACTTTTGGCGAATGCGGGATCGCGACCGTTTCATCCATTTTGCCCAGCAACTCACGCGGCAAACCCGCGCCTTCATTGCCTACGAAGATTGCCAGCGGACCGCTCAGATTGGCTTCCGGCAGCAGAGTTCCTTTGTGTGACGAGGTTGCGATCAGGCGTAGCCCACGCTCCCGCACTTGATCCAGTATGTCCGAAAAGGTGACCCTCACCAGCGGAAGCCGGAACACGGAGCCCGCAGAGGCGCGGACCGCCTTCGGGTTGAAGGGACTGACGGTACCCTCTCCCAGCAGGATACCTCCGGCTTCGAAAGCCTCAGCCGAGCGCAGGATGGTCCCGAGATTTCCCGGATCTTGCACACCGGTGATTGCCAGCAATGGCCCGGCTGCCGATTTGGCCAGGACATCTTCCAGAGTAAACGCTTTGCACCGGACCAGCGCCGCCACACCTTGAGGCGCATCAGTGGGCACGACGCTCTCGAAAAGCCGGTCGGGAAGCAGGATGGTTTCCACGTGGGCCGCCATTTGTTGGAGCAGTCGCTCCGCCCTGGGCTCCGCCGAAGTGCTGAAAAAGACTGCCCGAAACTTCAGGCCGCTGCGGATCGCCTCTTCCAGGATGTGGAAGCCCTCGATGGCACAACTATGGTCGGCTGCCAGTTCGCCCTGCGCAAAGCCCTTGCGCAGCTCTTTTACGAGTGGGTTATAGCGGCTGTCGATGCGGCGTAATCGGCCGCTGGCATCCGGGGCGCGACTGGAGATGGCCTTCTGCACGTTTCTGCTGTCCTGTCAGAATCATACGCGTTTGCTTCTCCTTGCACCGTTATGCCGTGATATGGTAGTTTTCGCGTTTCCACACATAGTCGCCGGAAGGAATGCCTTGCGCGCGGAAATCCTGAAGATCAGCAGTGAGAACCCGGAGAGTTCGCTCATCCGTTATGCGGCCGACCAGATTCGGGCCGGCGAAGTGTTGGGCATGCCCACCGATACCTTCTACGGGTTGGCGGCAGACCCCTTTAATCTGCGCGCGGTGGATCGTGTCTATGATATCAAGTCGCGCTCTCGCCATAAACCTTTGTCCCTGTTGATTGAGAGCGTCGATCAGGCGGAAGACTTGACGAAACCCCTGCCGGAGGAGTTCTACAAGCTGGCCCGGCGGTACTGGCCAGGGCCCCTGACCATCATCGTCAAAGCGGCTTCCCGCCTGCCTTTGAAAGTGACCGCCAACACCGGGAACGTCGCGCTGCGCGTGCCGAATGCCAAGATTCCACTGGCAGTGGTGCAAGCCGCCAATATTCCGATTACGGCGACCTCCGCCAATCTCAGCGGCGAAGCGGAATGCACTAGCGCGGAAGCCGTGCGCGATCAGTTGCAAGGGCGCATTTCCATCATCGTCGACGGCGGAACCTCGCCACGCGAGGTCGCTTCGACCATCGTGGATCTGACCGACGAGGAAGCCCGCTGGCGCATCCTGCGGGAAGGCGCGATTCCCTCCCAGGAGATTTCCGAGTTCTTCGCACAAGGATGAGCGAAGCAGAGCGCAAACGGTTCTCCAGTAGACGGCTTGTGCTGTGGCTTTGGGCGCTGGCGGCACTGGCTGCAATTGCTTATCTGGCTTGGATCTGCACCGGAATCGAACTGGCCGCGTCCGAGCAGGACACTCGTCCCGCCGATGCAATTGTCGTGTTCGGGGCAGCCGAATATTCCGGGCATCCTTCCCCCGTCTATCGGGCGCGTTTGGATCATGCCTTCGATCTCTTCCAGCGAAAAGTGGCTCCGGTGGTGATCACCACGGGCGGAGCGGCAGCCGATCCTAACTACAGCGAGGGCGGAGTGGGTCACGATTACCTGATGAATCGTGGCATTCCCGACGGCAGCCTGATCGCCGAGACCCAGGCTTCAGATACCGCGCAATCCGCGGAACGGGTCGCTGTGATCATGCGTGCCAACCACATGCGCAGCTGTGTCGCGGTCAGCGATGCCTATCATGTCTTCCGCATACGCAAGCTGCTTGAGCATCAGGGAATCCAGGTATATGTTGCGCCGCGGCCAGACTCCCGTCCGCACTCCGCTTGGGCACGGATGGAAGCCGTGCTGCGGGAAGCCGTGAGTTACGCTCTCTGGAAACTGCACCTCACCACCTAGGTTATCTCAGTCGGAAATAGGCCGTTCCTCGAGAGCCAGGAAATTTGCTTCACTGCCTTCAACCGATTGGCCTTTTGGGGTAGGATTAGTCCGCCTTCTCAAGGAGGTGTCCATTGACACAAAACACTCCGGTCGACATCGTACGTCAGGCTTCGACGTTATCCATCGTGTGGGGCGTTTTGCTGATCGTCTTCGGCATGGTGGCGGTTGCTTCGCCATTTATTGCCGCCGTGGCGGTCAACGTGGCCATTGCCTGGCTCATTGTCCTGGCAGGCGTAGTCCACCTCATGCTCGCCTTTCGCGCTCATGGAGCTGGCAGCATGATCTGGAAGCTCCTGGTGGGGCTGGCATACCTCTTCTTCGGTGCTTACCTGATCATGCATCCCGTGCTGGGAGTGGCATCGCTTACGTTAGTACTGGCATCGCTCTTCCTGATCGAAGGCATCTTGGACATCATTCTGTTTTTCAAGATGCGCGCGATGGGAGGATCGAGCTGGGTGCTGGTCGACGGGATCATTACCCTGTTGCTGGGGCTGATGATCTACATGCAATGGCCGTCGAGTTCCGCCTGGGCGATAGGCACCCTGGTCGGCGTGAGCATGATCATCAGCGGGGTTACGCGGGTAATGATGTCTTTGGCGGTACGCAAGGCAACGACCACGATCTCGTCGTTAGCCGCTTAGTGGGCTGCAACGTCTGAGTGAGAACTGGCTCGGCGAGCCGGGGAACGGATTCAACGCTTTGGGAGAAATGTGCCCAGTGAAGCGCGCGTTTGCCGGGACGCATGGGGGAGGACGAAATGGGAGGAATGATTCCGTTGGGGGATGCATCCCGGCGCCCTACGCGCATTCCCGTCGTCACCATCCTCATCATCCTGGCGAATGTCCTCGTTTTCGTCCGGGAACTGATGAGCGGCGAGCCATTTGTGACCCAGTGGGCGGCGGTTCCCGCGCAAATTTTTTCCGGCCATCACTGGATCACGATTCTGACGGCGATGTTCATGCACGCCAGCTGGTCGCACATCATCGGCAACATGATCTTCTTGTGGGCCTTTGCCCCTGAGATCGAAGACGCGATGGGCCCAGGGCGGTATTTTGTCTTCTACATTGTTGGCGGGCTGGTAGCCATGCTGGCCCAGGCCGGAGCCGACCCCCACTCCACAGTCCCTAACCTGGGTGCGAGCGGGGCGATTGCTGCGGTGATGGGCGCGTTCCTGGTCACATATCCGCGCGACCGGATTCGCACGATTCTCCTGATCTTCATATTTGTGCGGATCACATTCATCCCGGCCGCATTGTTAATCGGGTTTTGGTTCCTCACTCAGCTCTTCAATGCCGGCCAAGTGGCGCAAGCGCAGACGGGCGGAGTAGCGTACCTGGCGCACAT